>Ga0115008_10004130_pt1 | contig 12050 bp, 10 predicted proteins | sample FraStrMetagenome_FD_87164 | JGI IMG/M metagenome (GOLD analysis project Ga0115008, IMG submission 87164) | Marine eukaryotic phytoplankton communities from Arctic Ocean - Fram Strait ARC3M Metagenome | ecosystem: Environmental > Aquatic > Marine > Oceanic | place: Fram Strait | collected...
CGACTGGTTAGACACTTGTATAAACTGGCTCGTCTCAATCGGGCTACCACGTGCATCGATTACCGAAGACGTACACCCGCAAGACAAGTTAGCCTTTTACTCTCGGGCGACCACGGATTTAATGTTCCACTTCCCGCACGGGCAGCAAGAACTCTGGGGCGTTGCCTGCCGTGGCGACTACGATCTCAAACAGCATCAAGAGCATTCTGGCAAATCCATGGAGATCTTTGATGAAGCCTCCAAATCAAAGTTTGTGCCGCACGTAATCGAACCCTCATTGGGCGTCGACCGTACCTTATTGGCAGTATTGACAGCCGCTTACACCGAAGACGAAGTCCCCAACGATAAGGGCAAAGTCGAAAAACGCTTGGTACTGAAATTTAGTCCGAAAATAGCGCCCTACAAGGCCGCTATTTTTCCACTACTTAAAAACAAGCCCGAACTGGTCGAGCGCGCGCAGGCACTTTACCGGCGATTACAACGCAGATGGAATGTCTTCTACGACGCCTCCGGCGCAATTGGCCGCCGCTACCGCCGCCAAGACGAAATCGGCACCCCCTTCGGGATCACTATCGACTTTGACACGATCGAATTGGATGGCACTGTCACCTTACGCGACCGAGATACCTGCGAACAACGCCGTGTCACTGAAGAGGAACTCTTTATATTTTTAGCTGAACAAATCGACGGCTAAGTCAGCTCAACAGCTGCAGCCAGCAGATGAAAATTTTAAAGTCCCGCAGTGCTGTATGCCTGCGGGACTTTTTTTTCGCGGCCTGAGCATACAAGCATACTGAGCTTAAAGTGGGCGATGGTGCTCAGCATTGAGCAGCATCCAAGCTCAAGCCTCAAATTGCAACAACTGGTCAGGCTCACCCAGCTGAGTCCGAAACCAGGTGCGTTGCTTTTTAATTAAGCGATTAGTATTTTGAATAATTTGAGGCAGCAAGGCATCCTGATCAATTTCTCCACGCAAAAAAGCCAGCGTTTCACGGTACCCTATCGCCGACGCCGCGCTCGGATTCGCTTCAATTCCGGCGCAGCGCAGCGCAGTCACTTCCTCGATCAATCCATCCGCTAACATCTGCTCAGCACGTAAGGCAACTCGCCCCCGTAAGTCTTGCGGCTCACGCTGTAACAAAATTAATTTTTTACTAAATTCAGCATAGGGTTCAGGCCGCGCCGCAAACTCCGCCTGTAGGACGAGCAAGGACTTGCCGGAAGCACGACAGCGCTCCAGCGCGCGCAGCACTCGCCGTGGATTTTGGCAGTCTAGCTGCCCGAAGCCTGCAGGATTATAAGTAGCCAAAGCCTCCAGCAATCCCGGTAACCCTTGGCCAACATATAGTTCAGCCACTTCAGCTCGCAAACAATCGGACACATGGACGCTATCGACCACTGGCGAAAAAAAACTTTTTAAATAAAAGCCACTTCCACCAGTCACAACCACCGCTTTCCCACGGGCTAAAATCGAATCGATCACCGCATGCACGGCATGCGTGAAGGCCACGATATCGTAGGGCTGATTTACCGCACAAATGTTAATCATGTGATGCGGCACGCGCGCCAACTCAGCTCGACTCGGTTTAGCCGTTCCGATATCCATGCCGCGATAAAATAAAGAAGCATCGCAGGAAATAATTTCTGCCTGATGCTGTTCAGCATAAGCAAGCGCATACTCAGTCTTTCCCACCGCGGTTGGACCTGTTATAATATGTAATGAATTTGTCACAGCAGCAAAATAATTAATCAGACGCAGCAGGCATAGGCCAAATAGCGGCCAGCAGCAAGCAGCAAGCTAGCTAGCCGTCTTTTAAGCCTAGAACTATAGCCGTGGTCAATTAGCAGCAAGCTAGCTAAGGCCGCGCGAAATCACGAAAGCTCCCGCGATGGCGGCGCGTAATACGCTGAATCGCCTCAGCCGCCTGCGGCTCGACCCGAAAGCCAACAAAATGTATTCGCGGCCGCAGTCCAAATTCGCGTTGTAATGCGCGCAAGGTCTGCTCCAGCTCCGACCACGGCACATCACCAGCCGCAACACCCACACTTTTGCCGCGCTGAAAATCGCCATCTGATATAATAAAAATCACCTCAGGTGCCATCTGAAAGGCTACCGTCAGAGCACCTTGCACGCCATTAACTTCAAATGGCAATTGAGTCGATTTACGCGGCGAACGCACATGCTTCGCAACCCATTGCTTGGCGGCAGCACGATTTCTTGCACCAGCTGCAACCATTTGATCTTTATAAGTACCCACCTGCTGCGCAAATGCTACCAAACCAAACATAGTATTTGGCCCCAAACTATCAATCAACTGCGACAACTCGGTCACGAAATCCTGGGTAGAGACTCCAGCCGCACTGGCTTTATTCCAGACGGTAGCGCTATTATCAAATAAGATTAAAATGCGCTGGCCCGAGTCCTCGATTCCAAACAGCGAGGCACTGCCAGCCCTAACCTGAAAGGTCTGTAATACGCCCAGCAGACCCGAATTCCCCAGCAACGCAGGGGCTGGCAATGGACTCTCACTACTCAGACTAAATGCATCGAGCGGCAAATTAGGCATAGCGGGCAGCGTATTTGGCAGTAGCGCCGAGCTACTGATCGGTTCCATTTGCAGCGACGAATCGGCTGCATTTTGAAATTCAGCTAAAGCCACTTTGTGTTCCAACTCTTGCTGCGGCAAATAAATCTTCTGTTTCGCCACAAATACAGCTTTTGATTTAAATGGTGGGACTAAGACCACAACCGAGGTGGCTAGCAGTAAAACTACCAACTGAATAAGAACGGCGCAGCTCAGAGGGCCTAATTTTGAGCGACACAGCCATCCGCGCCAACGATCCCACACCATGACATTTTGCATGACTATAAAAAATCAATGATGCCGCTGATTGGCAAAGCTAGACTTAATTAATAACAAATATTAAATAAGCTATAAATTGCTGATGACTTGAACCGTTGAATTATAAAAAGAAAGAATTAAAAAAAAGATAAGCAAATCACCAAACGCGGCTTGACATAAGCATATTTTTAAGTACTTTCCGTCACATCAACTTTTTAGGGGTAGTAGCTCAGTTGGTTAGAGCGCCTGCCTGTCACGCAGGAGGCCGCGAGTTCAAGTCTCGTCTATCCCGCCATTTAATCGCGATTCTTTAATTAGGGTCGCGATTTTTTGTCTATAACCGACTAGTCTAGCGAACCGAACTAGAGCCAATCACAATTTTCTGATATCGGCATAGCCACCACTGGGCCGCTGCAATAAGCCCGCAAAAGCAGCTTGGCATAATTCAGCACAAGTCGCGGCATCTGGCATAGCATCCGTTCCCTTGGCCGACTTCAATTGCTGCAGCGGCGCGTAACGGGCATCGACCGGCAGGGCAGTCAAATAATCCTGCATGGCAGTATCAATCAAACCGGGCGCTAGTGCAGTAAAATGAGTCGCCTTAAACTCATCCGCATACAAGGCAATCAACATATTTAAAGCCGCTTTGGACAGGCTATAACCATTCCAACCACGCCGCCCGGTAATTGACGCACCCGACGAAATACCCACCACCTGCTGAACCACCCGCCCTGGCCGCAAGACTAAGTCCAGCAAGCACTTATTGGCCCAGACGTTAATTTCCATCGTTTCACGCAAGTCCTGCAGCGGCGCATCCTGCATATCACGAATCTCCCCTAGCTTAGCAGCATTTAGCAGCACCAAATCAAATCGCTTCACCTCAGCAATCAGCGGCTCCAGCTGAGTCGCTGCGGCCTGCGCATCCGCCAGATCCAAGCAAATAAAGCGCAGCCCAGCGGCTATAAGATCTTGCGGTTCACGCCGGCTGATGCCGTAGACGGTATGCCCCTGCGATAAATAGCGCTGAGCCAAGGCATAGCCTAAGCCTGCACTCACCCCGGTTATTAAGATATTTAAAGCCATCCAGGCAACATGCCGCACAGCGCCAAATGGGTGAAGCGAAAAATAGGCAACTTACGCCGGCGACCTAGCAGGTAGCAAAAGTGAAAACTGCCAGCCAGTAGGCAGCAGCGGCATTACATGATGCGCGACTTACAGTTTAGTTTGCGATCAACACTGAAAGGCTAAACGTTATCGCATGCGCGCTTTTTTAGAAAATTTAGCAGGACACAGCTGGAGCTTGACCGCCGAAATGGCGCCCTACCTCTTATTCGGCTTCGCCATGGCAGGGCTGCTACATCTTTTAATTCGCAAAGCCTGGGTGCAGCGCCAACTCGGCAAAGCGGGCATCAATTCAGTGCTCAAAGCTTGCTTGATCGGCGTGCCGATGCCGCTGTGCTCCTGCTCGGTCATTCCAGTCGCGGCATCACTACGCAAAAGCGGGGCGAGTCGAGGCGCTACCGCCGCATTTTTAAGCTCTACACCACAGACCGGGGTCGACAGTGTACTCGCAACTTACTCTTTGCTCGGCGGCCCATTCACACTAATTCGAGTCGCTGTGGCCTTTATTTCAGGCATCGTAGCGGGCGGATTGATCGAACTTTGTGGTCGTTCATCCAGCCACACCGCCAAGCAGCAAGTGCCGACACTACCGCGATCAACGTCAATATCACTTGCGACTAGCGGCCCGTTTTCCCCACTTGCGACCAGCCGCCCACCACTTAAAGTAGCCAAGCACCCGCAAGCGTCGCCCCCTACGAGCACAGTCGATGCTGCCAATCTGTTGACCCAAGCTTTACGCTACGGTTTTATTACGCTACCGGCAGACTTGGCACGCGCGCTGTTGATCGGCCTATTACTGGCAGGTTTACTTTCGGCTCTTTTGCCACACGATTTATTTAGCGGGGCGTTTAGCAGCGGCTTACCCGCATTTGCAATCGCCAGCATTATTAGCCTGCCGCTCTACGTCTGCGCCACAGCCTCGATCCCAATGGCCTATTCCTTTATGGCGGCCGGATTGTCACCCGGCGCCGCACTCATTTTTCTGATTATCGGACCCGCGACAAACAGCGCCACCATCGCCAGCGTCTGGCAAATGATCGGCCGCCGCGCCACAGTCATTTACTTAGCCAGCCTGCTACTGATCGCCTGGCTGGCGGGATGGGGCTTCAATGCTGCGCTCAGCCAGGCCGCGCTCAGCCCACCGCAGCATCTGCATACATCCCAGCAGCTCGGACTGGCTCAACATGCCAGCGGGCTATTACTATTAATGCTGCTGCTTTATGGCTTACTACAACACTGCCGCTTACAAAAAAAGAACAGCAAACCGCCCTGCTGCAACTGCCATTAGAGCTAACCGCCAAACATAAAAAAACGCCGCCCCACAAATAGGACGACGTTTCCAACAAACAAACAAACAAACAAACAAACAAACAAACAAACAAACAAACAAACAAACAAACACGTGCTTATAGTAATAGACGTATAAAAAGCGCGCGCGTTCAATCTTCCTGAAATTAATTAAAAAGAGTGCACCACAAAAGATTCGCACGCCAATAAACGCAGCAATGAAGACACTTCGCCGCATCATACACATTGACATGGACTGCTTTTATGCGGCGGTTGAAATGCGTGAGCGCCCAGAACTTCGCCTGCGCCCGATCGCAGTAGGCGGAACCAGTGAACGAGCGGTTCTCACCACTTGTAACTATCCCGCACGCGCATTCGGCATTCGTTCCGCTATGCCAGTCTTCCAGGCGCGCCAACTGTGCCCACAGCTTATCATCCTTCCGGTGCGCTTCGAAATGTACCGCGCCGCCTCGCAGCAAATTAGAGCCATCTTTGCCCGATACAGCGAATTAGTCGAACCACTCTCACTCGATGAGGCCTACCTCGACGTCTCTCACCTGCCACAGCGTGGGAGCGAAATCGCACAGGAAATTCGGCAAGCAATTCGAACCGAAACCGGGCTGACTGCCTCTGCCGGCATCGCGCCCAACAAACTACTGGCTAAAATCGCCAGCGATTGGAATAAGCCGAACGGACAGTGCGTCATTTCGCCCTCTAAAGTCAGCGAATTTATGCGGCAGCTACCGGTGCGGAAGATTTGGGGCGTCGGGCCCAAAAGCAATACTCGCCTGAGCGGCATGGGGGTGGAAACCTGCCAACAACTCCAGCGCTACTCGGCCGCAACGCTAGTAGGCGAATTCGGTAGCTTTGGCTTTGAGCTCTACCAACTGTGCCGCGGCGTCGACAAACGCGCGGTACAAGCCAACCGTATGCGCCAGTCTTTGAGTAACGAACGCACCTACTCGCGCGACATCGAATCACTCGCCAGCTGCGAACGCGCACTGGGTGAGCAATACCAAGAACTCATCAAAGAACTCAGCGAGCTCAAGCCGCAGCGCAAAATTTCCAAACTACTAGTCAAACTTAAATTCAGCGACCACCGCCGCACCACTGCTGAAATGCCAGGCCAACAAGCAGAACTCAAACTGTATCGCAAATTACTGCACGACGCCTGGGGCCGCAGCGGAGAAAGCGTGCGCTTACTGGGCCTAGGCGTACGTTTTGCCCAGATGCAAACTGGCCTAGAGCAACTGGATTTTTTCCAGCAATGGGAGCCGACACATTGACCACAAAACGTACTTACAGTACAACTCGATGCCAGTTACAGCGCAGTCATAAATCAGCAGGCCAAAAAAAGTTTAAAATTACGCAATACGAAATAGGAAAACGTATGAGCTGCGCGATACTAAGACCACATTCAGTACGATCAAGCATGAGTCCCTGCGATCAAGATAATCAAATAAGCTTGGCCCTCATAAACGACTCACCAATCCCATCCGATAAACATTAACAAATACTGATCTGCCTAATTTACTTTGTTGTAAATTTCACCATCAATAAAAGCCTGAAGATTATCTGCGGCAATTTGAATCAGCCTTGCGCGACATTCCTGTGCAGCCCAAGCAATATGAGGAGTGAGCACACAGTTTTCCGCAGAGAGTAAGGGGTGATCTGCTTCAGGAGGTTCGGTGCTCAGTACATCTAGGCCAGCTGCTGCAATTTGTTTGTTATTAAGCGACTCAGCCAGCTCAGCTTCATTGATCAGTTGACCACGTCCTGTATTAATTATGACGGCTGTCGCCTTCATCAGACTTAGGGATTTCGAATTAATGATCTCTTTACTTTTAGGGCTCAAAGGACAATGGAGGCTAACAATATCACTTTGCGAAAAGAAATCGTTATATTCTAGGCGTGGGGTCGAGTCTTTTGCAGGCCTAGTAGACTTGAGGGCGATCACATTCATACCTAAAGCTGTTGCGATGTTAGCAACAGCTTGTCCAATTAAGCCGAGACCAATAATGCCGAGAGTTTTCCCCTGTAACTCATGCAGACTTCCGTGTGTGTACGAAAAATCCTGACAGCTTGCCCAAGCGCCATTTTTTGCTGATTGGGAATGCGTGGCCACTTGATTAAAAATATTCAAAATAAGTGCGATCGTATGCTGAGCAACGAAGGCAGTTGAATAAGCAGGAATGTTTGATACCGTAATCCCTGCCGCAGCTGCGGCTTTTAGATCGATAATATCAGTACCAGTGGCAAGTACTCCAATATATTTTAAATGAGGTAATTGTGCGATGGATGCGGCCGAAATGATGACTTTATTAGTCAGTAAAGCCTGTGCTCCTTGAGCTCTGGCAATGAGTTGACTGGGCGATGTACGAGCATGAATTTCTAAGTTAGAAATCTCGTCAATCGCGCTCCAACTTAGATCGCCAGGATTTGCAGTATAAGCATCAAGAATAACTGTTTTCATAATTTTTTTGTAGATTTAATCAGTGAAATAGTATGATCCAAAATATTAGTAATAGATTTTTAGGGATTATAGCGGACCCGAAATAATGTACAAGTGGCTTAGTTGGATCAATGATCCCTATACTCGGCCGCGAAATACCTAGTATATGAGTAAAACCCATCAACTACCTCATACCTCGGGGCACGATTACCGATAATATTAAGCTGCAAGCAGAGTAAATTGAAAAAATTCGGTGGATCACCAGCATCCTTACAACTGCTGCTCCTAGCATCTGGATCCAATATTTTAGATTATCAATCCGCCATTGCAGCAGAGCTGCCTAGCGACAGAAAATATAACGAAATGGCTATTTTTTTGCAATTCTAAGCAAGTATTTCACACAGTAAAATACTGCCAACCCTACACAATTTAACCTACGTTCGGCGAGGTCAATCAACGCATTGCAGGGCGGCATCGTTAGTTCGGCACTTGTCTTAACACTATTTAACTTTAGGCAGGCCAAACCAATGGAAAGCCTCAAGCTAAAAAGCCGTCAAAAATAGCGCCCCAAAAAAACAGCTCCCTGGCGGGCGAGCAGCCATACCGCAGGGGCTTAATCGCCTAGAATCGGTTGCATTCACTAGATTTCTGAGCTAAATTAACCGTGTATTGCGTACCCCTCTACACTCGGATTTTAAAGCATAAACCCTCTAAAGCTATGCCGCTATCCCCCAAAAAACTACTTTGTATTCTCATCCTGCTCCAATGCTTCTCCGGATGCAGTTACTTCAAGCAACCCAGCATACCGGAATACGCTCCGGCCATTCAGCAAGAGGCCGCGCGCTACCTAGAGCAGCGCAAAGCAGAAGCCTTACAGACTGATCTGGCCACTAAAGCCACGATCTTTGAAGCACGCATTTTCAGCGCCTTCAAAGCGCCCAAGCATCACCTATTCGGTGAAAGGCTTCAGCACAACCAAGCCCTCATTCTAGATCTTGAGGCGACCGCATTGCTACTGGCAAACATGGCGGCTAAATATCAATGTACCCAAGCCCCCGACGATCTCATTGCCTTACATAAAATCCAAGAAGGACTGCTGACACTAGACGCATTAAATGGACTAGATGGCTTTCTACCCTATCAAGTCAACGCAGCGACAATGCAAATCACCAACGGCCGAACTCATTCAAATGCCTACGCACAGCTTATGTTCGCTTATGTCCTGATTGCCCAAAAAATGCCGAACAGCGCGGCGCACCTGCAAGTAGTCCAGCACGCAGATTACATAGCCACTTACTTCCTAAAATACGGCTTCGAGATGCACGATGCGCAAGGAGAGCCAATCGAATTCAGCAATCTTGCCCCCAAACGCTGGCAACTGTCACGCAGCCGTAATTTAGACTTTCTGGTAATTGCAGAATCACTTCGCGCCCTCTTACCCATCGAGAGCCCTCATCAAGTTGAATTAGAGCGTCACATCCAGGAAGCGATTCGCGTCGGATATCTGAAGAAAATTCAAAGACTTTCCTTTCAATTCCTCGACATTCGCATTCCCACTGATGGCTCGGACTGGCTCAACATGATTCGACTGTATACACTGGTCAAGATCTCCGAACGAAAGGAATACAAGTCCGCCTTCGATCGCTTGTACAAAAAGCAAAAAAAGGAGAAAAACCCCTTCTTTGCGATACTTTATAAGGATCGAACACAACAAGCAGAAATCCGCCACTACTTAGCCTCCTTTCCGCTGACGCTGAACAACCAACTCATCCTTCCCAGCGATGCAGTTGAGTTAAAACAGCGCTCACCGTTCATCAAACATTCACGAAAAGTCGAAGCAACCGTTCCGCAGCCCCTATACCAGCGGCCATCCACTGACAACATGTGGAAGAACAACCCCTTCCGCGTGCACGGCGGACAGCTATCGAAAAACCCAACTCACTTCAGTGGCAGCGACTACACACTGACCTACTGGCTCGGCCGGATGCACGGATTGCTTTAAAATCACAACGGACACCCACCCGAGAATCAGCGGTGGATACAGGTAATTTCGGCCCGTCCTGCCTCTCACTCCCCTGCAAAGTTTTGTTTTAGGGCAGCGGCGCAGCGGCGCAGAGTAGACCATGTATTGGAGGAAAGATGCAAAGAGACGCCAACTAGCAGTAGCGTTCACCCAAAAACCCAAATCTCATCCATCGCAAAAAGCTCCGCGTCGCTGCGTAAAATCACAGTGCTGGTACCCAGCAGTACATGTTTAAGTGCTTGTCACTGAAAATGTCTAGTGCCGCATATGCCCTTTGGGCGACGAAGGAACAACAGGTTGCGCTCGCGCGACAGCAACCTTGGCTTCTCAGCTCTCCAAATCGTGCGTCTGCTCTAAATACACCCCAATGCGTTCCAGCAAGCTAAGCAGCAGCGGCGTTGCTCGATAAATGTCAGCATACAAACCTGACAAGTCATCAATCGCATATTCATGCACAATTTCATTCCGAATATCTTTAAAGTCTCTCAGCTCACTCGTGCTCTCAATCAAGCCACGCTTGACCGCCCGATTTGCGGCATCCAGCAATGAACCTGTTTCCTCAAATTCATAGCGATCCAAGCCACGTAACAACTTATGAACGATCAGATCCGTCAACCGCGCAAAACGCCCTGCCAGCGCTTCAAGTTGATCCCAATCATTCTCGTTCACCTCATCATATGGAGGGAGTGGAGACTTGTCGAACGATCGACCTAACCAAGCGACTGCCTGCTGGCAGGACTGCCAAGTCTCCAATAAATGCGCACGGGCTGGATCACTCATATCGATCTTCTCACAATCATAATGACACCGTCAACGGCACGGCCTCGGCCATCACCAAACGAACAAAAGGCTTTGAACTATCTGGAGCGATGACCAAATCGATTTTTTGCCCAGCCAGTCGATCTCCCATCTCCCGCCGAATCAAGCGACGTTGCTGCCTGTTGATCTCGCTCGAAAGACACAAAATATCAATATCCCCCCCACGCGCCTGATCATCCACACGCGAACCGAACAACAGAATGCGCGCCTCAGGGTCCACCCTGTTAATCGAGTCACAAATCACTTTCTGTTCCTGTTGGGTCAGCCGCATAAACAAGTAATAAAGTATACCCGAACCATCTACGGTCAATCGTGAAAGAATCACTGCATGGCCCAGCAAACGCGCACACTATAAACAAAAAAGCCCGCACACGCCAGACCTCTTCATTTCACGCCCCAACAGTCAGCATTAAATTGGAGGGGCAGCGTCTCGATGCCTGCCAGATATTTTCAGGGACAGGCCATAACAAATCCCTTAACCAGCGAAGCCAGTGTCACCGATGTGCTTGTGTCAGACCCAAAATGGTGAGATCGGGGAACCACAAAAGTAATGACATGACCGTTTTTAAAGCCTCCAAAAAACCATGCGAATTGCTGTTTTCGCGCAGAGGCGCTGGGGCGTAGAGTAAACACATTCATCAAGAGACATCTGCCCCTCACAATACCCATCCATCGCAAAAAGCTCCGCGCCTCTGCGCGAAATAATTCTATTTAATCGATGAGCCTGCCGAAGCATCGCTACCCAGACTGCCACTGCAGCGAATCACCAAAAAAACATGCGACATGACATGCCGTTTTCCCGCAGAGGCGCAGCGGCGCAGAGTCTTATTCCGGCAGACCGTTTACGCAGCGCGTGATTCCTGTTTTCATCACTTCGCCTCCAAAGTTTAATAAATATCCGAGTTGATTGCCCGTGAGCCGAAGGTAGGTCTGTGTTTGTTTTTTTGTGTGCCAGTGTGACCTGCTCGACAAAGTTGAGTTCTGCCATGACTTTATCTTCGATTATCAAATCCGCTCGAAAACCTTCATCAAAATGAATACCTTTATAGTTAAGGGAAATGGAACTGTCCCTGTACGAGATAATTCTCGCAGGCGAAAGAAAGGTTCAAGCCCCCGAACTATAATTCAGATCTCAGCCTGGCTCAATCAACTTTAAATCAGGAAACCAAGGTTTAAAATCCTTTTGGTTTCGAGTAATTAAACCATCGAAACGAGACGCGAATGCACCAATCATTAGATCCGCAATGGGCCGCTTTGGTATTTTTTGAAGTCTCTTTTTTTGAATGTAACGATTCCAAACAGAATGCGCACACACAACATCTGAAGCATCGAAGCCAGTATCATAAGTCACTCCACAAAGCCTTAAGAATTCCTTTTGTCGCAGCAAATTTCCACTAAAAGTAGGACTCAATTCAATCATCGAAACTGGACTGATCACCAAGCCCTCTGACACATAATCGCGAAGGCACAAGGCGGACATACGTCCAAAATCTGGATCATTTTC
>Ga0115008_10004136_pt1 | contig 12038 bp, 11 predicted proteins | sample FraStrMetagenome_FD_87164 | JGI IMG/M metagenome (GOLD analysis project Ga0115008, IMG submission 87164) | Marine eukaryotic phytoplankton communities from Arctic Ocean - Fram Strait ARC3M Metagenome | ecosystem: Environmental > Aquatic > Marine > Oceanic | place: Fram Strait | collected...
AAGATACGGTACTAAACTAACAATATTCAGAAAATCTCATCAATGTACGATTATGAAAGGAAAATACGAATCAAGAAGTTCTTTCTTTTTTCTCGAGTCCTTAAATTAATCTGATCTTGCACGAGCACAATTTATTTTGTTGTTTTTAAAAAAGAGCTTCTAAGAAATGAAGAACTGATCGGTTCTGTTCTTTATTAGAATATTACCCGAAAATGAATATTAGGTTCGCAATGAAAATAGATAGATGAAAGGAAACTATCTTTTTTCGATTCGAGCGGTCTGCAATGCATGTGCATCTTAGAATGAAAGTATACATTGTTTCGTCACAAACTGCATTACATAACATTTTTATTCATTATCCTTTTTTTGTAACTTGCTATCAAATTGCCAATATTTTATCTTGCTATCTGAAGTAATGTGTAATAAATTAAAACTGACTTGGCTCTTATTATTCAATTCTAGTAAATATATGCGAAACATGTGATTTTTACAGCCAAACTAAAGAAATTCGATTCATTCATGTCAAATATTGTACACAGTGCTTTAAACTACTACGCTTCTTTATCATTCGCTATTCTTTACAATGAGGTAAAATGCAACTGTTAACGAATCAATTTCCAAAGCAGGAAAAACGCATACCATGACTTTTGACTTTCTTGTCACTCTGTGCATACAGGTTATCTCCAGAATTCATTTTTTCATTAAAATCACAAATACTTTCAACAGTCTCTACAATCACGTCTTGATCAAGAGATTTTCCGTCCTCAGAAGCCAGAGCCAAAGCCAACCTGAGTGCATTTTTTATTTCTCTGCCATTCAGAATATATTTTGCAAGGTTTTTTATATCAATTTTGCCATTTGACAAAGAAGTCTCATGACCAGAAGCCAAAAGTAAGTTACTCCAAATTTTCTCTCTAGCAAGTACATCCAAATGTTCATAGCGCAGAGCCAAAGTGATTCGGGTTTTGAATGCTGGGTCCAGAGACTCGACTCTATTAGAAGTTAAAAATAGAACTCCTTTGAAATACTCGACAAGCCTTAGCATGACGCTCACCATTGCGTTCCTCTCAAGTGATCCATTAAAGTTACGTTTTTCAAGAAATATATCAGCTTCATCTAACAACACCACTGCATCCCATTTAGAGCAGAGTTCCAGGATTGCATCTAATTTTGTTTCAAGTTCTCTTGGTGTGATACCTAGTTGTCCAAGAGCAATAGAATAGAGAGGACGGTGTAACATTTCACTGATAGCTTCTGCTGTCAGAGTTTTCCCAACTCCAGGTGGTCCATATAAAAGAAATACTGACCCTTCCCCTTTTCCGCTTACGATATCACTAAATGTACTATTTGTATGACTCACAAGAGCTTTAATCATACGTTTTTTTGAAGAAGGAAGCACAAGCTTATCAAAAATATTGTTATCATATCGTATGTTGGAAAGACCATCCACCAAAACGTCGCCCCACAATTTGCTTGTGAACGAAAATCCAGCTACAGCTGGCCATGTCATTAGAAGAAAATCCTCAGGAATTGTGTTAAACAAAATAAGAGATCCATCTCCATAAACATTTATATCCAATTCTACTTCATGAACATTTTTAGTAGAACCGTCTGCTTTACCATCGTGTCTTTGTCGAATTTGTCGCACTAAATTTTTGTATTCCTTATATTTTTGTTTAATCGCCATAACCATAGGGTCGTAGCCAACACTTAAGCTATGCCCGGCTTCATAACTGCCTTGCGTATCCACCATAATTCGTCCACAGGAAATCTGAGATTTCAAACCATTTTCTCCTTTAGCACTTTTTGTAAAAAAAGAGCCTTTGGAATATGCAAGGAAATTTGACTTGGTTCCACATTTGTTCAAAATCATTCCTCTATTATGGAAAATTTCTTTTTTCTGCTCAAAGTCTCTTTCATTCATGAATTGAACAGGGAGAAAATCGAGGTCCTCCAAAGGTTTTCTCCCCTCAAAATCATCTATACCCTCTACCACTTCACAAAGTGCGAAATGATTTCCCACAGCAAATAGGTACTGGAAGCACACACGAAAAGTCTTTGAGACTCCAAATAGAGTCCTTCCTTCTTCAAATCGAGACCAGGATACTTTACACATCATTTCTACACCAGAAATGAAAGCATTTTTTGCCAAAACTTGCGTTCCAGGACGGTACAGATTCGACAGTGAATTGAAATCAAACAAACCAATCATGTAAAGATCTCCAAAAGACTTTATTTGTTTTCGAAATAATTGTTCGGTACTTTTCACGAGATCATCAAGGCCTTCAATATCCACTTTTTCATTTGATGTTTGAGGTGGACGAATCCCTAAACTAGATAAAAACTTGAGAAATTGTTTTTGTTTTGACATTTTCTCGACCTGACTTAAAGAAGAATTAGAGATTGTAGAATTATACAAATCTCTCGAATGTTGGACCCCACGGAATGATCCTAGTGCATTATAAATATCTTTGGCTTCCACTGTGAGACAATGCTTCTTATTTAAACCAATATTTGTTGACAAAATATTTCCTGTACGTTTGCGGACTGTCTGAACCATCTTTTTAGTCAACGTAGCAATATAACTTTCGTTCGTCATCTTTCCATCTAATTGCAAAGATGGAAACTCAACACAATCTTTATCTGAAACCTTGATGAAACAAAAAAAAGTGTTATCCTCTTTTTCATTATTTGTGTCTTGGATAATATTGTTTTTGTTTTCTTTACTTTTATCCATATTGCTAAATAAATTAGATGGATCAATCCCAGCAATACGCAAACGTTGTTCCACTGCACCTTGCGGAATTCCGTTCTCTAACATTTTACGTGATTTCTCCAGCATAGACTTTTCTTTCGCAGTTTCAATATTAATACCAGGATTTTCTTCTTCTTCCTGCTTAGCGTCCTCGCCTTCATCTGATTGGAAGATTTTAGCTGGATCAATGCCCTGCAAGCGAGCGCGTTGTTCTACGGCTGCTTGAGGAATACCACTTTGCAGCATTTTGCGAAACTTTTTCAACCAACGCGTCTCTTCAGCATCTGAAGTCTTACTAGAATCACTCCAAGCTTCCGGATGTTGGTTCTGAGCATCCTTCATTATTTGCTCAATCTGGTCCCTACCAGGATGTTTCCAAACATACTTTTTATCTTCGTCGTGAATGAATGGAGCATAAGGTTCATCTTTTCCTTGCTCTCCTCTACGCCAACCTGGAGGGAGTGTTTTATATGCAGTTTCAATTTTTTTCAGCATTTGTTCGTACTCAGGACTTGACTCGTCGAAAGGGAGCGCAACTGGTTGATGATTGGCTTTCGCCTTACTTCCTTCGGATGAGACCGTCATTTTACTTCTAACAATTATAAAATAAATGAGATGCCAACTGTTTTAATCTTCCAAATTTTATTGTTACTCCAAATTTATACTTTTTATGACCTTTGTCCTGATTGAACCGCCAAAAAAGTCCGCAGTTCTGATAAGAAAAAATACGTACCAAGTTCAACTACCTCAGAACGAAATTTAAGGATTATATGAATATAAACGAGAAAGAAAGTTGATAAAAACGATTGTTACTAGTACTATAGTCATGAAAACTGCCAAAATTGAAGCCTCTTGTAAACCTTTTCATCGAAGCAAGGAACATCGCTTACATGACCACAATAGATAGCTATAAAAACTTGTGAAACAAAAAAAGTGAGCTTGTGTAAAAAGATTCAAAAAGGGTCGGCACCGGGGATTGAACCCGGGACCTCCTCCACCCAAAGGAGGAATCATACCTCTAGACCATGCCGACTTGATGATGAAGGACTTGTTGTACAATATAATTTATTTTAAACTCAAATTATACTTTTTTATTTAGTGTGATTGTAGTTTTCATTCATTGAGACACTTCATCTTGAGACAATCACATCACAATGGTAACAAAATTAGATACACTACCTGAAATTATAGACCAAAAAATGTATTTCAGATTCTACCTTTTGTTCATAAGCGTTCATGTCTTGAGGAAAGAAACGTATTTCTAGTCTGACTTTTAAAGACAATTCATACCTTAATATTATGCATATGCCTGGTCAGAGGATATAAAAATATAATCAAAATAAAAAAATGAACAAAGATTACTATTATTTCGTTTTAGTAATTTGTGTCAAATATCATGCATTAAAAACATCTCTATGTACGTATTTAGCAACCCATGGCAATACCTCCATCAACGTTGAAGCAATGTCCTGTAATATAATCAGCGGATGGGTCTAGAGAGAGATAACGACACATTCCAGCAACTTCTTCTGGTTTTCCAAGTCTTTTAAGGGGGATACTTTTTGATACAGTTTCCTAAAAAATAAATAGGACACGGAAGTCTTACATTGGCATTTTGTGTTGTGAATGAAACGATTTTGCACGAATTTTAAAACTTACCAAATATTCCTCCGGGAGTTTTGCTGTCATATCACTCTCGATAAATCCTGGGCAAACGCAGTTTACGGTGATTCCTCTTGCAGCAAATTCTTTAGCATTACTCATTGTTAAACCAATGACACCACCTTTGGCTGCAGCGTAGTTGGCTTGTCCAGGGTTTCCAATTTGTCCAACAACACTAGAAATGTTAATGATTCTTCCGGTCCTCTTCTTACTAGCAACTTTGAAAAATTCTTGTGTGCAGTAGAAAACTCCAGAGAGGTTGATATCGATTACATCTTGCCACATGGCAGGTTTCATTCTCATTACTAAAGTATCTTTTGTAATACCAGCGTTATTGATAAGAACATCACATGTTCCGAACTCTTCAACAGTAGTTTTGAACATAGCTTTGATAGAATCAATGTCGGCACCTATCGAAAATGCTTCAGTATGAGCTATTTATCCAAAGCGTAAAAATCAAAAATCAGTTAGATCATACTCACAGTTAGCTTGTACGGCTATGGCATCACCACCGCTTTCTTTGATTTCTTCAACAACTTTATTTGCAGCTTCCTCGCTTCCAGCATAGTTTACAACTACTTTACATCCTTGCTTTCCAAGGTCGAGAGCAATAGAACGACCTAGTCCACGAGAAGCACCAGTTACGAGGCATACTTTGGCATCATCGGCAACCATGGAAAGTGTTGTGGAGGATTGAACTGTACTACCAATTTTAGGAACAAATGCGGAGCGAGCGGTAAATGCATTTGTGGAAGAGATTCCGGCGAGGATAGCGACAGCGGTGGTGTAGAGCTTCATTGTTAGAGTTATTTTCTACAAATAGTTGGTAAAAGGGCTTCAATTAAAAAAAGTGAACTCTTTGGATACGTATTAATAATTCAACTTGGATAGTCAAACGTACTCTCTTTTTGCAACACACAAATCCTCATTTAACTCAGCAGTTAGATTTGGATATTCACGTACGTCATTTTTTAAATAACAGTATTTTCATTCAGATTTTTAAAACGGCACTTCACTCGACGGAAAGATATGAGAAATTATTCCGACCTCCATTGCTTTTTATTAAATTGGGAAGAAGATGAATTATAGAATTTTGTATTAACATTCCAAAAAATTACAAAAACCTCATTTAAACTCCTGCTTTGTGAAATATCACAAAAAGAAAACAATAATGCAGAAAATTAATATTTTCTCATGAAAATTTCACGGTGGTTTACATGCATTAAAAACAAAAGCAAAGCTTCAGAGAGTGCTTTTTTTTTTAAACAAGATTTTTATTCCTTTAACAAATTAATTATTATGTTTGGTTTGGAGGAAGTTAACTCTCTGCTTCTACAGTCAAACTTCCAAGAGTCGTGACTCCTTCAATATCTGATGTATCAATACCAATTTTAGAAACGTGTTCTGCGAATTCCTTGTAATCCAAATATAGTTGAAGTTTTACTTTTTCACCATCACTCATACCTCCTGTAGTAAACTTCCGTGATTTACGATTCTTCAATGCCATTTCTGTCCTTTTTACAGTTTCAAGTAATTCTTCTACAGCTACACTATACTTCTCAGCCACAATGCTAACAACCTGGGTTTTCCATTCTGGGCCTACCTGTGGAGGCTGCCTACTAGAAAAATTCTCATCAAACTCTTTCAAAGGCCTTAAAATCATTGATACAAAGGGCGATGCTTGCGTTGGTGGTCTTTGTTACAGTGAGAAAGCATGCTTTTATTTAGTGAAAATTCACAAGAAAAATATAACCAAATAAAAACATGACGATTCGTTAACTTACGGTCGATTTGTCATACGATATGTTGCAGCAACACCTTTCACAGCAGATAAGGGACCACTACAAGAGTTGATCAAAATATTTACAATGACTTCGTTCCATAACATCTCAATAAGTGGCCCAATCGCTCGAGAAGCATCCTGAAATACCTCTGGCACTATAATTCGCAACTCATCCAGCTCATCTTGGTTATTGCAAATATTAGAGATATTGCTTACGGTTTCAGGAATAATAGTATCGATTACCGTGGAAGTGTAATCATGGTTCATGCACGATTCAAGTACGGTGAGCTCCCATGCAACAGTTGCCACATCTCCAATTCGTTCTCTCCAAAGATAAGCAGGATCTTTTTTGCTTGCACTAGATCCAAATTGAATCTTTCCTTCCAATCCATCCTTCACAAAGCCCACAGTTCTACCAATCAATTGGAGTGCACCACGTATGAAACGATGAGATAAAGGACGGATGATGACATCCCGTTTCCACAAACTCAAAAGAATATCATAAAGTTCAATAAATAAAGGAACCTCAAATCCATAAGTATTCATAATGTTCTCACTAGTCTCGTCGGAACCGGTAAATACATTTGAAACCCAACCCTCGCGTTGAACTTTTTCTATGGCATTATTGAGACGGGAACAACTCTCTCCAAAACGAAGTTGATAATAGATAGGAAGGTTCCACTTTTTAGAAAAGTCCTGTGTGATAGGGTGGGCATAAATTCTCTTTTGCGTAGATTCAATACTTTCAGGACTTATTGTTGGTGAAGAAAGAAATGGGTTGAGCATGAATTCCTGGTGAGGATCATCCGAGATATTTAGAGAGGCTTTTGTTATTAATCTCTTCGCCAGTTCGGAAAGGAATAAATCTAAGGCGGTGTAATTAGCCTGAACGGTGAATGGATATCGTTGATCAAACAAAATAGTTTATGAGATTTTGTTGTGAACGTTTTTCAACTGCAAATCATTTAGCGATTCTCACCTGTAAAATAGTGGCAATGCCCGGAGAAAAAATCGACATTTGTATTTTACTGTCTGCCATCAGTGCTGTTGCAATGGGGACCCAGACACCAGCGGTGACTAAATCTACCTCAACATTTTTCCATTCTTCTCTCTCTTCAATCTGAATTTCTTTCTCATCGCCCTCTTTCTTCTCATTTATTAGAGCAGAAACTGCATCTAGGGTTGAAACATCAAACATATCTTCTGAAAGCCGAATAACATTGCCAAAGGATTGAGCAACCCTGCAAGCGATATCATTCAATACATTAAACAGACCAGAGCATTGTCCACGAGATCCCCCCTCATCAAGTTTACCCATGGAGAGTTTCGAACGGATGATGGGTCTTTATGAGTGTGCAGAGAATCATTTGTGGTGAATTGGATTGTTGAATATCGAAATGTAAGAATTTGAAGAAAATCAATTTCTCAAAAAAAAATCACGAAATACTTCTACGAAAGGAATGTTATGGAAAAACTTACACTATCGCAACCCTAGCAAAGGTACTTTCTGCTTCTTTTCCCCTGCCTAACAACGCCAAGCCTCGAAGACAGTGTCCAATGGCAATCAAGTTCTGAGACACACACACACACACACACACAAAACTGAATGTTAGAACAAGAAATATGATTGACTGTGGAGAGAATTTAATTTTATCCACATGACTATCTTACCTCCTGCTCTTGAATTTCATAAGAAATACTACTAAATCCAGCAGAATTACTAAGTCCTTGAGCATCATGATTTTCTTTTTCTTCACCTTCCTCTTTCTCCTTTAATTGCAACTCTTTTTGTTGTCCAATCTCAATCAGAATACCCTCCATTCGTTTGACAAGACTGGAAACAACTTGACTCTCTAATTTACGAATACGTGGAGAAAGTTTCATTAATAATTGGGCTTTTTCTGTAGCTTGTGGAAGAGGGTCGACCAAATTGGGGAGGGATAGATTTGCTAACGAAGAAGCAGTAGTAGTTGCTTCATTAACAGCAGTTGATTGAATATACGTTGGATCAGTACTTCTTTTGAGTTCTTGAATTAAATATAAGGTAATATGTGCTGTGCGTTCCAAGGAAGACAAATGCTCCAGAATATTCTTCTCTTTTATATCGGCATGAATGTCAGAATCATTCCCATCTTTATCAAAAGAAACATCTAAGCGAGTCATATCTAAGGAAGCAATCAAATCCTGATCCGTCTGTCTCGATCCTTGCGTATGTATCGTCTTAACAGACATATCCATCTTTAACAAGGCTTCCGAAGCCATCAAGTCATGATACATATCGGCGCATTCACTCGCCTGTTTGGATCTTCGTTGAGTTAATCTTACTTGGTTTCCCAGCTGTACAATCCGACTTAATTCTTTTCGACATGCCAAGTCATATTCTTCCACATCTTGAATCAGGGGTGCTAAATTCTGTTCCAGAGAATGTAAATCAGGAGGGAGAGTGGAGAGACTGGGACCGATATGGAGAAGATTTTGTCCGCTTTGAGATGTAGCAAGTTTTTGTGTAAGAGTTTGACTTAAAGCATTGGATTTTTCTCGAAGAATATGGAGTCGGTTTTCAAGTGTTGTGGTGGATAAGTGTTGGGATGACAAAAAGTGTGAGTCTCGACGGGACGAATGTTGCGCCATTCCTATTTTCGTGTTTGGAAGGTTAAAATGCCTCGATAAATGTCCAGCATAATATAGCAGCAGCAGTATGATGATAATAATAATTCTACCAAGTCTTTATTTTATATTGTCTGGCAACGCACGATTAAATATGATTAATATATTCCTATTCTCTCTGCTGCTGCTGTCAACAAGATATAGAATTTAGGTGAGTTGTCATAGATAGCATATTTCCTATGTGGGATACTACGAATATTATGAGAATAGGTATTGAGCGATGCATGATGAACGCAACGTACAAAATAGACGTTGGAAACGAACATCTTTTAAAAAGACAAAACATAAGATCTCCAAACCACAATGACGTATTCGTGCAATAATTGAGGAATTCGTCACGAAAAATTGAGTTCGGTTCAGTTATGATTATTATTATTATTATTATTATATGAAATATTATTTGCGAATTTGGTATCCTTGTAACGAATCCTCGAAATAGCGATCCTCTCTTCTATTGACCCTCGAGTTTCAGAGATACACTCCGACATACATGACACCATGGAAAGATCCTTTCAATGGCTCCAGCAAAAACCTTATTCATCAAAGCACTATCATTATCTTCATCCTATCATATCATGTATCATTCATTATCTATTAGTTTATCTCATTCTATTTTCTATCCATGATAAATTGGTATTGCCATTGTTTCTTCCAGAAATAAAAAAAACTCCATACTCCATCACATCCACATGCTGTCATGAAACCACGAAGCAAATACCGAGGTTTTTTTTTGTCTCCAAAGCATTTGCCATCTATGTCATTTTTCTCTTTTCCATACGTTTACTATCTACTCGTCACTCTCGTATCCTGCAAAACGCAACTATTTATGAGTTCACTTGGTTGTGCAACATTACTTTGTTCATGGGAGCTATCGCATTGCACACATGCCGACCTCTAATTGCTTCTTCTTTTTGTGTTGCTGTGAGCATCGATCAGGTGTTATGGTATGTGGATATTGCTGGTTATTTCGCAAGGTGAGATTGTATTTTCTTCTACACTTTCTATTCCTTCATGGGAAATTCAATTTTGTGATTCCATATATTGTCATTATGATAACAAACTGCACTTTTTTTTCTGTTCTTCCTTTTTCAGTGGATTTCGAAAGTTTCCAATAGGAGTCGTGAAATACCTCACTTGGCCTAGCACGACATGGTCAAAAAAAGTGACATGTACACATCATTTATGGACGATCCCTCTTGTTCTTTATGCATGTTCTGGATTACATTGGATGTCTTTTCCACTAAGCATCTCTATTGTCATTACCAATGTTTGTCTTTCACGCTGGTTAACACCTTTTGTTCTCAACATGAACAAACATGACAAAGAGGAAGGCATGCAATGCAAGTATATGAATGTCAACTTGTCTCATGAATTATGGAAAGATATCAAATTTTCATTTCTTCAAATTTCCTACGATAATCCATCTACTTTTATTTATTTATTTCGATTGATTTGGAAATGGCAAGTCCTGAATATGCTCATTTTTCTATTTGTTCTTTTACCGTTTTCTCAGGCAATGTTTGGTAGTGATTTTCAATTGTAAACAAACGATGTCCTACCCAAATGACATTAGTGCAGTGATAGTATATTTTTTTAAATGTTGTAAAAAGTTAGTTTATGGTTCAATCTGTTGCAATGTTCCAATACGGTGTGCTTTTCCTACTACAAAACCATTCTTTTCACACTCCTAAGAACGCAAACATATTGAATCAAACAACATTCCGAGTCTTTCTCTGAAATAAAGTTCTACTTGGAACACATCCACCACTTAAATCCATGTATTTTTCGTTAAGCATAACAATGCACGAAAAAGCAAATGCAACGACCAACAAAGAATGTCTAGCAACAACTATCCAACTTCATTTTTGCAGTGCCCTTTAAATCAACCTTCTCTTTTGTTTCGGATCCACCCCCTCTAGCTTCTCTTTGTTTGATCAGTTCCCCTGCTAAAGTCAAAAAAGCTTCTTCCACATTTTTGGCTGACTTTGCAGATGTTTCCAAAAAGGCAATTCCCAATTCGTCTGCAAATGCTTTGGCCTGCTCGGATGTGACAGCTCTATCGGCTGTACGATCTGATTTATTACCTACCAGCAATTTACACGTGCCCTCTGAGGCATATCGGTTTACTTCTTTGAGCCAATCATTTACATGGTCGAAGGTGTCCGTGGAAGTTACATCATATACCATAATTATACCATCAGCACCTCGGTAATATGCGGATGTTATAGTTCGGAATCTTTCCTATGATTGGAGACATGAGAGATTCATCGTGTATAAAATGTTGTCATAAGAAGTTATTAGAATAAGCAATTTTTGAACATGCTCTTCTGTGACGAATGCTTATTCTGGTGTTTGTTGACAACAAATATGATCACTTACCTGTCCTGCTGTGTCCCAAATTTGAAGCTTTACTGTCTTTTTATCAATTTTGACTGTACGAAATCGAAAATCCACGCCAATCGTGGAAATATAAGACTCAGTGAACGCATCATCCTATCCAGGAATGTGAAAGAATTAAATAGCATATGAGAAAAGTAAGAAAGGGAACACAAATGAATAGTCTCCAGCTTCTAATCACAAAAATGGGAAAATGTCATTTATGTCACGATGAAATCCTTTGTTCGTGACAATCATGAAACATGAAATGTGTTCCCAATAGTCATACAGCACATTTCATATTGGGTAGAGCATTTTAATATGCTGAGTCATGGCGTATTGAACATGTGTAGGCTTTTCGCAGGAACTCATTCGACACTTACAGCGAAACGTAGAAGCAGACAAGATTTTCCAACTCCACTATCTCCAATAAGCACAAGCTTGAAGAGGTAGTCATAGTCACGCTTCTTTGTAGTATCTGCTGGCATCTTATTTTGTTGAAGAATATTTTTACTCGTTGATTCCAGGAGAATAAATGATGATGGAAAAGGTTGGCACAATCACCAGGCTTCGAATCTTGCACTCGGAGGAACTTGGATGCGACTATTGAAGAGAGGTGAAAAAACTACACCAAAGCTTCAAAATTCTTGTCTCGCCAAATATTATCGATTTGTTTAAGTAAAGTTTTGCAACAGACTAACTCTTAAATAAAGCACCAGAACAACATCTTTATAGAATAGTAGATTTGAATTAATTAGCTTCCTATCAGAGTTGAAACTCGATGTAGATCTAAAT
>Ga0115008_10004138_pt1 | contig 12037 bp, 11 predicted proteins | sample FraStrMetagenome_FD_87164 | JGI IMG/M metagenome (GOLD analysis project Ga0115008, IMG submission 87164) | Marine eukaryotic phytoplankton communities from Arctic Ocean - Fram Strait ARC3M Metagenome | ecosystem: Environmental > Aquatic > Marine > Oceanic | place: Fram Strait | collected...
AACATCTCCCCAATCGCCTTTGACAGCACCTTTTGCATAATCAACGACTTTGTTTTCAAAGAAGTTTGTGTGGGTAACTCCGAGCATTTCATCTACCCAAGGAAGATTGTTTTTCTTAACTTTAAAAATACCTTTCATTCCTAAAGCTATCAGTCTCCTATCGCAGATATACCTAATGTAAGTTTTAACTTCTTCTTTAGTTAATCCCTGCATTTCATGGTTGTTAAAAGCTAGATCTATAAATTGATCTTCGAGATCTACCATCTTCTCTGCTATCGTGTAGATCTTAGATTTTAGTGAATCATTCCAAAGCCTACGATTTTCAGTCATATAAGTTCTAAACAACTTTATCATGCTCTCTGTATGCAGAGTTTCATCTGCAATAGACCAAGCAATGATCTGTCCCATCCCTTTCATTTTACCCCAACGAGCAAAGTTAAGAAGCATAATAAAAGAGCTGAATAGCTGCATACCTTCAGTAAAAGCAGAAAACGCTGCAATCTGAGCAGGTAAACTTTTTTCTTCCTGGAGCTTTAGAAAGAAGTCATGCTTCTCTACCATCTCCCCATATTCAAGAAACTCGTTATAAGTAGACTCAGGCATTCCTACTGTCTCAATTAAATGAGAGTAGGCTGCTACATGGATTGCTTCTCTAGCAGCAAAGCTAGATAACATCATTCTTACTTCAGGTTGAGGGAAGTGAGGTAAGTAATTATTTACATAGGCCCCACTAACATCAATATCCCCTTGTGTAAAAAATCTAAAGATCTTTGCTAAGAAATCTTTTTCATTGTCTGTGAGTTTCTTTTGCCAATCTTTGACATCCTCATTCATAGGCACTTCTGTCCACAGCCAGTGCATTTGTTCAGATGCTACAAAAGCATCATAAGCCCAAGGATAATTGAAGGGTTTGTAGTAATCCCTTGTGTCCATTAACTTTAATTTTTTCTTTGGTTCTTTTTTTGTACTCATAATTATCCCTCACAAGCCACACATACATCGCCATCAGCGACAGCAGTTAAGTCTACTTCGTCTTCTATTCGTCTACGCTCTATACGAGTGCCGACTTTATCTGCTTTTCTTAATTTATCAGATCTACAGTAATACAGAGATTTCATTCCTTTTTTCCAAGCTAAGAAATGAACACTATGTAAGTACTTGATATTGACATCAGCATTGAAAAATAAATTTACTGATTGTCCCTGGTCGATATAAACCTGTCTGTCGGCTGCAAGATCTATAACCCATCTCTGATCTATTTCAGTTGCAGTTTTAAAGACATCTTTTACATTTTGAGGGATCTCTTCGATGTGTTGAATAGAGCCATCTTTTGCAATTATAGACGACCACAATTCAGTATCATCGAGACCCAACTCAATTAATTTTTCTTTCAAAAACTTATTCTTATAAATATGTGCACCAGACAAAGTATCTTGGCGATACACATTTGCTCTATAAGGTTCTATAGATGGGCTAGTATTACCCATGATAAGACTAGAAGAAGCATTAGGAGCTATAGCATTCCAATGACTAAACCTTCTCAGCTCTCCATAATCTTTAGCGTCAGGACATGGCCCTCTTTCATTACATAGATATTGGTCTGCTTCTGCACATTTCAACCTTATATGGTTAAAAATATCTTTGTTAGAAATCTTAGCTAGTACACTTTCAAAGGGGTACATTTTCTTTTGAAAGTACGCATGAAGCCCTAGTGCACCAATCCCTATAGATCTTTCTCTAAAGGCACTTAGCTTTGCTCTCTCTATCGTATCTGGGGCATGTTCAATAAAGTAATTAAGTACATTATCTAACATCTCCATAGCATCACGAATGAATAGAGGAGAGTCTTTCCAATCCTCAAAGTATTCTAAATTTAAACTACTTAAACAACAGACTGCTGTTCTATCTGTATTAGTAGGAAGAAAGATCTCAGTACACAGATTAGACCCATGTATTTTTAAACCTTTTGCTTGTAACCAATTAGGAAGTTTGTCGTTAGCATTATCAATAAAGACAATGTAAGGCTCTCCTGTTTGCATTCTTGTTTCTAAGATACGCTGCCACAGATCTTTTGCACTTATAGTGTCTACAACTTCGTTACTTGCAGGACTTATTAATTGCCAGGTGTCGTCATAATCTGGGTCACGCATAGCATGTTCTATTTTCTCCATGAATGCGTTAGATATATTTATACCATGATGTAGGTTTAATGTCCTAAAATTTTGATCTCCAGTTGCCTTTCTCATTTCTAAGAATTGGACTATATCTGGGTGGCTTATGTCTAAGAAAGTAGCATAAGAACCTCGTCTAGTTTTACCTTGTCGATAAGCAAGAGTAGAAGCGTCATAAACTTTTAAATGGGGCATAACCCCAACTGATTTATTGTCGGACTCTCTAATGCCTACATGGATTCCTACACCACCCCCCATCATAGATAACCAATTAACTTCTGATAAACACTCTACTAAACCTTCTGAACTGTCGTCTAAATATGAAAGATAACAACTGATAGGGAGCTGTCTTTTTTCATTTTTGAAAGAGAGAATAGGAGTAGAGAAACTTAACCAATGATTAGAAGCATAGCTGTATAACCTCTCAGCATGTTCTTCATTAGAAGAAAAGAAATCACAGACAAACTTAAAGCGTTCTTGAGGACTTTCTTCATCCTCTTTCATGTAACTTTCTCTAAGTCTTGTTTTGCCTAATTCATCAAATAATTCATCTTTTGAAAGATCTATTTCATACGCCATGTTGTTCCACCTTTTCGATTAAAAGATTTAGGTAGAACTGACCTTTTTTAAGATCCTCAATAGGTTTATTTTTGTACCTGTATCTCCACAAATACTTTTCAACATTACCTTTTAAATACCCTTGAAATTCTTTAGGAGACATTGATGCTTCAATAGCATCTAAGCACTCTATCCCAAATTGATTGTAGTGACTCGGAGAGTTAACAGGGTCATACTCTTCTCCTCTGAACACCCCTTTCTCCATTATGCTTTGTGCTTCTAGCATCTGCTCGTCTACAGTTTTCCCATTCACTTCCTTTATAGTATCAAAAGGGGGTAAATGAGCGTTGGGTACTCTTATTTCTGATTTTGCCATCTGTTCTCCTTAATTTAATTTCTTTGGATCTTTAGGAATGAAGTCCTTTAAATCCACGATTTTAGCGTTTTCTTTTCCTTTCTTTTTGCCGGTGCCATTTAGATCTTCTTTGTTCTTAGCCATTCTTTCTAATAGGGCATCGTCTGGAGTGAAGATTAATTCGTCATCATCTCCTGCAGCGTTAAACAGCTCTCTCTCTAAGATGTTTTCTTTAATCTTAAGCCCTGCTTCGATAGCTTCTCCCATCTTAAATACTTCGTAAAAACGAGTATGAATAAATCCGGATAAACCATGAATAAGAGTTACGAGAGTATCTATCTCTTGGTCACTTACTGACCCATCCTGGGGGAAGTGCCACTCGGTCTCACAGTCAATAGAACCATTATCCATTAAGAATAATGTGATCTGTGCCGAATTGGGGTGTAGTTTAGTTTTATTTGCCATTATGTTTTTTCTGCTCCTTCAGTCTCTCGACTATGTTTATCGATTTTAATTTTGATTTTTCTTTAATCCAAGACATTGGAACTTCCTTGTCTGCGTAAATAAAACCATGCTTTTCACACCACTCCCCATAGTTTGACTTTGCTCCTTTTCTTAATTTTGTTCTGGAGTTGCTAAATACAAAACGAATATCTAAGTCTGGATATTGTTCTTTTATCAATAGATGTTTTTTTCTATCCTCAAGAACGAAGAGTCCTTTAAGTTCGAGGACAATGCCATTGGTAAGGAGATAGTCAGGTGTATAAGTACGCCTAATAGTAGGAACAGTATAAGGTATTTTAAAGGATTCATATTCGGCATTTATTTTTAACTCCTTAAACTTTTCCTATTTTTTCTTCCAGCCCACTTCTATAACCTTTGGCGATAGCCCTTTGTTTAGGCCCTATTCTTCTTCTGGTCATTTTGTGTTTCTGGTGTATTCATCGACTAGTTCACTTCCAGAAAGTTTTTTCCCAAAGTAAACCTTCTCTCCATTATGAAGTTGTCTTTCGATCAGACCACTATTGTATTCAATGTCAGTAACAGGGTGTGCATCAGTATCTTGAGGTCGAGTGTCATACCACATAGATTTTAGCTTATGGGCATGTAGAGACTTAACTCCTTTAGCCCACTTTTCGGCTTCTAATTTGTCTGCTTGTTTTTTAACAAGGTCGCTAAATTGTCCCATAATTATTTCCCCTCTATTAGTTCTGAAGGGTCATATTTTTTAACTAGCTTCCAATACTCTAAGAGAGCGTTGAACATAGCTACATGCCTTTCATGTGTATCGATGTCCCAAATATGAGAAGCCACAATAGTAGGATCAGATCTATCTACGAAGATAGAAACTCGTTCCACTTTATCAAAACCACACCCTTGAGCATAAGCTGATAATTGCATTCCATGTTCGTCATAGACTAAACGAGAAGGGTCTTTACCCTCTAAGTTATCTTTAGTTTTGAAATCAACAAAGATTCCAGACTTAGAGTATAGATCTATTTTTCCACCATAGCCTGAGTCTGCACAGAAAGAGTCTTCTGCTATCCACTCTTCATTAGGGAAGTGTTCATCCAAAAAGGCTTTAACTACTCTATAAGGCTTAGTGTCGGACTCTCCTAAAAACCCTTGCTCTAACATAGCATGGATTTCTGTACCTCTTTCGGCTGCCTTTATTCCAATCTGCTTGGAGTCTTGCTTACATCTGTAAGTAAACTGCTCCATTGTTTCGTCTGGATTTTTTGAAAGTGTTAGAGCTGAGTTTAATGCTTGATCTATCTTCCAATTTTCCAAAGAAGGTTTGGCTGCAATACCTAAGATAGTAGTTACAGAAGGTACAAATCCTTCTTTCCTAGCGTCTCTTAATGTAGTGTTTCGTTCTTTGCCATTAGCCCCTTTGATTGTGTACATAGGGTCGCCATTTTGGGCATACCAATGTCCACTTTCTGCTGTAAATTTACTTGCCATGATTATAGTCCTCGATTATTGCAAGTCCTAGATTGTAGGCAATTTGAGGAACGATTGAATTTCCTAATGACTTTAATCTATTAACCTTGTCTTGTTGATTATGTGTAACCCTTAAAGTCCTAGGTTCTTCGTAGAAGCCTTGATGATCTTTAAGAGTAAGTTTTTCATCGATGGAAAGATCTGTGTAACCTTTCCCATACCCCATTAGCCATTCAACCCAATCAGCGTTTAAATGACCCCCCGGTTTTTGTTTTTCCACTTCAATATGCTCGTGAGCTACTTCAGTTTCTAAATATCTTTTATGTTGAAGATCCGATAATCCTTGAGACATTTTCATGTGCATTCCTATTGCTGCACGAGGAGTCGGCCACATTCTATTAGGAGTTTCTGATTCAGCATCTGTAACTGCTGCATTAAGATTCCACCCATGTGTCCCTTTAATCATTGAAGGGCTTGGGTTCTCAAAATAAGCCATACGAGTAGTTGCTCTTGGAGTCGGCCATAAAGAAGCACTCTTAGTTTGCTCCCATTCAGCTTCTTCTATAGTTGTCATTTGTTCATCAAACCTAACCCCTTTATCGTCAAGGAAAGGTTTAATAGTTTCCCAATCCACAATAGAAGGGTGGCTAAAACCACTCTTATCTTTTCTAAACCAATGTTCGATTGTTGTTTTTAGAATGTCAGTTTTTTCAGCTAATTCCTTAACTGAAGTCTGTTCTCTTATATATTCTACAAAACAATTTTGAGGAGGGAGGTTAGGTCTTACTACTATAATGTGGTCTTCAAACTCTTTCATAAGATCTGGGTTCTGTCGGATCTCTTCCATCATTACTTGATCTACGAGAGTTATCTGTACTTGTTCTCCAGAAGCTCTTTTGGTTTTACCCTGGAGAAGTTTAGTAGCATGTTTTAGAGCATCGCCTTTAGCATCCATAGTGGTTGGAGTTCTCCACATAGTATCATGGACTTGCTCTCTTAAATTACTACAACCACCTTGCTTGGCTGCTTCTGTTAGATCTTCTTTTGATCTAGGCTTCTGATTAATTCTAGTGCCATCAGTTAACTGTGGAGTCGCCCACAAGTTTCTTTCCGATACACCAGACTCTATCTCTTTTGTGGGGAGCGTTGACGCTTGGAGCTGGAAGTACAAACGACCTTGTGGCGTAGCCTTCACTTTCCAATTCAAAGCACACCGAGTCGAGTGCCACATTGACGAAGCCACTAACATTTTCGACAATAACATAAGAGGGTCTTTTGTGCTTAATGATTTCAAACATGCTCGGCCACAGGTGTCTAGGGTCTTCCTTGCCTTTTTTGAGTCCTGCCACGCTGAAAGGTTGGCATGGGATTCCCCCTGCAATGATGTCAAATTCTGGAATATCTCTAATTGTTTCATAGTCTTTACTTAAGTTAATGAGGTCATCATAAATTGGGATATTCGGAAAATGTTTTGTGAGCACTTTTTGACACCAAGGGTCAGTCTCACAGAAAGCTACAGTTTCAAATTGTTCGGTGGCTTCAAGACCTAAACTAAAGCCACCAATCCCACTACAAATATCGAATAATTTGAGTTTATTGGTCTTCAAAGTCTTCGTTCAAATCAGATGAATTACTAACTACAGCATCTATAGTCATGTGATCGGATTGTGCGTCACTTAGAGATCTTTGGTATTTACCTTGAATACTCTTATTCTCTCTAGTGATCATCGAAGCCATGCCTTGCATAGTCTCAAAGGTTTTATCATCTAAAGGAAGTTTAGTTTTTGTATTAGGTTCAAAGTGCATGACAAAATAAACAACACTACCTTGCTTTCTTCGTTCAGTAGTTACTGTCGCTTTGTAGTCATATATATTAGAACCTTTAGGGAGTTTCTTTGTAAATTCGTCTTCAAAAGGACTGAAGTTAGAACCTTTTAATAGAATGATACAAGGCAAGTTTTCGTATTTGACTGCTTCGCCTGTTGATGTTTTACCATCAAAATCTACTAAGCACCTTACTTGTCTGAAACATTTAATTTCAGAATACTTTTTTTGCTCTTCTGGGTCTAGTTGGCGAAAGTCTTTGCCTTTAGGTTTACCACATCGAGTAGTACCCCTTTCATCAATAGGCTCTGTTCCCCAATTAGTAACTAATATAGTTTTATTAGCCATTTTATTATCGGTGGCACTCCAATGTAGCCATTGGTAGTGATGGGCTAAAGGGCGAATAGTAATCGTTTCAGCAAAAGCTCTTTCTTCTTCTACCCCTTTAATAAAGAATAATCCTTTCTTTAAAGTATTACCCTGGTCGTCTTCATCTTCTACATTCATTTTTATCTCAGGAAGATAATCAGATTTTGTAGCAGTTTGGTCTTCGTTTGATCCTAAGATCATTGCCAACTCTTTCTCCTTTTCAGGACTAATTGTTGATAGTTGTGTATTCTTTGACATAGTATAGTTTACCTCGTTAATTTAATTAAATACGACACTAAGAATAGCACCTACTAGTGTCGCAAGTCAAGCCTTAAGTTCAACATTATTTAACCAATTAGGGCCATAATTTATCTCTACATCGAGAGGTAAAATAGGAGAGTAATCAAAGCGTTCTACCATTTCTTCTGCAATATCACTCATAGCCCATTTAAGGATTTTAACTACTTGATCAAATTCGGAAGGGTGGCAGTCTACAACTATAGAGTCATGTACTGTGAGTATAATTTTAGATCTTAATTCTTCTTCTTTAAATTTTCTTAAAGCACGAATACAAGATAGGGGAACTATGTCGGCAGTAGCAAAACTTTGAACAGGGTAATTAACTACAGCAGTTTGATTAGATATTCTTCCCCCATGCAATCTTACAGCATCTGGAAACGCAAACTCTCTACCACTAGGAGTTCTTATAATACCTTCGTGCATAACTGCATCAGCTAACTCTACATGCCATTCTTTTAAGCCACGATAGATATTAAAGTATTCTTTAAAATAGTTACGAATATGGTCAGGCTCACCCATACCAAGTCCCCCATATAAAGGGGCGAATGTGAATGCTTTTGCTTGTTGTCTAAGATCTTTAGTTATCTTAGATTCATCACATTGATTAATAATGGCTGCAGTTTGTTTATGAACATCCTTACCATTGTTAATGTCTTCTATTATCTGTGGGTCTTTTGACAGCTCTCCAGCCACTCTAAATTCTAATCCAGAATAATCGATCTCAATTATGTGTCCTTCATCAAAACGAGATACAACACATCTTCTAACAGGAAACTTTGAGCCTTTTGGTTGGTTCTGAAAGTTTGGATGGGATGAAGATAATCTACCTGTTCGTGTAGTCGTTTGATTAAAGTTTGCATGTAGGATTCCATCATGCCTTGTCCAAGTCTGTATTCCTTTAACAAAAGAATCTAGGTAGGTAGAGATTGCATTCAATCTCATAATCCCATTTAAAAAATCAACAGCTTGAGTATTGTTCTTTGCTTGGGCTTGAGAAATTAATCTAGCAATAGTTCCTTTATCTGTTTTAAAACCATTAATACTTGCATCAATAGGGCCACTAGGAACTAACTTTAAACCTGCAACTTCTTTAGTATCATTTAATAGAACTCCTAAAGTATCACAATCTTTACAGTTGGAAGTTTTAGCCCAGGGGTCTCCATTCTTTTTGTACTTTTGATAATACCCTCTACCTTTGCAATTCGGACATTGTGAAGCGATAGTCTTCCTAATAACCCTAGTAGTATTCCTTACAGCATCAGCAAATGTCTTAGGTTTCATTTTTGGTGCGTATAAAGATTTACCTCTACTATCTACTCCTATGTTAAAAGTAGCTTTGTGAAGATCTCTGTTTTTGACAGCCCTCGAATAAACGACCTTTGTCATATCAATCCCACTATTAAGGTTGACAGGAGTATCTCCCATAACAGTAGAAACAATACGATTGAGGGTTAACTCTATTTGTTTCTTTTCTGTCTCAAATTCTAACTCAACTCTTTCTAACTCGTCTAAATCTATCTTTATTCCATTAGCTTCCATGTCGCATAAAAACAAAAGCATCTCGTTTGAAAGATCTAAGACAGCTTGAAGTCCACCAAACTCTTCTAATTGTTGAAGGTATATCTCTCCACAGGCAAGTACATCAGCATCTGCATATTCAATTACAGTTTCAAGTGGCATGGCTTCAAAGCCTGTACCCTGTTTAAATAAATCGTCTACGAGATCCGATTTCTTTTCCTGTACCTTTCTTCTGAAGGCTGTAGCTTTTAGTGACTTTTCACAATGCTGCCCTCTAGCTAAAAGATACTCCCCAATCATTGTACAATGTACCTTTTTTGGAATAGGAAAATTAGCTTCTATTAAATACATTAAATCAAATTTAGCGTTATGAGCTATAAGTCTCGATGCACTTTTTAGATCTTCAATAAGTTCGTTGGGGCTATCGGCTTCTTCTTTTTCATTATGAAAGAAGACAGCATTCTTTGGTGTACCTAGAACCCCATCTTCGATCATTCTCCAATGAGCCGATACAATCTTATTCTTGGGGTTGAATGGGGAGTTGTCTATTATGTTGTCTGTTAATCTCTGAACTGTGGTTTCTAAATCTAATACTATCTCAATCGACATATCGTGAAACCTCTGGTTTGATGTTACAAACAACTGTTCCATGCCAACCAGATAGTTTATTTTTTGATACTGTAATATATCTCGTGTAGTCTTGTTCTGCTTCTTGGGAGTCGTTCTCCATCTTACCAATACCGAGTATCAAATCTGTTTCTGCACTTTTACCAATCTTACTACCTTCCATTTCAAAAGGACTAAGTTTAGTTCTGCCTTTGGCTTCTGCACTTGCTTGAGATATTACTAGCAAAGCACACTCATATCTTTTCGCTAATTCCCTAAACCTTCTATAAAGTTCTCGTAGTCTTTCGTGACTTGCAGAAAAAGCTCCCCCAATATGAATTTTATCTCCTTGATCCAAGATTACTACATCTGGTTTCATTTTCTCTATGAAGCCTTCAGTCTCGTCTAATGACCAATCCTGTATATCCTTCATCTCTATGTTTTCTTTTATTCGGTCAAAAGATTGTGCAGCTTTCTGTGGGTCTGCATTGATCTCATCTTTGGTCATGTTGCTACAAGACTGAATGACTCGAAGCATAGTTCGATCTGTTTTCTCTTCGTTTCCTAAATAAAGAACCTTTGCTCCTTGATGGCAAAAACCTTTAGGCCCAGCACAAAAAGAAACAGCACAGGCAGTTTTACCTGTCTCTGGAGTAGCAAATATAACTCCGAACTCTCCAGGGCCTATGCCATATACATTGTTTTTTAATTGTCTTAAGTTAAAAGCCCACCTGTTCTTGTCCGAACTAGACTCCAATAACTCTGCAATATCTTTTGTAGTTGTAGGGCCATAATCATCTGGCATGAAAGAGTCTTTACTTTTTTGTATTAGATCTTCTAAATTCTTTAACCCTTGTTGATTGCCTTCTGTTATCTCTAATCCAATGTGTGCAATCTTTCTGCCTATTTCTCTTTTCCATAAGTCTTCGATAACATCACTTGCTATATCAAAAGAGATAGGCTGCACATTTTGAATATGATTCACGATCTCTTTCATTGAATCTATTTCGGATCTTGTTGCTACAGGGTATTTCTTTTTCCAGAGCTGAAAGACCTCTTCTTCATTGAGGTCATGCTCGTATTTTGTGTGGGCTTCATTGATAATTTGAAATAGATCTGCAACTTCATCATCGAAGAGAGTAGCTTTTAGTCTGGTTTTATTGTTGTCAAAGAATTGATAATTAAGAAGGGATTTTAAAATCTTAGTGTCATCTGCTATCATTTGCTAGTGTCTCTCTTATAATTTAGTTAGTGTCACACTATAGCATAAAGAAAAACAAAAAAAACCCCTAACATTTTCATGCTAGAGGTCTGTAATTTAGATCAAATTATATATTAGTTAACTAATTCTGAGTTTCATTTTCTTTATATCCGGCTTGTGGTCTCCTCTGCGTTCTCTAATATCTACTTCGTGATACAGAACTCTGGAGTTGCCTTTTACTAAAGTATCGACTGCCTTCTGTAGTTTTTCCTCTTCGGCTGCTGCATCTTTGTAGCCACCTGGAAGGTTATAATCGATTATTACAATCCCTCGTGCCTTCATTGTCTTTTCCTTCTAAATTTTTTTTTATTGTTGGTCTTTCCCAAACAACACTTGTTTCACTTGATCCTCGCCCATGTTCTTAAAATCTTCCTCAAGTAACAATACAGTTGGCTTCCTACCAAAATAGAATTTGGTTGCAGCACTAATTGACTTCTTTCTTGCATCTTTGTCAAGGGCAAAGGTTATGTCGTTGAAAAACATTAACTGTTGTCTCTGTTTGTGTTCTATATTTGTGCCAAGTAGGGCCATACCAACATACCCTGGAACTTTTCCAACTACTATTGCCGAAGGTATATCCTCGACTACAATGGCATGTTTTCCCTGTCCATAGCTAAAACACCCTGTAGTATCTCCATACACTTTCCATTTAGGGATACGATAGTTTTTGTTCTTAGGGGGGTCTCCAATATATCTACCTACACACCCTGTATTATCGTTCATAAAAAAGAGTACTCGTTGATCTCTAGGTGTGTATTTGATGTGTACCTTATTTGTTTTGTACACATCTAAGCATTGAACACTCTCCAAGTAATCCAAAGAGGTCGGATGATGCTCACAGTTAGATAAAAGGAGAGGGATCTCATTAGGATTAGATCTACGAGATTTGTCCCTTGTTGAAGTCAAACGAGACTTTATCGAATTTATAGACAGCTTATCGTCTTTAATTCCTTTAGCCCCACAAGAAGCCTTATAACAATTCCAAAGAAGTGTTCCTTGCATCTTAGAGAGGGACAAAGTTTTCTGTCCCCCACAAAAGGGGCAATCAATTCTTTTAGAAGAGTTGTCTCTAAGTATGACAGCTTTGATTATACTGTACTGTTCTTTAATGGAATACATCCTAAGTCATTG
>Ga0115008_10004141_pt1 | contig 12036 bp, 12 predicted proteins | sample FraStrMetagenome_FD_87164 | JGI IMG/M metagenome (GOLD analysis project Ga0115008, IMG submission 87164) | Marine eukaryotic phytoplankton communities from Arctic Ocean - Fram Strait ARC3M Metagenome | ecosystem: Environmental > Aquatic > Marine > Oceanic | place: Fram Strait | collected...
CCATTTGTTGTTCCTTTTACAAGAACACTTGCACCCGGTAGACCTTCTTTTGTCTCATCTACAACTGTACCAGTAATTTTAGTTTGTCCTAAAACAGTAGCTGTTATGAAAAATAGAGCTACAAATAATACCTTTTTAAATTTTTTCATTGTTTAATTTTTGTGTTATATGTGATGTCTTGCAAAAATCCAATTTTTGAAAGATTAAAATGTTAATTTAATGTTAAGTTTTAACAAAAAATTAAGAGTCTTAAAAGTATTATAAATCAGTGTTATTTGTTGTGATACAGTAAGTTAAATATTAACAGATTTATTAACAAATAGTAAAATAGACCATAAAATTAGTAGCATCCGAGTGTTAGGAGATAGAAGTATTATTGGGCTAATAATTTTTTTGCTAATTCTTTACCCAATTCTACACCAAATTGATCGTAACTAAAAATATTCCAAACAATTCCTTGAACAAAAATTTTATGTTCGTATAAAGCTATTAATTTCCCCAAAGATTTGGGTGTAAGAGAATCAAACAGAATAGAGTTAGATGGTCTGTTTCCTTCAAAAACTTTAAAAGGTAAAAGTTGTGTTATTTTATCAATATCACCAGAAAACTTTAATTCTAAATGAGCTTCCTCTTTTGTTTTTCCAAAAGCCAATGCTTCTATCTGGCCATTATAATTTGCCATTAATTTTTTATGATGATCTTTTAATCCATGCAAAGATTCTTTATAGCCAATAAAATCTGTAGGGATTAATTTTGTTCCTTGATGTATTAGTTGCATGAAGGCATGTTGCATATTAGTACCTGTACTTCCCCAAATTATGGTTCCAGTTTGGTATTCAATTCTTTCGCCATTTCTATCTATACTTTTACCATTACTCTCCATAATAGCCTGCTGTAAATAAGATGGTAATTTTGATAAATACTGCGAATACGGTAAAACAGCTTCTGACTCGGCTTTGTAGAAGTTATTATACCAGATACTTATAAGCGCTAATAGTACGGGAATATTTTTTTCAAACTTTTCATTTCTAAAATGAGTATCCATTTCCTCAGCCCCATCTAATAAATCTTTATAATTATCAAAACCAACTGACAAACTAATTGATAAACCAACGGCAGACCATAAAGAAAACCTACCTCCAACCCAATCCCACATCGGAAAAACATTGCTTTTATCAATTCCGAAGCTATCAACTGCTTTTAAGTTTGAGGAAACCGCAACAAAATGCTTAGGAATGTCAAAAATAGTTGCAGATTTTAAAAACCAATTTTTAAGAGTTTCTGCATTTGTAATCGTTTCTTGTGTACTGAATGTTTTTGAAACAATAACAAAAAGGGTAGTTTCTGGATTTAGATTTTTAATAATTTCAGAAACATGGTCTCCATCAATATTAGAAACAAAATGTGTATTTAGATTATTCTTATAAAACTTTAATGATTCTACCACCATATCAGGTCCTAAATCTGAACCACCGATTCCAATATTTACAATATCAGTAATAGGCAACCCTGAGTATCCCTTCCATTTCCCCGAAATAACTTTGTTTGAAAAACTTCTAATTTTTCTTAAAGCAGCTTGTATTTGTGGTTTAATATTTTTTCCGTGAACTAAAATAGGTTCTTCAGTAGTACTTCTTAATGCAGTGTGTAAAACCGCCCTATTTTCTGTTTCGTTAATAATTGCTCCAGAAAATTGTTTTTCAATAGCGTCTTTTAAATCAATTTCATTTGCTAGATCCACCAATAAACTTATGGTTTTACTTGTAATTCTGTTATTAGAAAAATCGACAAGTAAGTCATCAAGTTCAATAGAAAATTTGTTTTTTCTATTTTCATCCTTGTGTAAATCTCGTATGCTAATATTCTCAATATCATTAAAATGATCTACTAATTTTTTCCATGCACTTGTAGAAGTTGGGTTGATGTTTTTTAATGTCATTTTTTTAATTTTGTGGAGTAATTTCTGAAATTAAATTTGGTTCTTTAACAGGAACTTTCTTATAATCTAATTGATATTTAAGAGATTTTATGAAATCGAAAAAGATAGGCTTTATGTCTTTTTTCATTGGCTTAGCAGTAGGTAACTTCTCTTTAAAAGGATCAACTTCTCGTCCGTTTTTCCAAAAACGATAGCAAACATGATTTCCAGAACTACTTCCAGTAGAACCCACATACCCAATAATATCACCTTGTTTTACAAAATCACCAACCTTCGATTTTCTTCTACTCATATGAAGGTATTTTGTAGTATAAGTACTATTATGCTTCACTGATACGTAATTGCCATTACCTCCTTTTCTTCTCGATTCAATAACAGTCCCATTAGCAGTTGACATAATCGGTGTTCCATTTGCTGCAGCAAAATCGGTTCCTTTATGTGCTTTAACCCTATAGCCATAGTGTGCAATTCTTCTGTTTAAATTATACCTAGATGATATTCTATATTGAAATTTAATTGGAGATTTTAAAAACTGACTGCGTAACATTTTTGCTTCATCATCATAATACTCGTGAATGTTTAAAGTTGAATCTGCTAGAAATCGAAATGCATACAAATCTTTACCTCTATGTTTAAAAATTGCTGATTTAATAGTGCCATACCCAGCAAAAGTTGTGTCATCAATAAATTTTTCTTCGTAAACAAATTTAAAAGAATCTCCTTTTTGAAGCTTGTAAAAATCCAATGTCCACGCATAAATATCTGCAATTTTGTAGGTCAAATTTGGTTTTAAACCCAAACTATCCATAGTAACAGAAAGATTAGAGTTTATAACACCTGAAGCTTCTTTCTCAAGAATCTTTATAGGTTTTTTGTAATTTAATGCAGTAATGGTAGAGTCTTTGAAATCTAAAATTGTTGCGTTTATCTTATCATGTTTGTAAATAAAAACCTGAGCTTTTTCTAAGGAATCTTTGCTTGCTAGAATGGTGTAAGGCTTACCCGCTCTCACTCTTCTTACATCAAAAGTGTCTTTAGCAACTGCTGCAATTTTAATAATTTTAGGATAATAGACATGATGTCTATCTAAAATAGTTCCAAAACTTTCTCCTTTTTCTATGGTGTCTTGTATAACCTTAAAATCGTCTAATTTATAACCATACTTATAAACAGGTTTTGGTTTTTCTGTTTTAGTAGTAAGGATGTTCTTTTTTTTATTTTTGTTACAGGCTAAAAAGGCGCAGACTAGAAGCAGGAGGAGTAGGACGGTTTTTTTCAAAAAAATTAATATTTTTAATTAAAAAATATAATTTTCAAAAATACAAATAATTATCATTAATTATGAACCAATTTAATTAAGTTATTAAATTGGTTTTTTGAGGTATGGTTAGATTTTATTAAACGGATTTGCTAGTCCTTTATAGGATTCTAATTCTGCTCGTAAAGAACCAACAGACAACGACGCTTTCATTTTAATTGGAATTTTATTTTCATCGTCGGTTATCCAAAGCGTAACACTTTCTTCTGCTTTAAAAATTCGACCAGACTGAACCAACGGCCTAAAAATTAACGATTTAATTTTTCCAAACTTTGTACTCAAAACTTCCCTGCCTAAAAACTGAAGTTTAAAAGGATATACTTGCGAATCCAAAAACATATCAATGGCTATTGCATCTCCTATTTTTAAATGATCTACTTTTTGATTCCTTAAGTAGTAAAAAGAAGACATCATGTCTTGAACATTTACAAACGCAACAGTAGTATCTGTTTGTTTGGTAAAATCTTGTACATAGGCTTTTTTTGATGCATAGTTAAAGCTAGTGATTCGATTCTTTTTATAGCCAACTTCGTCAGTTTTTCTCTTAAATAGATAAGGTCTTATAGTGTCTTTATCAAAATATGACTCATATACATCATCTACTTTATAAAACCATTTTATGGGACCCGAAGTCCATCCAGAACCTTTTGCATGAAACACTTTTTTCCCTTCATACGCTGTTTCTTCAATTTCTAAAATTGCAGTGCCAGCTCGTAACCAACCACTATAGCTCATTTTATAACGAAGCCATTCACTACTTTTAAAGGCTTCCTTTTTTTCTTGGCTAAAACTTGTAGTAAATAAAAATGAGGCTATTAGTAATACGATATATTTTTTCATGAAAATCAAACTTATAAAAAAGTAATGACAATAACCGTTACAAAAATCATAAAACCTTTACTTTTATCTATTAGGATTAAAATGTACCCCAATTTTTGAGTTCTTCTTCATTCCATAAATATGGAAAAAAGATTCGTCGTTGGTATTTTGGATGCATATATTTCCGCCAATTACTTCCGCCAGTTGCTTCAAGATCCTTTTCGCCACCACCTAAGTATTTGCCTGCTGCATCATAATGGGCTAAAACCCATTTTACATTTACAGTGTAATCATAATGTCGCATAGCTTTAATTAACTCTTTGTTTTGTTGAATATCTTTGGGCAACTGTTTAAATTTCTTAGATAAATTACATTCGTTATAATCTTCCATGAAATCGATAAAATCTCCCATGTATTTTTTTTCAAAAAGTTGAATTAAAATTGATTTTTTACCAGTTTTATGATTTTTTCCTGCAGCTTGCCAGTACAAGTGATCAAAAGCATTTTTAAACGATGAGTTTCTATCTATTGAATCTCTGTAGCGTGCATCAATTAAATTTATCAACTCTGTAGAGGCAAATTCAATTTTTCGATATTGTGCACTTTGAAATCCACTTGCGGGTGCTAGTGTGTTTCTGAATTTTAAATATTGATCAACATCCATCCCTTCTGCCATAACACTAAACGAACTACAAAGCATGTCAAAGTACCTGCTTATTCTCATTAAATGTTTAGAGAATTTCTCTGCAGTTATTTCTTTTTTAGAAAGAGATATTTGATCAATTTCCCATAAAATCATTTTGAACAACAACTCATTTACTTGATGATACATGATAAAAACCATTTCATCTTTTTCTGTTGTTCTAGGAATTTGCAATCCTAATAAAGCATCTGTTTGGATATAGTCCCAATATGTTATGGGTGTACTATGAAGTAAGCCCTCTAGCATCGTATTAAGAGGAACACCTAGTTTTTCGTACTTTTCTTCTATAGCTTTTAAAATTTCATCTTTACTCATTACTGTATATTTTTTGATTAATAGTTACCTTTTTTAGTATTAAAAAAGTAACTTTTATGAGAAAGGTGATTTTATATTTTTAAAGTTTATGTTCATTTTGTGATAATAAAAACAGGTAAGATTCACGTTTTTTAACTTGTCTGTCTATTTTGTGTTGTTTTATAAAGTTCCTCTTTTTGCTTGTTCTCTTTCAATAGATTCAAATAGTGCTTTAAAGTTTCCTGCTCCAAAACCTCTGGCGCCCATTCTTTGAATAACTTCAAAAAACAAGGTAGGTCTATCCTCAATTGGTTTGGTGAAAATTTGTAATAAATACCCTTCTTCATCGGCATCTATCATAATACCCAAACCTTTAAGTTTTTCGATGTCCTCTCTTAATTCATGGCTAAACTCTTCTAACCTTCCAGGAACGGATCTATAGTATTCTTCTGGGGGTGTTGATAAGAATTCTACTCCGTTGGCTTTTAATTGAGAAACAGTTTTAATAATATCATCGGTAGCCACAGCAATATGCTGAACCCCTGCACCTTCATAAAAGTCTAAATACTCTTCAATTTGAGAACGCTTTGAAGCTTTTGCTGGCTCATTTATTGGAAACTTAATACGACCGTTTCCATTAGACATTACTTTACTCATTAATGCAGAATATTCTGTGTGAATTTGCTTGTCATCAAAAGACAAGAAATTTTCAAAACCCATAACATCTTCATACCATTTAACCCAAACATCCATTTGATTCCAGCCTACATTTCCAACCATATGATCAATATATTTTAATCCTGCTGCTGGCGGATTGTATTCAGATTCCCACTTTTTAAAACCTGGTAAAAAGGCACCATTATAATTTTTACGCTCAACAAACATGTGTATGGTCTCTCCATATGTGTAAATCCCTGCTCGTATAACCTCTCCGTGTTCATCAGATTCTACAGTTGGTTCCATATAGGATTTTGCCCCACGAGAAGTAGTTTCTTTATATGCTTGTCTTGCATCTTCCACCCAAAGGGCAACAATTTTTACACCATCTCCATGTTTTACAATATGGTCGTTTATTGGAGATTTACTATGTAATGGAGTCGTAAGGATCAATTTAATTTTATCTTGAGTCAATACATAGCTTACAGAATCTTTAGAACCAGTTTCTAGTCCTCTATATGCGTAAGATTGAAACCCAAATGCTGTTTTGTAAAAATGTGCTGCTTGTTTTGCGTTACCTACATAAAACTCTACATAATCTGTTCCTAGTAATGGCAGGAAATCTTGAGCTCCTTCAAATATTTTTTCTAAACTGTATTCAACAGATTTTATTTCTTTTTTACTCATAATATGTTTATCTAATTAAACCCTAAAAGGATTTTAATATTTATTGGAATATTTTTTTATTTTGATTATATGATGCCTTAGTTCTTGCTAAAATAATAACTTTTGTATTTTAAAAAAAAGATATGAAATAGAAAAGGAAATAGCTTTTATTAATCCTCTTCCTCCAACCAAGATTTATAGTAATCATTATCGGCAATTTTCATGGCTTCTTCTGTAACTTGAAGAGGTTTAAATGTATCTACCATAACCGCCAACTCTTCAGTTTTTGTATGACCAATACTTCTCTCAGTTGCTCCTGGGTGTGGACCATGAGGAATCCCTGCAGGATGAAGAGAAATATGACCTTTATCGATGTCATTTCTACTCATAAAATCACCATCTACATAATACAACACCTCATCGGAATCTATATTGCTATGATTGTAGGGTGCAGGTATTGAATTTGGATGATAATCGTACAAACGTGGAACAAAACTGCAAATTACAAACGAATTGGTTTCAAAAGTTTGGTGAACTGGTGGAGGTTGATGGATACGGCCTGTAATGGGTTCGAAATCGTGAATAGAAAATGCATATGGAAAATTGTAACCATCATAACCAACAACATCAAAAGGGTGTGATGCGTAAATCATTTCTATAATTTCGCCTTGTTTTTTTATTTTTATTAAGAAATCTCCCTTTTCATCATGTGTTTCTAATTCTTCAGGCCTTCTCAAGTCGCGTTCACAAAATGGTGAATGTTCTAACAATTGACCAAACCAATTTCTATACCGTTTTGGGGTATAAACTGGTGAATATGATTCTACAATAAAAAGACGATTATTCTCATCATCGAAATCTAATTTATATATAATCCCTCTAGGTATTACCAAATAGTCTCCATATTTAAAATCGAGATTCCCTAAATGAGTTCGCAATTTTCCTGTCCCTTTATGAATAAAAATCACCTCATCGGCGTCTGTATTTTTATAAAAATAATCTTTGGTAGATTGTTTTGGTGCTGAAAGAATAATATTACAGTCAGAATTTGTTAACACTATTTTTCTACTTTCTAAATAATCGTTTTCTGGTTGGATTTGGAAACCACGAAACCTGTATGACTGGATGTTATTTGCTTTAGAAATTTTCGGTTTTACCGAATATTGCTTAAGTATTTTTTTAACCATTGTTGGCCTGTGCTCGTGGTATGAATTGGTAGACATTCCGTCAAAACCAATTGTTCCAAACAATTGCTCATAGTATAGACTTCCGTCTTTTTTACGAAATTGTGTGTGTCTTTTGGGTGGAATTTTCCCTAATTTATGATAAAAAGGCATGTTTTTTATTTTAAAATTAAAAATTTAAATGATTTATATGCTCATTTAACCAATTATTCAGGGTCCCGTTTCATTAAGAATTTTAAAAGTGATAGTAAGTCTAAATACATATTTTTGGAGCTTTTAAGGCTCTTTTTTTACAAATATACAGAATATTATAGTCATTTAAATTGTTATATAAATTTCAAACATAAAAACCTTATTTAAAATAATTCTAAATAAGTTTTGATATTCATTTCTTGTTAGATAAATTTGCACAGTATTTTATTTAGATTAGTTCTAAATAAAACAGTGTTTTGGAGTTGGTTTTTTGAGATACGATTAAATTATTGAAACGTATAAATCAAAAATAAAATCCAATATATCGTTGATATTTTAAAAAAGATAAAAAATGTGTAAAAATTCAAAAATAATATCCAGTTTAAGTAATGGAGAACTAACTGTTTGTAGGGTTTGTAAAATTTATAGTTTAACGTATAATAATTTATTCTTTCAATTTGATAAAGAACAGTTATTGCAATTTAGAAAATACATACAACACATTGATATAAACTATTGGTTGGATTTTTATTCTCAAACTACAAAAAAGAGAAAAATACCAATTTCGACTCCCAACGAGGGCTTGGTATTATTTTTTAATGAGGAAGAAATCGCCGATTTAAAATCACTTATGTTGTTAAAGAGTGCTTCAAAAAATAAATTATTGGCATCAGAAATAAATTATACTCTTATTTTAAATTAATATCTAATACAAATGAAAACAATAGGCTTAATTTATGGATCAAATACTGGAATGACAGAAGAAATTACAGGTTATATTGTAGATAATTGGGATTTTAGTGATATTAAAGTTATTGGCGTATCTGAGGTAACTAAAGAAGATTTTGAAGCATATGAAGTTTTAATTTTAGGATTGTCTACTTGGTATGATGGTGATTTGCAAAATGACTGGGAAAATTATTTTGATGAATTTAAAACCATCGACTTTACGAATAAAACAGTAGCAATTTATGGCTTAGGAGATCAATATGGCTATGGAGAATACTTTATTGATGGTGTTGGAATGTTAGCAGAAGTTATTTTAGAAAATGGTGGAAATATTACAGGTTTTTGGCCAATAAAAGGCTATGATTTTACGGAATCTAAAGCATTATATAATGCAGAGTTTTTTTATGGATTGGCAATCGATGAAGATAATCAACCAGAATTAACCCAAGAACGGGTTATGGATTGGCTCTCCATATTAAAAGATGAATTCTCTGTAATCTTAAACTAACTTTCAGGAGCTAGCTCTATCTCCAAACCATCCATTTCAGGAGTCATTTGTATTTGACAGCCTAACCTACTGTTATCCTCAACATGAAAAGCTTCTGCTAACATCATGTCCTCATCAATTCCCATCTCTGGTAATTTGTGATCAGATTTCACATAACACTGGCAAGATGCACACATTGCCATTCCACCACAAATACCAATGGTTCCTTCCTCTGCCAATTCATAAGAACGCACAACTTCCATCAAATTCATTGCCATGTCTGTAGGTGCCTGAATTTCGTGAAGTGTTCCTTCTCTATCTGTTATTTTTATGGTAATGTCCGGATTGTTCATTTATAGGAAATATTCGATTCCGAAAAGTTCAAATAACGGTATTTGCATGATTAAAAAAAGAAGACTAATTTTTAGTAAAAGAGGTATTTTCTCGCCTATTAGGAAATCAGTTACTTGAGATTCTTTTTCTTGATTGGAAATATCTTTTGATTGATAAATTAGAAATTCACCCTTTACCAAACTATTTTCAGCTATTCTTTTGAAGTATAACCCCAATATTGATATGAAATCAACCAAAGCTAAGCCAAAGATCAGTAAATAAAAAAAGTATCGTCCGTATTTATAAGGATAATAAGAAATTGTATTTCGAGGAATCATTTTACTCAATTTTCTTAACAACAGCTTTTGGAGCTTCTTTTCTAGTTCCGTCAAAACCGTCTACGCCTCCAACGGTTGTATATTTCATTACATATTTTTTATTGGGAAAAATACGTTTGTAAGCACTTTGGCACATTAATGTAGCTTCATGAAACCCACATAAAATCAATTTTAATTTTCCTGGATAGGTATTTACATCTCCTATTGCATAAATACCTGGAATATTGGTTTGGTAATCTAACGCATTATTTACTTTTATGGCATTTTTCTCAATTTCCAATCCCCAATTTCCAATTGGACCCAGTTTAGGAGACAATCCGAAAAGGGGTATAAAATGATCTGTTTTAATGATAAAAGGTTCACCTCCACTTTGAATAACAGAAACGCCTTCAACGTTATTCGTTCCAATGATTTCTTTTACCTCTGCAGGAGTAATCATGGTAATTTTACCAGCATCTTTTAATTCTTGTACCTTGTCTACAGAATCTAAAGCACCTCTAAATTCGTTTCTTCTGTGAATTAATGTTACCGAAGAAGCAATATCTGTTAAGAAAATTGACCAATCTAAGGCAGAGTCTCCACCTCCGGAAATCACCACTTTTTTGTTTCTGTAAAATTCAGGATCTCTAATAATATATTCTACTCCCTTATCTTCAAAGTTTGCAATATTAGGAATTGGAGGTTTTCTTGGTTCGAAAGAACCTAATCCACCGGCAATTGCCACAATTTTTGCGTGGTGTTTTGTCCCTTTATTAGTCGTTACAATAAAAGTTTCGTCTTCTTGTTTTTCAATAGTTTCGGCTCGTTCACCCAAAGTAAAACCTGGTTCAAATTGTTTAATTTGTTCCATTAATTTTTCGGTTAAATCACCCGCTAAAATTTCTGGATATGCAGGAATATCGTAGATGGGCTTTTTAGGGTAAATCTCTGAACATTGACCACCAGCTTGAGGTAAAGCGTCAATTAAGTGGCAACGGAGTTTTAATAACCCTGCTTCAAAAACAGTGAAAAGACCTGTAGGTCCTGCACCAATAATTAGTATATCTGTTGAAATCATTCTTAATAGTAAGATTGAGTAAAAGTAATGGTTGTTCTTATCTTAGTATACGGTATCTGTTATGCAACATTAATGACTTCCTCTATTTGAGGAGCATATTTTTTTATAGTTGCTTCAACCCCACTTTTTAAAGTCATTTGATTAACAGAACAGCCAGTACAAGCTCCTTGTAATTGAACTTTAACAATAGTATCTTTAATAGAAAGTAGTTTGATATTTCCTCCATCACTCATTAAAAAAGGACGAATTTCATCTAATGCTTTTTCTACGTTATTTAGTGTTTCTTGTGTCGTCATAATTTTATTTTTTAACTGTACTACATCCACTCATTGTTGTAATTCTTACAACTTCAGTTGGAGGTAAATTAGCATTTCTTTTTAACAATTGAGAAACCATTTCTTTGGTAATTTCTTTAAAAGATTCTTCTAAAACTGTTCCTTCTTGTAGTGCAACAGGATGGCCAACGTCACCAGATTCTCGAATACTTTGTACTAAAGGAATTTCTCCTAAAAATTGAGTATCAATATCTTCTGCCAAATTTTTTGCACCGTCTTTCCCAAAGATATAATACTTGTTATCTGGTAATTCCTCGGGTGTAAAATAAGCCATATTTTCAATAATTCCTAAAACAGGGACTTTTATGCTCTCTTGTTGAAACATCGCAACACCCTTTTTTGCATCTGCCAATGCAATATTTTGAGGCGTGCTTACAACAACAGCTCCATTAATTGGCAACGCTTGAACAATAGATAAATGTACATCACCTGTTCCTGGTGGTAAATCTATTAAAAGGAAATCTAACTCTCCCCAATCTGCATCAAAAATTAATTGATTTAATGCTTTTGACGCCATTGGTCCACGCCAAATAACTGCTTGACTTGGGTCTGTAAAAAAACCTAAAGACAATAACTTTACGTTATAATTTTCTACAGGTTTCATCTTTGAGCGACCATCAACTTTTACAGAAAGAGGTTTTATTTTTTCAACATCAAACATTATATGTTGTGAAGGACCATAAACATCTGCATCTAAAACACCTACATTAAAGCCCATTTTTGCTAAAGAGATAGCTGTATTTGCTGTGATTGTAGATTTACCAACACCGCCTTTACCTGAGGCAATAGCAATTATATTTTTTATATTTGGAATTTCTTTTCCTCGTATTAAATTTGGGTCTTCTTTTGCTAGGGGCTTCTCTACTTTAACATTTACTTTTACAGTTAGTGAATCGCCAACGTTGGTTTTAATTGCTTTTGAAATTTCCGATTCAACTTTCTTTTTTGCCTGTAAAGTTGGGTTGTTTATGGTAACATCCACTTC
>Ga0115008_10004143_pt1 | contig 12034 bp, 7 predicted proteins | sample FraStrMetagenome_FD_87164 | JGI IMG/M metagenome (GOLD analysis project Ga0115008, IMG submission 87164) | Marine eukaryotic phytoplankton communities from Arctic Ocean - Fram Strait ARC3M Metagenome | ecosystem: Environmental > Aquatic > Marine > Oceanic | place: Fram Strait | collected 2012-06-18
CTTACCTTTGTGAAGAACATTAATCCCTTCCATATCATGAGCGCTGAGAAAACGATCATGGCAAGATTCAATAGTTGAAACAACAGTTGTCTCTTATTTTGCCAGAGCTTCTTCAACTCAATGACTTGCTTATCAAACATATCCTTCAACATTTTTCCCAGTTATTATTCCTTTTCTATATACTGTCTATGAATTGGAAGAATAGTTGAGCCTTTCTCTGTGAAGGCTACCGAGATGGCGGTTCGATGAATTAGACCGACAAAAACTTTAGAGAGCTTTCAAGAAGTATGTTTAGGAGTACGTATCCTCCGTATGGGAATGTCCATCCATAGATATGTGGATCGTAATAATTTTCACCATAATGATCTTCAAGAGACTCTCTAGGTAGCGATTCGTAAATTGAAACGTGGAACCGATACATTTTAAAGATTTTTTATTTTATTTTTATATTATTATTAAAATTAGTTGGGTATTTTTTTTTCTTCCTCTTGCAGCTCATTAAAGGTTTTGTTTCCTTTTCTACTGGCAAAAGCTATCAGTCTCTGTGAAAGAAAAATAACTAACGCTGTGATATATAACAAGAATTCGCTCTTGCATTGCAAACAAACTCTCACTTACAAAAACATATGAATGCTCCAAGCAACCAAGATTTTCGTAAAAAAATATAGAATAAATTGAATAATATTAAACTTTTCCAAACCATAAAAACATCATCATGACAATGCAGCTCCATAATTTTGTGAAAAAAGTAGCAACAAGGAAAATAAGAGACTTGTATAAATACCAAATCCATGGACACAAGGAACGACTATACATCAAACTTTACATTTGAGAATATCATGACTATGATGGACTCTCAGGTGTTGCATTGTGGATAGATCAAAATATATATGACTATCCTATTTTTACTCACATCTATTGCAAATCTAAATAAACCAAAAAGTTTCCTATATAATGCAGAAACAAAGATGGATTATCGTCAAAGAACATTTTGAAATTGTTTCTCCTCATTTTATATAGTCTCAGCCAGACTCATCATAACAGCCGAACCATGATTTCGAAATTGCTTAAACGATATTTTTCGTATTCGATTCACGATCATAGACTAAATAATTCTATTACAACGGTTTTATTTTTAAACACTCTTTTGAAATTTGTTTTATTTAGCAATAAGTTAAATTTATTGTTAGATAATTCGAATGTCATAACGGTACTCATAAATCTCGTACGATTTACTCGTACAAATCAGTCACAGCTCCGCCCATCTTCGTAAAAGATGAACATTTTCGAGACGAGAAAAAGAATACATAGGATAACATTCAAGTGATTCCCATTTTAAGAATCATTGCTATTACATTCACTTCCAGAAAAACCCAGTCTTCCAACTGAACCTATCAAGAGTGTTATTAATATGTCATACCAACAAAGAGGAAATGGCGGAGAAGCCGATGGTCAATCGCAACCTCGTCCTTTGCAGATGGGGGCAAAAGGTGCTTATATTGTGAGACTTCTCATGGTGGGAGACTCGTCATGTGGAAAGACCAGTTTGGTTTTGAGATTTGATCAAAATGTATTTTCAACCAAATTCGTAACGACCATAGGGGTTGATTATCGTGATAAAATGGTGAAGGTGAGCTAAAAGATATATAAGTTGAAATTGTGTTGTAACACGTCATGCTTTCTCCTGGCTAAATTAAAAATGACACTTTGATCATTACCATGATGACAGATTGAAGGTGCACCCATGAGGTTGCAACTTTGGGACACAGCAGGACAAGAACGCTTCCGAAGTTTAACATCAAATTTTTTTGGGAGGGCTGATGGATTTGTACTATGCTATGATATATCAAATAGACCTTCGTTTGACCATGTCATTGGTTGGATGAGAGACATTAAAACTCGTGCACCACCTGATTGTGATATCGTTTTATGTGGAAATAAGTCAGATCTAGATGCAGATCGTGTTGTACAATTTGAAGATGGAAAAAATCTTGCCGATGAATATGGCGTTCAATTTTTTGAAACATCAGCTCTAACTGGGAATAATGTAGAACCCATGTTTACTGCATTGGCTACAACAATTAAGCACAGACGTATTGACGATTACGAAAGCAGCAATGCCGGAGATACAGCATCAACTAGAGGCGAGGATTCCGCAAAAATAGATCTCACAAAAAGCGCAAGTGCATCTGAAGGAGGAGCAGCAGGAAGTGCTAGAGCAGCCATGGCAAATTGTTGTTGAGGTTTTTATTCGCGAACAACACGAACTAAACTCATCATGATATGAAGTGATGTCAATAGAAGGAGCAAATTGATATTAATTTTTATTGCTCTGCACTAGCATGTTTTAGAGCTCAACGAATGATGTATATGTTTACAACGTAATTTAATCTGTATAGGACAAAGTTTTTAAATTGAGGATTTTCTTGTAATAATTCTGCTATGCGAAAAATATTCTATCAAGACATAATGTTAATGTACTGAGTCACTTGATACAAGCTTACATGATCAATACAATAAATGTTGCATTTCGGAATCCTTTTGAGACCTGATGAAGGAAATATCATTTGAAAGATTATGTTCACAAGTTATGCACCAGATGATAAGTAACACTCAGGACTCATGGCGTTCATGATATTGTGTTCAACTCACAAACAATTGGTCTTAAACGCTCAAACAATCATGTGAGAAAACGATGTGATTAAATAATGACATAAAACTTGATAAAATGTAATAAATGTAGTATTCAAAAGAATATGTTTATCGCATCAATCTGGGGATATCCCATCGTTTTACTAAACTTATTATGAGTATGGGATGCATCGACTGCATTATATTGCACGCCTTGAAGAGAGCGGAAAAATGAGTGGGACTCTATAAATTGTTCTTCTACTATAGAAGACTTTGTCTGGTACTTCTTCACGAACAGTGATACCGTGACGAGTGTGTGAAAGTGAGAATGATCTTAGTGTAGCATTATAATGTGGATGTTTAGAAAGGGGCCATTGGTTCTCCGGCGTAGTGGGGAACAATTCCCTTAAGAAGAGGAACAGCTCCTTCAACCTTTTGTTCAGCCAAGAATCCCATGATACCGATCATAGCAAGACGGCCGTTGTTAATTTCTTTGATAAGTCCAGCTTCTTTCTTTTCAGCACTGTTCTTATCATTAAGACCGAAGGGGTCGTAAAGGTTGAATGGAACTGGGTGAAGGATAAGTTCGGGGTAGTCGGAGAATTTGGGGAAAGCTCCTGGGGTTCCTCCACGCATGTAATGGGTTCCGGCGGCTTCAGAGAACCATTCCAAGAAACCAACGAAAAGGATGATTTGCCACTTAGCAACATCAGGAAGAGCATCCCATTGTTCTGGTGGGGATCCGGCAGCAGATGGGAATGGAGTTCCATCAGTGGAAATTGGCCATGGGAAGTGAATTCCGTTAGATTGAACGATGTATCCAACAAAAGCAGCCATGGCAACACGTCCGTGCTTGATCTCAGCTTGACGAAGGAAGGCAATGGATTGGTCGTTGGTGTTGTCCCAGATGGTGGAGGAGGAAAGATCAAGAGGATCGTAGAACTACAAACAATACAGTAAAAGTAAAACAAGTCAGTATCGTAAGTGTGGAAAGTATTTCGACATTTTTCTGTACCATAAAGATATAAAAAGCCTTCTTATGAGGCGTTCATGTCTATAGTACTACATTCAACTGACCTTAAGAACAGGGTTACTCTTTTCGGCGATGACCTTAAGTTCATCAAGAGCAGCTTTGGCTACAACCTTGGAGGAAGCGGCCTTAGAGGCAGGGGCGAAAGCGGAGGCTCCAGCAATAGAGGCGACAAGGGCGAAAAGAGAAAGCTTCATGATGAATATTAATTTAGAAAAACGATATAGGAATATGTGATCAGATGAGGATTTATTTATTTTGTTATTTTCCTTCAAAAACGTAGAATTTCCTATTGATTATACACAAACAATTGTATGCAAAACGTATCATTTTTTCTTGTTTGATAAGAACTTCAAAGCAATTTCTACGAAAGAAACATATACGGCGGGTTCCCTGGGCTATGTTCTTCAAGTGAAAAATCTTCTGTAAACGTAGTTTGAACAGTGGCTAAGTTGAGTTTACAGGATCGCGAAAATAATGTTTAAGGAATGCAAATGTTTATGAAGAATTTCTACGTCTAATGTTAGTTACTGATTCTACATTTGTTTATTTCTATTTTGATGACATCACAAAAGTGCGTGATGAGGTTTTGACGTATGTTTTTCCTATCCAAACATGGAATGCCCACCAAAATTGATGAAAATATTTTGAACTAAAGCTTCAGAATGTGAAATGTGAAATGTGAAATGTTGTTCTAAAAGAAAAGAATTTCTTCCACAATGCCTTCCCTTTCTTCATTGACAATGGCAAGCGATCTCTTTAAATTAGATACATGAGAAATCTTACCTTTACTGCTATAATTCGAGTTTCAAACATTCTTCTTTCTCCATAAGTAAACGTATCTGCGATTCAATCGAAATAGATTTTTCACAGCACTGAATCAAAATCCTCTATTTTCAAACTAACAGTAAAAGACTGGCATCGGTACTGTCAAAATCAGGATGATAGACATGCATTTTCGATTCAAATTTCTTATTACTTTCCATACATTCCCGGATTTTTTTATGAATATGGATACCAAAGACTAAAGCATACTTTTCCTTGTATACACTACAAGAAAGGATGGCAAATATCGAGCACAGTATGTTTCGGTAGTTTTTTGTAGAACCAATCCTTGCTAGTACCCGACTCATTCATCATGCAACATATCTGATTTGACATTTTCTGCCGGAAAAAAATTCAGTTGTTCTCAGAAAACTTTAGTTTATTCGTCTTCAAAAATACTGTTGTCTACGAGGACTTCGTAAAGATCTACATAGCTGATTGTCTTTTCGTGAGTAAATAAAAGATTTCAATTCCCTTAAATGCTCATTCGAGAGCACACAGGAATCATTGGAGGTGTTGCTGAATATAATGTCTGAACCAAAAACCATAGTTCTATTAGATGCCGGAACTTCATCAATTACAGTATCTTGGCCATCTGTACCAAATGCATCGACCTACACACTGCAATATAGATCCCATGCAGACGATGATTTCACGACCTTATCAGAGAAGCTAACGTCAACACAAGCCAAGAAAAACAACTTACCAACATCGAAAAGTCCTTTCCATTTTCGTGTTAGTGCAAATTCTAGCGATGATGAATATCCTAAATGGTGTACTCATAATGAACCGTTTTATCTCCTCGATGAAGAATCAGAAAAAAACCAAATGGATACTGTAAAACTGAATGCATCACAAGGCAACTACGCTATCGTTTTGAACTGGAGTACGTCGAATTCATCTACGGCAGTATATGAAATACAAATGCGAGAAAGTTTAAAGGGAGGAAGTCCGTGGAAAACTATTGCGTCATCTTTAAAATCTACAAGTGTGAAGAAAAAGAATTTACTTCCATCAGTATCATACCAATTTCGCGTTCGACCGAATGTAAGCGGAGATTCCATTAACAAGTATCCCTTTTCCTCACCATCTGATTCAGCCACTCCAATACCGCTTTCTCTTCCCATGGAACAACTCTTTCGAAATTTATCCCAAAAACAAATTTTGCTGCCTAATCTCACAACAACTCATATTCATGAAGCGTTTCCCAATAAGATAGTTTTACTATATGCCTCTGCACACTGGTGTCCTCCATGCCGCCAATTTACACCTCAGCTTGCACAATTTTACAGTCAAAATTCTGATTCCATTGAAGTAGTATTTCTGTCATGTGATCATGATGAAGATGAGTTTGAGAAATATTTTAAAACCATGCCTTGGAAAGCTATTCCTTATGATGATTCTACTAGGGAAGAGTTACTGGGACGTATCCAAGTGAAGGGAATTCCGCGACTAGTAGTCTTGAATTCTGTTACAGGTGGGATGTTAGTTGAGAATGCTGTTGGTCAACCAATGAATGTTGAACAATGGAAAAGGGGCCAAAAGTAGCTACTTTTTCTAAATTTTATTCATGGATTAGGCTTCTTTTGGTCAATCTTAGATAAGGACAAATAAACCCGATAATCAAATTCATATTGAAAAAAAGAAATGAAGCAATATTTGTATGGTTTTTAATTATGATTCATATATGAATTACTTAGTTTATGATGAAGAAGCCTAAGAAACAATTTCATATCCATTTCAATGTTTCGTCTTCTTTCCAATGATAAGATAGTATTTTCAAAATTTCAGCCATGAACAGGAAAGCATGAAATCTAATTTTTCTACCGTGGGTTTGATAATATTTTGGATCTGTGTTTGTGACGTCAAAGATGTCAAGTATTTTTGCATTTGACACAAAAATCCGATAAATTTGCGGAGGGCGTATATTTCATGTTGACTTCTTACATACCTTTCATTACTGTCTATCAATTTACGACGATAAACAAGTACACTTTGTTGGCATTGGGTAACTTGTGAACTCAGCAAACAGCAAGAATCTATTCCAGTCCAATCAACTTTTAACAAGTTAGTTCTGATTCATAGGTTTTTCCCACCCAATAGAAATCCTTCGTTTCGTTACTTTTAACAAGAAGTTACACCAGAAAAATGGCCCTTGTCTCCCAATTTCACTTTAGAGCAATCTTAACTGCCCTTGTCTTATTGACTCAGACTGAGGCATTTGCTTCACGTCCAGTTACTCTTCAAAATCAGGGCATCTATGCGCCAAAGTCATTTCTCAGCATTCCTCGTGGAGGATTTGCTACTGTTGTCGAAGCTACTTCACCATCGACTACATCTCTCAAAATGTCAGCTTCAAGTGAAGCATTGGATGTGTCGGGTGGAGCCTCTGGCGGGGGAACTGCTACCATTCCCAATGAAGTTTTCAATTTAGTGAAAAACATTGTTGGGGCAGGAGTATTAAGTCTTCCAGCTGGTAAGTGAAACAGCAGTACGAGTTTTGTATCTAGGTACATTAATTCAATGTTAATGTTCACAATTTTTGCAATCTGATTTCCAATATTGATCAGGAATTGCTGCTTTCGGAAATGCCCCATCTGCTGCTATCCCTGCTGTTGTTCTTATTTCCGTCATTGGTGCAATGTCAGGATACTGCTTTTCTCTTATTGGTCGTGTGTGCTCCTACACCGGAGCCAAATCATACAGAGAAGCTTGGGATAAAACTGTTGGAGAAAAAACTAGCTGGATTCCTGCCACAGCTTGCACATTCATGACGATGGCTGCAGTATTAGCTTACAGTATGATTCTTGCTGACACATTCAAAATGCTTGCTGCATCCGCTGGATATGCAATTACTCGCACAAACTCACTACTTGGAGTTACTGGACTTGTATTATTTCCTCTTTGTTTGCTCAAGAACCTAGCAAGCTTAGCTCCTTTTAGTCTCTTGGGTATCATTGGAATGGGTTACACTACTTTGGCCATGGCCATTAGGTACTTCGGTGGATCTTATGCTCTACCAGCAGGAAAGTTCGTTGCTGATGTTGCCAAGGAGTATCAACCATCTTTCGGCACAACAGGTGCTTCTGGTGTGCTTAGTCCTAACTCTTTTATTCTTATCTGCATGCTCAGTACTGCATACATGGCACACTTTAATGCTCCTAAATTTTTCATTGAGTTGAAGGACAACACTATTGAGAGATACAATAAGGTAGTATCAACTAGCTTCGGTATAAGTATTGCCATTTTTGCGGCTATCGCAGCTTTGGGTTTTTTGACATTTGGAAAGAATGCAAGTGGATTGATTCTGAATAATTACGCCACAAATGACGTTTTGGCTAGTGCGACACGTGTTGCTGTTGCGACATCTATTGTGTTTTCATACCCTCTTGCATTTTCTGGACTTCGGGATGGATTTATTGACTTGTTAAAGATTCCTTCGGATGTTCTTACCAACTTCCGCTTAGATAAAATTACCTTTGCCCTTTTGTCCGTCATCACGGGTTTAGCTCTGAAAGTAAAAGATTTGACGCTAGTTTTGAGTCTTGGTGGAGCAGTGTTAGGAAACTCATTAATTTATGTATTCCCTGCACTCATGTTCCGTGGTGCAGTGAAGAAGATGGATAAACCCTCAGATGGCATGAAAAAGGAGGTGAAGGGTGCTCTGGGCGCAGCAGGTATCGGAGTTCTTATGGGAATAATCGGATCAGTAATGGCGATTAAGAGTGCTCTAGCGTAATATTGCAAATCCATTAGTGTAACATGAATAATAGCAAGATTATTTGCATAAAATAAGATCTGTGCACATCCAAATCTATCTTTACGTATGGCAGAATTATATCGTAATGGACTTCTATGAGATGAATTTCTATTGGAAAGAAGTAAATAACATTTTTTATTTATGAGGAACAACGCTTCAAAAGCCGCATTTCGATATTTTGACTTCAAAAGTTTCAAGATTTCAAGAAGCGTATTAATGCTTTGCTTTCATTAGATGAAAATTATATCTCAGAAAAAAAATAATAAAAGAAGTTCATCTACTCGCTCATTAACAATAGAAAACAAAGAATCACCATGACCTTCATTTACATTATAATCCGATTGGCTTACATATACAAGATCCTAATTGGATTTTGTCAAAAGAAAGACTTGATAGCCAAAATTGAAATAGACAATTATATTTAAACTACTACAATACCTTCCAAAATATACGATATGACAGAACTATGTCAAAACTAAACAAAAATTACTACATCGAGAATCCATAAAGAAAGGCAGTTCAGGTCATGTCATTCGCACTGAAATTTGATTCGGGATTTTTTTCCTTCTTAGTCTTACAAAGAAACAGAACCACAACAACTGCTGCTAGGCAAGCAATCACAATACCAGCAACTGCACCTCCATTAAGTCCTTTGCTCTCATTATTAATCGCGTTAGAATCATTAGTAATACTGAGAGTAGTTTCAGTTGGCTCAATGGATGTTGTTAGTGGTACAGTAGGCTTTTTAGTCGGGGATGGAGTAGGGGGTGAAGTTGGAGATGGAGTAGGGGATGGAGTAGGAAGTGAAGTTGGAGATGGAGTGGGGGATGAAGTCGGGGATGATGTGAGAGATGAGGTAGGGATTAAAGTAGGAACAATATCAATACAGTCGTTTGGGGGGATACCACCATCTACGACTGTATATCCTGTAATGACAGACCAGTCCATCGGGCTTTGCTTTGGATCACAAGTTTGGCAAAGAGAGGGAATCTTAGCTGACCAAGTCCTACGTTGATAAAACAGAAAATCGCCAGCATCGTAGCATCTATTGTCTAAAAAGCATTGAGTAAGACCTAATGTCGGTCCTTCTGTCCATTCCCTTTGATTAATTGTTGGGTCGCATACAAAGCAAGATTTTCCAAATGCATCTCCGTTGTCACCAGCAGAGTAGCACTTCCCATCAATGAAACAAGAATCCTCATCAATAATGGCATGATCTGTATTTATTGCGCAAGTTGTGAGACAGCTTGGGATTGTTTCTTCTGAAGCTCCTGTTTTCATCTTCGAAACATACAAATGAGTTTCTACAGCCTCACTGGATGCATTGGCAGGATCTACATCATCTTCAGTCATGGTAGTTTTCAGATTATTCCCCCATTGCATGACTAGATTCATAGAATATCCTATATTATATATATTTCCTTCAAGATCACCAACAACATCATAAAGACGATCTTTAGAGCCTCCTCCAGAATGGATCACATATTCACCAGCTCCAGTTTCAGAATTGATCTTAGCATTATATACTCCACTAGTTTGAGAGCCAAGTCCACCTTCACGTAAGTATCCTGGAAGTTCGATAGAATCGAAGAAAGCAGCAGCCCTACCTGGATAATACCATCCTGCGACATGTACAGACAATCCGTCTGAAGAGGGTACAAGTCCTGCAATAGGTGGGACATCTATCGCCCACATAGGCAAACCAGTATGCTTGTGAAATTTCATCAAGCACGCGTCTGTACCTGCTGTTTTACCACAGCTGACATCGTTGACAACTGAACTTGCAGGCATGGCTTCAGCCGCATTTCGGGAAACGTATGTAGAATTCCCAGATTCATCAAAAAAATCACAATCTGACTGGTCAACAACCTTTTTGAGAAAAATGTGGTATTCAGGAGTCAAAACTCCGTCGGAAGAGAGACAGCCACCATATGGTGTACCAGCGTTTAAAGTTGCGTCCTCTATAGGACCATCACCTGTATCATCAAGTGCTACGTAAATGTAAGGTCCATCTAGATCTTCTTTGCCAATTGCTACCCCTCCACCTTGATCAAAAACGCCCCAACGTGGTGATCCTTTTACTGCGCGAGCCCATTGCATCTCTCCATCTACCGACGAGAGGCGCATGACAACAGAACAATTGTCGTGATCACAAAGAAGGTGATCTTTCTGATGGCCACTTGTTGAACCACCGTATGTTGTTGTACCTGTGATGTATAACCCACCATCCTCTCTATCGTATTTAATATCAAAGATTGCTCCTAAATCAGAGAATGTCTTCTCCCATAGAATTGAACCATCAATTGAAGAAAACAAAGCAACCACACCGTCACAGATCTTCCATTCTGCACCCTCGTCCTTAGAGCAAGAGTATCCACCACCAAAAACATTCGTGGATTCATCAAAGTCAACACTAACCATTTGTGAATCCCTATTCGATTTTGGATAATGTGCAACCCAATCAGCAATTCCAGTATTTGAATTAGCCTTGATCACGAAACCGTCATCTACGCCTGTATCAGCATGACCACTTTTGCTGTTCGGATGAAATTGATCTGCATCATCTGGTATTCCTCCTTCTCCTACATTAGAATTCCAGATTGTTTGAGAAGTTCCATCAGCCAAAGGAACGGTTAAATTTCCTGTAAAATGTCCTGAAATGGAAATAGAATTACCATCAGTGGATGCGGCAATACCTGAAGTTTCATCTAATCCAGTACCATGCCAAACAAAAAAATCAATCGGTGCTCCTGTGATGGCATCGATTTTGGCTACTCCCACATCGTATTGACCAAAAGATCCACCGGCATTTTCTACGGCTCCAGAAGAGGCTGAGTAGGATTGTAAGTTAAAAGTTTTAGAGACAGCATTGGAACCACTGGGGTCTGAAACAGAAAATGGGCCGGTCAAAGAAAATTCATCTTCTTCAGGTTCAACTAGAATATCTGAATCAATGGTAGACTTCACGAATCCAGCGGCGTAGACAACTCCTTGAGATACGGCTCCTCTCATTCCATACATTCTAGCGCTTGTTCGAGTGCTATAGGTTGCCCACTCAAAAGAAGGTACCTTGCATGATTTAAACGTATCAGTTGAAGCATCACCGATCACGTTAACTACGAAACTTGGGAGCAAAATAAGTAGTACCTTCATATTCGAACAGCACAAATTCTCTTGAAAGTAAGAAGTAGAGATATCGAAAGTTCCTTATCTTTGACAGAAACGGAGTACAAGGGTAAGCTCAAATGATTCATATATTTTTTCTGCATTTCACAATCTAAATTTGGCATTTACCTCAAACAAATAGGACAACTTTATTCTTTACAAAAGGAGGAACTGAAAATAATGGAAGAAAATTACTGAAAAATATTGTGGTATCTTTGATGTATCTTTGAAGTATCTTTGTTTATGACATCTATGTGATCAAATACTCTAAATCAATTGTAATTCATTTTGTAGAAATGGATAGGATATATAGGTAAATAAGACGCATGTTGTCCTCATGTCTTTTAAGTTTTGTAAATTGTGAGCGTCGTCTCGATTCGTGCAATATTTTTTAGTATGCGTAGTAATACCCAACCAATCCGAAGAAATTAATGTTTGACATGCGTCTCAATGTATCATTTTCAAAACACTATTAATTAGGCATATTTAATTTCGAAGTCGATAATAAAGAGCTGCATAGTCACAAGTGATGTTTATTGAGGCTCTATCTATATGATGATCAAATTGTCAATTCCAGGTGTCACAGAGTCGCTCCTTTTAGCTCCATTGAGCATGAGTCAACC
>Ga0115008_10004147_pt1 | contig 12030 bp, 14 predicted proteins | sample FraStrMetagenome_FD_87164 | JGI IMG/M metagenome (GOLD analysis project Ga0115008, IMG submission 87164) | Marine eukaryotic phytoplankton communities from Arctic Ocean - Fram Strait ARC3M Metagenome | ecosystem: Environmental > Aquatic > Marine > Oceanic | place: Fram Strait | collected...
AAAGTTCAAGATTGTGCATATGTAATGGGTATGTTTATGGTACTTGTAGGTCTTCTTTTCAAATTAACAGCGGCTCCATTTCACATGTGAGCTCCTGATGTTTATGAAGGATCTCCTACGCCTGTAACTGCTTATTTTGCAATTGTTCCAAAACTTGCTGTATTTGCAATTACGGTTCGTATTGTTTATGTATCGTTCTTTGATTTATCACTTCAGTGACAACAAGCAATTACAATTTGTGCAATTGGTTCTATGATCTTAGGTACTTTAGGTGCAATGAGTCAAAAGTTAGATTTAAAACGACTTTTAGCTTATAGTGCTATTGGTAATGCTGGATATATGCTATTAGGTGTAAGTTCTGGAACATTAGCAGGACTTCAAGGCCTTCTTTTATTTGCAGTTATTTATATTGTAATGACAATGAACGCATTTGCCACAATTTTAGCCCTAAAACCACGATCAACTGGTATTGGAGCAACTCATAATGTAACTGGAACAACTTTCCATTGACAACGTGATACAGAGAATACGCGTCATGCTTATTTTACATCAAATGCTCTTAGCTCTACTGCAAATGCATCTCCAAGTTCAACTCATCTTGATAACTATGCTGCTCGACACAGTACAATTCTTACACAGAACTCATTAGGTTCGCTAAAAGGAATTCTTCAATTTCGAACAATTTCAAAAACAAACCCTCTACTAGCAATTTCAATTGCTTTTGTCTTCTTATCTATGGCAGGTGTTCCGCCTCTTGCAGGATTTTTAGGAAAAATGTATTTATTCTTTGCTGCTGTAGACGGAGGTTTATATTTAGCTGTCTTTGTAGGTATTGCTATGAATGTTGTAGCTTCTTTTTACTATATTCGATGTATTAAGCTTGCTTATTTCGATGGTACTAAAGAGTGAGTTAGTTTAGGAGAATGTGGAAAAGAAATCAGTATCATTTTAGGTGTTACGATTTTCTTCCTTAGTTTCTTCTTTTTATACCCATCTACGACAATTCTTTGGGTATCTAATGCAGCTGCAGGTCTTCTATAGATCATCATCAACATGTCAACCTGAAGTTGATAATATGGTTGAATCTTTACGGGTATTTTAGCACTATCCCCTTCGTCATCATCCCCCTATCTCCAAAGGAGATGAGCAAGGATGATGAACTGATTTAGCGACAGCAACCTGAAGTTGGCAATAAATGGATAGGCCTTGATACATAATTAAAAACTTTTTGACTATATTTTTTTAAGAGACATTAGATTGCCTTCGTAGAGGAACAGTAATATAGAGGTGCCAATGGGCGGAGGATTAACCGTCATCCCCGTAGGGAATTCCTCTACTATTTCATCTTCATAGAGGATAAGTTTCTATCCCCCAATAGGGGAATGTGCGTAGCACTATTCTAAACAGAGCAACTTAAAGTTGCCAATGATCCATTAATGATTCATCCCCTGTGGGGAGACCCCTATAAGGCAAGGATAACTTCAGGTTGACAGATTGCTAGTTTAAAAATGTCGTGCACAAGAACGAATAAATTGATCTTTACTTACAATACAGTTTCATTTAGGACCATCTTTTAAATTAATAATCTGAAATGATTTTAGTTGTCCTTCTTTGGTTGAAATAATGTGGTTTCGTGAAGAATATTCTCGATGAGGTAAAAATGCGGGAAATCCACCTAGAAGCACACAAAGACCCGCTTTTTTTAAAGAACGACCAATTCGTCCCGTAATTGGCTGGTAGTGAGTTGAACAATAAGTAATTCAGTTTCATGAACTTGCTTGTTGCTGATTATGACGAATTTCGTGGGGTAATCGATTTCCGAAGGCAAGTGATTCATCCCCTTTGGAGATAACAGGTGTCACCGATCATGGTAACACAACTGTTTGTGCCTTCGGAATTGCGTCTAGATGAGTAGCTGATTTAGATTTCCGAAGGCATGCGCTTTTATATTTTTTAAGCAGCGAACTTGATAAGTTAGTGTTTTCCGAAGGCACTAATCGTCCCCCAAGGGAACATTTCCGAAGGCAACAAGGATGATGTCGAAACCAATGCTTTAAATTATAAGCCACTGGTTGTTTTTCTCCAATGTCAAAAAATGCAATCGAAGAGTTTTTAGAACGAGATTTCGTTCGTACATTCATGTAAGAAAGTGTACCTTGAATAGTTAGTCCTTCTTTTAGGATAGATGATTTACTGCTATCTTTATAATGGTTCATTCGTTTTTTATGCCTGTCATCCTCTTCGAGGATAACCCTAGATCATCCCCCATAGGGGGATATTAGCTTGCTTATCCTTGCCTTATCCTCATAGGGGATAAACGAAGGGGATGAACCACGGGCCAGTATCTTTCATCCTCTACGAGGATAATTATTCCCTATGGGGGATCGTCTCTTGGACAATTGTGCCGCATAAAACAATTATGGGTTCAACTCTTTTACTTCTTTGTATCGTATCTCCTTTTATTGGGGCTATGAGTCTTTTCTTTATCCAAGATGTCCGACGTGCGTTAGACGTTGCTCTTGGGTTTTCTCTTCTTTCTTTTTTACTCTCAGTTATTTTATGAGTTTTATTTTCAAACACAATGGGGCCTGCTCAATATCAATTTCTAACAGAAATTACATGAGCTTCTAGTTGAAACATTCATTTTTCAATTGGAATTGATGGTATTAGTCTTCTTTTTGTAATTCTAACAACATTTCTTACACCTGCATGTTTACTAGCAAGTTGAGAGAGTATTCAAGTTTTAAAAAAAGAATTTTTTATGCTATTTCTTCTTCTTGAAGGATTTTTACTTTGCGTATTCAGTGTTCTTGATCTTCTTCTATTTTATATCTTCTTTGAAAGTGTACTTATTCCAATGTTTATTATCGTTGGAGTTTGAGGTTCGAGTAGCAACCGTATTATGGCAACTTACCAATTATTCCTCTATACTGTTGTTGGAGGAGTTTTTGGATTAGTAGCTATTTTAGCAATCTATTCTCAAACAGGTACAACGGATTTCCTTGTATTAAATACTGTTGAATTTAGCGAGCGACGTCAAATTTTACTTTGATTAGCTTTCTTCTTATCATTTGCAGTAAAAGTTCCAATGGTTCCTTTTCATCTTTGATTACCTAAAGCTCATGTAGAAGCACCAACAGCTGGGTCTGTTATTTTAGCAGGTGTTCTTTTAAAATTAGGAGGGTATGGATTCTTACGAATTAGTCTTCCTTTCTTTCCAGAAGCAAACTGTTATTTTACACCTCTTGTTTTTCTTTTAAGTGTAATTGCAGTAATTTACACATCTTTAACTTGTTTACAACAAACAGATTTAAAGCGTGTTATTGCTTATTCGAGTGTAGGACATATGGGATTTGTAACTCTTGGACTATTTACTCTAAACCAACAAGGAATTGAAGGTGCGATTATGCTTATGGTAAGCCATGGTATTATTAGTGGAGCTCTCTTCTTATGTATTGGGTTCTTATATGATCGACATCATACTCGAGAGGTAGGTTATTATGGAGGAATTGTTTACTCAATGCCTGTATATGCATCTATTCTTTTCTTATTTACAATGAGTAATATTTCATTACCTGGAACAGCTTCTTTTGTAGGAGAATTTATGGTTCTTTTAGGAACATATCAAACAAACACAACAACTGCAGTGTTTGCGACTACTGGGGTTATTTTAAGTTGTGCATATTCATTATGACTTATGAACCGAATTCTTTTTGGAAATATGAAAGCATATCCATTAGAAATGTGTGTTGATTTAAACCGTCGAGAAACGTATATTTTCATTCCGTTAATTATTTGTAATATTTGATTTGGTGTGTATCCATGTGTCTTACTAGATGTTATTCATGCACCTGTAACGGCTCTTCTTTATAATGGCCTATAGAGCAACCTAAAGTTGCCAATGATCGTCATACTTGCCTTATAGGGGATGAACGAAGGGGATAACGTAACGCTTCAACCTGAAGTGAGTAACTAGATCATCATGATTCATAATATAGGAGAAGTAGCAAAGTGGCCAACTGCGCCTGACTGTAAATCAGGTCTCTTCGAGTTCGCACGTTCGAATCGTGCCTTCTCCATATGAATAGTAACTTACCGAAATCGTCATTCCGAAGGCAAGCAATACCCTAAACAAAATCGTCAACTTGAAGTTGATAATATACGGAGTCCCAAGTTACCAATGATTAACCACAACAGTACGTCAAGTTATCCCCGAAGGGGATGATGAAGGCCCTATCGTCTAAAGGTAGGACAGTGCGCTTTCTCCGCATAAATCGGGGTTCGAATCCCCGTAGGGTCATGAACAACTTGAAGTTATCTCCGTAGAAAATGAGAAACCTGTCAACCTGAAGTTGATTTCCGAAGGCATAAAGTTGACAGTGAAGTTAAAATTATCCCCGGAAGGGATGACAGATTACTATCTGTGACAATCATCCCCGAAGGGGATAATCCTGTCACGCTAAAGCGGTAGCGTCTTTGGTGTAATTATCCCCGAAGGGGATGATGCGGTGTGTGTATATCAGGATGTATATCAATTGGTAGATTACCTCGTTTGGGTCGAGGAGGTTGCGAGTTCAAATCCCGCCATCCTGAATCTATAGAACCGTCCTTCGGACAGCAACCTGAAGTTGCCAATGATTGGTTAATCCTTCATCCCCGTAGGGGATAACCTGAAGTTGCTTATTGATAAGATTACTGTACAGTGACCTATATATTTGTATTAATATACTACATTTACTATATCAAGATTAAATCTAAGTTAATTAGCCTGTACGTTAAAGCGCTAGCACTTTCGGTTTCGGTGGGGCATAGGCACTAGCCTCCGGCAACTTGATAACCTTTACTTTTTAAAGTATATTCGTTGGCATAGGCATTATCAACTTCATGTTGACTAGCTTGCCTCATCCCCTTTGGGGATAGGGAATGACCATTCATAAAATTATTAAGTCCGAAGGCAACTGAGGCTCTTATCCCCTTCATTGGCAACTTGAGACTTCGTATAGGTCACCCCCTATGGGGGTAAGCAATTGTCTATAGGACGATCCCCTAGGGGAATTTAATGCCCAGCTTCTAAAGCATCATTTGTATATACACAACATAGAATTGTAAATACGTAACTTTGAATTGCAGCAACACCTACTTCAAGAATGTTAATCATAACAACAAGACCTAGAGAGATACCGTGGACTAAGAATCCAATACCACCTACAGCGAATACGAATCATACGAAAATTGTTACAATTTTTAGCATACAGTGTCCCGAAAGAATGTTTGCGAAAATTCGTAGTGCAAGACTAATTGGTCGGAATACATAAGAAATAGTTTCAATTACGATAATAAAAGGAACAATTGCTAAAGGACATCCTTTAGGTAATCATTGTCCAAATAAGTAAACACCATTGTGTAAGAAACCAATAAGGTTAATAACAGCAAATGCGAAGAAACTAATTGTAAACGTTACAATTAATTGAGCCGTAATACTATAAGTATATGGGAATAATGCAATAACGTTAGCAGATAATACTAGGAAGAATAAAGTTAAAAAAGCTGGGAAGAATTTTTCTCCTCGCTTTTCACCGATTGCCTCACAAACAGTTTGTAAGATAAATCCATATAGTACCTCATAAATACTTTGTCATCGAGTAGGAACAAGCTTTGTCTCATAAAGAGATAGAGATAAGAAAAGTTTCAGGGCTACAAGACCTAATACTGTAACAAGCATAAAGTTTGTAAACAGAGGACCTACTAGAATTTGACCTGCAAATAAGCCTTGAATAAAATCTGAAAATTGAGTTAAAAATAGACTTGTACCATATGCAAATGCATTTGATGAAGTTGAAGCAATAACCGTTAAAGGTTCTACAAGCTCTCCTGCACCTTGTCCTGGTAAAAAGTTAAGTGCCATACCAATAGCAATAAATGGTAAACAAACTACTGTTGTAAGTAAAGATGTTACCACTCCTAAAGAAGAAAGTGCATAGAAGTAAGCTCAAAGACCAGCTGAAGCTACCATGTAGATAACATAAGCTACAGGAAGAGTTAAGAAAGATGTAAAGTCATATCATTGGATTGATAAAGACTGAGGATTTGCAAATCCAGCTTCTAGAGCTCCTCAAGCTACAGCGTTGCTTGTTGAAGCTGCTGTTGTAGAGAAAAGGTAGCTAGGAACAGCTGAATATAAATCGAATCATGCGTGGTGACCTCATGAAGTTAATGCAGATCCTGCAAACGATGATGTTGCGTACACATATGTTCCCTCAGCTAACTGGGGAAATAAGTTTGCTTCTTCAAGGCTTGTAAGAGTTGCAACAGATGGGTATACCTGCGCTGATAAAGGAAGAATTTGAAATTGTTCTAATGGCGTAGCAAGTACGCTTTCGAAAAATGGAATAGAATAAGAGTTCATTTTTATGCCAAAGGCTATTCTCTTCAGGATGATCTAGTTACTCACTTCAGGTGATCCTTGCCTTATCCCCGAAGGGGATGAACCATAGGGGGATGATTGCGCCTTACATTGAAGGGCATAAAAATTAAGTAAATTATCTCTATGGAATCTCTTTCGACCGACAATCACACAATTACTCAGAGTACATCATCCCCGTATGGGGATAAGAGTGAATTCCCCGTAGAGGGATCGTCCCAAAAAAATTCAAACCAATTGCTCATCCCCGAAGGGTATAGTAAACTTGTTCTTTTTGAAACATTAAGGTCACGTTTTATTCAAAGATTAGCTTTTGGGGGAAAAAAAGCTATTGCTACAAAAATTTTTGATGAGAGTTTAGATATCCTTGCTGCAAAGTGTCAGTTACTTCAAACTCATTCAGTATCTACTATTCCGAAGGCATCAAATAACTCCAAACAATCTACGTCGGGAGGGTTAACTAGTTCCCTTCGGAAAACGTCTGATAAAATTCCGAAGGGAACTAACACAGATACTCCGCACGAATTAACGTCTCGCACAAAATCAGATTTATTTTTAACAGCTTTACATCGTTCAAAACCTTGACTTACTACAAAAACTTATAAGCGTGGTGGTAAATCAGTTGTGATTCCAGAAATGCTTAACTCAGCCCAACAAGAATCAATGGCAATTCGTTGATTAGTTCAAAACAGTCAAGTAAAAACAGGTACCAAAGGTTATTCCGGAGGAATGAAGCCTACGGCTCACAAACTTGCAGATGAACTATTTGGGTGTTTAACAAATCGAGGAAAAACAATGGCTCAACGAGAACAAATCCATAAACTTGCTGAAGCAAACCGAGCATGAATTTTATAACTTATTCTCTTATCTCCTGGTAGGAGATGAGGATGATTTGAGACTTCGTGCATGTTGGCATAGGCACTAGCTTGCCTTCGGAATACGAAACCCCGGGTAAGGTATTGCAGGTCACCTTCTAGGTAAACTTATGGACATGGTCATTAGCCCCACGAGAACGACAGACAATAGCTTAAAATAAAGAAATAAACGACTATGATTCAAGTTCAATCAAAACTAAAAGTTGCTGATAACTCAGGTGCTCGGCAAGTCTTATGCATTCGGATTTTAAAAAAATCGCGGGCAACAACTGGGGGTGTAGGTGATATTATTACTGTAGCTGTTCAAAAAACAAGACCACATAAACGTGTAAAAAAAAAAGATATTCGAATTGCTGTTATTGTTCGAGTTAAGCAACCTCGGCAATCTGACAATGGATTTAAACTAAGTTTTAATGAAAACTCTTGTGTTCTCGTTGCAGATGCAAAAGATTTAACACCTTTAGGAACCCGTTTAGCAGGTCCCATTGCTGTTCGAGAACTACGAAAAGCAAAAGCAATGAAATGCGTTTTGTTGAGTAATCACGCTATTTAAGTCTATGTCAATCTGAAGTTGATTCATCCCCTTCGGGGATTTCTGAAGGCAGGCATACCAAGGGACCAGAAAATATCCCCTATCTCCAAAGGAGATGAGCAAGGATGATGATTAACATGTCAACACGAAGTTGATTATCCCCATAGGGGATGACGAAGGCATAAGCCTATAGCTCAATTGGTAGAGCGCTACACTGATAATGTAGAGGTCGATGGTTCAAATCCATCTAGGCTTACTTAGTATCAACTTGAACATTGGCAACTTCAGGTTGCACTTCGTAGAGGTTATCTCCTGGTAGGAGATGAGGGCAAATGGCTGAGCGGTTTAAGGCGTTAGTTTTGAAAACTAAAGTAATCTCAAGTTACCGTGGGTTCAAATCCCACTTTGCCCTACTGTCTTCGGAAATCATCCTCATAGAGGATAAATCATCCCCGAAGGGGATAACATATACGAAGACCAATGAACCTGAATTGTCCTTCGGACGATTCTGTTTAGGATTATCCGTAGAGCAGCATATACGAAGTCCCAAGTTGATTTTCATCCCCTTCGGGGATAGACAATTTAAATAATTCTAACGGCCAACCAAATCTCTGAACCTATACCCGAATATATAAATACCTATTACAAAGTAGTTTTAAAGTTATATATTATACCCTTCGGGGATAACTTCAGGTCATTGGTATGTCTTCGTTTCGTAAAAAAATCAACTTTACTTTAGATTAGTGCTTTCGGAAAACAGTAATTTTTAAACCACACAGCAACCTGAATTCCCCTATGGGAGATCATTGGCAACTTCATGTTGCTGTCTGTAGTACGAATGACTATGCCAATTTCCAAAGGCAACATATCAACATATACAGCAACCTTTCCGAAGGCAAGTCATCTCCTTCGAAGATAATCTGTTAACATATACGCAGTCCCAAGTTAAGTATCAAGACGATCAGCTTATGCTGGAGAGCAACCTATACGGAGTCTCAAGTTGCCAATGATGAAGAAGTTTAATGTGGCGCCCATAGGACTAACTAATTTGGACTGGGCTATATATAGAGTTATGATCAATCAAGAGCTCCTTTACGTCATTCAACTACAAAACCTACAGTTAAAATAATTAAGAAAAGCATCATTCCTCAAAATCCGGCAGAGTCAATTTTTCGCAAAACAACAGACCATGGACAAAGAAAGATAATTTCTAAATCAAAAACGATAAATAGAATTCCAATCACATAAAAACGAACATCAAATTTAACTCGTGCATCTTCGAAAGGGTTAAATCCACATTCGTAAGCAGAGCTTTTTTCTAGGTTAGGAGATCGTGCAATAAATGCATAAGAAAGTCCAAAGACAACACAAGAAAGTAAAACAGAAACTACAATAAATAATAAAATAGCGCATCATTCAGAATAAATAAGAGACATATATTTGTTTATTTTTTATGCTCATCATCCCCCATAGGGGGATAACATGTACGAAGTCTATAGGGGATGGCCATTAACCTTTACCCTACGGGGGTGAAGTTATCCCCGAAGGGGATGACGTTCACCTCTGAGCATAAAAAGTAGAATGAGCCTTAACATTGTGAATCAAAAAAATAATAGCATGACAACCTTACCCGGGGGACTAGTGCCTATGCCAAGTTCAATGCAAACTAATTTATTTTCTACTGACGCAACTAGCCGTAATGTATGTTCTTCAGATTTAAAAATGACTTGTGACTTAATGACGGCTACACAATTACATTCTTGTGTAACATCTTTACGTGATTACATGTCAGATACAGCTACTTATGGTTTATCTTGATCATTATTACCGGGGGGAGTACCTACCGTACAAAAACAATCTTGAGTAGTAACTTCTACTAGCCATAAATCCTGAAGAGAATCATCCGAAGGACAATTAGTTAACCTTCCAGGACATAAGTCCCCTACGAAAGATAGTGCTACGCACAGTTCATCCCCTACGGGGACAACAATTTCTCTTCAGGATGATGTAGTTACTCGTATGGGTCTGTGAGAAGGGACAATGTTACGACCAACTAATGTTCAGAATATCTCAGCACACTGTGATGTGCATTCTGTAAACTCATGATGTGTTACTCCTCCATCTTCTTGAGCTTTAGACACCCACGAACCTGAGATTTATGAAGAAACTGAGGATAATTATCCGAAGGACGATAACGCTACGCGCGATTCAACGCAATCATGTTTTCAATTAACGCGTGACTATACAATCGAACAAGAGGGATTTGAAGATTGATCGTGACTTGATGATGTATCTGCTGCAGGAACAGTAGGTACGCGTCCTTATGATACAATAGTACGGTCCACAACTCAAGATACATACCAATCTGTAGCTAATAATATACTTCGTCCTACGGACAATTTAACACCTATCCACTCGTGGATGAAAGAAAACTCACATTCTTGCCTTTGGAAAGCAACTACCCAGACTTTCGGCCAAGTGCATAAATCTGACAATTTCGAAGACCGAGGATCATCTCATGCAAATAGTTTTTATATTCAAGAGGAGCATTTAGCAAGTCAAGAAATTTCAAATACATATTCAGATAAGTTACGTGCAAAACAAAAAATGAAATGGTGATATTATCTATCTGGAGGTAAAGTTAAGGAAACTACAACAACAAACTCTCTTATAGTATTAGAAAATCGTGCGGATCGTTTACTTTGAAAACATAGTTGGTTTTCAAGCTTAACGGAAGCACGGCAAGCACTTCAACATGAGCATATTGGTATTTTACGTGCTAAAGATATGAATCTCCTGCTAGCAGGAGGAGCTACAATTCCGAAGGCAACTTTTTTAGACAATCTCGTGCCAGCACGAGGAGAAACTAATGAATTCCGAAGGCATCGTAATGAGTGAAACATTGTAGAAACTTATGGAAAAACAGCGAAGCCATCCACAACACTTACACCAGGAGATTTCTTATATTGAAAAGTTCCTAAGTTAAGCGGTTATTGAAATCGTATGAATACCTCACCCACTATCCCCCTACGGGGGATGAAATTGCCACCTGTTAGCTCTGCTAGCGAGTCAAAAAAGCTAGACTGTTATCATTCAGGGGGATCTTTATTTTACCAATTTCCAGCTTCAATTCATGCAGTACGAACTGCGGGTATCACCCCCGCAGGGGGTAATGAATCAGTAACTCAATTGACCACAGAGTGATCCCCCGTAGGGGAATTTTCATTTGGAGTCATGAGTGTAGCTTCTGCGGGACTTTGTTTACAAGCAAGTGGGTATCACATGGAATCTTTATTTTCATCTTCAGCGCCTACAACAAACTTCACAAAACAAAGCACAACCTCTGTCTCTTCACATTTATTAGCAAACCAAGGTCTTTACCCATATTGCCAGCGAAGCTATCTGCCAATGACTTCTAATTTGGTAGCGTTACCGCAATCTTTAATTACTTCGCGTTAAATCAAGTCAACATGAAGTTGATAATACCTAACCGCAGAAACCTAAAGTTGCCAATGAAAGTGGTAAATAACTTACGGTTAATTGCCCACAGGGCGAATATGCTAGTTCATCCCCGGAGAGTATAAGCTATGACTTGCCGTTTCCAATAAAGATAGCAACCTAAAGTTATCCTTGCTCATCTCCTTTGGAGATAGGGGATGAACGAAGGGGATAACTTCAGGTTGACAGGTTGCTGTCCAAAGGACGATCCCCATAAGAGAATTAAAGTTTACTGACTAAATAGTTAACCCCTCTTCGGTCAAAGGTGAGCTACAGCCTGACGCATAAAATTATGTGGTCTATTCATCCCCTATGGGGATACCCCTATAGGCAAAGAGAATAGCTCAATCATCTCCTATGGGAATAATGGAAGACAATTTTATAGATTAAAATTATTACTTAGACCCATAGAGGATGAAAAAGTCTTGGTAGCTCAGGGGTAGAGCGATTGACTGAAAATCAATAGGTCGATGGTTCAAATCCATCTCAAGACATTTAATTCCCTACGGGGATATTATCCCCTTCGTTCATCCCCTGTGGGGATACCCCTATAAGCAAGGATGACGATTAAAATATATTACCAACATTTATATATGTAGTTAATACATATATTAACAATTTTCATTGGCAACTTTAGGTTGCTGTTTTAAAAATTGAAGCTTATTATTAACTTCATGTGGATCATCCTTATCCCCGAAGGGGAT
>Ga0115008_10004148_pt1 | contig 12025 bp, 8 predicted proteins | sample FraStrMetagenome_FD_87164 | JGI IMG/M metagenome (GOLD analysis project Ga0115008, IMG submission 87164) | Marine eukaryotic phytoplankton communities from Arctic Ocean - Fram Strait ARC3M Metagenome | ecosystem: Environmental > Aquatic > Marine > Oceanic | place: Fram Strait | collected 2012-06-18
ATTGGGCGGGGGGTGTGGTTGCTTGCGTTGGAGGGTTTGTTTAATGCGTGCAAGCGTGGGATGGTTTGTTGTAGGCTTGCTTGCTGTGGGCGGGGGGGGGGGGGGGGGGGGGGTAAACCGGCGTGGTTCGCAGCTCGGTCACATCAACGTTGGTTGGATCCACCCGCCGCTGCGCCACCGGCCGCCGCTGCGCCACCGGCCGCCGCTGCGCCACCGGCCGCCGCTGCACCACTGGCCGCCGCTGCACGACCGGCCGCCGGCGAGGCGGTGCCAACCGGCTTCGACCCAGCCATCTTCATGGCCAGCCGGAGCCGGGCGGGATGGGAGGAGGAGGAGGCGGCGGCGGCGGCGGATGGAGGGCGGGCGGGATGGAATGCGGATGGAGGGCGGGAAAAGCGAGAGCTGCGTTGAACTTGACTCGTGAGCTTTCGACCGGCGTCTTCGACGGGCGCCTACTCAGGGCCCGGCCGGTGGAGATCATGTTGCTCAGTTCTCCCATTTTACCGCCTAGCGAGCAGCACCTTCCAGCTCCGCTGCGAGGCGCGCGCCACGCGTGGCTTCATCGACCCGGCGTAGGCTAGTGCCGTCATGTACTGCTCCGCGAGCGAGTCGCTCCACTTCTCGACGGGGAAGGTCGTGCGCTGCGCGGCGAGACACATCGCCTCCCAGGTCTTCTTGCGAGAGGTGCGCATCTCGATCGCCGCCACAGTCGCCGCCCTGAGCTGCGCGAGCAGGTGCCGCCGGTCCGTCTGGTCGAGCGCGCGGTAGTAGATGCCGGGAACCTTTCGAGCAGCAGCCGTGCTTAGCAGAGGTGTGTGTGTGCGCTGAGGCGCTTCCAAGGTGTAGCACCTTCCCGAGACCGCCCACGAGACCGCCAATGGTCGGCGAGGCGCACCAGGCGTGCTCGACGTCGACGTACCCAAACGGCTCCGTGCGCGAGGGGCACATCGTGAAGTCGGTGGCGAAGCGCATCTCCGGCGTGAACATGTAGAACTCCGCCTTCACCTTGAGCCGGTCGCTCATCACGTTGGAGAGCGCGATGAGCTTCGTTGCCGCGTAGTGGGCGACCGGGTCGCCAATGGGGCCACAGATTACCATCTGGAACCGTGGGTACTTGCCGATGAGGTCGGGCACGAGGTCGGCGATGAGGTCGATGCCCTTTTCGTTGGTCATCCGGCCGACGAACGAGATTAGCACCGCCTCGGGGTCCACCTGGAACTCCCACTGCGCCTGCCACTTCGCCTTGCACGCCGCCTTGTACGCGATGAGGTCTCCGGCAAAGTAGACCCTCGGGTAATGGAGCGCCGCATCGCACTTGCGCTTCTGCGCGTCGCGCTTGGCCTATTCACAACCATGCGCGTGAGGAGACATGCTAACGATGCCGCTTCTGCACAGTACTGTGCGCGTCGCCTCGAGCTCCGCCAGCGCCTTCTCGAGCAGGTGGGGCGGCATGGCGTGCCGCACGCGCTTGAGCTGTCGCTCCGCCTCCTCGAACTCCCTCGCCGCTGCCCACGCGGCGGCCGTGTTGGTCTCTGCCACACGCACGTTCTCCAGTTCGTCGAGCAGCTCGACCTTTTCCTCCTTGACGCCGTCCTCGGCACACGCGCAGCGGTACGCCTCGAGGTCGACGACGGGCAGCGGCGGACGCTGAGTCTCGAGCATCGGGTTTGGGTGACCCAGCACCGTCAGGCCCTTGAACATGGGTATCTCGGCCGAGATAGAGGCTCCGTACTGGTGGGAGACGCCCGTGATGCCGCGCCCTTGCTGGTGGTCCGCAACGTACTGCACCAGCGCGTGTAGCATGTTAAAGTCACCTATGCGCATCGTCTTGAATCGGCTGGGTACATCTCGGTCGTCTCGGAGACGGCGCGTGAGGTAGAGTTTGCCCTCGTAGTCGCAAAAGTAGCGCGCGTGTGGCAGCTTCAGAATAGACTCGATCGACGCCCACATGTCCTCCGCCATCGTCTCGAGCAGCGAGCCCTGATAGAGCGCGTTGTGCAGCGTGACCGCGACAGGCAGCAGCGGCGCGTCCGCCTCGGCCTCGAGGTAGACTGGTGCCAGGCCTATTCGCAGCTGATGATGCAGAGGCGTACCTTTGCACGACACGGCCTCGGGGTGGATTGGCGCGGCGCCAGCGTGGTAGTCAAGTGCGTGGAACAGGTCGACCTCACCGAGCCTGTGGTACCGCTTGAGCAGGAACGCGACTGCGCGGTTGAAGATTGACATGAACTCGAGAAAGTACTGGGGGTGTCGGCCGTCGGGGTAGATGTTGGCAGCGGTGCGCGCGAGGAACATGTTGCACGCGAGGCCGATGTATTCGACATCGCAGCCGGGCTGCCCCTCTGGAATGCGGAGCGTATAGACATCGAGCTGGGCGTCGCCGAGGTCGACGATCCAGTCGGCCTTGGAGAAGCACGAGTAGTCCGGCCCTGTGATCATCGCAAAGACGAATTTGCCGCGGCAGGGCAGCTTCTCGGTGTAGAACTTGCAAACGTTGCCCAGCCCGCCGGCGGACACCTTGATGGGCGGGCTGGTGCCGGGGATGACGTGCTCGAGTCCGGCGAAGAGAACGCCGCGGTCCGTCTTGAAGCTGGCTGGGATCGGACCGGGCGTGTTGTGCTCCTTGATGCAGTATTCGGTCTCCAGGCGCTCGTCCAGGCTGCGCAGCGCCCACAGCGTGGTGTACACGAGAACGGGCAGCAGCAGCACGGCTGCCCACGCCAGCAGCGCGCGGATCATGCCTTCGGGGCCCACGCCGAGCGGGAAGAGCTCGGCCATTCCCGTGTGCATGATGATCGCCTCACGTGGGCCGAGCCCCTTCAATTCGTACGTGCCACGCCAGTCCACGTCGACGAAGATTGGCTCGTAGCAGGCCGGCTTGGTCACGTCGCGGTACCCCATCGCCTCGATGATATAGCGGCCCCTGGGCAGCCCCGTCTGCACGGGCTGCGCGTCGACCCAGACGTCGTCGTTGTTGATGAGCACGTATCCGGCGCGGCGCAACCTCCCGCGCCGCTCCACGCTGCGTCCAAATGAGACGCTCCTGTTCGAGAACGACTCGAGGTGTATCACGGTCTGCGAGCCGCGCACCTCGCGCCGCCATCCAGGCATGTGCGAGAGCGCAACCTGACGATGCTCGCAGGACCACTGGAAACCGCCTGCGGCCGCCCCAGTCTTGTCCGCTGACCCGCCACACGTCACAGGCGCCGTGTTGTTGAAGATGTCTCGAGGCGGCCTATTAAGCACAGGTGTGAATCACGCGTCGTCACAGCCGTGCCACGCCACTTGCGCAGAGGCCGCCCCGTGAACCAGTTGCGGTCATACACCCCAGAGCTCAACGCCGTTTTCACACCGCCGATGATCGCTTCGCTGAAGCTCCAGTCGCGGTGCCACTCGTAGCTCGAGAAGACCGTTGCCGGCCCGCCAGGCAGGGCCATCAACCAGATGTTGGCGAGCATCGTGCCAGCAGGATCATGCCACTGCATAGGCACCTTGGGGCAAACCTCCCGAAAGATGACGCCACCCGCCGTAGAGTTCTTCTCCCCCACGCACCGCTGGAAGGCGAAGGCGTGCAGGTCCTGCTGATTAAGGGAGCGCACGACGCGCCGCGTCACGACGTTTAGAGAGATGGGCCACTCGGCCGACCTCCAACGGTGCTCGGGCGCTGCGCTCTGAGCGGTCATCTCACGGAGGTCATGGCTGCCGTCGCACGGTGGGTAGCCCGCGATGCCGCAGAGGAACGCGCGCGAGACTTGAAAGGTCCACGCGTGGTCCGTGACGAAGAGGTACGGGTTTGCGCGGAGGAAGGGCAGCGCCGTGAGTAGGTAAGGCATCTCAACGGCAATCGGGTCCTCCGAAGGACCGGGAGAGATCGGACGGAGCGCCGGGTCTTGCAGCATCTGATAAGGCCAGAGCTCTAGGATAATCACCGGCTGCGCTTGTCTCGCGACTTGCTGGACACGCGGCTGCAGTTGGTTGAGCTGCTTCCACACCAGCGCAAGGTGCTGCGGGCCGATGGACGCAGCCGAGTAGATGCGAAACCCGGCTGCGCCGAGTGCGAGCATCCGGTTGAGGCTCATGACTGCGCGCGACATTGCTAGCGTCGAGCCCATGTTGAGGTCGGAGACGTACTCCGCGTTTGAGGCGGCCAGGTTGCACTGCTGGACGAGGAAAGGCGTGAAGTTACGGCCGATGCCCGGCCCGTGCGCACACGTGAGCGCTCGGTCGTGGAACCACGGGAACATGTCCTCGGGCGTCGCAATCGGAATGGCGTCGGAGGGCTTCCCCTTAAGCCGAACCGCGACGTATTCTTCGACGTCGAAAGCCTGCGGGCAAGGAGCGAGGGAGACGCTTCTTAGCTAGCAACATGCAGGGCGGCGAACGCTGCAGCCACCGCCGCCGCACACCTTAGGTCTCATAGGGCTAAGCCTGACCGTCTTGCCAGCCTTCACTGCGCTCAGGGTCTTCACCCTTGCCGGGTCTTGGAACTTGTCGCGCTTTTCGTCGGTACTCGCCTGGTTCAGCTCCAAGGCGACGTAGACCTGGATTCCACTAAGGAGGCACGCTTCCACCATGCGCTCGAAGGCGGAGAGGAAAAAAGAGGTGTCCTGCTCCGCGGTTAGCGGCACCGAGCGGCGCGAGGCCCACGAGAATTGCGGCGCGCGGATCACGTCGATGTTGTAGCCTTGCGCCTCGCTCAACGCGTGCGGCGCCGCCACCTCAACCGCCGTCCAGGTGCTCTCCATCACACGGCACTCGCGCGCTACGTCATCATACGGCCATTCAAAGAGCTGGACCAACGACGTCGGCTGCAGCACGTCAGCGGCGACGCCCGAGGGCGACGTGTCGAGCCGCTCCTCGTCTAGCAAGTTGGGGTTTGCATCGTTGTATTTGGAGATACTGCATTCTTCCTCGGGGCACTGCACCCAGATGGTGGTCATATTGGACGTCATACCGACATCGGGCGGGTCGACGAATGGCGAGCAGGCATCATTCAGCCGCGTTCGATTGTTGACCTTGAGGACATATGCCGCGTTCTCGCCAGACGGCGCGAGCGTCCGGACCTCGTACACCCCTGGCAGCCATCCAACTGGCTCTGGGATCAGTGTTTGCGGGAAGCTGCCCGCTGTTAGCATGGTGACCTGCCGGCAGACATCTCGGATGAGCTTGGGTGCACGTGGCGCCGTAAGCGAAGTGGATGCTGCGTCGTGCGCCGGCTGAGAGGTGGGCATGTGTCGGGCATGAGAGAGCACCGCACCTCGAAGTCGAAAATCACCTCGGGAAGCGGCGGCTTCCACATGTTCATCGGCGCCTTGTCGGCAAAGCTCCATTCTCTGGCGCGAGAGCCCGCCTCGTATTGTTTTGCGTCGAAGCGCAGACTAAGCTTGCACATACGAGCGCCCGCCGCCGACGTGCTGCAGGGTACGGACTCCACCTTGGCCGAAAGCGCACAGCAGAATTCGGGCGGTGTCCAGCTCGCGACCACGTTGTTGATGTCGGTCTCTGACGGCGTCGGCGACGCCTCGCCGTCGCCACCGACGAGGGTCGGGGTGCACGGGACGCCATTCTCGTCGACGTAAGCGCCAAGTACAGTCTTGGCGCACAAGGGGGGGCGGAGCGTGCTGGCGCCTGAGGCGGCGGCGGACACGGGGCTGTAGTCCTTGCAGAGCGCCACGCCAAGCTCCTCGTCAAAGGGATGGACCATGCTCACGGGCGCGTACACAGCCCCCTCGCCCTCGGCCAGCTTGAGTCCTCCCTCGGGGAAGTGCAACACCTGGTTGCCAGACTCGATGACTGCGCGCGCCTCTCGACCAGAGCGGTCGAACACGTTGGTGTACGTGGCTTCGTACTCGGCTCGGCCGGAGAGGCTGACCCAGGGGATGAGGGCGTCGCCGTGGCCGACGCGATTGATCAGCACAACCATCTCACGGCCGCGGTACACGCGATTGTACGCCAGCACGCCGCTGAGCGGCTCGCTCCCGACTGGCCACGGCTGAGTGTTGCCACGGCACATGATGGTGCCACGAGGGCAGTGTGGCAGCGGCGAGCTGATGAAATCGTAGCAGATCATGTTCGTCGGGTTCTGGCACGCCACCCCCGGGGAGCCTTCCAGACAGGCCCCGCACTGCTTGCCACCCGTGTGGCTGCGGTTTACCTGTAGCTCCGACTCGCCCTTCTTGAGCACCTCGCACGAGCGGCGAAGGTGCAGCAGCCGGCGCGCGTAAATGTAAGCCTGGTGGTCGCGGCGCAGGAACGGGTCGTCCTGCCAGCGGTAGACCGATGGCTTCGCGCACCAGGTGGGCCCTACGTACGCCAACTCGTCGATGGCGGGGACCACGCTCTCGAGACGCCACGGACCGCTAACAAACATGTCCTGCCGGAAGAAGGAGTCGATATTGCCCGGGTTCTTGCACTTGCTTATGAGCTCGTAGGACATTTGCCCCGCGTCGATCCGCTCCTTGGTCAGTGTGGCAACTCTATCGCAGCGGCCAGTGAAGCCCTGCTCCTCGCCGTAGTAGATCACAGGCATCCCCCACGAACCGGCGAGTAAGTCAAACAGCCCGGACCAGAGGAGGCGCTCCTTTTCGCATACGCCGCCCGTTTCGGCGAGGAAGCGCTTTTGGTCGTGCAGCGAGAGGAGCTGGAAGCAGTATGGGCACACTTGCTGGTTGATCGGGTTTGCACGCGAGTCGGCCCGGTCCTCCACATAGGAGACCCGATCGATGCCGTTCTTAAGGATCCAGCCGCGGCGATCTTTGCCCTCGAAGTCGTAGGCCGAGTCAAGCCCAGGGTAGGGCGCCCGTGGGTGTTTCAGGTAGATTGGCCGAAGCGCCATCCCCTCGTACGGAGGAAGGCCGTCCACGATACTGTGAAAGGCGTGGCTCATGTTCTTACCGTAGTTGGTGTCCTTCATGTTGTTGAGGTACCTACGGACCTCCTCCTTACCAACCACCTCGCCGTTGACGTAGAAATGCTCCTTGCCGAGCGACAGCGCGTAGTCTCGGACGTGCGTGCAGAAGTAGGCGACGAAGGCGGACGTCACGTGCGGCACCGCGTCTAACCGGAAGCCGTCCACGTCGAACTCGGCAATCCACCACTTGAGTAGGTTGGTAAAGATGACCATGAAGTCAGGGTTGTTGGTGTTAAAGTCAAACATCGAGATTTTGTTGCTTTCAGACGAGCAGCGGGCGGCCTTTGGCAGCCGCTCCTGGCAGGAGTTGTCGACCTCGGCAAAGTTGCCGAAGAAGAAGTCGCCGAAGCGGTACCCTGGGTGACCCACCTCGGAGCGCCGGTCCAGGTCAAAGGCGCCGCAGCGGTGGTAGAAGCGGTCGTCTTTGAGCGGCTTGAAGTAGTCGTCTCCAAATTGGATGGTGCCAGCATCTTTCTCGTCGAAGGGCGCGCCATGCTCGTCCGCGTCACGCCGCGCGTACTGGCAGCGCTCGCGTTCTGCGTTTGTCCCGTTGCCCGGCCACATCTGTGTCGACTTGCCGCTGCTGGGCCCACACATGTGGTTGATGACGACGTCGAACACGAGCCACATTCCCCGCGCATGCACCTCATGCACGAGCTCGCGAAAGTCATCCATGCTGCCAAAGTTTACGTCTGGTCGCGTGAAATCTGCCACGCAGTAGCCATGGTAACCGCCGTTATGCGAAAACGGAGGAGAGATGAAGACGACCTCGACACCGAGCGAGGCGATGTAGTCGAGCCGTTGGATGATCCCTCGAAAGTCGCCGCCGTGCACCCAGCTCGGCAAGCCGGCCTGCATCGCCGTCTCCTGGTACTTTGCCTGCGAGTTGCCGAACTCCTCGATGTTAAGGCGGTCATTGGAGAAGTTGCCATTGTTGAAGCGATCGATGATCATCTGGTAAAGGCTCACGCCCTCCCACGAATCTGGAGACGCGAACCGCCTCCCACCACGGGCCGCGAAGTCCGTCTCAGCCTTTCTGAGGCGGTCGACAGACCACCTGCGATAGTATTCGCCATGGTCGTGACCGAGCGGCGCCAGGGCGGGAGGCGGCGAAGGAAAAGTCTCCGCAAGATTCGGATCAGTTACCTTGCTTGTTGCGGCCGAGCGTGCTGCAATGCTCTTGAGATCGGAGCCGTCAGCATCGCTACGGTAGCTCTGCAGGTGCGCGTAGGCGCGCCTGCCCTCAGCGACCAGAGCAGCGTCTGTGCCCAGTGGTCTAGAACCCACTCGGTAATGTGAGAGGTTTCCCCACATTGTGGCCGGCCAGGCAAGATTGCTGGCTCCGCTCTCTCCTCCTGCTCCGCTCTGAATCCACACGCACAGCGCAGCACAAGCGACGAGGAAGAGCCTCGCCAAGAGGGTCCTTCTCTGGCCGTCCGCATGTGCTGCTCGTGATACCGCAGCAGCGTCGATCATCAACGCGAAGCACAGGACGCGTTTGCAGTGCCGGGGGCCGGCTACGGCGGCCAGCCCTCCGGCGCGATTTTCGCCGGATATTTACTCGTGGGTAAACGCTACCTCGAGAACCTCGAGAACTCGAGACCTCCTCTAGGGATTCCCTACCGTGCAGCCGCGTCGAAGTACGGAGAGCGTTGCAGAGGCAGCCATACGCGACGGACGCCTTTCTCGACTACAGCTCGTGCGCAGTCTCGAGTTCTCTACTGAGCGTCCACGCATGCGGTGCTGTCAGCCGCCGGCAGCACGCCACTGCCGTCGCACCGCCACAGCCGCTCTACGCCCGCTGCTTCGCAGCTGCACGACCAAGGCCAGGCTCAAGGCGTCGCTCAACCTGCCAAAGACGAGCTTCTCGCTCCACGCCAAGGTGGCAGAGACGGAGCCGCGGCTCGCGCGGCAGCTGGCGGTGGATCACTACGAGCGTCAGGCGGCGCAGCGCGGTGGCGCAGACGCGTTTGTGCTTCACGACGGGCCGCCGTACGCCAACGGCGACCTGCACATGGGCCACTTCCTCAACAAGGCGCTCAAGGACATCATCAACCGCGCGGCGCTGCTCGCCGGCCACCGCGTCCACTTTCGTCCGGGCTGGGACTGCCACGGGCTTCCGATAGAGATGAAGGCCATTCAGGCGCCGCCCTCGCCCTTGCCCTATATGATATCATCAATCTGCCACCCTCCCAATCACCCTTAGCCTCACCCGAAGCGGCCGTGTCGGTTTCCATTCAGCCGGCGCGGCTGGAGCCCCCCCACTCGGCACGCGACGTGTCCAAGACATGTCCGAGGCATGTCCGAGACGTGTCTGCGAACTCGCAGGCGGGCGAGGCCGAGAGCCTCTCGCCGCTCGCGCTGCGCGCGCGGGCGGCCGAGTGCGCGCGCGAGGCCGTCGCTGCGCAGAGGGAGTCGTTTGTGCGGTGGGGCGTGCTCGGAGACCGGGAGGCTGAGTTGGCCCATCAGTGAAAGACGTGATCTGAATTGACGAGTCAGGTGGGGCGTGCTCGGAGACTGGGAGGCGCCGTACACGACGATGGCGCCAGAGTACGAGGCGGCGCAGCTGGGCGTGCTGCAGGCGATGCTGCGACGCGGCCTCCTCTTCCGGGGCGAGAGGCCCGTCCACTGGTCCCCCGCCTCGCGGACCGCACTGGCCGAGGCCGAGCTAGAGTATGCCGACCGGCACGTCTCCACCGCCGCCCACGTCGCTTTCCCGCTGCTGGAGGGGCCGCCCGCCGCCGCCGCCGCCGCCGACTTCGACCCGTTCGACGGCGGGAGCGCGCTCGAGGGCGCGGCGGTCGTGGTCTGGACAACGACGCCGTGGACCATCCCGGCCAACCAAGCCGTCTGCGTGCGCGAGGACCTGACGTATGCGGTCGTCGAAGCAAGCGACGTCCAGCCCTCCCAGCTCCCCTCCGAGCCAGCACTGCCAGCGGCGGCGGAGGTCGAGGAGCGTGTGCGGGCGCAAGGCGAGGTCGTGCGAGCGGCCAAGGCTGCGCTCAAGGAAGGGCGAGGCAGCAAGGCGGAGGTGGAGGCGGGGGTGGCCGCCTTGCTGCGACTCAAGTCCGAGCTGCAGTCTGGCAAGCCCGAGCTTCAGCCTGGCGACTCCCCCCCAAACCTCAACGCCTCGCCCCTCCCCCACGGCGCGCGGCTCGTGGTCGCGGCTTCGCTCGTCGACGCTCTAAGCGAGGCGGTCGGCACACCGCTAGTGGTGGCAGCGACGCTTCCCGGCGCCGCGCTGATCGGCCGACACTGTGCGCACCCGCTCTCGGCGCGTCCGGTGCCAGTTTTGCATGCGGAGCACGTGACGGACGACGCGGGCACCGGGCTGGTCCACACGGCGCCGGGGCATGGGCCAGAGGACTTTGCGGTCGGCGTCGCGCACGGCCTGGCCGCCGCTTGCCCTGTCGATGAGAAGGGCTGCTTCACTGCCGCGACGGAGGAGGCGGCGGGCTTTGCCGGCGAGTCCGTGCTTTATGACGGGAACGAGGCGGTGCTGACTGCGCTTCGCGAGGGCGGTTCCCTGCTCGCTGCTGCGCGGCACGAGCACCGCTACCCGTACGACTGGCGCTCCAAGACGCCGGTCATCTTCCGCACGACGCCGCAGTGGTTTGTGAGGCTGGGCGACTTGCGCGGCGAGGCGCTCGCCGCGCTGCATGCGGTGGAGATGCGGCCGCCCGCCGGCCGCGCGCGCCTCGAGGCGTGTGTGCGAGGACGGACAGAGTGGTGCCCATTACGAATGGACTGCCCGACGACTCAATTCAACCTAGGCGTTTGTGCGAGGCCGGACGGAGTGGTGCCTTTCTCGGCAGCGGTCGTGGGGCGTGCCGCTCCCGGCCTTCTACCACGTGGAGACGGGCGAAGCGCTGCTCACCGAGGAGAGGGTGGAGCACGCGGCGCCTGCTGGTCAGTCCATGTTGTGGTGAGTGATGAATGGCGGCTTCTTAGGAGACGGTGGAGCACGTGGCGTCGCTCGTGTCGACGCACGGGTGCGACTGCGGAGTCTTCGTTGATGGCGGAGTCTTCGTTGACACCAATGAGGTCTCAATGAGGCAATCCACATGCGTTAGGTCCGACTGCTGGTGGCGGCTGAGCGAGGCGGAGCTGCTGCCGCCTCGGTCGCGGCACTACGCACGGGCTGCGAGAGCTCCTCGTTGCCACGTCAACCGTTCGTGGAACGAGTAGGATGCGGCACGAGGCGGCGAGCTGGCGCAAGGGCGGAGACACCCTCGACGTCTGGTTCGACTCTGGCGCCTCGTGGTCCGCCGTCCTCTTGCCCGACCGCCATCTCGGCTAACTCGGCTCATTTCTCATTTCAAATAACCACGTCTAACTTCGGCTGACCTCGGCTGACTTCGGCTGACCTCGGCTGACCTCGGCTAATCCCGTGCAGGGCCGCCGTCCTCTCGCCCGACCGCTGCCCGCCCGCCGACCTCTACCTCGAGGGCCTCGAGCAGCACGACGGCCGTCGTCAGCTCGACTCTTGTCTCTGACGCACGGCTCTTCGCGGCTAGGCTCTGACCAGCACCGCGGCTGGTTCCAGTCGTCGCTCCTCACCTACGCCGGCGCGGGAGGCGGACGGGGCGGAGGCGGAGGCGGAGCGGGCGGAGGCGGAGGCGGAGGGGGCGGAGGCAGAGGGGGCGGAGGCGGAGCGGGCGGAGGCGGAGCGGGCGCCCCCTACGGCGCCATCATCACGCACGGTTTCGTCGTCGACGAGCGGGGCGCCGAGATGTGGTCCGAGGGCGACACGCTGTGAACGGCGTCTCTTCACACCTGTAGCTGCGGACAGGCGTCAAGATGTCAAAGTCGATCGGAAACGTCATCACACCTGCCGAGCTGATCGACCCGCCGCCCGCCGCATCAGCACCGGCTGCCGCGGCGACCGGCGGCGGCGGCGGCGGCAGCGGCGACGGCGGCGGCGGCGGTGGCGGCAGCGGCGACGGCGGCGGCGATGGTGGCGGCGGCGGCGGCGGTGGCGGGCACAAGAGCAAAAAACAGCACCGGCAGGCCCGGAAGGAAGCGGCGGCGCGCTGCGCCTTTAGGCGTGGGGCGTGCTTCGTTGATGGCCAAAGCCTCACGAGGTGGCGGCTGAGATTAGGCGCGCTCGCCGTG
>Ga0115008_10004151_pt1 | contig 12020 bp, 11 predicted proteins | sample FraStrMetagenome_FD_87164 | JGI IMG/M metagenome (GOLD analysis project Ga0115008, IMG submission 87164) | Marine eukaryotic phytoplankton communities from Arctic Ocean - Fram Strait ARC3M Metagenome | ecosystem: Environmental > Aquatic > Marine > Oceanic | place: Fram Strait | collected...
ATAACAATACGGCTGGAGGAAGAGGATCACAGGATGAGGCAGCGGACGAGGAAAATGAAGGACATGGTATTGATGCAAATGCAGATAGGATTCAAATAGCACGAGATGCTCACAACTTGAATGACGCACATGGGGTCAGGGGAGCCTATTACCACATGCCATCCCAGGAGGAGATCCTCAGTCTAGCTGACGGCTCATCACTTCCGGGAGCTCGTGAGAAAGCGTCGCAGGAGAAGATCATGAGGGACAGTATGCTGTTATAGACCATATCTATTTGTAAACGTGCTGCGGTCAGAAACACAATTTTCATGAAGCAAAGCACATTAGTGCAAGATTTCGTCAGGGCTAGTTAAGAGTATGTGCAGAAGTGTTCCGTGAACTTATATAGGCTGCGAACGCCATACATCAACAGCAAGTGCATGAAGCGGAGTTCGAACTGCGGCTGGAAAGACGTATTAAGATGTTCTTTTTAATTCCAACCCTTTTCTTTCGAAAGATTTAGGGCAAAAGAAATCTTAGGTAAAATAAGGTTACGATTAAATTAATGGCATAATTCACAATGGCCAGAACTAGTAGCAGATCTGGAAAGAGACATCATCCATGTACACGGTTCTGATAGAGAAACAAACCTGTCTCGTCCAAAATCAGTGAAGGAATTTAATGTAAGAAGAGGAGTAAAGCTCATTGCTGAGGGACAAATGAGCAGGGGATCTAAAACACTGCTGTCCAAGGGAGTTAGCTCTGCAAGTGACAATGAAGCAATCAGAGCTCTAATGGAAGCAAAGTTCCCAAAGCGGAAAAAGAGATTAGAAATCCGACGGAAGAACAATGGGAACATGAGCGGGCGTCGATAGATCGGGTCATCCTTAGAAACTGCATCCTTAAACGTAAAGGACAAGTATCTCCGGGTCTTACCGGTTTTCGGAATGAATACATTCAGGCATTACTATTTAGTGAGCAATCGAATGCCGACTTTCTGGCCAAATCGGAACTCGATGAACTGCATGCGGTTGCCGATGATATAGTGCAAGGCCATCTTCCTTGGTACTTCTACCAAGTCTCAAGATGAACAAACTTACACTAGAATCCATACGTCAGAAAGGCGGTTGGTTTCTCGCAGGAGCGGACGATACATACATATTTAGCCCACCAGATGTCGCCTTCCGAGAAGTTAAACTCCATGAAGAACGACTGAAGTTAATCGGTTTGGAACTGAGCTATCTGAAGATGAAATGCTTCATCGCTGAAGATCATCGAAACAAAACATATCATCAAGCAAGGGAAACTACAGGAATTGCGGAAGGAACTATTGAAGATGAAAACGGCGAATTATTTTAAAGCATTTGGCGTTCCAATTGGAACTAAAGAATACATTGCCCACTGGTTGGAAGAGAAAAACAAGAAGATCATCTCAAACATCCGTGAAATTTCTGATATTCTGGACCCAAACGCAATTGTCCCAGTGGAAATACCAACCCGTCAATGCTTATGGCTCCTAATTTTAACATGTCTCCAATTCAAAGGCAATTATTTCTTGCGACATATCCCTCCCCAATTTACTGAGATGCTATGTGATCAAATCGATTATGAAATCAATAACATGATCGCCAAGTGCTTCCAAATTGATTTTTCAACCCTATCACCTTTCATACAAAAACGCATCAACCTTCCAATCAAACTGGGAAGTATTGGTGTTCGACAATTGAAAAAGCTGAGATGGAACGAATACATGGGAAGCATCATGGAAGGCATAGTACCTCTTCTGAATAAACAGTCAGACGATGGTTTCTATGATGGCAAGTTGGAGAATAACCACATCCATCATTGGATCGGTGCGTCGGCTCTAAATTCACAAGATGGTCCGTGGTATAAACTGCTTGCTCACGGAGAACAGAATGATATTGGAGAAGGTATCCGCATCTCTTTCGAAAATATTATGTCATCGTTCAATAATAACCTGGAATACGACGCTGACGATAACATACTCAACTCCGATCTCTTCCGCAATTCGACGATATTTACAGGCTTTACAGCGCAAGGGAGAATTCAACGAGGCTCCATTACCCAAAGGCTAACTGCAGAAATTGAAAAGGGGAACAAACTATCATTAATGGCAAGATTCAAAACAAACGTTCCGACAGATTACAATAACAATATGGAACGGCTTGCATGGTTTAACAACGACGAAATTAGCCAGCAATTTCCGAGAGCCTTACCCAACCAAGATGGTATTATGCTCAATAATGTTATGGGGGCAGCGGTGAGAAACTATCTTGGTCTCCCAAGTTTCATCCTGGAAGGCTTTGCAGATGGAAGTTACTTTATCGGAAGAAACAAGGCGGTAGTGGACCCATACGGGATTTCTGTCAAGAATGCGATGCTTCTACAAGGAGATTATATCCGAATGCATGGGGTGATCCAAACGATGAGAATGGATATGCTAAGGAAAGCCAAAGTCTGGGCGGTGAGAGAACCCCAGCACATGTTCCACGGCCTTGTCCCAACGGATTATCTCCGCCGGTATTGCGAGGAGCAACGGAAAACGAAAGATTTCATCATTTCTGATATTGTGACTCAGAATCATCCCTATAGACAAAGGAATGGCAGAAACGTTAAAAAATAAGAATGTATGAGATTAAAACGATGCGAGTGGACTCATGTCGTACAATATATTGTCCTGGAAATCCTCAACTTAAAGCAGTTGAGAAACGTGCAAATTCTTCAGCGAAATCTTACTTGAAACTGGACGAAAAGATTGCACCCGGGGACAACTCGAGACCGTTCACCTCAGCATATAAATCATATGGCAATGGTGTAGTTGAGCACTTAGTGGTGGGTAGTTTCGGGTAAATTAATAAGGGCTTTAAGCAACTTTGCAAGCCTCTTGAGAAATGCTCGGGCTTCGAAACCGAATATTCCGTCCTTCGATGCCACGAAGGGTGTGAAATAGCGACGTTGGTTCTCACAGGACTAGGAGTTCGAGGAATCAGATTTATAACCACTCGGATGCATTATAGAATTGACTCAGGACGGCATGACGCACTAGATGCAGACGATGCACAGGAAACAACAGTCGATATACAATGATTGCTGTTTCGTTACTGCTAATATGCCAACTTCTTTCCCACTAAATAAGTTGAAAAGCTGATGAAACGGAAGCAACAGTCAATATACAATACGTTCGCTCCGATAAGAAGCTAGTTACTTATTTTTGCTCCTCCTCTCTGTAGTTCGTCTTCTTATTACACCAGAATAAGTTGAAAAGCCGATGAAACGGAAGCAACAGTCAATGTGCAATACGTTCGCTCCGACAAGACGCTAGTTATTTATTTTTGCTCCTCCTCTCTGTAGTTCGTCTTCTTATTCTACAATCAAATGAAAAGCCGACGAAACTGAATCAACAGTCAATATGCAATGCGTTCGCTCCGACAAGGAGGTAGTTAGTTATTTTTCCTCCTCTCTCTGTAGTTCGTAATCAACTGAAAAGCCGGCAAAACGGAAAAACTTGTTGATATGCAATACGTCCGCTCTGACAACGAGTTTGATGTAGAGGTGACTAAATTACGGCAATTGTGACGATTTGCAAGTTTTTGTTTTGAGAATCAAGCGTTACTTTCTGAAGGTGCGCGCAATCCCGTTCAGCTTTCTGTGTGAAATGAAATAGCTGAACGCACATGATTTCTGGGATTTTTCACCAACGGCGAGAAGGTGAAGACAAAGATATGCAGAAAGGAAAGGAAACAAAACGATGACACTATTGCTGTTTGTTAACCCACCTATAGTAAGAAGTGATGAAGTTTAGACGTAATTCCCCGCAAAATTTGATGACTAGTTTTGCCACACTCATACAACGTTTATGGCTTGTAAATATATACCTAGAATTGTCGAAGAGTTACTATCATCATTCAAAAAATCTTCGCTTATAGAAATCGAACCGGAATACATCATGATTCTAACTATAACTGCAAATGGTATATTAATTCTTACTCTTTATTCATCTTTTTCCAATCACCAATTTCTTTTCTGAGAGACTTAAGGGAAAGCGACTTTTCTCGGATGTCGGTTCTTAAACTACCTGGATTATTACTTGTTCCTGGGTACTGCTTGTTGGGATTCCAGAATGTCATGTAAAATATAGATCTCCGCCTGTCTGATTTGTTTGCACTTCCACAGTGTAGCGATGCTGGGTTGTACACACTACAATCACCAATATCTAGAGTTGCAATATTATTTTGAGTGTTTCTGAGCATTTCATCGGCATCTGATCGATTGCCATTAAGTTTTTCATGATGATATGCTGAATTCGTTCCCGGGAGATAGACTTCATTCAATGCGAAGAACCCATTAAATAGAACATAATATAAGATGAACTTACGACAGAATATCATTAATGTCATTTACCTGTAGGCCCCATTGTATCATCTATATCCTGAAGAGCAACAAAACAAGTAACAAGAGTGACAGAATCTTCACTTTCAAATGGTATGTCAGGATGTATCACTTGGCGTTCACTACCTTTATCTGAAACAAGTGCAGCAAGTTCATACAATCTACCATCTTTACCCACAGTCGAATCTAGAATAGAATTTAAGCTTCCATTTTCCCCTAAAAGCTCTTCCATAGCAGCCATCACCGCATAACTGTTACTATCGAATGGGAGTAGCAAGTCCCATCTATTTTTCGGAAGTAGAACCCGTGCGAAATTACCTGAACTTGACGCTGCTTCTTCGTCTTGGATGGCACTCTGCAATAAAATATCGACGTAGTGTTTTAGTTCTGATGCCGTCGATTCTTTCATGGCATTATTAACACGAGCAACCCCATCTCGAATTAAGATCGCACCGAACCCATCCTTATCAAACTTCGGATTGTAAGATGATGAACCATTTCTATCACCTTTTTTCGCCTTACTTGAGCTCCCAAATCCTCCCCCTCCACTGCTAACTCTTAATTTATTTTGCATTTTCTTAATTGCTTTCTTCGCCTTATTTCGTTCTCTTTCGTCGATAAATTCCAAAATATCTTGATTATCGCGAAGGAGTTCTTCCTCTTCCAACGCCCTGCTCGCAATGCCCTTCGATTGCTCAATATCTAGTAAACCTGAAACATCAACATCTAAGGATTTTCTCACTATTATTGATTGATAGGAAATCACTCTCGTTATTGACAATCCCGGAATTGGGAGAAAAGATAATGCTACCGACGAAAAAAGTGCCACACTAACAAAAGTGGCAAAAACGCAAAATATTACGCCTTTCACAAGGATCATGCTTCCAAATGTTCCTTAAATTGCACAATGTTTGCCTTTGTTTTTATCGTTTGGATTAATAGATATAGGTATAATACACATGTATTAGTAAAGGAAGTTGATGTGGATGCACCGAATTTATCCACACCGGTACACCGGTACCGATTACCGATTACCGATCTCTTCTCTAAAAACGTCACTACGTACTGCTACCAAAAAAGGTGTCAAAGTAACGCCTAAAAAGCTAATGAATTATCGGGCGAACTCTCCTTCAACTTCAGTCGGAGTGCCTAGTGTAGATGTAAGTGATCTTCGATGCGAATATGAAATATGCTTTTCGTTCAAGAGTGCAGACACGACCGCAGCTATAAACGGAAGACTATATCATCAAGTATTCGCACCCTTTTTTAAGGAATAATTCGCGCCTGCATGACATCATTCACGTAATTCCCGGAACAATTCCATCTTTAATCGCAGTTGGCGAGTGGCGAGCTTATGGACGTCGACCCCACTTCGTTACACCACTACATTTGAATACATGTACTGGTTTCTGGATTCATCTCACAACTCACAACCGTTTCCTCATAAAACTTCGAACCTGACCAGTGGAAATTGAGAAATATGACTCTTAACCCTAGCAATACGATCGAAGGTAAGTACATTATTCGAGTGAGCTTCGAAAGGAAAGGTTAAGGTCGGAGTTTTGAAAATACTTGCGCCGGAGAATTCTTGATTTCCTTTAAGTGAGACATGGTCAAGGGTCTGCAAGTGATTCATCAAGGCACTAGCTTTCAAATATTTGCAGAGTAAATGATATGTTTCGACGATTGACACATCTATCTAATCTAAAATCGTGTGATTTTCTGTAAAGCTCGAAAGGCAAACTTCAGAAAGACTGTCGATGGAGCCGAAAGCCGTCGTAGACGTACCGATACTTCTTTGAAACTACGCAAGGATAAGAAGATCGAAAGCCTGAACAAGCGTCGGACTTTAACCAGCAGTACACCTATTGTTGCCAACTCAAGCGATACACGAGGTGCAGTTGCTACAAATACCTCAAACAGAAGAGTTTATACTGCCAGTGATATCCCCGAATTGATGGCAGTTCTTCAACGCTATCAATCCGGTGAGGCAAATATCTATACGGAAGATGGCATGAAGGCGTGCCTGGGAGTGACAAAAGGATTTCGCCGTATGCTCAGTGTGGAGAAGAATCCTCCTGTTCTTCCAGTATTAGATTGTGGGGTTGTACCAATGCTTGTTCAAATGTTGAATATGGATTACACTTGTGGAAACAGCTTACTTTTTGATTTACAGTTCGAAGCCACGTGGGCTTTGACAAACGTTGCAAGTACAGATTATTCTGCTTCTGTTTTGGATGCTGGTGCAGTTCCCCCGCTAGTTCGTCTTTTAAGTAGCCCACATCCTGAATCCCGTGAGCAGGCAGCTTGGTGCCTAGGAAACATAGCGGGAGATAGTACCAGATTACGTGATGCAGTTATCAAAGACGGTGTGATCCCATCCCTTCTAATGAATGTGTCTAATCCTGCCAATAATGCGTTGCTTGGCAATGTTATTTGGTCATTGAGCAATATGTGCCGCGGAAAGCCTCTGCCTGATTTTGAGGCAACAAAAATGTGTGTACCTGAGCTCGCTCGTATCTTGAAATATTACCAAGTGGGCCATAATTTGGAAGAAAAGAACAAGGACGTTCTTGTTGATGCAGCTTGGGCACTATCGTATTTAAGCGATGGTAACGAGGATCGTATCCAAGCCGTTCTTGATACCGGTTGCGTCCCTGTATTGATGCAACATCTCGACAATTCATTTAATCAGCTAGAGCCGAAGCACATCGTAACTCCAGTTGTCCGCGTTCTCGGTAATTTTGTAAGCGGTAGTGATAGCCAGACACAGGCCGTCATTGATGGAGGCATGATTGAGAGAGCTCAGCAACTTTTGAGAAATCCTAGGAAAAATGTCAGAAAAGAGACTTGCTGGCTTTTGAGTAACATAGCTGCTGGGACTCAATCTCAAATTACCAGTCTATTTAAGTTCCCTTCTCTTCTTCAAAACATTGTTCAGCTGGCAGAAACGGCAGAGTGGGAAGTGCGCAAAGAAGCGCTTTGGGTTTTGTCAAATATTGCTACTGGGGGGCAGCCTGAACATGTTGAGGGGATTACTGAGCTTGGCGCGATACGAGCGGTTGTCAGTATGTTAACAGTTCCTGATTCGAAAGTTATTATTGTAGCACTTGATGCCCTCACAGCTATCTTGAAGGTTGGAGAAAACTTGAACAATAATCAAGCTTACGTAGTTCTTGTAGAGGAAGCGAATGGTGTCGAATCATTGGAAGAATTACAGGAGCATAAGAACGATGAAGTATATCAGAAAACTGTAGGAATTATTGAACAGTTTTTCGCAATAGAGGACGAAGAAGATGAGAACCTCGCTCCTAGCCATGATGGAGAAGCATTTACGTTTGGGGTTCAAGATACAAAGGTCTTCAATTACGAAAACTACGGTTCACATGTTTCTCCATTTAAGAACAACACTTCATCTGCTTTTTCTCCTGCTCAACAATTGAATTTTACGTCTGTCTAACAGTCCGCAGACGAATAACGCAGCCCGGAGAGCGCGAAATTCCAACCCAGTTGATAAATTATTACTATTCAAGCCGGTACAGGAGTGAGAGTTACTTACGTTACAACATTGATAGACTAGATTATTTAAATGAGTCATAGCAAATTTAATTCTACTTATTCCTCCTAAGAGATCCTCTTTGGAATCGAGGGTCGTGCCATTTATTGTAGTGATACTGGAGCAGTGCTTACATTATATTAATACATACTTGGAAGTATTTTATTTCTTTATTTATTGGGAAGCAACTTTGCAAGCCTCTTGAGAAATGCTATTGCTTCGAAACCGTACATTCCGTCCGTCGATAGCACGAAAGGTGTGAAATGGCGACGTTGGTTCTCGCAGGGCTTGCAATATTTCTTTTCCTTATCTTTGTCTTGTCGTTCCAGGGCCTGAAATTGTCAAAAGGTGAACCCTTGAGAGCTGAAATTTATTGCTCGCTGGAGGAGAGGAGAGAGGACATACGGACAGACCGTCTTCCCAATCTATCCGATACCGGTATGCGATATGTACCGATAACCGAGATACTTGACGTCAAGAATCTGAAGCTCGACGTCGACTCAACGGTCGGAAAGAAAATGCGATTTATTTAGAACCAATCAGATTGCGCAAAACGAGGAAAAAAGTTTCAGATTTTTTTAGATTAACTACTCCATGTACCCACCCAGATCAGACATTCGACGGACGTCAGCGCGTCAGTAAGGTTGAGGTTCGAGGTTTGAAAATTTGTTTGGGTACTTGTAGTGAGTATTACGTATTACTTTTGCAATAGCTGAAAGGTTAATAACTACTAAAGCAATATGATGGTTAAACTAGAAGGCGTTAAGCTGTTTCTATTCCTGCTTTGCCGTGAGGCTGTTTGCTCGTTTGTGCAACCAAGTACGAGCTTTGAAGTGAAATATGCTGTATCACCCATTTCGAGCTCGACAACGCTAGGCGTAGACAATAAAATGACGAATATTATTGCTTCTACTCTTGTCGGAGCTGCCGCGTTGACGTTTGGATCAACGGTATGTAGAGCAGACGAGTTGGGCGTTTCGAATGACGCACCCACGCTACTCACTGGTGAGACGGTGGAGATTTGCGTAAAGAGAGGACCACTTGGGAAATGCGAAAAGACTGTGCGTAGGACAGCTGATAATGATAATGATAAGGCATTAACGTACATGAAGGCCGAAAGTGAGAAAGTCAGGAATAAAAATGCTTTGATGCGCGCCAGCGGGGATGATAACATCGATAGTCCACTCATTTTAAAGCTTAAACAACAGACAGAGGATAATAAGGAGAAAAATGAGAGGTTAATTAAGCAAAAGACCATTGAGAATAATCTTGGGGCATCGTTTGGTCCTTTAGACAGGCAAGTTGTCATTTTGAATACTGATGGAGATTCATACACCCTGTTGCAAAATCCACAGGCAATGAGGTTGAAGAAGGCAGGTTTCATCGAGGGAAAGAAGTTTGTTAAGCAACCTACAAAAGAAGAGATGAACGCAGCTCTTATCCCATCCGAGGAAGAAGAAGGTGGACTTCTCGGATCAATAATAAAATCCATTGGAGGAAGTGAATGATTTGACTTAGTGACATCGTGAAACAGTGGCTATTGCTTATTTAGAGATTTGCAAACATTTTCAACTACCGATGGAGGAAAATCAACTCTTTGTAACATTATAGAGCGGACTTCCTCAATGCTTAACGTTTCTTTCACACAATAACGATGAGCAATCCAATCGCTTGGTTTATCTAACTGCAGCACCATACATACTTCGTTTATCTTTTCAAACTGTTGAATTATGGTCGCTGTACTCAGAGGCTCGTTCGAAGTCGATGGTGGAAAAGAATGATAATCAGGAGCGATCAATAAATTAGAAATCAAATTCTGGAGTAATCGTATTTGTTTCGAGAACACTATTGATCCCCAATCAGTAAATTTCTGCAAACATGCATATCCCGTGTGAGGTCCGTCATTCCACTAATATAATTTTGGTGTTTTCGAAGCTACGACTCTAATCAATATACACTTACCTTCTGACCTCTTACAACTTCCTCGAATAGCATGTCAGATGATATCACAGCGAACTCCTTCATACAGTAATAAAGAAGAAAGGATTAGAATGCGTAAGATATTGATAACTTTCTCAAATCATTTCCTACCTTGCTTAATTCCTGCATAACTTTTTCTACGCATCGACCGCTACGGATGGACAAAACGAGATCGCAACTCCGAAGAGGAGCGATAAGATTAGCATCTAAAACGACGTCGCTTTCATAATAAGTGCATCCGGCCTCATCAAGTTCGTAAGCATGACTTCTTAAAAAGTGTTGCATGACCTCGAAACATAGTGCATGATTTGGCTGACTTATGTTTGATTGTAAGCTCTTCATCTCTCCACACCACTGGCGGACAAGTTCATTTACTTTAAGAGTTAATAAATTGTCATACTGCTTCGAATACGATTTAAGTTCTACTCAAGCCGTAGAAAACAATTTAGGTGATGCCTTCACGATAAAGGAAACACATAACCAATTACTCACCATCACGAGCACATTCCAACATTCCGACACTCGTATGCACATAGGTTTCTTCCTGTGCTTTCAACTTACTCTCAACAATAGAGGAGAAAAGGTCCGACAGTGCTCTACTTGCTGTCGAAGCGCTGGAGATCCCATTTAATATACAAAGCGATCCCAATAGCCTTCGCTCTTTCCTACTTTTCATTGTACCCTCAGTATTTTCAAGAAATCGATTAGAGCTGTGATTGACCCCTATGTCATCGTCGATAGCATCCAAAAATGCAGCCGTCAAATTTTCTTTTTTGATTATACTTTCATCTATTGTGTTATCGGAATGAGATTTTAACAGGGTTTCAGTCATTGGATTAGCGTGATCACTACCCGCATCTTCGATCAACTTTCGTAGAGATACATGAGACATCTGCGTTAGCAACAAAAAGTATGAACAATTCATTTTCTTGGAGCGTAGCTTACCGCGCGATATATACCACCTTCTGGACCCCACGCTTCGTAGATGCGACATGCTAACGTATCTAACGCATTTGAGTTAAAAGTCGATGCTGCCCTTTCTATTGCTTTACGAGAGACTGAGAACGCATCTTCAACAACCGATGGTACAAAGCGTTTATCCTCAATCTCGACCGGGGCTGCAATTTTGACAGCCCTGTCGAGCGATGACTTGCTGAGGCAATCTTCTAGAGCTGCATACTGTGCTGAATGCTCCTTCAGTAGAAAATATAGAGGTTGTTCATAAGCCGATTCACTAATATGTGATGGAAATAGAGTAGAAGACATTTTATCTTTTATGGTATTGGTGAATTCACAATAACGAGCAGAGACTTGACAAACAAATGCCAACTCATCCAAAGTGTTGTCAAGACCAGACACATCTATCGCAGTTTGTGGTTGTTCGTGCTGGGGGTTTTGGCTCATGTACATTAGCGCATTGCTAACCCACGTCTCAAGTTGCCTATCCTCAGTGAACCAATTTCCAACAGTACATGATAAATCTTGAGCCTCCTTATCAATTTCATTAGCTGCTAATTTCAACATTTGTAGGAGCACAGAACCTTCATCACCATCAGTTTGCAACGCTTCATACCAACCACGTATTGGCTGAAGCAGTATAGTTGCACCAGACAAAATATTAGTGATTGCATGTACGTGAGGTTGTCGTGCTTTCATATCTTCTGCATCCCCAACATTGTCGGCCGTCTTGTCTCCAAACTTGGCTGCAGCACGACGAATACTCACTAAATTGGCGATGGCTGGCTTCGATCTAGCTCTGAGAGTTTGACGTTGAAAACAAGTGTATAAGGACACAACTACTTTGAAGATACATTCCACTTCATCATTTCGTTCCACAAACATAAATGTCGATATTGCCTCCTCAACAATATGAGCAACCGATGCTTGCACTTCGGGACCATCTGGGAGAGGACCAGAATACTCATTTAGCACGGAATCCACCAACGGTGTGATCAAAGTTGATATCCAATCATGAGACCCGTCTTTACTATTATTATCATCATCATCATGATCATCATCATCCTCGGGTACCGTACAAAGAGTACTCATCATCAAACATGCAGTAGCTTCTCTACGCGCCTTGTCACAACAATCC
>Ga0115008_10004152_pt1 | contig 12017 bp, 2 predicted proteins | sample FraStrMetagenome_FD_87164 | JGI IMG/M metagenome (GOLD analysis project Ga0115008, IMG submission 87164) | Marine eukaryotic phytoplankton communities from Arctic Ocean - Fram Strait ARC3M Metagenome | ecosystem: Environmental > Aquatic > Marine > Oceanic | place: Fram Strait | collected 2012-06-18
TGTAAGAGCCGATCGGCCCTGATTCTACGAACAATGCAGAGTAGTTGCGCAAAAGCTTGTGGTTTCTGCAAGCCAAAACCCGCATGTATTTGGAATTCTTGGATGACATGGACAAGTTGTTCTCGTTCTTGCGGTACTGGAGCCCAAACTAGATCCAGAAAAATGATTGGAAGCGGATGCATTGGTTCTCCGATCGAAACCCGACAATGCAACATGCAGAATTGCCCTACTCCACCGCCAACAACAACGCGACCGGCTGCTACTCCAGCGAACAAGTACCAGGGAGAATGCAAAGACGAAGAAACTTGGTGTTCTGGAATCGCGCAGTCTCAGTGCAGGTCATCTATTCAAATTGCAGCTCGCTGTAGAAAGTCTTGTGGGTTGTGCATCGCCGCAATCTCCGCTCCTACTGTCGGCGGTGGAAAATGGCAGCCTTGGTCGCCTTGGACTGCTTGTTCTGGCTCTTGCAAAGGAGGCTTCTCTAAGTCTCGAGAGCGACGCTGCGGGGAGTACGGCCGCAAATGCGACGGAAAAAGCTCAGAAACAAGTCCATGCTCGATTGGATTTGACTGCTACGTGGACGAGTATTTCAAGTGTTCGGACAAATCAGACAATTGCAATGAGTATGCCCTCGAAGGACGCTGCTTTGATAGCCAGTTCAAAGACTGGATGAGCAATAACTGCGAAGCCAGCTGCAGACTCTGCATGGGACTCAACATTCAATGGTCTGAGTGGACTTCGTGCAAAGTACCAGGCGGAGTGTGTGGAAACGGCGAGCGCAAAAGAAGTCACGATGTTACAACCATCGTCGAGACGTGTAACATTCCCTGCGCGAGTAAAGCTTCTTCTACGAAAGCCGACTGCAAGGACAAACATCCTTACTGTCCAAATTTGACTTCGCATTGTGAAAGCAAATCGGTTCAGAGCGCTTGCCAGTTCACGTGCAATTCATGTCCCGCTGATATCCCTGTTGATAACACTTGTAAAGACAAGAACGACTATGTTTGCTCCCAAAGCGCTAATTGCCAGAAGGAGGAATTCCAGTATCTTTGCCCTAAAACCTGCAAGACATGCATGAAAGCCGCAAGCCAATCAGTTGATAACTCATCTGTCTCTGCTTCCAACTCCGCCAGCAATTGCAAGGATCTTTCTCCAGCTTGTAAGGGCGCTGGAATTAAAGCCCAGTGCAGTAATAATCTCTGGCTAAAGAAAAACTGTCGGGAGACTTGCGAAACTTGTGGCGTTTCAGAAGAAGCAATGACTACAAGAGCTCCGCTAACAACAATGTCGCCAGTCTGCATCGATAAATCTAGAGATTGCCCCCGTTGGAAGTCAATGTGCCAGTCTCAGCGGGAGATCCTTGAGGTTAAATGTCCAGTGACTTGTGGTATATGCGTTCCTGAGACGACAAAGGCCCCGATAACAACCACCACAACTACGAAAGTCGCAACTTCTCCTAAGACAATGAACTGTCTGGATGGACCTCTGTGCTCACATTATGCTGGCAACTGGGAGATCAACTGCCGAGACTCTGCTGAGTTCCGCGACACGTGCCCGACTTTATGTAAGATCGACGTCTGTGCTGAGTACTGGGATGAGGACTTAATCCCCGAAAACACTGACGAGCTTGAAAAACGATGGAGAGCGTGGCAAGAGTGGGGTGCCTGCTCGGTATCGTGCGGCGGTGGCGAAAGGAGTCGAACTAGAACATGTAAAGCACCGGTTTATAAGCCCTGTACATATGGGTCCGAGAGTGATACTGGGTTATGCAATAAGATATCATGTACCACCACGCAAGCTATACTTACAACCCCGAAGCCAACCGTATGTGAAGACAAACCATTCTGCGACGGTCTGGGTTCGAATTTCTGCTCTGACCCGAACATCGCATCAGGTTGCCCAAAAATGTGCGACAACTGCCAGCCCTACTTCGGTGAATGGGCAGAGTGGAGCACCTGCACCGCCACTTGTCGCGGCAGCGGTGCACGTAGCCGCTCGCGTGAATGCATTCAAGTTAATGAAGATAAACCGGGCGCATGTGAAGGCGACGCCTCGGAGAACGACGACTGTCCCAACCTCGATATATGTTACGACGAGTGGACAAAATGGACTGATTGCGACGCTGATTGCGGGAATAACTCCACTCAGACGCGGCAACGTGTGTGCAGCGAGCCCGAGGACTGCGAATGGGTCGACAAGGAGTCACAGGAATGCGCCGGCTCTTGCGTGTTTGATGACTGGTCAGAATGGAGCGACTGTTCCACAACTTGTGGCAACGCGACTGCTACTCGTTCTCGTGACTGCCCTGTCGAAGGTGCTTGTGGAGAGGAATCTATTGAAACCATGGATTGCGAGGTTTTGCCTTGCGCTGAGTATCTAGATTGGTCAGAATGGTCAGAATGTTCTGTTTCCTGTGGCGGTGGAGAAATGAGAAGGGAACGAAACTGCACTGAAGTCGATGAATGCTCTAGTCTTGGAGCACCAAGCGCAATCATGGCATGCAATGAAGAAGGCTGCCCGGTGGTTGTTGAATGGGGCGAGTGGACAACCTACTCTCCGTGCTCAGAAAGGTACAAGAGCTTTTTTTTGTTATTTTCATAAATCCAAATTGTAGCTGTGGAGTGTCATTCAAGACAAGATCTCATGCATGTGTCAACGGCGAGATCGGATCTGAGGGATGTCCGCTCAGCGATTATGTCGAAGTGTCGCCATGTGTATATGTAAGTAGCCACAATTTATGTAATTGGCAACGTGACGACTCTCTTCGACTTGTAATTGATCGTCTAATTTAGACGGCATGTGAAACGTGGTCTGAGTGGTCGGCGTGCAGTGCCGAGTGCGGCCAGGGACATCGTGAGCGAGTCCGCGGCGAAGACGTGGAAACCATCAATTGCTACGCTGGCCTATGCAGCGACGTTGGCGCCTGGACTGAGTGGGCGATTACGGAGAACAACTGTGAAATCACTTGTGGCGGGTACAAGCTCCGTGAGCGGCAATGCATCAACGGCATCCCTGAACAGGGTGGCTGCCAGGGCGATGCCACAGAAACCATCGAATGTGAGCCGTGCGGCGAGTGGAATGTCTGGACTAGCTGGAGCGACTGCAACAAGTCATGCCATACTGACGGCGTCAAAGGCATTAGAAGCAGGAGCAGAAAATGTATGGGTGGACGCTGCAAGGCCGGAGACGCAGAGGAAATCATCAGCTGCGTAACACCTGCGGTAACTTATCGACCTTCCATCAAATGCAGCTATTTTTGAATTAAATAACACGTCAATTTAGTGCGACTTTAAACCGACTTTGCGAACAACGACTGAGTGGGAAACTACCTCCTCAACAACGGGCACAACTAACAATCCAACAACAACTACACCTTCTCAAGTCACTTCTACTGTTGCATTCACAACATCAAAAGCTGACACTACAACAGCTGAGATAACAGAAACGCCAGTACTGGAAGCAGAGCTGGACAGACTTTTTGATTCGTTTGTTTTCGGAGAGCCATCTGATTGCAATATCGCTGAGTTATCAGAAGAGCCGAATCGAATTCTGTCGAGCAGCAACAGGGAGTCATTTGAAGCAGAAAAGGCTATGTCGGAAGAAGGTGGCTGGTGCGCTTCGTTAGAAAGCTCGGACAACTGGCTGGTGATCGATTATGCCGAAGATGTCACATTCGTCGGAGTCAAGTTTAATATTGTCGAAGAAGTAATTAATAACGGCGGATTCATGGGCACAGAAACACAGTCAATGCGGCACATGGCTTCGGAAGTAAAAGTAGAGTACAACCAGGATGGACAGTGGACTCCTATCCAGTCGATCGACACTGCTGTACTTACGGCATTCGAAGAAAAACATCTGAGCGATCCTTTCGGAAATCCATCAGTTGAACGGTAAGATTTTGCCATACTTAGTAGTCTCATTTTCTAAAATATTTTAAGACTTTGGACAAAGAAAATCAAAACTGATCGAATTCGTCTCAGCGTTGTTGCCACTTTTGGCCGCAACGAATGCTTGAATGTCCGAATTCTAACATGCGCACCAGCAATCCAGGCATCCTTCGGACTTCCGCCGTTTGCTTCTTTGCCAAGTGGAAATCCATTCCTATCGAATGAAATCGACGAGGAAGATGTTTTCTCACTAAGCGATCAAAATGATTTTCAAAGAATTGAGATTGATGGATCTGGCGATTTCTAAATTTTGAAAATATTTCAAATTCAGCGAACAGAAGACCTCTAACAAAGGTACTATTTTATATTTTCCACGCAAGTTATAAAAGTTTAAGGAATATCCGATTGTTTTATTACTATGTTCTCCGACTAACTGCCTTTCAACCTCTTTCCGATTCCGATCATCTCGCCAAGATACAAAAGTCGAAGCCAAATAAAAATGTTCTTCAGTTCATATTTAAAATTTGTACATATTGCTGCTTCACTCGTTTAATAAATGCGCACTTATGTTAACTTCATTTCATTTTATTGCAGCTATCAGTCAGAGAAGCGCATATTAAGAATAATGCAGAAAATTTATCATTCATTTGTATGCATTTGATTAACAAAACTCAACTATTTAAAATTTCTCTTTACATATTTTCAATCAAGGCGGGTTACCTTGAAATGCATCAGCGTGATAAGGCCTGTCCCAGCGGGGCTCCTCGTCCTTCTTGTCAGTTGTCCTCTGGAGGAGGGAGCTGGCCTATGAACCTCAAAGCGTTTTCGCACTCGTCTTTTCACACGCACGTTGGTCAACTTGAGAGACTATAAATTAAAGAACTACGAACTAGAATTATATAAAATAAAGAACAAGAGGAAAATTCAGCCTTTTGCGGCTTACCCGCCCGAGAAATATGACTGAGCTCGAAGAAGATGACATTTTCTTGAGGACGGACGACAAAGTCTACTTCCAGGTTAAAATTATATAAAAATAATTAGACCATTTTCGAGTGAAAAGATTTGGTCAAATAATAACATTTATTTTATATTTTCAGTGCACAAAAACGCATGAGAATAAGCAAGACACAACGAAAATCTGTCTAGCTGCAGGTTCCTTCGGAACGAGAATTTGTTATGCCGAGAAAACTCAATTCAGGATCGAGTTAAAATCATTTTTATGGGGTTAATCACTTGAGATGCAAAAAGAAAATTTACATTGCTATGTTCAGAAATTCTAATCTTATTTAAAAATTTAATCAAATCTGATTTTTTTCGACCGTTATATTGCACAATTTATCTCGCAAAAGTCCTGTCGAAGGCGAAAACGTCGGGCCTCCTAAGACGCCGGAATGCGTTTTTGTAATCAATCAGGCGTTATCGCTTCGTGCTCTTCACGAAACTCTGACGCACGCGAAGGAAAATAACAGGCCTAACCAGGTAAGATTTTCACGATTCGCTCGTTATTCAGCTTTGATTTTCTAAACGAATTCTAGCGAAATCAGAAAAAAATCAATTATGAAACGCCGCTTACCGAGGAGCTAAAGCTCATAGCTCGGGTCAATAAGATGATATTGAACGCTTTGAATTGATCTTAGACATAGACAGTAGTACCATAAGTTATGCTTTTAAATCAAGAAATAAAAACACCAAATTGATTAGCTCAGTACAATTTAAATTATTCTTCATATCATCTTCCGGATCCTTTATTAGCTAAATATGAGGAAAGTAACTTTTTTTGCTATCATAGATTCTATAAACAAGAGAATCTGACATCGATTTAGGAGATTCCTAAATCTACGTTTTAAATAATTCTAACGTTGTTGATATCAATTTCGAGAGAGCCTTCTTTGAAATTGCGTGACATTCAAGTTTGATAAACATATAAATTAATTTCAGACTTCAAAAACTGGACCGTCTCATTCGAAAACGCTCCTTTATGGCAATGCGGTGCAGTTGTTGCACCAGACTTCTGGCCTATATTTGTGCGTCCTGCCAACAAGTCAATGTACAACGGATAAGCTTGCATTTGACGTTGGTCTAGGCTCGGTTTCTAAATTATTTAACTATTCGTGAGAGATAAGTTAATTCACATTCAAAAACCGTGAAAAGGCGACAATCCAAATGACGAAGCAGCTTGGTGGACAGTATCGTGTGCTTCCAAGAATAGATCTGAAGGTGAAAAGGTCCGTGTCTCCGACGACATCATTCTATCTTCCGTCTCTTCTGAGCGCTATCTCCATCTGAGCAATAAAAACGACGTTAAAGTGATCGAGGACGAGATTCCCGTCACCGACGAGCATGGCAAGGAAACAGGGGAGATCGAAAAGATGAACCGAGAAGTAAAATTGGAAAACTACCTTGCCCATGCGAGCTTCCAGCGCTCGCTCTGGATGATCGGTCCGATCCAAAGTGAAGTGAAGCAGGGATACGTCTGCGGCGGCGACGTACTGCGATTATTCCACGGGCGCAATTCGGACGACTGCCTGTGCAATTTGGATGTAAATGACGTCAACATTGACCCCATCCGAACTGCGATTTATTACGAAGGAGGCAAAGTCTCTATCCGAGCTCGTTCTTTGTGGCGAGTGGAACTGACTAGAATCAAATGGTTTGGAAGCCATCTCCACTTTGGCCAGCAATTCAGACTGCGACATATGACGTCGGGTAAATTTCTGATGATGCGCGCTGACAGAAACCTTTTCATCGCAGAAAAAGACGAGCACGATTGGACTGACGAAGCATCCATTTTCTGTTTTCGACAGAACAAGGACAAAGTAGAAGTATCGGGCGAGTACGAGCCTGAGTCAATGGGAACAGAAGAAATCAAGTACTCCGAGTCTCTTGTTGTGCTCCAGCACTGCGCCAGTGGACTCTGGGTTACTTACCAGGCGCAAGAGAATTCAGCAAAAATTGGAAAGCAGATACGTCGAGCGATTGCTCACCCAGAAGGTCACATGGACGATGCATTTGCTGTTGGCAGATCTCAAAGCACTGAAGCGAAAACAGCAATGGTTATGCTGACGACAGTAACGACAATCAAGAAGTTTCTTACTCACATGATCAAGAACTTCCAAAAAATCAAAGACTTAAAAGCTGCTGCCAATGCGGTACACTTTGTCCCAAAAGGAAAAGCAAACCTGGAAGTGCCTCTTGACGCGATGGAACTTTTGATACAAGATTGTCTTGTTTACTTTCATCCAGACGAAGGAGAAACAGATGAAGAAAAACAGCAAATTGAGCGACTCCAGCGCTGTCAGCAGGATCTTTTCCAAGCTGAAGGCATTGTTGATTTGCTCCTAAAAGTCATTGACAAGCTTACTGTGTATACAGCCACGCAGCATCTACAGTACTTGCACAAAGACCAAGTCGAGCGACTTGAAGTGCTTTTAGTCAACGTTTACAAACTTCTTGCTGGGATTATAAAAAAGAATCGAGCAAACTGTGCAAAGTTCTCGAAAAACCTCGACTGGCTCATTGGCCAGCTGGACGCCAGGCAAAATGCATCTGCCGGTATTCTTGCTGTTTTGTCAGCAGTCCTCGATGATTCTACAGAAGTTCTCAATATGGTCAAAGAGCGCCACATTGTGTCCATTATCTCCTTGCTCGAGCGGCACGGGCGCAATCCGTTAGTTCTTGATGTTCTTCAGTCGCTTTGCGTCTGCAACAATATCGCCGTTCGTTCAAATCAAAACCTCATCTGCAATCATCTTCTTTCCGACCGCAATCTGCTTCTTCAAACAACCATGGTCAACCAAATTGTTTCTATTCGTCCAAACCTCTTCGTTGGATACGGAGAGCGCTCAGCTCAGTACAGAAAATGGTACTTCGAAGTTCAAGTTTTGCAGATGGACGAGTGCTCGTTGAGTCAAGCGACTCACTTACGAGTTGGCTGGGCGAACACTTCCGGTTTCGCAGCGTATCCTGGCGCTGGTGATGGATTCGGAACGTGCGGAGTCGGCGATGACCTGTACTCATTTGGATTTGACGGCTTGAGTTTGTGGACTGGCCATCGGTCAAAGTACATCAAACAAGGAAAAGTGGAACTTTTTAAAAAAGGCGACATTATTTCGTGCTGTCTCGATTTGTCTGCTCCGTCGATGTCCTTTCGAAAAAATGGAAAACCCATCCATGGCATGTTTGAGAGATTCAATTTGGAGGGAATGTTCTTTCCCTGCGTCTCAATGAGCTCTGGAGTTGTTGTTAAATTCCTCCTCGGTGGCAAAAACGGCGAATTTACTTTTATGCCGCCTCCAGGATACGCACCTGCCCATGAAGCGCTTCTACCTGAACGAACTCTCAGCGTCGAAACTGTTCGCGGTCATTACGGAGTGAACGACAACTGGATTTTGAACGGGCCTGCGAAGACGCTTGACCAAGCTGTTTATACGCCAGATCCGATCGAGACTAAGAACACTGAGCTTCCAAAAGCTTTGGGACCAATGCTCGATAAAATTGCTGAAAATCTACACGAAATCTGGGCATTCAATAGAATTCAAGGAGGTTGGTCTTTCGCGCTTGTCAGAGATGACCAAAAGAAACAAAATCCGTCGCTCACATCATTTGAGCGTCTCCCTGAGAGCTTACGGACGTTTAACATGACGATGGTCGAGCAAAACTTGCGAACTATCATTGCTCTCGGCTACCACGTTGGGTTGGCTGATGAAGATGCGGAATACAAATTACGAAAACTTAAGCTTCCAAGACAGTACCTGATGACAAACGGGTACAAGCCTGCTCCTCTCGACCTGACCCATGTTCGGCAAAGCGACAAAATGGAGGAGCTAGTTGAGTTACTAGCGACGAATTCGCACAATGTCTGGGCTTCTGAGCGAATCAAACAAGGTTGGACGTATGGTTTCGAGCTTGATGTCAAGAACAAGCGAAATTTCCGTCTCGTTCCTTTTGCTCTGCTCGATGAAAATGCAAAACAAACTAACAAAAACTCGATTCGAGAGCTTGTCATAACTTTGATGGGTTACGGCTATGCGATCGAAGCTCCGGATGAGCGAATGACCACTTCATCGAGAAAGGATGATGAGCAGTCAGATAACCCACGCTTTCGCATGTTCCGAATTGAGTCGGCCTATGCCGTTCGCTCCGAAAAGTGGTATTTCGAATTTGAAGTACAGACTGACGGTGAGATGAGAATCGGATGGGCCGCACCAGAAGTAAAAGCAGACGAGCCGATCGGCTTGGATAACCTCAGTTACACGTTCGATGGTTTCAACGCCGCAAAATGGCACAATGGTCAAGAAGCATATGGCAAGCGATGGCGAGTCGGCGATGTCATCGGATGTCTTCTCGACTTTGATGAAGGGTTTATCTCGTTTTCTCTGAATGGCGAGCTGATGATTGACAATCAAGGCGCGGAACTAGCTTTTAACAATATCCCTGACGACATCGAGCTTGTACCGGTTGCGTATTTTGACGAAGGTCAGCAGGGTATTCTCAACTTGGGCAAGAACCCAGACACATTTAAGTTCTTCCAAATGTATGGTGTCCAGGAAGGATTTAAACCATACTGTTACCAAATCAGCTACCCCCTTCCAATTTGGTATACGAAGTCGCTGCCGAGCTTCTCGCCTATCTACAAACACGATCAGCTACGAACGATCAGAATCCAGCCGGGTATAACAACTCCTCCGATTCTGCGACTTCAGTACAAAGCTTTTTCGTCATCCTCTTCAAGAGTCGTTGACATGCCAAATTTCATTTACTCGCGACTATCAATGCCAGTACGCATTCTAGAAACACTCAAAAAGGCTCCTTCTGATCGTGTGAATGTATTTGATGCACCAGAAGAAGTTGACCAGTTTGATCGAGATCTTGATATTCTAAAAGAGCGCGAAAAAGAAGAAAAGCAAGCAAAGCCAAAAGTATCTCTTGGACTCAAGCAGATCCTCAACCGACGAGGGAAAAAAGAGGAAGAAGAAGCTGAGCTGTTGCTCGCTGCTGGAGCGTCCCAGAAGCACAACCGGTTGAAAATGGATGTTCTGCCTTCAATGACATACAATTTGGGCGATTACGAGCATCAAAATCTTCTTGCTGGCAGCAGATATGTATTTTCCGTCCGAGTCTTCCCCGGCCAAGAAGCAAACAACGTCTGGATCGGATGGGTCACGCCTGAGTATCATTCTATGAACCCTTCTGTGTTTGACGACCGCCACCACATAAAGAACGTGACAATGACTTTCGGAACTGAACGTGGTGAAATCAAGGAAACAATCTGCCGCAGTAATGCTTTCCTTATCAACGCCGGGATGGCGCTATCTTCGCAGAAAAGCGATAAAGACATGAACGCAGGGTCGACTAGCGGCGGAACTATTATCTCATGCATTGTGGATGTCTCCAGTGGATTACTCAAGTTCCGAGCGGGGGATAAAGAGCTTGATATAGTTTATCAAGTTGAGGCAATGACCCAACTTTATCCTGCCTGCTTTTTCAAACCGAGCACCTACAATTGCATCCAGTACGAGCTTGGGAGGACCAAGAAAGAAATGCCGATTTCTGCGGCAATGCTCAAAGCAGATAGAAAGAACGTTGAGCCAAGCTGTGCTCCAAGATTGAAGGCGCAAAAAATGCAAGCAGTTAACTGGGCGAGAATGCCTCAAGACTGCCTCACTCCGATCATCTCAAGAAATCGCAAAACACGTGACGGCTGGAAAGTTCAAATCGAGAAGCCTATGCAATTCTGCGCGGTTTTTCTGCCAGAAGAAAATCGGTCCGTTGACATTCTTGAGCTGACCGAGCATCCGAGCTTGCTAGAATTTCATCTTTCGACGCTTAATTTGTACAAAGCAATGTGCGCGCTAGGCAATTTTCGCGTTGCACATGCATTGTGCAGTTATATTGATCAGCAGCAATTTCTCTACTGCATTAAATCGTCTTATCTTGACGGCAGACTTCGGGAGGTCTATCACGATCTTCTCATCGACATCCATCTTGGCGCACATGCTAATGCTCGGCAGCACACGCAGGGCGAGTTTATCATTCCTCTTACGGAAGAAACAAAGCAGGTTGCTCTCTATGAAGACCCAGAAGTAAAAGACCCAGGCCTACCTGGAATGGGTCGTTTCACTTCTCTTAGGCCAGATATGCGTTGGAAAACAGCAAATTTTGTAGTGCCCGTCCAGCAGTACTACACTGAAGTCCCTGCCTTTCCACTGGATCTACTAAAGCATCATGTCATCGAGAATCTTATCAATGCTGTTTCCTCACAAACATCGCCGTTTAAAATGTATGCTGGTGGCTCGCAAGAGCATCTTTTTGTTCCACTTCTTAAAGTATGTGATAAACTACTTCTTATGCAAATTTTTGACGATGAAGATTTGGAGAAGCTTTTGACGATCATCCACTCTCGCTATCTCGGATCAAAAGTTGAAGGGTACGAGGAGCTCAAGTACAGAGTTGGTGAAGGGCTGCTACAAATGCGTCTCTGTGAATCAATCAAACTCGCCCTCTGTTCTCTGCTCCATCATCTTTGTGACTACCAGCTAAGACATAGAATTGAATCACTTGTTTCTTTTGCACACGTTCTTGCTGGAGAAATGCAGAAGAATCAGCGAGAGCGATATGATGAGGTCATGCATTCAATCAACATGTCTGCTGCAATGACAGCAAAAATGACGAAAGAATTCCGTTCAAGCCCCTACGACCAAGCAGCGACAATCATCCGCTTCAAGAGCGAAGACGATGAGCAAGATAGCCCGTGTCCAACGAACATTCGCCACATGATGTGGAATTTCCACAACGATCTGATGATGCATTGCGGAGAATCCATTCCCGAAGAGGACGAAGAATTCGAAGAATATTCAATGATCAATAAAATCAAGAGAATGGGCAAGGCGCTCTATAATTGCTTTAGTCCAAAACAAGAAGAGCTTGATGACCTAGAAATGGTAAACATTCCCATTCATAATTTGCAGCAGCTTATTGCCGTTACCGCCGTGCACTGGGCCGAAGAAGCAGTCATAGAGAATCCTATTCTCGTGCGCGAGATCTTCGCGCTACTTCATCGACAGCACGATTGCGTTCGAGAGCTTTGCCGTGCGCTTGAGAAAACTTACTGCATTTCTGAAAAGTCTAAAA
>Ga0115008_10004153_pt1 | contig 12015 bp, 14 predicted proteins | sample FraStrMetagenome_FD_87164 | JGI IMG/M metagenome (GOLD analysis project Ga0115008, IMG submission 87164) | Marine eukaryotic phytoplankton communities from Arctic Ocean - Fram Strait ARC3M Metagenome | ecosystem: Environmental > Aquatic > Marine > Oceanic | place: Fram Strait | collected...
ACCATCGCCAAGCAGTGAGTCGGAATCTGATTCCGAAACTGATCCAAAGAAAGAACAAGACACTGGCATTGGCTCACGAGAAACGGAATCATTGGACATCATGGACATGATGAAAAACTTCATGGCTACGTTGAACTCGTAAATTTTCACTTGTACTTTCTTGATATTTTTTCCATTAACTGCCCTGATAATACAAAAACACGAAACATATAATTAACGATTTGAAATTTTTTTTTATTGTTTAGCTTATCATTATTCCGCAAAAAATCCGCCATAAACTTTTTGCAGTGATGACTTCATATCTTAGCATGTGTATAAGTAGAAAGTTTAATTGGCAGAGTAATCTGCAGTTTCAACTCCGACCGCAGTCTTAGATTTCCCCAATGTTCGCATTCGTTCCACATTAGTTTCAGATTTATAAGCCTGCGTATTATCCCATTTCAAGTATCGAAAAATTGAGAAAGATTTTTGATAATTATTTTTATATAAAAATGAGATTTTTTGCTTCCGGAACTGTTCTCAGCTCACTTGTGGCTGCTCAGGTAGAAACGGATTTCTCTTGCGTTCTTTAATTTGTTCAGGCTCAATTCTCGCCCGAGCCCAGAAAGTACAACCAACTGGTTACCTTGATCAAGGCCGTGTTTCCGGAATTCGACGAGAACACCTACTTCAACTACGGCTGCAACGGGCAAATGAACGCGCCGGAAGTTGCGAATCCACTCGCGCACTCCGGCTTTGGCGCGCCCGTAGACGAGCTTGATAAGATCTTCAAGGTAAAAAATAACGTTGAGCCGGTCGGGGCGGACAGTCTTTAAGTAGAAGCTATGAAAATACACTCGTTTTGGCTACAAAGAGGCCTCAAAAGTGCATCTGATAAGATTCCTTTTGAAAGTATAATCACGTTTTAAAAATATTCAAGGAATACAGAGCTTGTGGAAAATGCCTCCGAGAAGAAGTCGGCGAAGACTGTCTGCCAGACAATACTAGATATAAGTAAGCAATCCAAGATTGCCTCGTACTCATGAATTTTAAAAGCTGGAGCTTATCAGAAGATGGTGAGCTGGTTTCTGTAAATCCTGTCGGAACTTGCAGAAGAAATGTTTTCGAGTGCGATAAGCGTCTTGCAATCAAATTGACGCAGGGAGGAACAGCCATCTACGACGTCAAGTACGACTTCTTCTTTACAACGGTCGGCTTTGACTTCAAAGACGACTTCTGGTGCCATCCATCCGACGAAGGTAGTTGCTAGTCTATTAATCCCTGCGGGGAAAGTGGCCAATTAATTGTCCTCTTGAATTTCGCTAAAAACGGCTGAGCGAAGCGAAGCAAAATGCGCGAAGCGAAGCTTCGCGTCAAAAATGAAAATTTGAAATATTTTGACGCGAAGCTTCGCTTCGCGCTTTTAGCTTCGCTTCGCTCAGCCATTTTAAGCGAAATTCCAGTGGACAATTAATTGGCCACTTTCTCCGCAAGGGTTAACATATCTTAACATTTTCAGTCATCGAAGCCCGAGATCCAGCCTGTTGCCAACCGGAGTCAAGAGATACAGCATTCATGCGATATAACAAGCTCTCGAAGTAAGCTCTTATTTATCTACCAGTGTTATCTTCTAATCCAAATTACCCGCGCCCAACGATTAGTTAATCCCCATGATAGTTATTTACCAATAATTAAGGCAATGTTGCGCAGATGGCTCTATCCAGAAAACGTGTCCAGGCGGCGAGGAGCCCTACTAATCCGGGTAGGATGATTTCACACCCACTGTTCCGGACCTGCGGAAAAAACAATCCCTGTTCTTTTTGTTGTTCCTGTTTCGACTTTGTATAAACATGTTTTGCTTATAAATGGAAGCGGGAAGTATTCTAGCAGGAAAGTAGGTCGGACGGCCAGTTTGTATTGTTCAAGTGGAGGCATTTTCTCATGGATTGATGTGTTGAGGTGGGAATGTTTCCTACACGCTTTTATATTCCTGCAGGAATGTCAAAGATGAGCAATAAAAAAGACAGAACAAATAAAAACTGTAACTTCGTAACAGTTACTGTAACCAGCTCTCCCGAAATTGGATTTTCTGGGAAGATGTCGGAAAAGCTGGTGCCCAATTCTACCGGAAATAAAACCTCAAAGCGCAGAAAGATCATATCCACTTCCAACAGGTTGTTGCAGAAAGGACTTCAATTGCTCTTCCGCCGCTGGGAACAAGTCTGATGCACCGCGTCTCGAGCTCCATCTGATAAGAGCTTCGCAGAAATGTGTTTCGCTCCTAATTATGATTATGTAATCGATCGCTGCACTTGATACCAGCTGGTTGGGGGCGCGCGAGAGGATCACGCACACACTTAAAACCGCGCGAAATTTGAATGCACTCAGCAAGCAATTTTTACTTTCCATCTCACTACAACTAGATAAATATATTAAAAAAAAGAGAAAAGATGATGAGTATCGCGACAATATCAATTTTGGCAGCTACCATTGTCATCGCAGTTTTACTGACGATAATCCTTATCCTCTTACTTGTAAGATGGACGAGACCGCGACGGGCCGAGTCTCGAAGAAGAAGCCGGGAAACAAAACGGCAAAGACTTTCAGAAAATCCTTCAGAGTTTAGGTAAACAAAAATTTCCAAAACCATAAATAATAATTTAATTCTAGTAATTACAGCGAAGTTTCAAACGCTTCCAACATCCTCGTCGCCGTTGATGACGTGGAAAACTATACGAATCGCTACGACGTCATCCTGATCAAGTCCCGCGAAGTCGACCGTACGATTTCGCTCCTTGATCTCACCTCTGGCTTTCCCAGAAATTGTTCTAGTTCCGGAACTGTTGTCACTCACCAATTAGCAAAACCTCCAAGAAGGTCCACGCCAGCGAATTTTCAATGCTTCATTGACGTGTAACTTATCCCGCCGCTTTTATGCTTCATTAAATGCTTCATTCCTGCCATTGTTCAAATTTGAATAAACTTTTTTACAAGAAATACGAAAAATATTGAAGCGAAAGAGGGTCGGATTTATTTTCTGCGTTATGAAAAAGGGTCAAAATCTATTTTGATTCGGATTCGTCAGAATCTGAACCTGGCAGTTGAGCGACAAAGTTGTAACTTTGTGATTTGTACAGAGCAAGTCGGTTTTCGGCTTTGAGAAGTTCAACTTCTCCATACTTGTCCAGTTCGAGACAGTCAAATCCTCTGGCGGGATGGGAGGCTGGAAGCTTGTCTTCAGGCTCTCCAGGTGGATTAGTGAACATGCTGCGGTAGAGCTGGTTGAAGCCAGTCACGAACATTTTCGGCCCAGCCACGTCATAAAGTCCTATCTGACTAATAAGGAAGGCAACAGCTATTGAGCCGAAGGGATCTCCTTGAGCAGATAATAAATCGTCCGGAGAACTATAAAATAAACAGCGTGAAGAACAGAAAACACTCACTTGAACTTGTAAAGCACCGGAGTCAAGCCAGGAACTCTAAGCTGCCTGATGATCCAAGCAGGGAGCTTTTTGAAAAAGTGGTTCTGCGTGCAGTACTTGATCTCTTCTTTTCTGGACAAGAGACCATTGTAGGAAGCAAGACATTTATTGGCGAAATGGTTCTCTAGAACGTGTTCGTCTTTTAACATTTGAACATTGATTTCTAGGTCGATTGTGGCTTTGCTTGCAAGTCGTATAGTATCTTTGCATTCTGAAAAGCTTGTAGATAAAAATAACGAAATATATCTACCTTGGAAAATTGTTTTGGAGCGATTTCCGAGCTCGACGTGCAGCGATTTATGAGAGCTATTTTTAACCTCTTGTTCAGGCGACAAAAGCCCTTCTGGATTTTTATTCACAACATGAAAATCTGGCTCATCTTCCTCGCTGTCATTTTCAAGCTTGACCACATACGACTGTGGCTCGTCTTTTGCGTCCAGAAGCTGAGGCAAACTCATCTTATTTGAACAATATTAAGTTTGAGAATAAATAAAACTATACTGAAAAAAAGCAAAACGCCAGAAATTGAAATTGAAGCAAACAGCAAAGATTGAAGAAATGGCAAAGGTGTGAAGGCATCGGGGAAACAAAGTTTTATCGACAAAAGGTCAGACAATTTGATTTTTGGTTGGCTCTGAGGTTCACCCACTGATTCTTGTCGAGTCCGTATTTTCGTATTCTCTCTTCCAGATCTTGATCGAGCGGGGCAACGATAGCGTGAGAGCCTATGATTATGATTTCAATCAGCTGATAATAAAAATGAGACCTACTGGCTTGGTCGGGTATCCCGGGATCGGAAAGAATTCTGCAGACGATGAATATCCGGAGGAAAGGAAGTGATGAGCCAAGACGATCGACAGTCTCTTCACTCAGCTCTTCCCGATCGCGAATTGCATCGTGAATTCCCATCAAGTGATCTGTCAGAGCCTTTGCGCCTTGCAAAGAATACCTGAATAATAAGCTGGATTTCTTGTTTTTTTTTAAACGAGAAACAACGGTTGTTTAACAACCTGTAATCAGTTTGAATAATATGGCTCATAAGAGTCTCAATCACTCCATTTGCGAGAATATGCATGGCGTCCAGTTGTAAGTCACCTAAAAATCGAAAACAAAAACGATCAGATAGAATTCTCATACTTGAATAATTCTTACAGCTTCTGACAACCAGACATGATATCTGCTCGTTGACTTCCACGAACCATTCCGAGTGCTGTGGTTTCGACATTTTCCAGTACTTTCCTTTTGGAAAATGCTCTTCAAGTAGCTCTTGCATCGTTTCTGTCACCCAAGATGAATATTTTCGAATATTCTCCTGCTTTTCGCTTGCAAGAGTTTTCTGAACTTCTGCGTATTTTTTAAGTACTGTGGAAGCGAAAAGGAGCTCGCCAGGACGCTCTCGTCGCTCTTGTTCTGCTTTGTCATGAGCTAGCTCGATCCACTTCCAGCAACTATCCAGCTCGAGAGAAACTCGTTTAACTTCGACGAAGAGAATTCTGAAAAATCGCTCGAGATCTCCATTTTCAAAAGCAATTGCCATCTTGTCGCAAATCAGCGAGGCCAAATCAAGGACCGACTCGGTCATTAACAATCCTTGCGAAGGATCGCGCTCGAGAATGTATTCCAGCGTTTTGACAAAGTCGATGAAATTGGTTATAAATGTAGAGCTTGGGGCGAATGATTCTCGGTCGAGGGAGCTATACAGCTCTGCGCGCTTGCGGTGAAAATGAGACAGCTTTTGTTCGTATTCATTGCGCTCCTGAATCGCAGCTAGAAGATCAACTATTTCCATCGGAAGATTAGTTTTCTGTCTAAAAACGGGAACTTCCAAATTGATGTCCTCAAGTCCTTTTTTGACCATATTCAGCAAAACATCGACGAAATTGCCGCTCTGTCCGCGCACTTCAAGCGATATTCTCTGTTTTCTTGGCTCTTCGCCTGGAACTGACTTTGCCGCGACATTTTCGTTCGAATAAAATATCACGATCGCTAAATCACGGGCGTGGACGAGTGATTCAAGGACTGGCTCCCAATTTTTCTCAGCTGTTTCGCTCTCAAGAATCTCCACTAGGTGCTGCATGAGTGGCAAATGAAGATTCTGAGCGAGCACAGACGAGATTCGCGCAGAGTCCCACGGCGAGATACAGTCGATTCCGATCTCAGTTGCTTGATTGCGCTCGAATATCAATTTGCTCAAGTTCTTTAGACAGTCCTTGTCCAGATCTTCCACTTCTGCTACTTTCGTGGTTCTTGTCAAACGAAGCGTTATGAATTGATCGACTGTTCGGAAGAAGATCTTCCAAAGAGGAGATCCAGCTTTTTCTAACCGAGCGAGATCATTTTGAGATTCAAGAGACTGTCTTGTATTAAGCCAGCTCGTAACTAACTTCCTGACGTCCGTATACTTCTGCCCAACCTTTGCGCCCTGTTCGTTCTTGTCCAGCTCCACAAGCTGCTGGAAGGCGCGGATTCCTCTCGATATCTCCTTTAAAACTTCGAATTTCGACATCTACAAAAACTTAGTTTTATTTTTATGACATGTGAGCGAGTCAATTGTGAAGTTCATAATTTGTGAACAGTGAATGTTTTTCTCTAGCACTCCGGTTTCTGACCTGGAAGACAGCCGACTCCTTGTTCAGGATCGGAAGTGTAGTCGAAGCTCTTTAACTTTTCCATGAGAGGAGCAGTGTCGACTTCACCTTCTTTACGAAGTAATGATACAACAGCATCTTGTGCAGCGTTTATAGTTGCGATTTTTTCTTCTCTATGTGGATTAATGAACGGAGCCATTTGAGCTGCTATTCGAGGGACAAATTTTCCAGAGAAGTGGATCAAGTAAAAAGCGGCTTGCGCATACATCAAAGAAACGGCAAGATGAAGAGTTGTGGCCAAGTCTGAAAAGAGTTATTAGAAAATACTTTTTTCCAAGTAAGAACCTGTAGCTTCTGCGAGAGCCTTTCTCAACTCCTCCATGTGTGATTCCTTCACTGCTGTGATTCGCTTTCGATCGGCCTTGATCATCATTTGCGCACCATAATCGCAAGCGTCTTTAACCTTGTCTAAAGGAAATTTTAATCACTAAAAATGTTGAGTGATGATTACCCAAAATCTCTACGACATCCTTGCAATCATTGAGAGCCTTGAGAGCGTCATAGGCAGTCATGTCGACCCTGTCGCTTTCTTCGACTCCCTTTAATATCTTCTGTCGCATAGCAGCAGTCAAGGTGGTCTCCTGACTATCGGAAGATAACGCAAAGACTGCATTCACCAAATCCATGCCAACTGTCTTATGCAGATATTTTCGGAGCTGAGGGATGAACGAGTCAGTGTCTTGCTCTGGATCACCAAATAGATTTTCGAGTCCTAAGAACGAGTTAAAATTTGTGAAAATTGATGAAATACCTTGGTGGAAAAGATGAAGCTTGCAGAAACAGTTGTTGATGTATTGTTCTTGCTCCTTGCGAGTCATCTTACGAGCACTCTTCGCATCATTCTGAGCTTGCTGTTTTGATGTGAAAATGTTTGTGGCTTGAGTTTGATATCTTTTAGCGAGCTTGGGAGCGATAACATCAATGAGATCTTGGAGCGCGTCTTCTTCCATGATTTCGTACTTTTCATTTTGCTGAAGAACATCTTTGATTTCATCTTCGGTGAGTGCTCCTCCTCCTGTTTCTTTCTTAAAAACATGTTTGGGGTCAGTTTCAAAAATAATATTTTCAACAATATTTACCTTTTGAGTTTGTTCTTGCGCTTCTTTTTTCTTCTGCTTTTTATTCTTTCCCTTCGTTTTCACTTCTCGCGCTCCTCGTCCTCCACCAGCACCTCCTTTTTCTTTCCCAGCAGCCACAATGATCTCAGCTTTTACGGAAAGGGATTTCTTATCTACTTTTACAAAGTCATCTTCTGTAATTATTGTCACAATCTTTTTCGAAGCTGCTTTCTCAGCTCTCTCATCTACTGCCGGATAGAACAACGCGGCGCATTCTTCCAGTGCGATGTCGTCCATCAGCCACGAAGCGCCAAATAGTTTTGCATCGTTGATGACAGCAGATGAGTTGGAAGCGCTGCGCATAATGTACTCGACGTCTTTCTCGCTCAAAGCATCAGGAAAGATACTGAACAAGTCAACAAGATGAATCTGCTGAACGTTTTGCTCCAGCTCAGTCTTTGTTCGCTCGATAAATCCGTGAGACATGAAATTACTGTCTGTCTGGATGAATTCTGGAAAGTTTTCTTTCATCCAGCGCTTCGCCTCTTTTTCGTTCGTCGTGTCGATCGCATGTTTGAGTTCATCGGTCTTGATGTAACCATATGACTCGATCTTCATCTTGATAGCCTTAGTTTGCTCTTCAAGATAGATTGTTGGAAAGAAGCAAGCAATCTGGCCACGGTTGAGGAATTTCCCTAAAAATGATTTTCAATTGCTACTTTCTGAGTAAAACTACCTTTCAATCGTTTGGATTTTATCATATCATCAACGACTTTATCAACAATGGTCTCATCAGCAAATTTGTACTTCGCATAATAATGCTTCATGTGCAGCGGCTTTTCCGCCGACGACAGATAGCCGCGGACAGTAACAGACGTTCGTTGAATATAAGCTTCAGTGTAAAACCCAGTTTTCTGGTTGTTAATCATTGCTGCACATCTTTTCGGAACATGCTCGATCAAGAACTCGCCAGAAAGATCAAAATCTTGTGAAACTTTTGAAATTGAAACAAATCCGGTAACATTTGTCATCGCGTAAATTTCTCCAGCAATGAAATCGAGATATTCTTGCGTGATGAAATTTCCAAGGTAGCAGATAAGCTTTTTATCATCCTTGATCGCAGCTAGCGCCTCCTCCACGTGGTCATAATTGACACCTACTTCGTCAGCGAGATCGCCGATCGTACTTCGCCCACCAGCGTTAACCAGGGCATCGTAGACTTCCGATCGCAGCTTGCTAAGTGTCAAATAAAATTTCCCGTTTGTGGAGTGAATCAGCTCAACGAGATTCATCTCCTTCAGTTTCATTATGATCTCGATGCAGTTTCGATCGCTCAATCGTTGAGACGTATCTTCTTCTTGCGCTGCCGCCAGCTGCTGCTGGAGCGCCTCGATTTCTGCCCACATTTCATCCATTCTGAAAGAATAAAAATAGGGTTTTATCTGTAAATTACTCGATTGGCAATCGAGGCGTGGAATTAGGCTTGTCAAATTCAGAAAACATTTTTCCATTCCAGCGCTCGTTAGTTTTATAACTTCGTCTAAGAGGTGCTCGCCGCTCTTCCAGCGCCTTTTCCTTTTCTTCTTTTCTGTTTTCAAAGAACGTTTTTATCTTGCTCCATTCTTCAGGATTCTTTGCTTCGTAGATATCTTGCTCCAGCTCAAGATCGGAAACTGCAACGATGAAATATTCATTCTTAATGCATTTTTAAATAACAAATGCACTGACTTGTTAGAATCAATAATAAGACGGCGCTTACCTCCATGTACGGAGGGTAGAGCTTCGGCATTCGCTCACTTCCGCGCTGCTCCATTGCCTGTCTTTGATTAAAAAGCCCAGTCTGAATGTCGAGTGTTATTCTCAGACACTTGAAAGTTGCTCATTGTTTATTTTTCCCTCTCAGCATTTATATAATATTAATACGCAAGGTTTGACCTTTTAATTATTCCCAAATTAATGTCTTGATAAAATCTGCTTGACTTCGTATCAATAAAAATCGATATCAGTCCGAGGCGTTTCTACATTTGCCGGACCTAATTTCATCGATTTTTATTTGTCGAAGTATATTTAGTAAAATGTAAAAACAGATGCACCAGATGCACTGTGATGAGGCACAACGTAACTTTCCTGCTCGAGATTGAAAGAGGAGTATGACATTGTTCAAAAATGCATCAAAGACAAGTAGATGGGGCGCTCGCGCCCCGGACACGTCCGATGGCGGGGCGTTGAGTTTCTTACAAACGCTTAACTGTCAATTCAGGGGAAAATATTATCGAGGATGAGCGACCGAGAGATAATATTTATCGCTGTACCGCTTGGTTTATTCACTGTGGTGCTAATAATTGCGACTTATTGTATTACAAAGAGAAAAGTTGGACACTCGAAAATTGAAGAAAAGTTCAGCGATGAAGATTCTCTGGTTTTGGGAAAAATGAGCAAAAGCCAAAGCATGAAGTAAGTCAGTAAGTGACCTAGTTCTACGCATGATAACATGGTTGAGTCTTCCTTGTTATCAGTAGTCTATTTTCTCAGAACGACCGGTCTTATCACCAGAAACGAGATAGATCTGTCGCTGACTGTTTCTATTAAAGATTCACCGCACCAAAATCACGCAGCTATTACGATCAGTTTCTCACGAGCGAAGAAGTGGAAGCTTTCAAGCAGAAAATGAAAGAGAAAGAAAACGCTGACAAGTCCGATTCTAGTGACAATACGGAGATAGATGAGAGCAGCGTGGATGTCAATGAAAAGTCCACACTTCTGCCTACTTCAGCAAGTATTCATGATCCTATATCAACAATTCTAGGCAACTCAGAGGTAAGAGAGAGTTAACTCAGCCGTGAAATCTCAAATTATTAAACACGATAAAGTAATCATTCAAATGTTATTTCCAGCCATTTCAAGCGGACCACACAATGAACTGGGATTTACGCCGTGAACTTTCAATTCTTCAATCGGAACTGGAAGACACTGACAAGGTACAGTGACTAACTCGAACCCCTGCTGCGGCATTTAGCCAAATCAAAAAAGACTCAAATAAGCTTTATTCGACGGCTAATAAAACTCTCTCACGCAAACCTTTTCGCAACCCCATGTTGTGAATTAGAATCTGCTCACTTTAGTGTCACATTGAAGACATTTCGCGTGACAGTACAGTAATTAACTGACAGTAACTCTTCGGTTTTAGGAAGAAGAAACCTTCCCGCCAAAGCCAAGAGGTTTAATAAAACAGACGCAGGGTCCATATGAAAGACTTTGACAATCGACTTGCAACAAAGAAAATTGCGTCAGGTTTGCATACAAATCTGTAGATCAATAATTAAATATAATTCGTAGACCAAAAGCGGCGATTACTGCCCAGGACGAGCTATATGAAAAATTGGTAAAACCACAAATGGTGCCGAAAATGTTAATTATTAAAAGAGCCTTTTACTGAAATTCAATAAAGAAAAAATATTTATCTAAACAAAATCACAAATCTCAACTTATAAAATAATAACACGCATTTGCAAAAAAAGCTGCTTTGGCCGATTGCCAGCGCTGAACCTCATTACGCGGCAAGATAAGTTACCCTAGCTTTTCTAATAAGCAGTTCGTCACTTGTTTAATTAAAAGTGTAATAAAGTTAGTGATCCCGGCAGATTACCTGCGATAATGCATATTGGACGCCAGCTTTGAACTCTTTCTCGAGCTGCTTGTAGCGCTCGGCCCAGTCTTTTCTGTCCAAAACGAGATTTTCTAGCGCTCGGTGAAGGTCTGATGCTTCTGCGTCCCATAACTGTTAATTTTGAACAGTCAAATTCAAAAAATCTAGCAGAAAAATCACCTTGAAAGTTTCAACTGAATCGTTCAAAACTTCTTTCAACTCGTTTTCCAAATTTGAAAATATATTTTGATCAACCGCTGTTTGAAGCTGCTCGATAAATGTTTCATAATCAATTTCAGGATTGCTGCAGAGCTCTTCGTAATTCACATAAGCGTCAATATAAAAATGATCATCTTTTGTTACATCTTCGTCAGAAATAGATTTTGAAATTCCACAAGCTCCCAAATCTTGCAGCTTCTCATTTTTGAGAATATTTCCAATAATTCGAATGCTAGCGTAAATTTGTTTTGCTTCACACGTTTCTAAGATTTCTAAAAAAAAATCACTCGAACAGATCTTCACTCAAAAATTATACCTAAATTGCTGAGAATAATATTCAGACAAAGTTTCGCAAGTTCTTGACTTCCACATAGATCTTTGATAATTAAATCCACACAAGCTTCAACTGCCAGCTGATTTTCGCCGTTTTCAACGAGATTCAGCAGCAAATAACAAAGACTTGCTGAATCCGGAAAGCAACCATAAGTTTCTGATTTTAATAAAAGCTCGACCAGAGCTTCATAAGCTCCAAGATTCACTCCTAAAGAAGTTCTCATGTTTGAAATCTTATCAAATTTTCACCTTTTGTGATAAGAAAATAGTTTGTCCATGGTCGCATTTTGTAGCTAAACGGGGAATGCCTAAAGCGCCACAAGTGGTATGAGATATCGATAAATTGCTTCTTCGTCTCGACCGTTTGAATCAGCTGATCAAGAAGGATCGAAGGGACGGGCTCGCCTTTATTCAAATTTTGATCAATGAAGTCTCCCGTCGTCTGGACTGGATAATCCAATCGCAGCTAAATTTATAATTTGCTCAAAAACCTGCTTTGAAAAACAAAACCTGAAACGATTTGGAAAAGTCTTCAAAAGCTGTGGAACTTGCTTTAGGCAAACTTGCAAGAGCGATGCATCGCCTCGAGGCGCGAATGAGCGTCATTGCCCGACTTCTGAAAGAAAAGAGCTCATTTTTCGATTATTTAT
>Ga0115008_10004156_pt1 | contig 12012 bp, 13 predicted proteins | sample FraStrMetagenome_FD_87164 | JGI IMG/M metagenome (GOLD analysis project Ga0115008, IMG submission 87164) | Marine eukaryotic phytoplankton communities from Arctic Ocean - Fram Strait ARC3M Metagenome | ecosystem: Environmental > Aquatic > Marine > Oceanic | place: Fram Strait | collected...
GACGTATACTTCTTGAACCTTTACGTGTTTTCTTCGTTGAGGTTGGATATGATACTTCGAGAGAATTTTCACGGCAAAAACGAATATGTGGCACCTGTTATTCAAGGTTATTCGTAGACACTACCATAAACCTAAGTTGACAATACTCGTACATTCACTGTGCTGAAAGGCAAGTCAATTTTGCTCATTCAAAGAGAGAACAATAAATAGATAGATAAGTTCGTCCTTCTGCTTTCGATCTAGGGAATTAAAACATGTAGATATATTTTCAAGAGCGAAATCTTCGAGTTCAGCAAAGCTGAAACTCAGAAAAAGAAACATATAGATGTATCTTCAAGAGCGAAATCTTCGAGTTCAGCAAAGCTGAAACTCAGCTCTTCTCTTGCGTCCTCCAAGCTCGAAACAGATTCACCATTACCCAAAATCTTAAGGAGGACCCGTTCTCCACCTTTGACGCCAAAGTATGGTTTCCTGCATATATTAAGACGTTCCCCTCAAAGATACTGCCTTTGTTGTGGATTCGAGCAGGAGACGATGACACCATCCAACCGAACCCAGTACCATGGCAGTGGAATGAGTCAAAAACCGAAGCTTCTTCCAATCATGACTTTGCACGTCTTGTCCGGGATCAATTGCCGTATTCACGAAAAATTTGTTATCGCCGAATTGCAATCTGTTATGATGCTGTTTTTGTCGTTGTTGTTGATCATGGTTGTGGTTTGTTGGTTGTTGCTGTATGCTGCTTGTTGGTTGTGGCTTGTTGGTCGTGGCTTGTTGGTCGTTGTTATATTCTTCGTCGGATGTTGAGCGTTGAGCGGGTCAGATGGTCCAGCCCGTCCAGCCAGCCCGTCCATCCCGTCCATCCATTCCAACTTCTATCTGCAAAAAACGTGGATGGCCTGGACCAAATGGACCAACTGTCGAAAAAAATGACAGCTGGTCCATAAATTGACAGTTGGTCCACGCCATCCACGATGCTAAGAACGTGAGCGTGATTCATACATTCTAATATCTACTCTTGTAACATTTATAGATTAGTTAGATATCCTCCTCTTCACTCTTCACCAAACAATGGCTCTCGAAAGAGGAGGAGACATGATAATAGTGGCAATTGTTATCACTACTCACTTCCTCCACCCCGTCGAAATCAAAAGACCTAACAAGGAAGACAAATCACGTACACGTAAAACAGATACAGCACTAAAGGCACAAATTGAAACATGTCCAGAAGGCCTCATGGTTCAGTGAAAAACCGCGCACCGGCGCCAATCCAAATCAGCGTGGAGCAAATTTTACGAGAAGCCAACGATCGACAAGAACCTTTTTTACGTGAGCCCACTGTCAAAATCCACGATGCCGAGGAATACCAGGCCTATCTAGTCAGTCGCAGAACGACTTTTGAAAAGAATTTACGATATCGTCGAGATGCTATTGGAACGTGGGTGAAGTATGCTAAGTTTGAAGAGCAGAATAAGGAGTTTGAACGATCCAGGAGTATCTACGAACGTGCACTGGAGACGGCCAATCGAAACAGTGAACTGTGGCTGAGATATGCGGAGTTCGAGATGAGGAATGAGTTTGTTAATCATGCGCGCAACGTTTTAGATAGAGCTGTAGGGCTGCTACCAAGGGTAGACTTTCTTTGGTACAAATATGCATACATGGAAGAGGTTACTGGCAATGTTGCTCATTGTCGAGCAGTGTTCGATCGATGGATGGAATGGATCCCCGATGATAATGCATGGCTAAGCTTTGCTCGTTTCGAAATGCGATGTGGTGAAAGTGACCGTTCTCAGGTAAGCCTTCACGCTCTCGCTCAACTCTGATTTCTTTAAAGACATTTTCGCTCATCTGCACTTGACATTTTTTGAGTAGCAAGTAATGGAACGCTACGTTAGAACTTACCCAAGCGCAAGATCGTTCTTAAAATACGCCAAGTTTAATGAATTTGAACTAAAAAATTATGATTCTGCCCGAGAAATCTATGAACGGACTCTGACTGACTTGGATGAAGACGAGGTTTTGGAAAATCCCCGGATATTTCAAAATTTTGCCAACTTTGAAGAGAGGCGAGGAGAGTTTGAGAGAGCTAGGCTCATATATGTTCATGCTGTAAAGACAATGAAGCTAGACACTGAGGTACGGTCGAAAAGTGATCAGCGATTTAAGTCTTCTAATGTGTTTAATTCACACCAAATTTTTAAAACTTGTTTGTGCAGACGTCAGAAAAGGCAAAACAGGAATTATACAACAATTACATAAAATTTGAAAAGAAACATGGTAATAGAAAGGGGATTGAAAATCTTATTAAAAATCAGAAATTAAGTGAATATGAAAGCCGAATCGAGAAAGATAAGTCAGATTACGATGCCTACTTTGACTATGCTAAACTTCTTATCGACGATGGTGACACTGCACAAGTTCGAGATGTATACGAGAGGGGCATTGCCGCGCTACCTCCTGGTGAGAAGATTATTTCGTTGTTTGTTATATTTATTCAGCGGACAGCTTTCTCACATTATTCGTGAAACACGTGGCAGTGCAAGAGAAATTTTTTTGGAAACGATACATTTATTTGTGGATTAATTACGCCATTTTCGAAGAGTTGGAATGTGATGATTTGTCAAGGACATGTGATGTTTACTTATCTTGCTTAGATCTCATTCCGCATTCTCTATTTTCCTTTTCTAAAATCTGGATTTATTGCGCGAAAGCTCACATTAGAGCAAACAAACTATCTGAATGCCGAAAAATTTTCGGAAAGGGTATTGGTATCCTGAGCAAGAGTAATTTATTTCCTGAGTTGAAGAAAGTCATAGAGGCATATCTTTCGATTGAATTGTCACTAGGGGAGGTGGAAAGATGTCGACAAATTCACTTGAAGTATTTAGAACTCATTCCTCAACATTCAGAAGAGTGGACAAATTTCGCCCAACTGGAAGCGAATTTGGGAGAAACGGACCGGGCTCGAGCAATTTTTGAGATTGGAATCAGTCAGGACGAACTAGATATGCCGGAAGCTCTTTGGAAAGCATATATTGATTTTGAGATTGGTGAGGGTGAGCTAGATAATGTTCGTACTCTATACAAACGTTTACTGGAGAGGACAAGTCATGTGAAAGTGTGGATAAGTTTTGCTCAATTTGAAGGACTTAATGACTTAGAGCTGGCCAGGGGAGTTTTTCAAAAGGGGTACGACTCATTGAGAGACAATGGTTTGAAAGAAGAACGCGTACTATTACTAGATGCATGGAGGGTATTTGAAAAGTCGAAGGGAACTTCCGCAACAGTTGCTGAAGTCGAACGAAAAATGCCTCGCAGGGTCAAACGAAAGCGTATGGTTGCCGAAAACGAGTACGAAGAATACTTCGATTATCACTTCCCCGACGACCGTGACGAGGCTGCTGGCAGTCTGAAGATATTGGAAATGGCGACTAAATGGAAAGCGCAGATAGGGAAAGATGATAGTGATAGTGATGACAGCGATAGCGACAATGAATGAGCACATAACCCGAAACAGACCTACTTTTTATGTTGAAAGTTGAAAGTAGGAGGGCTTTGTTGCAACGTTGTAGTTAGTATTATTTGTGAAGAATGGATTTAATTTTGTACGGTTATTTGATGAAAATAAACTAAATATCGTGTTCCTTTGTTGCTGTCTAAATACGTATCGCTTGAGGATTTTGCGTGGACTAGGTGAGAAGAAGGTTGTATATTTTTGTACCGATTCTCTATCAGGGTTTACTTCTCAGGATATTCGCCATCGCAGGGGTTGTACATTTAAGCTTATATTTCAAGAAGTAGAAGCCCATGATCTTTAGTGCTGAAAAGAAATTGTAAACCAATACACTCGTTGTCGTGTTTTCTAGTTGGGATGACGTTTCAAGATTTATTATTCTTTACCTTGAAATTTTTAGTGAGGAACTACGCTCGTATCTACCGGTAGATATATCAACTTTACGCACATGTGCGTATTGGCAAAATGATTTCGAAAAAAACCTTTCTTATTTTAAGAAGATTTCTTGGTTGCTGCAAACATACCATACTCCATAAGGCCACGATCAAACGCTCGGTGCATACGTTCTAGGCAGTATGCGTCACGAACACACTTCAGATATTTGTGAGGCTTGAAAATAAATCCTCTTGGATCATATACGCCGACCCAAACAGAATGACGCCATGAGGCAACAGTTTGTTCATTCCAGTCCGCTGTGGTAACTTCATTCATAACTCCAGTATCGTTAATAAGCTCTTCGTATGCTTCAATAGAAATGAAGTAAGGATGTGTCCATTCCTCATATAAAAACTTTAAATCCCGTTCATCTTTGCTTGAAAATGGAACTTCACGGTCATCACGTTGACACCATGTCGCCATAACAAATTTACCACCAGGCTTCAAGACTCTCATCATTTCATCAATGTACGCCTTCTTATCCGGCATGTGTTCCCCACTCTCGCATGCCCACACGACATCAAAAGTATTATCTGGAAAATCCATCCCCAACGCATTCATTACAGTGAACTTGGCGTTGGGAACGCCTTGCTCCACAGCAAGTTCTGTCGCACGTTTCACTTGGTTAGGACTTAGAGTAATTCCAGTCACATCCGCCTCTGGTCCTAATTGCTTGGCAAGGTATCGACTAGTTCCACCAACACCACAACCGACATCAAGCACCTTTGCCGTTTTGTCCGCTTCTGCAGAAATACCTCCTAGCTTCATCATCTCATCTACAAAGTCATACTTAGCCTGAATAAAGTTCTTCTTTTTATATCCAGCCTTCATTTCTTCTTCATTGTAATATCCCAAGTGAATGTGTTCACCCCAGTAATATTCCAGGATACCGTCTTGCGTCCAAGCATCATACTCTTTCGCTACGCTCCCATCCTGATACTTGCGACTCGGTCGATCGAGAACAAACTTAATTCCTGCAGTAGCTACACTAGCTGCTACTACAGCAGGAACTAGCACAGGATTGTTCTTTACTAGGCTCTTGACGGGTCCGGGTACGGCCGCAACCTCCGATGAATACGTCCGATGATGGTTCTTCACAGGAACAAAGCCAGAGCAATTGCTGCTAAAGAGCAGCGATATTAGAAAAGATACAGCAGTTCGTGAAATCATTCTAGGAGATGTATTAGTTTGGGTATTATTACTTTTAAATACCCTTAATGATAGGAAAAGGATTTAGTGTAATGTCTTCTTCGGTGTGATGATTCAAAAACCTCCACTAGCTTGAGTTGATGATGATGTTTTTTTTTGGTGTGTGATTTTGGTATCAAAGATGATGTGTTTTCTCGGAAAGCAACCACGCACTTTATCTCAAATAGATCATTTACGTTACAAATATAAATTGTTCAGATGTAGCATTCGTAGATCTAGATTCGTAGCGTGTAACGTAGCAGCGTAGCTCATACTGAAGTACGTTTTTTGTATTGACACATCAAGAATCTACCAACTTCAGGCTTGCAGTTGCATTATCCCAGTTTTATCGCATTCTGATGGAATAATGCAAACTACAAATCAAACTAATTAAAAGATTAGCAAGCTTTAAGTAGGGGTGAATACGTAATGTCGACCGTCTACCGGTATTGTTAAATTAGTTTTCGAATTGGAATCTCATGTATTAATTCATGAAAGCCGCGTTTACGAAGACTTGTGTATGCTTAGCGATAGATTATCGGAAGTAGATAAGTAGTCGGCTAACATACATACCACAAATGTTTTGCTAGAAGGAAAATTACCAATAGCCAGTGTGTGTACACAGAAAAATACGTAAGATCCTTTCTACTTCTAAATGGAAATATTATTTGTTAGTAGTGCTAAGCTCACGATAGATCGACTTCCGATAGATCGAATATATTGTATCACTTCTTGTGAGAGCAAACAGCGGAGACTGATGGCTAATCTTCCTTCATTGAATACACGACGTACATTTGTATATTTGAAGATCGAACATTTTATTTAATGCCGAAATTCGGGAATCCTACAACTATTTACAACTATTTCTCAACTTCTAAACCTTTCATTTTAACAAATGTGCATGTATGCGTGTTCCAAGTTATCAACTTTCGGATTTCCTTCTGAAACTTTCTTGGTTGCGATTGCGTACTGCTCACTAGAGGTTACTTTAGTGTCATCATCTTTGCCATTTCTCTGAGAGGAATATATTTCATCACCATCATCGATACATATCGCCTCTAACACCTGCTTGGAGAAAACGTCATCGATAATTGCAACAGGTGATCGCTGGTGCTTGGTACTGCTGCTACGAGCGATTTTTGTCTTGATATTTTGGAATTTCATGGTTATGTGATATTGGAGAAAATATTGGGGTAATGTTTAATTTGGTTTGTGAAAGCTGCCTTCAAACTAGTGTTCGTTGGAAATTATGAAATGAGTAAAATCATCGTTTTTGTAAGAATAATTTTCCAGTGATCGGTCGATTTTTCAAATAATAATGTCACCATGTCAAATTATGTCAAATTCCATCAATGAAGCTTAGTCTTACAGAATTTTTATAACGGTAAGTCCATGATACCGATGCAACGTACCGATGTGGTTAAACTTTTCAATTACCCCCGCTTCAACGTAAAATACAAAATCACTGTCTATCGGTAGAGAGGGCCTTAAACGAAAAGCAAGGTCTGGAACCAATTCTTTCTCAAAATACATTATAGTGAAGGCAGAGAAAAAACCCTTCATTTCGATCAAAGTACCCAATACGAAGATATATTTCGTATAGGTCACAGATGGAAATGTAGGCAACTCGTTACAGTCACAATCGTAATGATGATTTGATGCACTAACATGGTTCTTGATACTAACCTAATTTCTGTGTCCTTGTTGGGGAAGTGTAAAGTACATATGTATTGTGTTTCGTGTCTGGCATCTTGCGTTGGGAAAACCGAAGAAGAGCCGTCGCCAACAAAAACAGTTCCGCGGCAACGGCAGTTGATCATCCAGTTCACCATAATATATGCTTAGGATTTACATAGGTCACGTGAAATACGAACTGATTCGAAATTCTTCGTTCGTGTCAGCAGCGTTTATCCAAAGTTCACCTTCGCCATAAGTATCGAACGCAAGCTCTGTCATTAGATTTCTATACTTACACGCTAAAAGTACACTTGATTGCGCGAGAAGTCTCATTAGAGGAACAATCGTTGCATTTCACAGTGGTGTTCAAGCAAACTAGCAATCGCTTGCGATCCGCTTGGTGAAGCAATAGATCATAACATCAAATCCTCAACTCTTAATTTATTTAGAATAATTTTAGATCGGTGTAAGGTGAGTGTACTTCATTCATTATTTTCTCTCTGGAGAGCAATGAGCAACCGCCGACACACAAAAGGCATGGTTGTCCAAAACGTTCAACCTTCTAATTACTCCAGTTTACGGCGATTTCGTACTTGTGAATGATGGTAATTTGTTCGGTGGGTAGTTGAGTTTTGAGATCACCGATCGACCTTTCTCACTTGTTCTAAAGTACTGCTGTGGATTTGTAAAGAATACTTCGTACTTAAAGTGTATTTTTTTAACACAGAATCTACGGTCCCTATAGAGAGAAATGAGGGAACTTCGAGTAGAAGATGCTCTTTTATATCTCGATCAAGTTAAGATCGAGTTTGGAGACCGTCCTCATGTGTACAATGAGTTTCTCGACATTATGAAGCATTTTAAAGCGCAGATGATTGATACCCCCGGTGTTATTCAAAGAGTTTCAAACTTATTTTCGGGAAACAAAAGATTGGTTTTGGGATTCAATACATTTTTACCGGAAGGGTATAAGATCGAATTGGATGCAGAAGGAAATACTATTGCAAGTCAAGTGGGTGTACCAGGAACTGTCACGTTGGCAACGGCTTCAGGAGCTCCCGTTCCGCAGCCTCAGTCGCAAATGCAACAGCCGTTTTCTATGTCGCCTCCTCAGGGAATACAACAACATCAATCCCAGCAAGAACAACATCGGCAGCAACAAAAGGCACAAGGAATTCATTCTGTTGGACAGCAAGGTAATATGAAGATGATTGGTGTGACAAAACATCCAGTAAACCCTTCAGGAAATGCAGGTGCGTCAACAATCATCGGTGCACCTGCAGCATCAACCGCGGCTGCATCTGGCGAGGTTGGTCAGCAAAGTCAAATGCACAGTAGAGAAGGTGGACAGGGTGGACCGACCGGTTTCCGACAAATTAGAACAAATGTACGTCCTGGAAATGGAGAAGCTACTGCGGTTGAAAAAATTTCGCTCCAACAGCCGCCAAAAATACGAAAGATTGTGCAACCTCTTGCGCAGAATAAAATTCGAGGGGCTTCTTCACCACTGGCTTCCACATCACAACAACAACCGCCTCAACAACAAGGGGCACAGCCAGTCGAATTTGATCATGCAATTAATTACGTCACAACAATAAAAAAGCGGTTTTCTACGCAGCCTCAAATTTACAAGTCATTCCTTGAAATACTCCACACTTATCAAAAAGAACAGAGGGGTATTGAACAAGTGCTAGAAGATGTCAGCGACCTCTTCGGAGATCACCCAGATCTTCTAAGGTATGTATACAATTTGTGTGCTATGTAGGAGCATGAATGATGTAAGAACTTATCTGTATATCGTACTGTAGAGAATTTTGCTATTTTCTACCTGATGGAGTTCAACAGCAAGCTCGACGTCAGTTGGAGGAGGTAGTTAAGATGCGACAGAACGCGGCAGCGGCGACGAAGAAACAAAGTAGATCTAGTGCAAAAACACGTGCTCAAGCTCCTGTTCCTGTGCCATTTGGTGCGACAAAAGGAAGAAGTGAGCAACGTCAAAGAGAAATTCAGAAGTTAGCAAAATTCGGTACGGTTTCTTTTTCTCCAAAGAGACCTCCACGACGAAATGAAGTGAAAACAAAAGAAGTTTCAAATACGGGACAACCTACATCTTTTTCTGACAAAAAAGTTGTACTCACCATTTTGGAGTCTGCTTGGTTAGAAAAAGCAAAGAAGCATTTGAAAAGTAAGGAATTAATTAGCCCATCAGGTGCACTCTCATCTTCTGAGAAAAAGAATACTCCTTGGACAGAATTTTGCAAAAGTCTTCATTTGTTTGCAAGCGGGCTCTTGAACAAAGAAGAACTAATTCTGCTACTACAGGGATTATTTTTCCAAGGTAAGCAGTAAATCATGGTGTTATTTGAAGTTTGCAAGTACTTGTTTTTAAACATTTTTGTCGTAGGGCATGCCCCAAAGAGCGGTGTCAACGCTGGTGGTAGCGCTGCTTATCCATATATTGCAGACCAGGCACGCATTATCTTACGTGAGTTCGAAAGTGTTTTAGTAGGTCGTGGACGTCATGCGGATCAACTTCGAGCCGAAGTAAATAAGTCAAAGTATGGTTACGCTAATTTAGGTGATATTGATTATGAATCTGACAACTGCAAAAATCCAACACCAAGCTATTTCGTCCTACCCAATGATTATCCAGAAAGTTCCTTTTTCAAGCACAGCGGTCAATCTGCCGAGGACAGAGGTGTGCTGAACTCGGAGTTAGTGTGTCCTGTGAAGCGATCAATGGAAGACGATTACGTGTTATCCCATCATGTCTACGCTAAAGAAATGTTCAAGTTAGAAGACGAACGGTATGAAGTGGATATGGCTATCGAAAGAAATGCAAGTGCAATTAAAAACTTGGAAGCAGTGGACAAGGAAATTCGCGACCTGAAGGAAATCGAAGAGACAGAGGGCCAGCCTTTCGGAAGACTTACGTACAAGCTCAAACATGACTCAATCAACCAAAATACTGTCCACGCCATCGGTCGACTGTACAATTTAGAGTCTTCTGACATTTTTCAAAGCAAGATTTTACATTATTTGGACATAAGCCCCCATACAGCAATACCAATTATTTTCCAACGCCTCAAACAGAAGGATTCGGAATGGCGCCGCGTCAAAGGTGCGTTAGTGAGTAGATGGCAAGGTGTAAATTCGCTATACTATGACGGCGTCAGCGACATTTCATGTACACCCTGGCGAAAACGCCTATTGGATTATGTTTCAGATTCCGCGCTGATCAAAGAATGCCAAGTTGTGGACGTTGGAGAAAGCAAGCATACTTCAATATCACCGTTTAGTGCGGAAAGCGTTTCGGAAGAAAATTATTTTCTGAAGCTTTTTGACCCATGTCTTAAATTACTACTTCCCATATCGGATACTGTGCACAAAGATGTTTTCTGCCTTTTGATGGCTAAACGAGCTTGTGGGGATTCAACGCTTTGGACTGAATTTATGGCTCCATTTTTTGGGATGGACTATACGTGGTATGACGATAGATTTAAGGAAACATGTAGGTTTTTTTTGTATCATATATTTATCGAGCGCAGTATTGACCTTTTTTGTTTCGGTTAAAGACAACGTTGGAGAAGTTGCAGAAACACCATATGGATCAGGGCCGATATTGGATATTTTTACTTCATACGATGAGGCTCTTAAGAGTCGGTATGTGTTAGAGCTCCCGTACGGCAAAGCTTTTGTGAATGCTTCATCAATTTCCAAATGCAATATGCGAAAGAACTGCTCTACAAGTATGGATTCGCCTTCGCTGAGTAGACAACATAATGTAGAAAGGGAATGCTTCCCTCATTACTCTATTATATTCGGGCCGAAATCCCTCTATCTATTTATGCGACGTTACACGATCATGTTGAAGATTTTGACGTTAGTGAGAAAGAAGATGGATGTAGGGTCCTCAGATCGGATTGATTCAATTCATATAAATGGAAAATTAAGGACGAAGAGAGCGAGATCATACCCAGAATTTCTAAAATATATTAAGTCCTTACTCAACGAATCACCGAGGAGAAGGTCAGCCACGCCATTGACTAAGATTGAAAATACCTGTCGATTTTTTGCAAAAGATTTGACCTATATAACTTCATGCCTAGTTGTATTAGTCGAAAAGCTTGCCATATCTCTATCAGAGGTCAACACTGTAGAAGTTATTGAGTTGTTCCAATTTACATCTTCACGAATTGTTCATTCATTGGTAAGTTCCAAAATATTTACACCTTTATAATGTCCATTTACTAAATCTCTCGGATCTATGAAGAACTTCAATGACGTTCGCAATGACTGCCTAGAAGTAACAAACCAAGCTGTATATCGTATACAGTTGCAAAAAGTTGATCCTGCTACGATATTTTTCTCGCATGTGTCAAATAATGAGGATGTTTTGACGGCGCCTTCTAACTTTATCAAATTAACGTCGTCAGCTCGTAAGCGACCTGAAAGTGACGTAGATAATATTGATCCACAAGATATGAAGAAAGGTTCTCTATCGTCGTCGCCTGAAGATGAGGAAGCTTACGAAAGTACATATTCGAAGCGCCAAAAACTCACACCAATTTAATGCGAAAGAATGTGATTTAGGAAGGTTAGGTTTTAAAAGATACTAAGTTTATCTAGTCTACATGTTTCCTTATAGCAATTCGTTATCACATAAGCAGTGCTGATATTTCTACGAGCACTTCTGCCAGTTGAGATTTGCATATTTCTTTGAGGGAGGGGCTTGTTTGGATCTCACGCCATCACCATCACATCGTTTCATGCGATATTTTTCGAATTACGGGTAAATAAGAATTATAGCTCTACAGCAGTTTGTATTTTTTTATTATTGTACATTTTGAACTCACGCTTACGCAGTAATTTATACCTGGTACAAGAGTAGAAGTTAATAAAATAAAAGCATACAGTTAAAAAAAAAAAAACTAACCGACCTCATCAACTGGAAATATAAACAAATCAGATCCTTGTTAGAGAACCTCTCAAATCGCCCGTCCTCCCGTGGTGGCCAGCGATTCGGCGACAGGAAGATCAAGGAAGTGCAAGCCTTGTGCTGGTGGATTGTATTTTGATTTGAGCCTGTACCGTGAAGAAGCAAACTCGTATATTACATACGCAGAGATTGATGCAGAGATCGGTAGTGATGATGCGGCAGATAAGCCAGACAAATTTAAATATTCAAGTTGGAA
>Ga0115008_10004157_pt1 | contig 12011 bp, 12 predicted proteins | sample FraStrMetagenome_FD_87164 | JGI IMG/M metagenome (GOLD analysis project Ga0115008, IMG submission 87164) | Marine eukaryotic phytoplankton communities from Arctic Ocean - Fram Strait ARC3M Metagenome | ecosystem: Environmental > Aquatic > Marine > Oceanic | place: Fram Strait | collected...
TCGAATTTCTCGGAACGCAAAAGGACGGAAAGAGCACACTTGGGCCGAGAATCGCGTCCACTGAAGGGCCAAAGCCAGTTCCAATCGCAGAGTTTGAGCCATCTGTGACAGCAGATTTGGTCAAGGCGGCAAATTGGATGGTCAATGAGGCGAAGTACGAAACATTTGTTCTTCATTTCGGCCAGATACGAGGAAATATACTTCATCAGGCACTTGGGCAATATAAGGAATTCATCAAAGTCAATGGCTCGGGTACGATCAATGCAAAGGGACGCACGCTGACCGGTCGAAAGTCTCTTACGAGGAAACAGAGGTAAATGCATACGGTATGAAGCAGCCGGTATAAGTCGTATGCTGTTCAAATGTGATTTTCTCTCTCAAATATTTCATTATTTTGCATAAGTTCTATTCTGATCCGCAATCAACAAGCTCCGAAAAGGTAAATGGAGCTTTTAGAGAAAATTTGAGGTGTTGAATTGGTGAAAACAAGGAGGAAATTAGAAATTTTCTGATAAATTCGAATACTACCGCCCGATGTCATTAATGCGCAGGTTGGCCAACTTATTTCCGCAAAAGGGAAATCTGGAAAGAAAAATTGCACGAGCGCTCGCTGTTTTCTCTTTTGCTTAACAAGCCCGGCTTGCGCATTAATAACCCCGTACAGTAGATATTGGTGGTATAGACTTCTTCTCAATAAACGTATATTAATATTCTTTAAAGGCGCGATCGTGGAGGAGGTAATTATTTTAACTTTTTGGTGCATCTTGTTTAAATCATTCAAATCAGATTAACAGCGAGTACTCGCAAATCATCAAATCATTGCTTACGCTCAAATATTCTCGATTTTTTCTATTAATATGATAGAAGATAAATATCATATTCTAAAATAGTTAAGTTGTCACTCTGTAGTTATATTTTAAATATTATATTTAGCTGCTGAATAAAATAAATATTAATTTCGATTTTCAGCTCGAGGCGACGACGACTCAATCGATAGTGAAATCGAACCTTTTGCCCAGACCATTTTTGCTTTTACTCGCCTTGCGGAGAAAGAGATTACGCTGATAAAAACGATTCTGCCAGAGAATTCCTATAAGAAGGTTTTTGACTTAATAGGTTCGTTAAATATTAATTAATTTATCTCTACCGAGTAGATCAACAAGTCTGTATAAAAATTAAAACAGCGCCAAAAAATATTGCAAAATCCTACTTGTGGCGGGTCTCGATGGCCGTATATGGCCATTGACAATGGGCCATTGTGATCGATTTCATCCAGACTCGATGATCTACTCGGTATAAATAATATACCGTATAATAAATGGACTGAAAAAATCAAACTTTGCTTGAATGTAAAAATTAAGTAAATGTGCCCTTGGACAGCATCGGCCAAGACTCAAAGCGCTTTGTGCAGCATGTCAAGGAGTGTCAAGTCAAAAAAGACTATCCAGGAATTCTAACAGTCTTTCCAACCGTCGAAATGCTGAAGAAAGAACAGCCGGAAATCCATGCGAAAGCTTTGAAATACTGCAATGACGAGAATCGACACATGTTTGGCAAGCTGATCCGAGACATTGAGATGGCGGGCGCAAATGCACTTGATGCCTTTGTCGACGGCATTAAATCTGATTCGAAAAAAACAGACGAGAACCTGCCTCGCGATGGAACCGTTCACCAAATGACGTCCGATGCGCTTTTGTTTATCGAACAATTGCAAGTATTCCCAGAAGTGGCAGGTGGAATGATAGCAACAAAGAAAACCGATGGGTCTGCTTCTGCCGCTCAGGGTAAGAACAACTTCTTTGCTAACTAAAATAACTGAAATCATTTAGCAAAGAGAGCATTTGGCGAGTACATTTCCAAATGCTGCTCTGCTATCGTCGCTTCCCTAGAACTGAGAGCGAGGAACTTCGAAGATCCAGCGCTGAAGGGACTCTTTTTGATGAACAATTTTAATTTTTTGATCAACCGGTTGAAGAAGACTGAAGTGTATGCAATTGTCGAACAATACGATAAAAACATTGTCACTGGCTTCCAAAGCTCTATTCTCGATCACAAGAGTGCCTATGTAAACGGTTGGAGCAGAGTCGTACACCATTGCTCCATCGATGGAGTTGATCTTTCGGATCACAAGGTGCCGTATTGAGCTTTTTTCAGTGAGTAAAATATATTTTTGAAGCTTCGAGAGCGAGAAAAAGGCATTGTCAAGGATCGATTTAAAGGTTTTAATGCGGAAATCGAAGATATTGTAACTAAGCATCAAAGGTATCTATCGATTGAGTTGTGCCACGGCGGGGGCGGCGACTTGCAACTTGCGACCATTGGTCATTCCGCCCCACTTCATCCATCACTATGATAATTTATAATTAGCGGTTTTCAGGTGGTCTGTTCCCGACGATAGACTGCGCGATCAACTGAGAAACGAGGTCATCGATTACGTCAAGCCCCACTTCTCCGTCTTTTTGAAGACTTTCAAGTATAAAGAATTTACTACAAAAGTGAACAAGTACATCAAATTCACCGAGCAAACGCTTGAGGACGAGATTCGAAAAATTTTCGATCGCGAAGCATGAAACCAATGAAAAAACTCTTTCTGTAACGAACTTCCTACCTACTGAACATTTCCGTACTTATCTTTTATTTTCTATCATTGTGCAATGAAAATTCAACAACTCCTGAATTACCGTTTCAAGTCTCTTTCTTCTTTAGTTTGGAATCAAGCAAAATGGCAAGCTCAATTGGATCTGTTAATAACGATAACCAGGCACGACCTTCTGTTGCAGGGCTAAAATTTGGGCCGGATTGGATGCGAAATCCGCCTCAACAACAAGAGCCGATCCCTCAGCGTCAATTTGTTTTAGCTCGGAATCGGTATGGGAGAGAAGAGATGCTTCAGGTAGCTGCAAATCATTGAGCGTTTACGCAATGACATTCTAGATTTTTGATCAAATCAATACAAATACATCTGAAATCGCAGCACCAGATGAGTTAAACCAGGTAAAATGCAACTGTCACATGTTCGTCCTTCTGTCTTTATTATGTTCGTTGCTTGCAGTTTTGAAATAAAAAACGTTTCAGATACCTGCAGATTTCCCGGAAATGGTTGATAGCTTTCAGCAACCAGTGGCTTACACGTCACCAACGAGCGACCGCCATGTAGAGATGGCTCGAGATAATGCTCCACTAAATTCAATTGGAATCGGCAATGGACCACGCCAACAAGCTGGGAGAGGAACCCGCCAGTTTCCAACGACTAGAACTGGAACTGATTGGGGCCAGCAACGCTCGCGCATTGGCTCGAGTCGATCGGATATGTCTGATAACTGGCGAGGCGATCGAGACGCAAAGGTAGCTTTTGAATTTTGAAATTTATCTTAAAAAAATACCTAGCCTGACACTAACGAGAATGATGGCTGGAGCAAAGCGGGTCAGCGCGCGACCCAAGAGCAAAGTAAAGGCGTGTGGAAGCGCAAGGGCGCCCAACAACAAGCTTCTCGCGCGCCAGAGTGGATGTTTGACTCCAACGACGGAGCCGGCGGCTTCGATGGCTCGGGCAACTTCACTGAGGACATTCCCGGGCATGAAAAAGCTGCGGATCAATACGCTGATGACTCTGACGCGCGCCTATCTGAGGAGCGGCAGTTATTAAAATCCACGCAACCTACGAACTCTTTTGATCCGCCTGTAGAGGTACTATTTGCTCATCTAGACATCGTCTATAACTTCTTAAGACCGAGAAGAGTCCTTCCCCTCCAGAACCGGAAGCGAGGAACAATGACAAGGCTCCAATTTTGAAGGCGCAAGATCCTCAGCAGGCTCATGCATCGCAAGCTGTTCGTGCTGGGCCGCCGGGGATTTCTCCAGCGATTCAGGAGGACGTTGAATGGTTCTACAAGGATCCGAGTGGCAACGAGCAGGGCCCGTTTCCTGCGTCGGACATGTGCGAGTGGCACTCCTTGGGATATTTCAAGGAAGACTTACTTGTTCGGCGCTCCTTCGACCAGGAGTTCTTTAACTTAGGCACAGTGATCGCTCGGTATGGAACGGATCCGTTCCGAGCAAAGAAGCATCCCCCGTCCTTGAAGGCCAAAGAAGCCCCTGCACCTGTTCAACCTGCTGCTCCTCCGCAGCAAGTTGCTCCTGCTCCTCAGCAAGCTGCGGCGCCTGTTGCCCCGCAAGCTGCTCAAATGGCGCAGCCCGGACTGCAGCCTCTTAGTCCTCCGCAACAGGATCCTATCCATGACGTCATCTTCCTTATCAGAACTCAAGAGCAATACGCGACCACGTTTCGTAACCTTATGTTCCAGATTCAAAATTTAGCTCAATACAAGGTTATTTTTTTAAAGAATTCGTTACCTTACAGTCTGTCCTTAGCACCTCAACCAGCAAGCTCACGAGCAACTTGTTCTCCAGCACATGGCTGCGATGTTAAGACCTCAACCTCAAATAGTTCCACCTCAGCCTCAACCAGTTGCGTATGTCGATCCTGAAGCGGAAAAGCGTCGCTTGCTTGAAGAAGAGGCAGCGCGGAAAATCGAGGAGGAAAGAATTCGCGTTGAAAATGAAAAACGTGAAGCACTCAAATTCGAAAACATGCTCAAAGCACAAGAAGAGCAGCTTCGTAAAAGAGAAGGTAATTTCAATTTAACGTTGCCAATTTGTTTATATTTTATTTCAGAGGAGCTTCGACTAAAGGAAATGACGTTCTTGCAGCAGCAGGACATGCTCAGAAAGCAAGAAGAAGAAATCCTGAAACAAGAAGAAGCTGAGTTGGAAGCTCAGCGCGCAAAAGAGGAGGCTCAGCGCAAAGCGGCAGAAGAAGAAGAGCAAAGACAGCTTGCGATTCTGAAGCAGCAGGTAGATAGTGTATTTCAAACAAGTTTCACATGCATTTAATAGCAAGCAGAGCTCATGCGTCAACGTGAGACCGAAGAGCAAGAACGTCGCGAAGAAATGCGCATCGCGGAGGCAAGTTAAACTGATAAGAAAAAGTAATTTATTTTAATTCCCAGGAAAAGCGCAGAGTCGAGCAAATGCATCTTTTTGAGCATCAAAAGGCTCAAGAACAAGCCAAAATTCTTCTCGAGCGTCAAAATGCAGAAAAGTCTCGAAAAGAGGAAGCTGAAAAGAAGCGACAGAAGGAAGAAGAGAAGCGACAGCAAGCGGCGAAAAAAGCTGCTGCTGAACGAAAGAAACAAGAAGCCGAGCAGCTCGCAAAGCGACAAGAGCAAATTCGTCGGGAGCAAGAGCGAGCTGCCGAAAAAATCGCCAGAAAAGAGGCTGAAAAGAAGGAACGCGAGGCAAAGGCTGCTGAAGAAAAGGCCAGAAAAGCTCGAGAAGATGCCAAGAAGGTATTTTTACTTCTAAACAATCATTATTGACTAATTTTCAGTGGAAAACTCCTGTTGTCCCCGTGACAACTGCGCCAAGCTTCAAGGACCTCCAGGCCAAGGACGAGGAAGAGCAGAAGATCCAAAAGAAGGCAAAGGAAATCGAAACCGCTCATAAGCGCGCCGCCGAGAAAGTCGTAGTTCAGAGCAAGGGACAGGTACACTTTGCACTTTTTTTTTTCTTAATATTATGCTATTTATTAAAGAGCGGCTGGGCTGGCCTTGTCCGTGGTGGTTCCAAAACTGCCCCTGTCCCTGTTTCACCTGTAGTTGCCCAGAAAATTACCTCAAAAGGTCCACAGTCAGCAAAGAAATCTGTCAAGAATGGACCAAAAACGCCAAAGGTTCTAGTTTGTGTCGATAAAAAAACCTAACTCTTTCTCCAGGCTAAAAATGAGGACTTGGGATTCTGGGATACCGCAGTCACTGCCGTTCTCACTGAACCAACTGCCGTCAACAAAGTCATGTCCACTCCGAGCAAAAAAGCTTCTCAACAGCAAGCTGACGAGGTACGTCCAACAATGACGTGGCATCATTATATATTAATTTTAGGCGAATGCCCGCAGCCAGTTTGAAAAGCTCACTCTTGTCGAAGATCCGCTTTTGTCTTGGGCTCGAGTTGAACTGGAACTCATCCCCAATTCGAACACGGTAAGATAACTCTAAAGCCTGAAAATACTCAACTTGATCGAGGTTGACGTCCCCACTTTCGTCTCCTTTCTCCGAGAAGTCGAACACGACTACGAAGTCGAAGATTACTCACGTCAGTTTTTTGGAAATGGCAAAGAAGTTCTTAACTTTGCCCACAAATTTATGGAGAAGCGCAAGCAAATCCGCAACGAAGGCCCCGCGAAAAAGAGCAAGGGAAAGAAAAAGAATAAAAACAAAGCCACTGCCGATCTTCTTGGTTAGTAATTTCTGTCTTGAGTTAAATTAAACGTGCATTTTTTCAGGCTTCACACCTGCTGCCGGAGACCAACGAAACCGTGAAGGACAACTCGAAGGTCGCTTTTAAATGGTGTGAAGCTCGGAACTTATTTATGAAACTTCTTCAGAACTGTATGAAACATACAAAAAAGCAACTTCTATACTCGCCCCAAGATCTTAAGTTTTTCAATTAATCCTTTATTTTTCTTTCAGTAGGAAAATTAACCCTTGTGGAGATAATAACCAATAAGTTTTTCATGTGATTATCTTGTTGGTCACTTTTCCCGTATGAGTTAAACAAATTACTCTCAACGGCCTCAGTGCTACCAAAAATCTCAATAATTTCGTTATTTTTCATTGCCTGTATTACATGCTACATATTCGGAAAACATTCTTTAGTTTTGAACGAAGTTTCATCAGAATTAATAATTATCATTTGTTATTTGGCATACCGAAACTCTCTTATTCCTTCGGTGAATAAATTTGTCTGTTTCGAACTCAAAATATATATTTGAATTAATGAACAAAATATCTACTATTTCAGTTACTATGACAGGTCATATAATTGAATTTACCGCATCGCATATGACTGCATTTCGGAGGATTTTAATGCAGGAAGTCATCGATTATTTTGCAGGCAAAGCTATCATTTGGCTTGACGGATCGTGTGAGCTAGAAACGGGGTTTTATGATTAGAAATATGAAATCATTTATGAAAGAATTTATGAAACTCGGTTAAGATTTACATAAATTAAAGAAATTTACGAATCGTCAGGCCAAAACATTTCGTTACAAATTACCAGAAGACTTTTACGATATTGACCTTGCGCTACAAGTTCTTATTCATAAGCTTGATCCAAAAAGATCTATCGAAAATGTTGAAAAATTTGAAGCGAGGAAGACAGTCTTAGTGATTGACGGACTAACTGAATTGTATGCTACTTTTGATCTTGAAGACGATTTGAAAGAAAAGATTTCAGCTGGGATAAGAAAATTGAGGTGATTGATTTATGAAAAGTTTACCTAACGCAACCATATCAGCAAAATGGGGGCGATGATTCTGCTGACGAGGGCCGTCAATATAGACGGAAAACAAGAGCACAAGCTTCCATGCTGTCCTGCAGCTGTTATTAATTTTATTACCGAAGTTAAGGGATTTAATCTTTTGGCCAGAAAAAAAGCGATTTTCCCCAGCACGTTGAATCCTTTAATAGATAGCTTCCACGAATCTTTTCCAGATGAAATTGGAAGAGCATTGAGCATGAAGGCAGAGCAAGCAAAATAATGTAAAAGCTATAAACATTCAATCCTGCTAAAACAGATACAGTAGATTCTATGAAAAAATTGACAACAGTGATTGTAACTAACAACTGATGATTTGAGAATGACTGATGATAAAGTACGTCGTTCGATCCGATCCACAGCTGGTAATCGATATGACGCACTGCTAAGATCGGAGGAAAAGGATGAATTTTATGAAGGACATTATGGCGGCTTTACCGAGGAAGAAGACGACAATGACTTTTCTGGTAAAAATCCATGATCAGTTAAAGAGTTTAATTTTTCCCAGGATCGAGCAGCTCTGACGAGAGCATTTCGGATTCAAGCTCGGATGAAGGCGAGGAATCGGAAGCTGAATCAAACGAACCTGAAAAAATAGAACGCAAGCGTAAGAAAAATGTTTACAAAGATCCATCTAAATCAAAGAGAAAAATCGAAAGTGCATCATTTACTGCGCCTAAGAAGCCGAAACTCTCTAATACAACTAACGGCGAACGTAAAAGCTCAAGAAAACATACAACGGAGCAAAGGTAGCCTACACACGTTAAGATAAAGTCCTATCGATTATTTACAGGCACGAGCTGGAGCAAACGATTAAAACGCGAGAGCTCGTGGAAAAGAAGAAAAAGCCAAAAAAAGCGGAATCGCAGTTGAGCCAGGTATGGCCGACGAAATAAGGTTGCTTGACAGGTCGAAATCTTTCTCAAAAGGAGCAAAAAATGGCAGAAGCGCTAAAAACAGAAGAGTACAACTTGTCGCAGCTTCATCTTTACCAAGAAATGGAAACATCACGCAAAAATAAATCTAAAAGAAAGGTGAGTCACTATCACCTTATTCAATTCTTAAGTTGTATAATATAAATTATATACAATATTTTATAATAATAATATAATATTTCTAGAAAGCCAAAAAAGTAAACGGCCCGAGCATAAAAATAACGTCCAAGACGGTTCGATCCGGCACGGAAGACGACAAAAAGATCAAAGAAGCGCGTAACTACGTCGAGTTTTCTGATAGAGCGAGTTACGAGAAGGCTTTTGTGTTTTCAAAACCAGTTGCACCGAAAAGAGTAAGACTACACTATCAGTCCAATTTTAACAATTAAAAGGAGTGCTGCATTATCACCGGCAAACTGGCCCGCTATCGAACACGTGATGGAATTCCATTCTTTGATTCTGCCGCTTATAAGCTTATCGAGTCGCGTCGAACTACAAAAACTTAGATAAATTATCTGTCTGAAACTGCCAATTTCAAAAATTCAAATTCAATGGACTTACGCCTGTAAATTTTAAGATATACATCTGCACTAGAAAATGGCTTTTCAAGAGATGGGTAAGGCCTTCGTTGGATTTTACTATCCAGCATTCGCCGAAGGTAAGAAAAAAGAAGCTCCTATGACATGAAAATATTTCTAAGACCGTGCTAAATTGGCCGATGTGTACACAGACCAAAGCTGTATGACATTCGAAGGAGCTCAGTTTCAGGGAAAACAACCAATTGTCGATAAACTTACGAGCTTGCCATTCAAAAAGGTCAACCATCAAATTACGACTGTCGACTCTCAGCCCATTATCGGAGTCGACGATAATCAGGTAAAAGTCAAATATCATCGCAGGAAATCATTTTAGGCATGCTGTGTAATGGTCACTGGCCAGTTGAAAACCGACGACGATCCACCGCACAGTTTCCATCAAACATTTGTCCTGCGTCCAGCTAATGGTAGCTTCGTCGTTGCCAATGACATCTTTAGACTTGCATTGCACAACTAACTCTTCTGAAGAGAGACACAAACAAGAACCTCTTTAAAACATTTAAATCTCATTTTCTTGTTTTCAGAACCCCTCGATCATCGAGATTTAGTTCCCTCTATGATTTCATGTATTCAAGCATACACCCTGTAACTAAGTCAATGATAATATTACGATACATTATCGAAATGTATCATCCGTGCCTGAATATATCAAGTTCAACAACCCTTTTCAATTTGCTGCACCGACCTCCTATTATCAACCACCACCCAAACCTTCCGCGCAGACTAGTTCCTGCTTCATAGACATTCTATTTTGTTCAAAGAAATTTGGCGTCCCCTATTATATCGTGTGAATTATTAACTGTTAGTAATTTCAGCATTTTCAGTTATAAAATGTGAAGAAATTAAACGATGATGTCGCTGATCGCTGTTTTGGTAATCGTTATTCTTTATTCGGCTTATCATTCCATAACTGGATTGATTTCTGCATGTATTATCTGCTTTTACATCAGCTATCAATACATGAAACACATCGAGAGCAGTCTAAAAACCGTAAAACCGCCAGAAAGTCCTTCAAAAGAGAACATACAAATTCGGACCTGGGAAGTTACATCCGATTCCTCACTATCAGAAGCGTTTTCTGATCTGTTTGATGAGATCTTTCAACAGTATATTCATATTTGGTACGATCATTTAACAACGTCGCAGTTGTTCGTCGCTGAGATCCGTTCTATTTTGCGAAATATTGTGGCTGTTATTTATGGAAGAGCACTAGATGCTGACTGGAGTCTGTTGAAAAGCGAGACTCTTCCAAAAATCACTTCTTTAGCAGCGTTTTACATTGACAGCTTAGCTCAAGACAAACATCTGGCGCCATCTGAAATAATGCGTATTTTGCCTGAGAATAAACTTCATCCTGCATTAAAATCTTTGCGGCACGAAGAAGCTCATTTGAAGGAAAAACTTCAAAAGCTCGCGCGATTCGCCTTTCCGAATATAAGCAATACAGGCGTTCAAGTACTGTGCGATATTCTAGTAACAAACGTCATAATCCCTGGCATAAATCTTGCAGTTGATAAAGAAATGGGCTACAGAATTGTCATTGAAGCGAGCTCAGCTTTGCGAAAAAAGATTAGAAAGGAACTCGTCAAAGTTGGTTTGGACGAGAACGGGAACGATGCGCCTACTTGGAAGCGGAGAAAATCATGTGCCAATAAAATCATTCTTTACAATTTCGGATCTCGCGGTTTCTCAAAAACCGAAAACTCTATTTTCGTCCTCAGCATTCGCCAAATTCTGGAAGATCATCAAATGTTTTACTCATTCAAATGCTGGCTGCAAAAGTATCATGCCGTCTCGTTGCTCAATTTTGTGCATAAATTTGAAGATTTCAATCGACGTTTTTTCGGACAAGTTGAATTTCAAGATAAAGACCTCTCAGCGTTTCACAAAGAACTAAGCAGCCTGATGAACATTCATTTTTCAAAAGGACCGTGTTGTATTCCAATTTCTTCAAAAATCATCGAAGACTTAAAATCGATCATATTCGGCAAGCAGCAAACTCACGAAAACCTCATCAAAGCATCGAGGCCATTAACACTTGCGTACAACACCACACTGTACCTCCTCGAAGAGTACTATCTACCGGACTTCTGTCACGGTGTTTTCTTCAACGACAGTAGCCTTGCTTGTGGAAACGCTGCGCATGAGATTCTTGGGCCACGTGATGCTCAGGTGAAGGTCAAAAATAAACTCAAGAAGAATATCCAAAAATAAAATAAATTTTTGACCTTTGATCAAAAGCATACTTCTGGCAAAACATTTCCTCGATCTACATCAGGACAAAGCAGCAGGAGAAAATCGAAATATCAAGACATTCCGAGGAAAGAATCAAGCGACGAGAATGCTACTGATCCTTTTTGTTTTACCGAATACTTCAACAACGCGTCTGATGACTTGCAAACAGTGCGAGTGACGATTCCCAGAGTAGAACGAGATGCAAAGGGAGAATATGCGTTTGTTGTGGCAGTTGAAAGCTCAATCGGTTAGTGGGTTTAAAAATAATTAAAACTAACCTAATAATTCTCTAGAAGCGCTTGAAAGTCAGCGGCATTATCAACTGAGATACTACGCCGAGTTCTACGCGCTTGAAAGCAAGCTCAAGGAATTCCATAGAACTCTGGGCTGCTCTCTTCCAACACGCCGGCTCATACTACGAACGGAAGAATATCATATCAACATAAGATCTGAGCTAGAATCCTGGCTTCAGAAAATAATAACACGCCCGGAGTTTCGTCATTCTCGACTGCTCTTGGACTTCATCCAAAATAACCAAAGGTGAAAAAATGGAGAAAAAATAAAAGTCGAATCCAATTTTAGTGAAAGCTTCGGCTCAGGTCTTATTGAGAGCAGCATAAGCCTCAATCGCGTTACCCAGCCACTTGACAAATTGATATCCACGAAAAAAGCACCGCGGCTTCTTGAGAGGTAAATTCAATGCGCTGAAAGAAGTTCAATAGCTGTATGTCAGAATTTTATATCTACTAATAAGCCACTTTATCCAAACAATATTTTAGTTTCGCCAATCGTGCAAAAATGCACTCAGCACTTCCTGATAACGATTATGTCGGTCCAAATAATGCATCCAAAGTCTACGACGACAAACA
>Ga0115008_10004159_pt1 | contig 12010 bp, 9 predicted proteins | sample FraStrMetagenome_FD_87164 | JGI IMG/M metagenome (GOLD analysis project Ga0115008, IMG submission 87164) | Marine eukaryotic phytoplankton communities from Arctic Ocean - Fram Strait ARC3M Metagenome | ecosystem: Environmental > Aquatic > Marine > Oceanic | place: Fram Strait | collected 2012-06-18
GTAGTGCAGGGGTGCCGGGTGCCGCACCCGCACCCAAGATGGCATTGGCATTTGACATGTTCCAAAACTTTATCTCTAATATGTCTCTTTTAGCTTTAGTCGCTTCCACCCTTGTTGTGGGCCTCTTATCTAAATTAATTAAACGAATCAAGCACGACAAATCTCATCTTCTTCGGCATGTCGTTATTACGGGTGGTTCAAGCGGTATAGGGCTTTCAGTAGCTAAGCAGATCATCGAGAAAATAAAAGAAGAGAAAGTAGAGGTAGCAAGGATAACGCTTATTGCTCGAGGGGCAGTAAAATTAAGAGAGGCACAAACCATGTTGAAAAGTATAGCGGATGAAAAAGGAGTGGATGTGTCCATTCATGTCTTAATTTCAGACATATCAAACTTTAAACAGGTGCAAACCATAATCAAACCCGAAATGGATAAATTCCCTCCAACAATGTTGTTTAATGTAGCTGGAACGTCTATTAGTGGGTATGTCGAAAGTACTCCCATGGAAATGTATGAAAAACTAATGAGTATAAACTACATCGGTACTGTTAATGTAACCCGCGTATGTCTTCCTTATTTACGAAAGGAGGGTGGAGCGATTGCTTTTACTAGCAGCGCCGCTGGTCAGGTTGGTGTCTTCGGATATACGGCGTATTCGCCATCAAAGTTTGCGATCACGGGATTTGTGGAAGCGCTCGCAATGGAAGTATTGCCCGATAACGTTAGTGTGACAATTGCGTTCCCCCCAGATACTGACACACCTGGATACAAAGAAGAACAAAAATGCAAACCCAAGGAAACAGATTTAATTAGTGACGCAGCTGGCCTTTTCAAACCCGACGAGTAAGTTTTTCGTACTTAATCTTTCATTCATCTTTATGATCTCACTATGGTCTCACCTTCACATTCCTGTTGAAAAATAGCATTGCGCTAACAATGGTTAGAGCGACGATGAATGGGCAATACACATGTTATTGGGGTCTGGAAGGATTTATGCTTTCAACATTAACTGCTGGGATGGGACCTGTGACCAATTTGCTCGATTTGATTTGTCAGGTATGCCTTATGGGCATATTTAGGCTTGTGTCGTTGTTTTATTTATTCAGTTTTAGGAACATTATTGATGTGGAAAGCAAGAAGAAGGAGATCGAGAAAAAATCTGATTAATTGAGCGATTAAATTTAAAAACGTTTGTATTCTTATGTCTTAAACGCTGAACAATACATGGGACGTGTACGCATCGAACAAGTAGTGAGCAAGAGGTCTACAAAATATTAATGGAATTTGAGTTGTTGGCGAACTCCCTTTAAAGTATATGAAAGTATAATATAACTAAACTGCTTATTAGCTCCCTCTCCTATAGATTTCATTAGAATTTGCGCAGGAGATTCAGCTGGACGGTCTTTAGTGTCAACTCAATACTTCATTTTTAGAACCTCCTCAATTTCTCACATCAACTATTTTCCCATGTCTTTCCGTAACTTTGTGAGCAATCGGTGTTATTGTTGAAATACTAACGCGAAGATAGCATTGAAAATTGATGTAATATATAAGTTGAAAATTCATTTGCATTGTGATTATAGCATCGCTAACATCTCTTTCCTTGAGTAAACCTCCTCATATAACAAGACTTAAAACATTGTTATTGGCTACGGATGTTATCCTTGTACGTCATGAACATGATCAATCCATAGAAATTCATAATTCGCTTTCCAAGAATTGTAACCTGTAATCTCCATATGCATCATTCGAAATGTTGTAATGGAACCACAGATAATCAACACTACAAAAATCAATATTTTTTGAAGAACTGCACTGCAAGCCTCAGCCATATTCCATGTATATACTTTATCACACTGTAATCTCAAACCTAAAATGCCGAAATCTCTTCAAACTCGACTTTTATGGGTCTGATTTACGTAATGACAATCTGTATACATGATCAGAGTCTTTGCAAGATGTAAAGAAAGCGCTTAAAGGAACGTGCCAGTTTCTGGAATGTAACGATGATAACAAATGGCAAGATTCGATTGTACGCTGTAACTAAACACAGTTGTTGTAGGCTTGGCGTGTCATGTGTCATCCTGCAGCAATTTACAATTTACAACGTGCAACGCGACAACACAACACATAATACTACCGATGGGTTTTAACAAAATTTAGAACCGATATACATTTTTTGGAAAACATCCGGTTTGTTCCTCCTTTTGCCCCTTCTCTCTATTTGATGATTTACATTGCGATCCATGCGCGTTTGTAGCGACAACAAAAATTAGCAGAATGCTTCATGCATTAGATTAAAGTTGAATTTGTTGTTAATAAACATATATTATACTTCGAAGTATACATTTATAATCGAAAATGAATAACTTCAGGAGTGGCAATCAAGGTAGGGCGCATCACGAAGGCACGAGGCAGTATAAACCTATTGGTATAGCATTTCTTGTTGAAGAAAGGGGCAAAGAGGCAAGACTTTTGTTTAGATATCCGGTGAGCAGACTTCCATCTGGTGGTGGGGACGATGTATTTTATACTTTACCCCCGAAAACGATGGTTAAACTTTTCAGACCAAAACCATCCCTATGTGATCGATCTACTACTATAAGTGTTGGAAACACATTATTTTGTTGTAGAGCCGTTGTATTGGACGAAGAAAATACTATTGTACCGGGTGAAGATGACATTGATTCATCTACTAAGGACCAAAAGATGGATAGCAGACAAAATAAATGTGCGATTAAACGAGAGGGCGTCGATACAGACTTGGTCATATTTAATGTAATTATTGCGCTAAAAAGATTTGGTAGCCATAGTGAAATACCTGGAAAGCGAATGAATGCAGAGCACCGATCGCCTTCATCTGCTATTCAAAACATTCACTTAACTCTGGAGAGAGTTTGTCATGCGTTGAAACGCGAAGAAAAACGTTCAAATTTTGTTTCACATCAAGTGTCAATAGCACAAAAGATTATTGACGAATCAAAAGATTGCATCCTTTATGACGATGGAGATTTTGATTCGGAAGAAATGATAGAAAGGGCTCAAGTTAGATTTGGAGCGCTTCTTTCGTCGAATGCGTCAAATCTTTACAGTCAAGGAAATTTGGTAAGTTAAGCCATCTAAATCATTAATTGAGTTTTCAATTTTTCCTTGTCTCGATGGCTCAAGATTTGATTTTAGGTCCGGGAACTATCCGACTGCTTTCATGCCATCTGCAGATATGATGACGTAGATAAAGATCCAAATGAATCTATTAAAAACGTTTCTAATAAACATAGCATAGTGTTCGTAAATGGTCATGTTGCTGTCCCTATTTTGGCGTGTGGTCAGAGCTTGCACCTTAGTTCTCAAAGAATTCTTCCGTATCATACCCTCTTCTTCCGCGAACAGCCCAAATTGAGTGCAGAGAGGACACCAAAACCGTTACACAAGATATTGTGTGTTGCAGTACCAACTAAATCGCTTGGTGAAATAGCATTGGAAGCATCTTTGTCTGTTCCAGCAACCATCGAATTATCGGCGTTAATTGTTAAAAGTGGTGCAGCTTTAGTTGCGCCAAAGATTTCTCTTCGTTCAAGATACGCATGCAACCATAATGTAATGGAAAGAATGAAAAAATTGGCGCTCGAATTCACGCAGCGCTTTAATTTTACAATTTATCGAGCTGTTGCTATTCTGACGACTGGGCAAACCTTGGGATGTATTTTATTGAGTAAAGAGTTGAAACTCAATCGATTTTCTACAGCATCTCAATTTGTAGCTGGTAGCTTTGAAAAGGACAATGATACATTTCTTTTCGATATGGTTGCATGGTTGAGGTCTCATGAAGCAATAGTCGAGCTGATTGATTTTGTTGCTGCCGCTTCAACTTTCAAGAACTTTTTAAAAGCCGATAATCAAAGTAATGACGATTTTTCTCTATCACAGCTTCAAAGAATATCGTTAGGAAAGGCGATAGTGCGAGACAATCTTTCACTTTTTAACGAGCTGTTGAGGCTAAATCTTTTGTCAGGTTTGTTTTCTATTCATGCAATTCGCTGGAGGACAAGGATTGATTCTGTGCGATTTAATAACTTTCTTGATTGGGGAACGGGTAGCAATAAAGTTGCAGTAGTGACACGGGTACCAAGCGAACATGATGAAATTTGAGTTGGCGACTAAAAAATGTATCTCAAAGTCAAATTTTTATTGTCTAAATCAAATCGAGTTTTCGAAACGTTTTGTTCACTAATTTATCTAATGAAACGGTTTCATATTTTTCTTTAAAGAGTATCAGCATACCTATTAACTCATAAAAGCTTGTTGGAGACTTCCGAGATACATCAGTTAGTTATGTTGTAGAATTAACAATGGAGAAGTAATCAATTTTTGTTTTGATAAGTATGGTCCACAGCAACAGGTGGTCATCTGTTCTTTCTATATATTTGATCGTATAGAAATTAAAATTTACTTCTATCAGTGCTTGAGGTTATTTCAAACCTCCTAGGAAAGGACAGATATTTGAATCTTTCAATCATTCCTTGCCGAACAACATGAAGGACATACATGAAAGACGCAGCTTCCCTTTATCTTCCCGGATAACCTTCGACGTAATTGCACTCTACCTGGCCTTTCAGGAAGATCTGCGAAGCTGCATGGGACAATTTCGACTTCTTTCACGGATAGTGATTTGACACCGCGAATGTGTAGAATGTGTTTACGTTATCTTTATCATGACGAAAGGCTATCCAAGCACCATTAGTCTTGTCATAATTCAATAGAGTGGCATACTATGTCCTTGTACGTTTCACGGATCTGTAGTTGAAAAACGTGTCTTGTCGTGAAGGTAATAAGTTCGTCATTAGGAATATTCTACGAGAGTTGACGAGGGCAGGCATCATGAAGACCATAGGATCAACTCACCATCTCTCTATTCGGTCGAACCAGCAACAAGGAAGCAAGATCTTACAATTTGTCGATCATGTAGAGGATCGATTCTCGTCCGTTGTTGCTTTATCGGTTTACCAGTTACAGCAAGTATTTATGAATAAGTTGTTGCCGCTCACTGCAGTTCACAACGGTTGTGTGATTGATGGTAGGTGAAGAATGATTAATCCACCAACAATCATCAATTATTCAACAGTTGTGAACTAGAGTGGGCTGCAAGCTGCAACAACGTATTCATAAATACTTGCTGTATCTGGTAGGCCCCTGAATCACCAACTAGCGAGAATCAATCCTATACATTGTAATGGTATAGTTACTTATTGAATGGTCAAAAAGACGAATTGAATTAGGGATCGCAAATCTATTGACGACTCCGACGACCTCACTTTTAAAGCATAGGTCGTCGCATACAAGCTGTGGCGATAACGTCATCGGATACCTTGAATTAACTGCGTTAAGAAATTGGTGGAGCTTGTTCAAGGAATCCAGCGTTCCTTATTTGGTCTATTTCGCCACGAAGGTTACGATATAAGCGTGTTTTGCGTAAGAAGATAAGCAGACATCTGAGCCAGGATACGTTGTTGAAATCTCTAGAAAGTCGTAGATGATTTTCAGGCTGAAAGAGGTTACTCCTTGGGAATAGAAAACTATGTCAACATTATGTTTGCGGTTCGAACTTCGAACCAGGAGGCAACTTGCACAAAACAGAACATATTGAAAATAGACAATGTCTCGTAATCATGAATCATCGTATTGGTATTAATTCAAATATTGTGTAAAGACTTTTATTTTGACAATCCCTCGTACTCGTACCTCGTGTATCGTATCTCAAAAATCTCAAAGCGATAGAGAAAACTAAAAAAGAGAAAGAGAGAGAGAAAAAAAGAAAAAGAGAGAGATAGACATGTACGTACATTGTACGTATCAATAGTGCAAATCGCAATTTTTCTATCGGTGAAGACAGACTTTCAACGTTATAAGCACTTCCAGACTATATATATTGCAAATACGATTCATGGCGAAGAAATTTCTTAACATTCGCCTTAATTAAATAGTTAAGCTGCATCTTCGCTTGTTATAGACGTTTTCAATCATCTTATTTGGCACAATTTTCAGATTCCTCCTCGATAGATTCTTATTATGTCTCTATTGAAAGCACGAACCAGGGATGGCACAACAAATGAGATTATCTCAAAATTTCTTTAGTGTTTACTCACGCAGATAACAACATCGTATCCTTCCCGCGGAATCATAAAAGAAACAGCAATAATGATATGGGGCAGTAACGAAGACCATTTGGACAATTCGTCAACCGTTGCGACAGGCGGACGTACGATTTTCCCCCTATCACTTCAAGAGATGAACTTATACGCGGTTGCAATGATCATTATTGCAAGTCTTTTGTTTGTGAGGCTGCGTCGGTTTCGAGATGGCATCAAGAGTATGCCATCATTTCATATTCTATCACCCCGTGTGAGAGGTGTTGGATCGGCTCGTTCTTCGTCATCATCATCATCATCATCTTCTTCGAAGATACCTTTTGCTGGCGGTCACCATCACGACGCGTCAATTGCATCATTGCCACCTCCTATTTGTTGTACCTCTACGCTGCCTTCCACTGTATCATCGGTGTGCAGCAGCAGCAGTATATCCACTAACTGTTTCGAGAATAGAAGTATGAATGGTTCGAAAGTGTTGCATGACCGAAGTGTTCATCGAAACGAGAGTTTATCGGCTGAGGATGCCGCCATGCGTCGCAAAATGTATTATCGTGCATTGCCCAAGGCACTTAATTTGAATTTATCACATTTCAGAGATCAACAGGAGTCAATTTTTGCTATACAATCAATCTTGCGAAATTGTTCGGAAGAAGGTTTGACTTACGTGGAAATTGAAATAAGCATCGATGGTATGGATTTTGGCACATTTTTAGAGATGGTGGGATCGACGTTGCATGAATTTGAAAGGTTCGAAAGAGATAGAGTAGATGAGGAACGTGATAGATTTTATTCTATGGATGGATACGCGTCTGAACCGGACGGGATATTGTTCAAATATCGGCTGCCGTTGGTGCCAAGGTTGATCGTTGACTTGAGCAGATTTTCCGTGGGAGATGCCAACAACATTCTTCACTACATATCAGATCCAATTTCTTTTCGGTGGAATCATTATATCGTTGGAATTTCGTTAAACGGAATAATGGTAAGACTTTACTCGTATTTGGTTCTTATTTCACCTATATTAACTTTTCGTAATAGATGAATCAAGGTTTTATGTCAAAGTTTGAACGCGTGTCGCAACTTGCGAAAGAGTACGGGTCAAAGTGTCAAATACGTGCCCTACCCAACTGTAACAACTTTCTAAGATTTGAGGTGGACAGAGTAGAGGCGTTGGTCTCTTGCGTGAACAAAGGTGTTCCAACGTCATTCAATCTAGCCAACGTTTCGAGGACATTCAATCCGGAGTTCTTGAAATGTTATTCAGCTGGAAATCCGATCGTATTTTCCAGCACGGTGGGTCCTACATACTCTATTCGCGTGACCGATCAGTTAATAAGTCTTTCTGATTTGTACGCTCTGTCAGATGGTGATGTTGCACATATGTTGACGAATAACTTCCACAATGTGTTTGAGAATTCGAGAAAGACCCGTGCCGAGTTGACCAAATCAGTTACTTTGAGATCACGCAAACTTGTCAAGTGGGCAGCTACAAACAGAAAAGTAATTTCAAATGATTTCAACGTATGAAATATGCTTGGTACTTTCTTTTTTGATTTCATTCGAGGTTGACGTAGGCACGGAGATTAGTTGTTGCGCCTGAAGCCTTTTTTATGTTACTAGTGTCGTCAAACAATCAATGTACTCATGCACACGAGTGTCTGTGCGCTCGTTCATCGATATCGTTTTCATGAAAGCTTACTCAGAAAGTGTATTTACAGCACGTTACAATTGAATCCATATCAGCAGTGAATGAGTAATCCATTGTCAGGCAATGTGTAGTTTCATCTGGGAAGATATGTGAAGAAATTGTCTTTGACGGTCCAAGACTATCGATTAGAAGCGGTTGATGATTGTAGACTTTGAATCAATTACCTTTTGACGTAAGGAGAAGTGCAAACTTTTTGTTCGATACTTTAAAGAAGCACGATGAGAGGTACCCTTTAATGCGATGCGCGTCGTCGCCCAAGTCGAAGTATGTGTAATATAGAAATACTGGTAGCTGCATGTTAACTTAATCTAGATAATTACCTTACTGGTACTATTAGATAAGAAGTTCAGCACGTGGGTCATAAAAACTTTGTGGTTGGTTGTCTGGATATGACATAGCAGATAGCTTTAAGCATTATCATTTATCATACCTTCAATGACCCTCTTCAGGAATTCTTAAGAAAAAGTGAAGAAGCGAAAGGGTCGACGAAGACAATGAGTTACATGCCCAGCTATTGATCTTGCCCTCGCATGCTTGAATGCTGTCCGGATTAAGGAGTTGTGTTTAAAAGTTTGATTGTCGATATCATTTCCTATCAGTTGAACTAATTCGTCGTAAACTTAAAGTTACATGTTTACGCTCCTGTTGAAGTAATTTTTCGAAAGTTTATCCATGTTTCTTGTTTATGTTAATGTATAATGGGCATTGTTGAACCATAAATTATTCAAAAAAGTTAGAGGGGTAAAAAATGCAATGTATCTCAACAAAATCTATTTAGATGGCAATGAAACCTACCAGCAGACGCCTAAATATTCTCACGTCACCACCTAAAAAACCGGATGAAGTGTATGGCAAAACTCGCAAAAAACAATTTATTCGTCCTCCCGATGGACCTCCGCCACCTACGAATGTGGAATGCACAGAAAAACCTATTGATGTGATTCAAAACGAAGAATTTATTTGCGATAATTCAAAGATAACACCTAAGGAAAATGACAGTATTGAGTTGACCAATCAGGAAAAGAATAAAGAAAAGTTATTATCAACGCCTACATCTAAGAAAATTTCCAAATCGTTCCCACGTCCTACTGGAACAAAGAAATCATTTATTCGTAAGCCTCCTCCGTCCTTCGATTCTAAGATCGAATCTGGAAAATTTTCCAATACAAAGTTTTCAGACAACAAATTAGATACTAATGTTTGTGAGAAATCTCAGCCATCGCCATCTTCTAGGAAAGACGTGGAAATCGTAAAGCTACCTGCAGTTTCAGGTATGATAGAAAGCAGAGGTAGGTCTCTCGTTGCATGGGATTCTTCGCGCGACATCCTTTCAAAGGAAATCGAACGAGACTTAGCTTTAAGAAAGAGATTGAGGCCAGGACGTTTGACGCTTCGATGCTGCAGTCTTCTAGTTCCTGAAAGTAACGACGCACAGGTAAAGGGATTCAAGATGTTCGTAGTAATCACTTGCGAGTTTTTAAATAAAACTTTCAGAACAAAGTCAGTCGACGGGTGTGGGTATGAGAGATCCTTTGAAGAATACTTTGACTTTGATTTTGGTTCGTTTGAAACCTTCGAAAATGATATCTGGCTTAAAGTTGAAGCTTGGGAAAAGTCAATGCATTGTGAAAATCTCCTTGGTTTCGAAGACATATCGCTTCTTCGTTTTCTGACGTCTGAGGAGGGTTGGGACAGTACTATTTCATTGAAGGGTGGTATTAATTTATTGGTTAATGTTGAATTCACGCCTGCGTTTACCGGCCTACTTTCTTTTCGCACAAACACATTAAGTTGTAATTTATCCCAATCCATGGCAAAAATTTTGATCGATGTTGACAGTGGTACGGCAGCCAAAGGAAAAGTTTTTTTATTAAGCAACGAAGTAAAAGAAGAATATCTAAAGGACGAACTAATGGTAGACGTCAACGAAACTAACTGGTTTTCGAATCTGCATGTCAAAATAGTTTCTGAACGTGAGGATTCGATTTACTTGTCATCAGCAATATCTATGATATCCTTGTTAAAACATGGGCACAAATCAAAAACAATCACTTTTCAACACGGTTGCGTGATGACGTGCGATGTTGACTTTTTTCGTGCAGGTAACTTATACTTAAGTGTTAAAGAAGGAAAGATTCTTCATGGGTGTGAAATCTCCATGTTTCTTCTGAAATTCAGTCTAGAAGGAGGTGTATCAACGCAAACTTCATCTACCACGTTTGCCCGGAAAAATCATCAAGATGTAATTCATTGGAACGAGGAACTAAAAATGTATGCAGTCGATCAATATAAGCTAATCGTTGAATGCCTCCATGTTGCATCGAAACATGATCCTCGTACAGATCAGCCTCTTGAGTTAATTGGTAGCGCCGAGCTCTCATTGCTACCTGCTTACAAATTAGGCCGTGTTGATACATGGTTAGATCTAGAATTCAAGAATGACTTTGGTTCCGTAATTGACGCGGGACAGATATGCTTGTCGCTCACATTTAAAGCAGCGGATGGAATCGCGTACCCACAAAGACAAGTATCCATGGTGTCCTTTGACGAAAGACAACGCGTATACAACGAAGGCTTAGCATTAACAGATAATCTCCTTCATGAAAAAGAAATCAATTCTCGATCACCAAAAAGTAAAGGCAAGACTGCTAGCGACGAAAGAGATCTAACTTATTCCGATGACGAAATAAAGGCAGCATTTAGATTCCTTGATTTAGATAAAAATGGATACATTGGAATAACTGAGTTAAAACACATACTAAAATGTATTGGTGAAGAAGTAGAAGATGATGTTGTAGATATGGTATGTTTTCCTTCTATATAAACGATGAAATTTTATTTGACATGTATAAGTCATTCTTATTTATCTTCAAGATGGTATCAATGCTTGATCGGAATGGCGATGGGCAAGTCTCATACGGTGAATTTAACGAAATGGTAATGAGCAAGGATCCATCAAGTGACACATTCCAACGCGATCAACTTGTCAACAACAGTTCTAAAAAGGATAATGCTCCAGTAGATGTGAAAGCAAGGGATCTGAAGCGCTGCAATCTCTCATCACTTGTAACGAAGTACAAGATAAACAAAAGGAAACTTACTGATGTGTGGTCAACTGTTTTACATAAATCTAGCTGGTCCCTTCATTTTGAAATGTTTTGCGATTTGTTTGCATTTGATCCAACTGGAGAAGTACATCATACTTTCAAACTCTTTAATGAAGGATACAAAGGAAAAGTTGAAGCTCGAGACATTCTCTTGAGCATGTCCACTTTCGTAGAAGGATTTACAAACGAAGAAAAGTGTCGATTTATTTTTCACATGTTTGATACTGATCGTTCTGGATTTATTGATTTTTCGGAGTTTATAACTATTCTCGCAGCCAATCATATGCAAAATCGAGAAGAAGTTACACGCAAAGCGCAAACAATATTTAACATGTTTGACGTTGATGGCTCTGGAAATATCTCTCTACAAGAAATGATAGATGTATCCTCCAAATTTCCTAACCTTCTTCTTCCCCATTACGAGAATTCAATATTTACTATCGATACTTGAAAGTTGCATATATCTGAATATAGAGACTGTCTATTTCGCTCTTCCTTTATCCGCTTTATAAATGTCCTTGGATAAAGAAAAATAGTCCTACTGCTTTCATCGTACAGTACTACATTGAATAATCACTATTTCTTAATTGCTAACGATGCCTCAAGTCTCTCAACGCTCCTTCTTACGCTTGTATAAGTAACGGAGCCAATAAGGCTTCTACCCTCCATTACTTCCTCAAGCAGATTGTTCAGTAGAAGGGGGATCATTGCAGGTACATTCACAATCTGCGTCACTGTGGTATTGAGAGGTGCCGATCCACAAATGTTTGACGCTTCCGCTTCGCCCACTCCAGCTAAAACTATTTTCACTTCCACTATTTCCGCTTCCATGAAAATGATTTCCATGATGGGGATCGTCTCCATGATGAGTGCCTATGCCACTATGGCCATGATGGTGGCTACCGCCGTGTAACTTCCTACGCCTTGATCCTCCCGACTTCGATCCCGAGCTGGATCCGCCCGACTTCGAACCTGAACTGGAACCGCCCGACTTCGATCCCGAGCTGGATCCGCCTGACTTCGAACCTGAACTGGAACCGCCCGACTTCGA
>Ga0115008_10004160_pt1 | contig 12010 bp, 12 predicted proteins | sample FraStrMetagenome_FD_87164 | JGI IMG/M metagenome (GOLD analysis project Ga0115008, IMG submission 87164) | Marine eukaryotic phytoplankton communities from Arctic Ocean - Fram Strait ARC3M Metagenome | ecosystem: Environmental > Aquatic > Marine > Oceanic | place: Fram Strait | collected...
AAAAAGGCTTCGGTGGGCATCACTCAATGCTGATTAATTTTTTAACGTTAAAGCTTTCAGTTTGGTTTCCCGCCTTCATCCCACATGTTTGCGGTGTTATGATTTGCGTCGCATTGGCGAATAAATATTTTCGATTTCAATGGTTTTACGGGGCCGTTGGTTTGGCATTCATCGCCATATCTACTGCTTTTTTGCCTGTTTGTTAGCACTGGCTAGCAATTTCATTTTTGAAATGTTTTAGGAATGCCGCACGTACGGTCAAGTCACAGTACCTCTTGGACTCATGTGCTTTGGAATCGCGCTTGTAGATACAGCGCTGCTGCCAACTTTAGCTTTCATCGTTGACACACGCCACGCATCAGTTTATGGTTCCGTCTACGCTATCGCCGATATCTCATACTCGTTCGCTTATGCTCTGGGCCCAATTGTAGCCGGAAACATCGTCGAGAAATTTGGATTCATCACGCTTAACCTTGGAATGGGTGCTGTATCTATTCTTTATGTTCCAATGCTGATTCTGCTAAGAGGAGTTTACGACCGCCAGGTAATTTTTGATACTTTGTTTTGCATCAAAAAGCATTCAGGTTGATAAAAGCGAAAGAATAGGCCTTATCGAACAAGATGAACTTGAGCTGAATCATGAAAGCTCATTTGGAGGAAGTGGCGGCTACGGAACGGCCAGTGTAGCAGCTGTAGATTTGCCAATTGAGAATACTGAACCTAGGTAAAGTGCATGTTTTATTTCGAAAAATCAACGGTTTTCAGAAAGTTTTTGATCCAGAGCAGTAGTGAAGAGAGTTTCGACGGAGAGTACTGAGCTTTTGTATAAAAAATCCTAAATTTTATAACAAACAATTTCCATATCTATATATTCCTTGGTGCCTATATCTTTGCTTTGCGCATACCTATATCCGTGCAAAGTCGTTGTTGATTTCATCAACGAAATCTTAGATTCTTTTTGTTGAACATTGATTTTGATAAGATTCCTCGCTTACCTGTGGAGAACAACCTGAGTCAATAACTTATCTTTCATCTGTTCAACCGCATTCGTCTGATCAATTCCAAAAAATTTTAATTTTCAGAGAAGGGGCTTTGGCTAATTGTGATTGATACAAAATGAGCCTTGCAGCTAAAGACAGGTGAGATGAATAAATGATGTCTCGATCGGATTTGAGTTATTAAATTCATTAACATTTTGCGGATTTTCTCATTCCGGATACTCAGAGCTAAAGCGCAAGCCTAGTATTTGGAGGACAAGAACATGGACCACGGCGCAAAACATGCAAAAGAGATTAATTCTTCTAAGACAAAGCCAAAGAGAAATAATACGAATTTTAAGAATATCGTTCATATGTCTCAGTTTTTTACGCGACTGAAGCTATCCAAAGAGAGTCGGGAAACTCAACATAAGACATCCAAATTGTATTTTAAAATCTTGCCATACTCTTACAAATTTAAGTGACAACCGATCGTCCATCAAAGACTGCCGAATTCAAACTGTGCAAAGTGCCAGACAAGTTCCTCTCTTACCAGTTCCTAAAATAAGCGAAACCATCGAAAGATATCTTCAAGCATTGAAACCTCTAATTCCCGATTTTCAATATGAGAAAGTCGCCCAATACGCAGAAGAATTTCTCCAGAAAACTGCGAATAAGCTTAAAATTCTACTCGAAGCTCGTGCAAGGTAAATTCCTTATTTTGTATTTCAGTTAAAGATTGCTTTCAGGACGAGAGTTAATTGGGTAACCGACTGGTGGCTAAACGATATGTACTTCGAGCAAAACGCTCCTCTGCCAATCAAGTCAAATCCAGGAATGCTTGTTCACAGAAACTACAGCCGTTCTCGAAGTGAAAATGTTACCTTGATTGCATCAATAATTAAAAGCACACTTAGATACAAAACGAAAGGTAACCATGATGGTGTATGAATATATTTTAAATTCCAGTTGAAAATAATGAGCTTCATGAAACAAGTGGAGGACAGCTTTCAGGATCGCATCTGTGTATGAATCAATACCGGAACCTCTTTACAAGGATTTGGTCTGAGAATTGATAAGCATCATTGGAATAAATCTAGACAGGTATTAAAATAAACAACTGCTGGACCCAAAAATAGATATCGCCGGCCTGGAAATTCGAGAGATCATCATGTCATCAGGAAAAGCGACTTTTTTCTGATCATGAGAAATGGGACATTCTATAAGCCAGATGTAAATGATCTCGAAGCGCAAATATTCGCGATAGTGACTAAATCGACTCCTCAGAAGAATGTCGGGATTCTGACGACTTGTGCCAGGCGCGACTGGAATATTCTCAGAAGCAAAATCGAGGAGATCTCATCAATTAACGGGGCGCTACTTAAACTCATCCAAAACGCAGCGTTTATTGTAAACCTTGATCAAGGTAACTTACATTGAAATATCAAGGAAAATTACAAAAATGATTTGCAAGCTGGAGATGACAGCCCGATCGAGCAGTTCCTCCACGGCGGTAAATTCGCGAATAACCGTTGGTTCGATTGTACTCTCCAACTTATAATCAACGACGACGGCGACTTCGGAATATGCTACGAGCATTCTGTCTGCGAAGGCATCCCAGTGGTCCAGCTAGCAGCAGAAATCAAACGGGCGATCATACAGAACCCTACAAAAGATAAATACTACTACGGCAACTCGCCACTTGAGCCTTTATTCTTTCGAACGTCTCACGAGCTGGATTCGCTGATAACGCGACAAATCAATGTTCACCGTGGCCATCAAGAGCGCCTCGATTTGATTGTCTTCAAGTTCGAAAAGTTCGGCAAGAGCTTTATCAAAAAACAAAACATGTCCCCGGATGCCTTTCTTCAAGTCGCACTTCAATGCGCATATCATCGAATTTACTGTCGACTGCCGTGTTCCTACGAATCGGGGTCAATCAGAAGGTTTCGCAATGGAAGAGTCGATAATATTCGGGCGTCGACGATTCCAGCGCTCCAGCTTTGCCGGCACCTTAGCGAGTTTTACCTTTCGAGAGAAGAATGTAAATCTTCTCTAAGTACGAATTCCATGGATTATCTCCGTAAAGCTGTGCGTTTCCAGACGACCATCACACAGCAGGCAATAACTGGCAAAGGGCTCGACAACCACCTCCTGGCTCTCCTGAACACCCTGCGAGAAGTATCGCTCCCAATTCCAGAGTTGTTTACTGACAACTCTTTCAAAACTTTCAATCACTTCGAGCTTTCCACATCTCAGATCCCAACCATCTCTCGCGATATCTATATGTGCTACGGCCCTGTTGTTGACGACGGATATGGCTGTTCTTACAATCCTCAAAAGGTAAAAGCATGGCTTGAGAGTTTGAAAGTGATTTTCATGAAAATCACAAGGACTGCATCGTTTTCTGCATTTCATCATTCAAAGATTGTGACGCAACCTCTTCCGAGCGTTTCAGGTTAATTCTGTCGTCAAAAAAATTCATCGCTATATACTCCCAAATGTCATCCATACCTGCCATGTTTCTGATTTTTCTGAAAGAAATTAACAAGTATACTTTTAGACGAGCCTTGGCAGAATCGCTTGAAACGCTGATGGATGTATGCACTCAATTCAATTCTAAGCGATCTAACTCTGCAGGTTATTATCAACAATGTCTTAAATTTTAAACATCTTGAAGATAAAGAGCAGATCAGAAGCGACGTCTTTGGAAGTTCAAGAAGGGTACGATGTAACTCACAAGTCGATGAACTAGGTAATCTACGATTTAGTCCATTTTCTAAGAAAAATATTTTAGACGACTTAGCGCTAGAATCGCGTCGCTCAACATTCAAACGTGCCCAAACAGAAGACAAATTTCGCCTTTGAATTTTATAAAATCCTGTCACAGTTACTGATCCTTACTCAAATATACTCCAGTTCTAAAGTTCCGCTTTTAAATTACATGCTTTTTGAACATCCTTATTTCAATCGTGTGTTCCAATTACACACAATTCGGGTCAAGGTTGGAGTCCAGTTGACGTGATAGCGATCAATCTGTTGATACTCTCCCCCGCAGGTGTGTCCTTATTTGCCGCCAGCGCTCGAAATTTGAAAAATAGCCCTAGTGGCGATTCTTTGAGGTTCATTATATAAGCCCGCCTCCCGCAACGAATCGGCTCCTAATAGCCTCTTTTGAAAAGAGAGAAATCGAAATCCCGCGGTCGATTTCAACGCTTACTCGCTTCTCAGCACATTACTGACCTTTGAAACCTTAATTTTACTGTGTCTTTTCGAACAAGAGAGCGAAAGAGATTAGTGGCGACAAAGACACTTTTCAACTCAGCACAGATAACATTCTAGAACGACGATATTATTTTCTGAAAGCCGGAAACTAGCCCAAAAATCCCGCAGTTTTCAGAGAAAAGTCTTCGGAGATGTCAAATTTACAGGAAAAGGATTGTATTTTGTTATTTTTATTAATGCTCAAGCAAGAGAGATAATATAAACTTTAATATAACTTTAATTATAAAACTTAGAAATTTTCCTTCTTGATATCAACATAAAATCCTTCAAAAGGCAACTCTCAGCGTTGCAATGGGAGCAGCTGCGATGGGTTTTGCGTACTTCCAGCAAAAGACTCACGACGAAGAGATCAATGATCTCAAGGCCACTCTTTCTCTTGTGAAAAAGAAGCAATACGAGCAAGATGAAATTGGTAAAATAAATTCTCCCACGCAATTTATTTATCAAAGTTAATTTAGCTCAGCGTAACGGAGTAAACGCACTTGAAGTTGAGGAATCGAAGCGCAGCCAGCTGAATGACGAGCTTGGTCGCTTGTCGAACACTATTTTCGGAAGTCTTGAAGAGCAAAAAGAGGATTCGCAGAACAAAAGCGCCAGGCTAGATGAACGACTTCATAGCTTGGAAGAAGCCTGCGAGCAGCTGCGATATGGAATCGAGGATGTGAGCGAGAACGCCGAGAAGCTTGATGAACGAGGTAAAACATTTTTATAATCATTCCGATTTGGACCATTCGTTTCAGTCTCTTTCGGCAGCCTAACTCTTTCTCGGCTCGAGGCGACGCTCGACGAGTCTTCGAAGCGAGTTGATCACGTTCAAACTCACTTTGACGAGAGCCAGGAGCTGAACAAGACCCGGCTTCAGAAACTCGAAGAAGGCATGGCAGCGCTCGTGTCAAAACTGGCAGAGCTGAAGACGGATCACCAAAACTTCCAGCATGAGCAGCTCGACAGACTATTGAAAATTGATAATGCCCAGCGTTTGACTGAAACCCAGATGCGCGACTATATTGATGACAAAGTAAGTGGATAAATTATTTTAAAAAAGCTCAATTTACTAAATTTACTCGCTCAGGTCCAGGCCGCTCGCGAGGATTATAACGATCAGCTCCACAAATTTGGACTTTTGTACAAGAACTCAATTCAAGAGCGTAAGTTTTCCATTCATTTACATTTATATTGGGACGGGGAGCACTTTCTTTCTAAGAATTTCAAGCCAAAGACATTTGAAAAAATAAGAAAATTTATATTTGTCGGCTGCCCTGAAGATTTTTAACTTCACCCAGTTCACCCAAATGCATGATTGGGTCATTTATCGCATTTATAGTCCTTCACCGCGTACCTTCATTCGAATGAACGTCGGCAAGATCAGCAGCTAATAGCGAATTTGGTGAATTTCAGTGAAAACGCGTGTTGAGCTCCAGTCAAAGTCTATCGAGACTCTGGGACAGTTTGAGCAAGTCTACTCATCCACTTCGACTTCGTCAAACCGAGATATTTTGTAAAGAGCTGTAAAAATTTGGACACACGAAAATCTCCCTGTACATCTCAAAAAATTGTACAAAAAGTAAAAAGTTTTTCTCAAGCTGGCGTTGAATATTAATGGTTGGAATTTGGCTGGCATATGTTTGCTTTTTTGAAGGAAAATAATTATCTTGATCGATAATCGAAGAAATTTTCTTTCAAATAATTATCGGGTAAAAGCGGCTCAATATTTATTAAATGAGTTACCGATGAAGGAGACAGCCGCATCCTAGAATTATTGACTACTCACAACTTAATTTTACAGTATTTTTATAACCTAAATAGGAAAAAAAAAATTCCTTCAGTAAATACCGTTCTGAGAAGATGTCCTCATTTTACACACCCTGTTTTGAATAACCTTTTTGAACCCCGATGGATAGAGAGCTTATCACGCTACGACTGTGAGAAAATAAAATTTTAACAAGGAACTGCGAAAAAAGGCCTGTCCTTGAGTACGATAAATATTTCTTTTGTAAGCAAGGCTTAATATCAGAGAATTTAAAAGGAAGAATCCATGAAATTGCTCAAGTCAGAGTTTAATACAAAAAAAATATTAAATATCTCTAGCCAAGTTTAAAACTCTGTCAAAAGGCACTCCTTGCCCTACATTTCACAAATGCAAAAGCATGTCCGGGTTTCTGTGACTGTGATTATCGTGAAAATGGAGATATCGAAGTAACATGCATCGACCAAGATATCACCGAATTGAGCGAGCTTGACGATATCGCAAATGAAGTTTCTTTACTGGACCTGTCAAACAATCATATTTCCTCTCTCGAAGGAATCTCGCGTTTTTACAAACTGGAGAGTTTAATATTTCGAAACAATACGATTTCTGCCGTCAACGATGACTTTAGGGACATGCCGTTTCTTAAAGAGGTCGATCTCAGTTTCAATGAGCATCTTAAATTAGTCGGCGACTTCGCGTTTTTCTCCTTGCCTTCGTTGGAACGTATTTCATTTGTTGATTGCAGCCAGTTAGAATGGTTTGGACACCGATCAGTCTACGATTCTTACAGTTTGAAAGAAATTGACTTATCATTTACGAACATCAAAGGCCTCAGCGAGCATTTGACGACTTACTGCCCAAGTTTGAGATCGATAATTCTTAATGGCGTCGAGCTTAGCTGCTCCTGCTTGGACACTTGGATGTTTGAAACGAAGGTCGTTGAGATGCCGGAAGACAACAATTGCGATTACGGTGAAATTAAGAAGACAGATATCTGTGCGCCGATTCTCATTGCGCACGATCAAATCTCTGTGGATGAGGGTCAAGAAATCTTTATACGATGTTTAGCATTAGGTGAGCCCTCAGTTACTGTCAGGCTTTTTGACCAAGATGATAACGTCGTCGGTTACAGGAAAGGGAAAAATAATCAACGTGCTAATTAGTTTCTGAGCAACAAACTTGATATCCCGTAAAAAGAGGCGAGCTGCGGATCAAAAATGCTAAGAGGCAGCACGCTGGAAAGTACACCTGTCAAGCTGCAAACCAATACGATCTGATCCGAGATTCTTTTCAAGTAATCGTCTCGGAGCCAGTACCGTACTCTTCCGAGCACTTTGAGTTCAACTTCTCAGAGTTGAGCTACGACGGCGCCAGTAGATCCAGCGATTACGGGAACTACGAAGATATCATCAGCGAAGAATTGGATAGATCAACTCGCTACGGAGGAGTATCGTATGAATGGAAAACAAAAAGCTGCCCAGAAAACTGCGTGTGCACGATTAATCCTGTTAGCATCAGTAAAGTCACCACATGTGCAGGTGCGTATTTAGACAACGTTCCACTTCCAAGCGACATGAATATTCTCATCGCCCGGCAAAGCTTTCTCGACCTCGGAAAAATGAATCTCTACAGAAATATGATAAGATATCTTCGAATCCAGGAGAGTGAGTACCCTTCGATTGACAGTGAAGATTTCGATGATTTCATCAATTTGGAGGATTTGTCAATCATTGATGCCGGTCTGACTGAAATTTCTGAAACAGCATTTGAGGATTTGGAGAAGTTGCGCTACCTGGACTTGTCTGGCAACGAGCTAAACAGAATTCCTGTAAAAGTTTTTCAGGCGCTCAAGCACTTGGAACTTCTATCGCTTGCAAATAATCCGCTCCAGGAAAGATGCTACAATTATTTTCATGAGTAAATTAAGGTAAAAATGTTCAGACTACCCTTATTAAGTCAAAAGCAAAAGCATCTATCTAAAGATTATAGAATATCAATTATTTTCCTCGATGGAAAATTTGAAAACACTGAATGTAGGAAAATGTGATCTGGATGATTTTCCATCTTCATTAACATCTAAAACATCGTCCCTAGGTCGGCTGGAAAACCTTATCTCTTTCCACGTGCAAATTTTTTTACATCCTGTTAAGGAATTTTATTATTGTAATCATGTAACAAATGAGTATGACGAAATAGTATGAAAATGGCGAGACAGCCTAAACCAGAGTTCCTTTGGCTAGACGCAAACAATCTTGTTGATGTTCCAGATATTGCGCATCTAAACTCACTCCGGGAAGTTCGTCTGACAAAAAATCCGATACAGTACTTCAAGTTTAACGATTTTCACGATCTATCCGAAATAAACACTATAACCGCTGATGAAATGCCATGGCTGGAATTTGTCGAAGAGGGGGCATTTAGAAACCTTCCAAAACTAACTGAAGTATCTATTTCTGACAGCCCAGCGCTTATTTTCTTCCATCAGGTAAAATAGTGAAACATTTGTCAAAACATCTAGCGCTTCAGAACGCCTTTGAAAATACACCTGAACTACGAATACTTTCGCTAAGAAGAACTGGGCTGATCTCTCTTGGAAACTTGGGCTTGTCAACGATTCACTCGTTGAATATCGATAGCGTACGTGTTAGAATATCTAAAAAAGCATTATTGTTTCGTTAGAACGAATTTTACTGCACTTGTGCGATGCGTTGGATCAATATGAAACTAAAAACAGATGCGAAATGTCGAAATACAAATAAGTACTTGGTTGAATATCTCAAACAGGATAAAGAAAAATCCTGCGAAGAATATCTTTTCTTATCAAACAAGGTAGAGTTCTTTCTTTATCTGCAGACACGTCACAGTTTTCCAGGGCCACGCAGTTCGCCAAGAAAATGATTCCGTACGACTCGCTTGTTACAGTACACTTAACTCGCCAGGTAATTAAAATTTGACTGCTGTAACTTATTTTTATAACAAGTGACGCTCTCTGGTGGAAATAGCGAAATCAAAGAAGAAAATATTTTCGAATTTTCAGTTTCAAAAGAAACTGTTGGAACCTATCACTGCCGGTCGAACGTGTCTGATGAATCGATCAAAGTAATCATGGATGGACATCCAGGTATAAATTTGAATTATCTGACGAAAAATAATAATTATTTTTAAAGAATATTCGGAGCCGAGTCCGCGCACGTTAGAAGTGAAGACGGCAAGCGCATCGAAAATTGCTACGGGTGTTCTTTTGATTGTCACGATTCTGCTTCTTTAATTCTTCGGCTGTGTAAAACTAGCATTGTAAATAAAATGAAGGCAATAATTGAAGTTAACTTATTGTCAATAAGGTTCGCGTAAGCGTGTTAACATTTTCATGGTATGGCAATTTTGTTCAAAATTCGACACTAAGCGCCATGTGTAAGGATATTCCGGGGATTGCTTAAAAATCACTTAGACGTGAAATCCAAGCATTATTAGGATCCATTTACGACGTAAACTCCGGTGGAGGGCGCTTATCAGCTTCTTTAAAACGGAGATATGTCAGTGTTTTTGCACTAGAATCTCAATCTTCAAAAACCCTTCTGAAATGGTCAGTTTTATAGTTTTTTCGTCATAGATAGAATAATTATTTTAGTTGAAAATATTTCTTCTTTCAACACTCGCAGCTGATGCAAAACTAGCAATTAACCAGGTTTCAAGAACTCTGACTGGCGAGTGGATAAATGATTTTTACTATTCTCCTGCTTCAAAGGTCGATAGATTCAAGCGGGAAATTGCAGATGGAGAAAAGGGTTTTAGACCACTTGCTGCAATGATGCTCTATATGCAGGTGATTTTCTTACTCTTCGATTTGTTCAAATAATTTTTGATATTAGGGAGAGTTTCGAAGGAAGAAAAACCCGCAGCTCAGCCTGGAATTTGATGCAAAGCTCGCTGAAATTGAAGAAAAGTACACGTCGTATGGCTGCTACTGCTGGATTGACGGCGTAGATGCTGGTGTGATTGGTGGAGGGCGACCCGTAGATGTTGTTGACCACCACTGCAAAGAACTTTACAGGTAGGCGATAAAATAAAGCGATCTCTGAAAAAACGATGTTCAGATGCTACAAATGTGTGAACAGTGATTACAATGCTAACTACACTGATATTTCGTACAGCATTGACTTCACTGTCAAACAGGTTGGTGACAAGACTCGACGAAATCTAGAATGCGACGGTAACGTGAAACAGGACGCTTCTAATATTTGCGAGTGCGATAAGCGCTTCGCTGAAAATATTTCCAAAGAAGCACAAAGTTGCAAAAAAGGAGCACCTGATGATGAAAAATTTGGATCACGATGCGTTGACGAGACATACAGGTAATCAAAACTTTAAAATAAAAATTGATCTAATTTGTTTTCAGGACAATAAATGGAGGAGGCTCATTTTTCCCTAATACAATGTGCAACAAAGAAAAGAAAGATGTCCATCGAGATCAATGCTGCGGTCTTTATCCCGACAGGTACATTTTCTAGCTCACTTAAAACAATTTAGTTATTGAATTTGTTTAAGAAATCCGTACAGCATAAAAGAAAAAGATTGCTGCGAGAGAAAGACAATTCTTGATCCAGAAACTGAACTAAAAGAATATTTCATCGTCGCAAAAGGTAATTGCGATGCTGACAACGGGGAACGAGTTGTTATTTCGGAAGCTGGAAATCCACACATTTACGTCGACGTCACTGAAAATTAAATTTTGTAAAAATTGAGATTCGATTTCTGTACATTTGAATCATTTCGTTAAATAAACATTTACTGCAAATCAACAATCAGGCGCCTGATTTCTTATCATCTTTTCAGTCGTCCCCTTTTCAAATCTTAAAATCAGCTCAGAACCAGTTTAAAAAACATGAAAGCTATTGTCTTTCTTATTTCCTCCATACTTTGTAATAGAGAAGTACTCATATCAAACATATCTTCAAAAGGATTTCTGGCAGGTCATACTTACTATCACTGTAAATTAATTACGCATAATAATTTTTAACTGGTTGTGACACTTTTAAAGCATATTTACGTCAACAAAACTATTCGGCCAGTATGCGACCGGCATTTTAAGAATGAGACAGGTAAAAAACGCAGATGTCATATAAAATATTTTTTATTATAAATTAGCAAGGGTAATCTGTTCAAGGATGGAATTGGACATATTGATTTTACGTACAGATTTTTTGTAGTTTTTAATAAAGATCATTTCAAAAAGAGTATATATTAATGCGTTGTTCAATTTCGTCCGGCTTTGGATTTCCACAGTCTCGTCATGTTCCTGAGCCGGAATTCGATGGTGGAATTAAGATGAGAGTTCTACATCATGAACAAAATTAATCTAATCGATACAATTTTGAACTCTACAAAGCTGTCTTTTGACAAAAAAGCTGAAACTATTCCAATTCACTTCAACTGTCAGGGCGATGAACAAAGCCTCGATGATTGTGAAACAGAAACAGCGCGTCCATGCGAGTGTGATTTGATAAATCACACTACTGACGTCTTTATTGAATGCGATGGTGATCACGAGAAGAAGTTCAAGTACTCTGCAGGTTAATAAGCGCCAGATTAAAAAAAATATTACTCGTATCTTTAGCAAGAACACGTCAACCAATACTGAGCTTTATGACATTAGAAGAAGGAATCAGTGAAGGCCGGTTTCCGTCATCGAACTTGTTATAGAGCACACATATAATACAGTACTAGTGTAGTCTATCATATGAATATGACATATAATACAGTACTAGTGTAGTCTATCATATGAATATGATATGATATAGATTCTATATTAAAGATTCTTTAATAAAGAGCAATGAGCTTTGAAACCATAAAAAAGGCGGAGTGATGGTTCAAGTTATAAATCATTATTTCTCTGATGGCTTGGTCAGTGAAAAAGATGTAGAAACCACGTCATCGACGCTTACTTTCGAAGAAATGAGCGGTACAAACGTTTATACTACAGAGGAGACTTATCGAGAAG
>Ga0115008_10004161_pt1 | contig 12009 bp, 15 predicted proteins | sample FraStrMetagenome_FD_87164 | JGI IMG/M metagenome (GOLD analysis project Ga0115008, IMG submission 87164) | Marine eukaryotic phytoplankton communities from Arctic Ocean - Fram Strait ARC3M Metagenome | ecosystem: Environmental > Aquatic > Marine > Oceanic | place: Fram Strait | collected...
CTACAAGCACCACTGCCAATCCAACTTCAAGTCCTACAGAAAGTTCTTCTGCCAGTCCTACAGCTAGTCCAACTACTAGTCCGACTGTGCCGCCTCAATCTAGCCCCAGTGTCAGTCCAACAGCTAGTCCTACTCCCAGTCCTACTGCCAGTCCAACAGCTAGTCCTACTGCCAGTCCAACGGATGGTCCTACTGCCAGTCCAACGGATGGTCCTACTGTCAGTTCAACGGAGAGTCCAACAGCTAGTCCGACTGCAAGTCCAACGAAAAGCCCCACTGCATATCCAACAAATAGTCCGACTGCAAGTCCAACAGAAAGTCCCACTGACAGTCCAACGAATAGCCCTACTGCAAGTCCAACAGATAGTCCAACCGCAAGTCCAACGGATAGCCCCACTGCAAGTCCAACCGATAGCCCAACCGCAAGTCCCACGGATAGTCCCACTGCCAGTCCAACGGATCCATCTGCTCCGACCTGCAATATTGAGAATTGTGATACATGCGAAGGAGGTGGAGCTTGTCGAGCTGTTGGTTGTACGTGGTCCCAAGGGTCATGTTTTTATGCACCAACTTGTGGGCCAGATAACTGTGAATCTTGTACGAACGGAGGTCAATGTAAAAGAATAGGTTGTTTGTGGAGTAAGGGCGAATGTTTTTAAATAAAAACAATTGTAAATATGCTGAAGCCGAATGCGCTGTATGCATTAGCAATGTCAAAATTTAATTTGACAACTGTTAAATAATATGATCTGGTACATTGTAGCAATATTCTCTATCTCGTTTAGTTACTAAACTCATACAAATTTTTGTTGGCAAATTACACACTCTTACCGAAATGGAACGAGACAACTTCGAACTTATTCAGAATATGGGATCTCTTGGTTCAAATGTAGAAAGATGACAATGCATATTAGACATTTCGATTATATAATGATTGCCACTACCCCTCTTCTTAATCAGATAACTGTTAAAGTAAAAAGATTCGGCAAAGAACATAATGCCCTATCGAACAAAATTAGACTTTTTCGTAACTTGTCGACTGCAAGCTGCAAGTCCAACCGCAAGTCCAACCGCAAGTCCTTCTGCCAGTCCAACCGATAGCCCAACCGCAAGTCCCACGGATAGTCCCACTGCCAGTCCAACGGATCCATCTTCTCCGACCTGCAATATTGAGAATTGTGATACATGCGAAGGAGGTGGAGCTTGTCGAGCTGTTGGTTGTACGTGGTCCCAAGAATTATGTTTTTATGCACCAACTTGTGGGCCAGATAACTGTGAATCTTGTACGAACGGAGGTCAATGTAAAAGTGTGGGCTGTTTGTGGAGTAAGGGCGAATGTTTTTAAACATAAAGAATTATAAATATGCTGAAGCCGATTGCGCTGTAAACATTAGCAATGTCAAAATTTAATTTGACAACTGTTAAATAATATGATCTGGTACATTGTGGCAATATTCTCTATCTCGTTTAGTTAACTAAACTCATACAAATTTTTGTTAGCAAAATCACAATGACACACTTTTCCCTAAATGGAACGAGACAACTTCGAACTTATTCAGCATATGGGATCTCTTGGTTCAAATGTAGGAAGATGACAATGCATATTATACATTTCGATTATATAATAATTGCTACTACCCCTCTTCTTAATCAGTTACTGATGAAGAGGACGAGTTCTAAATTATACGCCTTATAACCATAACAATAGTAAACATTAACAAACTAGTTAGTTCTAAATTATGCGCTAGTAGAAGTTATAAAATAAAAAAGTACACAGATTCAAAAAAAATAATCATAACAATAGTAAACATGAACAAATAATGTCAAGCAATATTTAAAGATTCGAGTAGAGTTTCCATTACAATCGAATTAGCCGAATGACTATCACAATTACCGAACCTCGTTGACATAAAGAATCATACGAATGTAACGAGATGAAAATTAGCGTAATACATAACTACTATAATTGCATTTTGAAAGAAAAAAATAGAGTTGAAATGCAAGAAAAATTACAAAACTTTATCATTTAGGAAGCATTTTTTCTTAATAATACCGATCGCATGTATGCCCCATAAAGCAGCAAATTTCTACATCATATTGAGTAACGCATGGAAGTTTTTCGACGGAGTTGAAGAAGCCACCATAAATATTGGAACTCAAGCACCACCAAATGTACATTGAATTTCAATCTTTGGTACCTATTTGTGCAAAATCGTTAGTGCTATATTTTATAAACAAAAAGATGCATGGTTGGATGTATTGCTCTTTGTATTTAAATTACAGCTGCATAATATGATTGGCTGTAAGCAGATCTCGGTTAAAGTTATGTAGCAATATACATTGAATTTGGCCAAGTGGTGCTTAAAAGTGATGGTGCTCGAGTTTCGATTTTTACGGTATTCCTTGAAAGCTTCTATCTTATGAATTTTAGGTCGTCCTTATTTTGTATAACATGATAGATTTGTTAAGGCTTTCCCTAGTTAGTATTGCTCTATTTTTATACTTGAATTAATTAAGTCTTGGAAAATGCAGTTGAGGTTGTTATACGAAATGTTTCCAGAGCTATGATCAAGTTAATGTGCCTGATAAACTATAGGAATTTAACCATACACAAATAAAGATTTCTTGTTATACTCCAATCTTGACTATATTTATTTAATTTATCGACTTTGGTAGCTGGATATAAAGTAGTCAAGTTGACAAACGAAGAAACAAATGTAATTTCGTAGTTTTTCAAAGAAAGTTGCCAACCAGAAGATCGGGTAATAGACACAAATTCAAACTCAGAACAAACAAGGATTAGGACAAAAACGAATATCTCCTAGCTTTCATTCTAAATATCGATGCACATCTCAGCTCGGTCAACAAGGATCGTTCAATAAGACACGTGATCAAATTGCAGCACGTCTCCGTTATGTTTATATCTCAACTAGTATTTCTCAGATAATGCTGTTTCGACATGAACGATAAAAAATACATCACTCCAAATGGTACAATCGCTAAAGGAATAAGACATACGAACTGATAACGATCACGAACATTTATAAATAAGTTACAAAATGAGAAAGAGATGAAAACTCCAGCCATTACCAATAATGTAACTGTTTGCTGACGGGAGGATTTTACCTCGTCCATTATCACAATATTTTTAAACTTTATCTGACAAAAATATTGCACCCTCGAATTATTTTCCGTTACAAATTACAAACAAACGAATAAAACTCTATGCGTGATTGACCGACGCAGCGATCGAAGGTAGCAATCCCTCTCTATTGTAAATTTATATGCTGTGCGTAAAGGTCACTTTCTTCGCGTTTTTGGATTCCATCTTGGAGAATTTTGTTGTAACGAGAACCGAAAAATGATAATTCGAATCCGAACAAGAGAATGATAATGAGAACAAACGTACACGCAAAAACTCTCGTGTTTCTTTTTTCTGCTCTCCAAAACTTCCAACTTCCAACTTCCAACTTCCAACTTCCAACACCCAATCATGTAACAAAAACAAATAAACATGACGATGGTCCACAGCAAAAACATATTTCATAATAATGTCATTCACATCCAACTCACAATCTCAACATGAGTTAAGTTCCTCTCATGCAAAAATTCTATGTCATATTTTACAAAAGAGAAAAAATAATGTCCAAAACTCTCATCCGAGTAGTCGTCGTCGTCGTCATAATCGTGAGAATAAGCAGGAGGTGGATTGTAATAACGAGATAATTCGTCTGCGTGCCGAAATAGAACGCAGACGTAATCGGTTGAGTGGAATTCGTGTAGAAAAGGCTAGTTTAATGGCACAGTTGAAGCAAGCGAAATGTCACAAAGTTGGTAGAGTTGTGGATCATTTGATGCCTGTGATGAAATTCGTTCCTAATCATGATGATGATAGTGTTAATGGAAGGGTGGATGATCGTGGTAATGTGGATTATCATTATAATAGAGAATATGTGCACGTGTATGATCGTGCAGCTGTTGGGGCTATAGATTTAAAGGATCTCAGGCAACGTCCGGATCAGATTTATGGTAATGGATACGATGAGTCTATTTTGGTGAAACAACGAGAGAGGCGAAGAGTTATGGGAGCGCATCGTTTAAGCGGAGTTTCTCTATTCACGATTTTAGATGAGGGTGAAAGTGGTTGGTATATTGGTGCAAGGATAGATGTGAATCTAAATGGCTTCCTCAGTCGAAGCGAAGACGTTTACTTTGCATTCTTTGAACTTGAAAATAATATTAGATGGAGATTAAAAAGCCATTCATTTCCACACAACTTGAGGATGAGTGAGTTTGTTGATAGTCAGAGTCAGGCTTTCGCACCAAATATTGGTTCCGCGTCAAAACTTGTAGTACTTGGGCGATTGTTACGCAAAATGCGATCGGTTATACATACATTTAAAGCAAGGGCTTCTTATTTGATTGAGTTGAAAGCAATGTCTAACAAATCCAACATTGAGATTCAAAATATAGCATCAAATTCGTCACTCACACTGTTATCTTTTGAAGTTTCCTTTAACTTAATGAGCTCTTCAAATTCCATCTTCGATTTAAAGGTCAAGGCGCAATATAACGATCATTTTAGCTCGTTGCCAACAAATGTTGAAGTAAATGGCAAGGAAAGCTGTCAAGGATTACTTATCATTTCGAGGCTTTGCGATATACTCAAGGAACTTCCCCTCAAGGAAGCTATATGTCAATTTCAGGAATGGATAGAATAAACATAGTTGATGAATCACTTTTCAGAACAGGAGATTCAAGTAAAAAATATTTTCTTTGAATAGAAATGTTTAAACTAAATACGGGGTTTTATATTTAAAAAAAAAGTCAGCCATCATGGGTGAGAACACCTACTCAATTCGTACATCCTTCCGGCACTTCCACTTATCCTCCTTTGCACACCCTTGTAGCTCAATTATGAGAATTTATTATCTAATTTTAGAGATATCTCTGTAAAATGAGACATTTAGGTTAATCAAATCAAACCATGAATAGCTATTGTCGGGCTCAAAAACTAGATAGGTCTTCTTCGATACTTGTAATTAGTAGTATGAGGTAGCAGTATCAGATCGATATTTATAATTTAATGGAAGATACAATATGTCCACAAAGGAGAGGGGTGAGCTTAAGCATGTTTTATCTAGAGCAACGGCACTAGGGTTTTACTGATATTGACTCTAAGTGCAGAACCTGCAGCTCACAAAATATTTGCACCAATTAATCACGAGAGAGATGACCATTGATCAATCCCATACAAATGTCCAGATGAAGACATTGTTATTTGGAAGCGCCATCAATTTTGAAGTGAAAGACCTTACCTTTTCATGTGTGATACATCATATTAAGTAGAGACCTGGCATGAAATAATGCGCGATGTCATCGAAGATGCCGGAATTTGAAGAGAGGGAGAGAGAGAGCCTAGGCCAATTAAATAATTAAATGTAAGTATATTTGATATGTTTTGAGCTTACCTCGACTATTTGTATACGTTTCTATACCGGTAATTTATGGATGATCCTCATGAATTATTAGCTTTTCTTCTTTAGAACAAAAAGTTTGTTTAATGCTATCGGTATCCATAGGTTCCAAAAATTTACATCATATTTATCATCGCTAGCTTTATCGAACAAGTTATATTAGGTAATTTACAACAAGTCTATTAGATAATCTAGGTTTCTAAATTTTGTCTCCTGTATTTAAATTGAACCAACGCGATTCATCGACTTGTTCGTAAACCAAAACATAAGAGACGGAATAATGAAACATTAAACAACAGAGAGCTACGAGTTTGGCATGCTAGAAGATTATTGTATGTTCGGTTTACATTAAACAAGATTGGAATGTGCGAGTTTCCCTTTCCGTTAATATAAGTAATTAAACGCATAAATATTAGAATATTTGGCTTTCATATTTAATTACACTTCATTGCAAAGAAGCAATCTCCATTAGATAGCGGCATTCACAGAGAAAATCGTGGCAGTTCGATTCAAAACTATGAATATCGTGTGGCCAACTCTTCAACAAATCGTTCTTGTTTGACTCCGATATCGTCATACTTCGAACGAGCGACATTAAAAAGCTATCAAAAAAGTGATGTAAATCGGATTTCGCAATGTGGTGTAGCAACTTCGTCATCTGATCGGAGTTCATGGGACAACTCTGCTTCAACAAAGATTCCATTATTGTTGTAAAGAAATCATTCTTGAAGCGAGCTTCAAAATCTAACACTTTGTAAAGATTGACTTTGCCTCCAAATTCTTCAACAACCAATATAGCTTCGCGGATAAGTGACGGAGGAAACTCGGCTGTCTTCAAGGCGCCTAATAATATACTCATGAAAAAATCGAATTCTGTTATGAAACTCTCTTTGATTCTAGTACACCGTTGAGCAGATAACATCGCTTTTAGGTCAGTTGCGTCAATAGGAGTTACAGTAGAATTACAAGATAGATGCCTCCATTGCATCAGAACAATGACGCGTATCATTCGTATGAGGTGGGGAAGTAGTTCGGGAGCGTTTGCAATATGTGTACAAATCGGTGCAATGGTATTTCTAAGCAAATCACATGCTTGATGCAATAGGTCGAGAATGCTACGATCACGCGTATTGAATATTGTTAACAATAATTCCATCAATGCTTTCAGAGCGAGAATTCGACCGTGTGACATTATTGTTTCAATATTAGCATTCGTAGAGCTTATGCCAGTAAGAGCAGAAAGCACAGTTTTCAGTGCTTCCGTCTGGTACATTTTACCAACGTATTTATTAAGCGTTGATATAACTGTCACTTGAAGAGAAAATAACGAGGCAGCAGTTGATACCTGTTAAACATTCAGAGATGTCATAAGACGAGGTTCGAAAATATGAGAACAAACATTTTACAATTTACATAAACAAAGCTGAACACTTACTACAGTTCCACCTCCACTCATGCACCATTTTGCATAAAGTCCAGTTACTGGTACTAGAATTTCCATACACGGACCCATTGTGTTTGCAAATAACTGCTTGGAGGCGTTATCAATAATAGAATCAAATTCCTGACAAACAGCCTGAAGAGCTTGACATGAACGTTGGATTGTAACACCACATTTTTGGAGGACAAGAGGAGGTTTTGTCGTAATGGAAGAGGAAGTTGACGCCGTACCTTTGTCATCTTGCAAAGCAATAATTACTTGTCGACTTTTCGATCCCAAATCCTCCAATAAAGGTTGCAACACGCCCGATATAAATATCTCTTGCTGTTTATTAACGATGGACAGCATCTCTTCCGAAGTTTTTGCATTATTAGTAACAAAAGAAGAGAAACCGACGCTAAAAACAAGCTTAACCGAAGCACGATATACAAGCTGTAACTGGCATTGGCTTAAGCAAGATTGATTCTTCATCATCGACAGCGCAGCATTTTGGCATTCTACGAGAAATGTCACATCTCCAGTTCGCAAGATATACTTCGGGTGTGCCAATGTCTGCGACAGACAATCGGCAGCATCCTTCATCATTGAACATATCGATGATACTACGAACGAAGGGGCGGGCAAACCAGAAAAAGAATTTAATGCTGCAGTTGCGAAATTTAAGACTTCGATGGCGTATGCACGCGCAGGATGATCTCGAAAAGATCTATCGTTTCCATCTCTATCATTTGTAGCAATTGCAGTAAGTCCTCGCAAGAATGTAGCACAACATGTGCAACCGACAGATAAGACGTATGCAAGGTTGGAATGTTTTGACCATGCTCTTGACGACATGAGAGATTCGCACGTGGATAGGGTTTGCTTGCAAACTTCCCAATATCGCGCAAGATCGTCGGCGTGACAATTGTTATTACTAACGGTAGAAGAAGAGGAGTATTTGAATGAGAGGGAAGATAGCGCAACGTGACCCAAATCAAAGAAACGGTAACAAGAACAAATGTCCCAACAAAGTGCATCCAATTCTTGCCCATTTTCATTACCACTAGTATTGCTCTCAACAAGTGTCTGCAATCGATTATAAAATGCACTCAGCCGGCTTAATATAGCATCATACGACGCATTAGTACACTTCGATGATACCCCGCAAAGTATTGCTGACAAGACACACGAATCGGCCAGTAAAGAACCACGCTCTAAGGATCGCAGAGCCCCATCGATATGAGTTGGGAGTTGATAATGCGATGCGGTATCAGTCAACGTATGATTGGATGTACGTCGACTGTTTCCTACCTCGAAATGAAAATCTGTTGAGGTGTCTCCTGAGGAGGCGGACTCGTCGGGAAATTCGATTTCTTCTCCATCAAGTTCAGCAAGCTTTTTGCCATTCGTGGAAAAAAGATTAAGATCAATTACCGCTACAAGTACTTCTGCCAATCCCAATTCGTGCGATGTAATATAACTCGAATTGTTATTACTATCTTGGGAAGAAGTCATAAATTCAGCCATTGAAATCCATGATACTAATGCATCAGTCTGCTCTAGTGCAGATGGCAACGAAAGCGTGTACCGTGCCATTAGCTGCAAAAAACTTGCCATATCAAAGCAACTATTACTACTACTGGCGTTCTGTGATAACTTGACAGCACGAGCGAGCTGACTATGACAAAATATTTCCAAGAAATGAGATGCTTGAGACCGGAACCTCTCTACACAAATGGGTTCGATCTCTTCATCTTCTCCACCCCGTCGATGCATAGCGTCTATAGCATCACATTCGATCGAAAGAGTACGCAATGCTCGTGAACTTATCTCCATGATGAATTGCTCCGCCTGTCCTGCGGGCCAACATGCCTTGGCAATCACATCCGACAAACATTCCAAGGCATCGCTACCAGCGTCCATAATTTCGCTACCCACATCGCAATGACCATCGGCGGCAGCAGCTGCATCAATGACGGCAAACAATGCTTTCATGAGATCAATACTTATGGCCGAAGAAGCATCCAAGCCGTGCAAGTGAGTACTTTTATCCATATTCAACACTGCCGACACACATCTCAGACAATCTCGAACTACGCCAATGGCATCATCATCATTATTCGTACTTTGATTGTCGCTTTGATGTTGAACAATAACATAGGCAGAAGCAGCCATTATGGTTGGAAGATTATCGTTCAGTGCCAAACGAATTTGTCGCGTCCTACGAGCTGGAAGTGGCGAACTAAGCATAAGATCCTCCCTCGCCAACTCCTCACAGAACGTTGCTAATGCAGCACATCCACACCGACGATGAGCTGCTGCAAACTCTACATCATGAACATCTTTAAGATTATCGGGCGCCGATACAAAATTGCATAGAGTTTGAACAAAGTTGGTCGAAATACCATTCTCATCGACATTGAAATTATCATCCTTCGTAATATTATCATGTAAACATCTCCCCATACGACAGTAGGCAACTTTAATTTGAGTCTGGATAAGATTCAATTTCACCCGATAATCTGCAGCAGCAGTCTCATTAGGAACATTTTTTATGTGAGTCCCTGCCGTAAAGGATTGAAGAAAGAGCTGTTGCACCGAATACAGAAAATCACGGACACTGGAAGGACCGAGACTCTCTAACTTGGCCAAACTCCCACCCCAATACTCAATAATGCTGCAAAGGTAATGAATGGCATGAGGAGTGATTGCCGAGGCAATGAAAGCATTATTATTATTATTATTATTATTATTATTAGGAGTGCTGCAATCCTGAAGGAAGGAATAAAGGATGGAGCATGCGGTTAAGTGTGAACCACGAGATCGTTGGAATTGACACAGTTGGGACTCAAGTTCAAGTCTTTGTTCGTTCGACGTTTGAGAGGATTGGATGAGTGCGAGGCATTGTTCTATTTGTTTTAAGGTTTCGTTGTGGCTGTCGGGGGCTGATGTCATGGTCATGGTTTGGTTTTTGGTGTCGTGTGTTACCAAAAAAAGGTTTTCCAATTGTGCGTACCTTAGATCTACTCTTGTAACAATTATAAGATGAGCGAAATCAAGTCAATGTGGATTAGAAGATGAGCGATATCAATTGTTTTGTATGATGGAAACTTATGATATGTGTCATTTTGTGCACCGTCGGTAGAATGCTTTTGTTCTTTTGTGACTTTACTTAGCAGAGACAGAATCTTGAAAAACGCTTATGAATCGAAGCTATCCTTCGCATTTTGGGGTTATCGAGTCACATTTTCCAACTATTCAGCGGACGTAGTCCAGCAGTGGTCGAAAGCTACGGTATTTTTTGTGGTGAAACATATGATACTAATTTATGGAGATTATTGGCGTATGCACGAAAGTGCTCAATCCCTTATCGTTGTTATATTGAAGAGAGCTAAATTCTATGTTTCATGTTCAGTAGAACAAGTTACAAATAAACGACGATGATAGAGAAATTTTCCACAGTAAACTTCTATCAATATGGATTGATCAATGAGATGTATAATGATGAAATGTCGATTACATTACCTCCAAAAATACTGAACGAATACTTGTGACTTGTGACGTAATCTTCAGCGAGAAAAAGCTTTGTACTTACAATGAACATCTACCTAAGATCAGAAATTCTGTCAAGTTTGCGATATACCTAGTTAAGCCAACCAAAGGAAAATGGTATAAGAAAAGTTTGTAAATTCTACATGATAATTCTTATAGTTGAATCTTTTCAATGAACAGACTACGATTTTCGTAGCCTTAAGAAAAGAACACATCTTCAAATACTGTAAAAATTCTGTACAAATAATCAAAAGAGTTCATCAATTGTGGACATGTCAATGACCTTCCTTACAGCACCAACAGTCCCTTTCTCAAAGTCGGCAAACACTTTGGCGGCCCCACTCGCTGGGATCACTTCAATATCAGGCAACACATTATGGTCGGCACAAAATTGAAGCATCTCAGCTGTCTCTGGAACACCACCAATAAGCGAGCCACTTACAGAATAACGGTTGAACAACAATTGAAACGCGCTGATCGGATATGGAGTTGGTACACCACCCAAGAAACAATACATCCCACCGACCTTTAATGTTCCAATTATACCAGCAACCTCGTGACCAGTCGACACCGTATCAATTACTGTGTCCATCGTCCTCGCCATTGCTTGCAACTTCTCTGCGTCGCCATGATCCACAAGCTTTGCTCCAACAGCTTCAGCCTGATCGATCTTGCTAGTACCTCTCGAAAACACCGTGACATCAGCTCCCATCGCCTTGGCAAGCTTGACAGTCATCATACCCAACCCACCAAATCCTACAACACCAACCGTTTGATTCTCCTTCCCCTTCACATACCGATTCAAAGGACTGTACGTCGTAATACCAGCACACAACAAAGGACCAACATACTCCATCGCAAGATTTTCCGGCAAGGCAAACACGAACCTTTCATGCACCACAATCTCCTCTGAATACCCTCCATTCGTATGATACCCAGCACACGCATCATGTCCACACCCCTTCGGAAACGGAGAGGAATACGTCTGAGTCATAGCAGGACAATGCTGCTCGAGACCATCCTTACACAAATCACACTCCATACAACTCATAACCATACATCCTACACCTACCCTCTGACCAACTGAAAATTTAGAGGACTTACTACCAATCACCGTACCAGCAATTTCATGTCCAGGTGCCATGGGATACAAATGAATGCCCCAATCTCCATTGGTAGCGTGCAAATCGGAGTGACACTGACCACAGAAATGGACTTTAATGTGAACGTCATCGGTGCTCGGTTCGGGTCGACCGATTTCGATTGGTTTGAGTTCTCCTCCTGCCTCGATGACTGCGAGGGCTTTCGTTCCGGTGCCGTTGGGAATGGTTGCCATTTTATTTTGAGATTTTGGTTAGTGATGGCAATTGAGGACGAAAGATGAAGATGAAGATGAAGATTGGTTTGATGTGATCGCGAGTGCACTCAAAATTATAACTTTTTGTTGTTTCGCATTCGCATCCGTGTATTTCTGGATTCGTTCGCTTTGCATGTTTTCTGCGTCAGTGTTCGCGTACCGATATGAAAAGTATTCTGCAAATCCTCTCTGTGAAAGATCAA
>Ga0115008_10004166_pt1 | contig 12008 bp, 12 predicted proteins | sample FraStrMetagenome_FD_87164 | JGI IMG/M metagenome (GOLD analysis project Ga0115008, IMG submission 87164) | Marine eukaryotic phytoplankton communities from Arctic Ocean - Fram Strait ARC3M Metagenome | ecosystem: Environmental > Aquatic > Marine > Oceanic | place: Fram Strait | collected...
AACCTACTGGTACCACAAGAGTGATGATGAACGAAATAGAAAGATACGATTCAACATTCAACATAGATGCGAAGTTTCGCTAATGACGTAAAAGAACTTCTGTTTCCTAACTCATCCGAACCCCAAAAGGAAAACCTTAACTTAAACAAGTACTTCTCAATATCTAACATAACTCATATGTTGATATAAGCACTGTCCCTTAAATATATCATCAATTGCCAATATTTAGTCAAATCATTTTACGACAAAACCCTGCAACTCTAGCATGTCATCTAGGACACTAAATTTGCCTTCTTTTGAATCTTTTTTTGTTTTCGTTTGATTAGTATTTTTTTCACCAGTCACGGCTTCGACTGCGACAGCGTCATTGCTGTCCCCTGTCGGGACAGGCTTTGGCACAATCGGAGCTGGCAATGGTACAACATCTGTGTGATCCAAAGTGTATTGGCTCATTACACAAACGCCTGTTTCAGCTTTAAACGAAACCGATTTATCTTCTGAAGACGTCTCATTATCAATTCCAGCTTTATTTTGATCATCCTCATCTACATTGAGAATTTCATCGACACCATCAATCGCTTCTGACTTCTCAATAGCGTGCTCTTTCTCTCTTTCTTCATCGCCTTCTTCAACCAATGTGAGGAATTCCTTTCGAGTGGGTTCGTAGAAAGCACTGCTGCTAAATATAACCATGCTAACAATTGCCAACGTTGTGAAGAATATAAAAGCCGCATTCCACGCTTCCATCAAGTCAACACAAACACCTTCCTTAATGTAAGTATCATACAAGGGTAGAATTGTGTTACACGTCAAATATCCATTCTCTCCATTTATATTGTCAAGTACTGTAGCAAGGTCTGTCAAAGAGCTAGCCGAGAACTCTTCGACTTCACCCGAAAGAACAACCAATTCAGTCGCATCATTACCGCATACTCTACTTAATTCATCCACACCAATATCTTCAATGACCTGATTGAACTCCGAAGAATAGGCGATAGCTCCCTGCAAATCGTTTTCATAGCCCTCGAGAAATCTTAGGGGATAGGTACCTTGACAAGAATCCTTCAAATAATATTCGTAAGCCTTGTAATTGTAACTAGACGGATCAATATCCAACTTTTCGAGTATATTAAAAATGCTATTTATTGGATTCCCGGGAGATATATCACCATTGCAAAAATCTAATTAAATTTAAGATTAAACATTTTTCTCAAAATATATTTAATTAAAAAAAATCTCACCAGCGTTCATAACGACTAAAATAGTGGTAACAATTAAAATTATAACATCAATAAACACTGTAATACCAAAAATAGGAATTAGGACAGAAAGTGAAATACAGCGAACAGAGAAATGGCTGATATTGAACATCCATTCGAAAGCAACAACAAAGGAAAAGAAAGTCATTAATGCAGCAACAATAATAAGATAAATCTTTAAAGAACAAAAAATGTTGAAAATGAGAATTGATCAATGTCTTCCTCTCGAAAGTAAGATGCTTGCATCGAATTCAATCTCACCACGCTGTTATTGACCCCATGGGAAATGTTATCAATGTAACTTCCAACATCTTCGCTTATGTCTAAAGCCTCGTTAATATCCGATGACAAGTCATCCAAATCAGATATAACAAATCCCTCCAAAGACTCAAGCCCTGAAGTGAGAATATTTACAATTCGCTGAAAATCGATACCGAATTCGTCTTCGACTGCGTCAAAGTCATTGCATGATTCTTCCAAATTATCTTCCAATCTTGAACGAGTGCTTTCGGATTCACTTCCTATCCTCTCTAGCATTTCTATATCAGAGTATGCATCATTGAGCATGTTCTGAACGTCCATCTGACCGTCTTCTACTTTTTCTACGGCATCGACAACAACCGGCAAGCCAATTAGTAAATACAGTAAACAACCAAACACACCAAAGAAGCAGAAAAGTAAAAATACGCTTCTATAAAACTTTTTCAAAGTATTACTCGTTTCATTTTTCTTGGATGAATCAAGATTACATGCTTTACAGTGATTGCAGCATGCGAATATAGCAATTGTAATTGACCAGCAAAAGAAAAACGTCATGATCAAAATTGGAATAAATACTAATCCCACAGAATAATCGCTAATTTCATTCTCGGTACCGACAAGATCCGAAACATCAGAACTGCCTCCAAACCTCGGTACACCGTGCCAATTTTGAACAAGCGACGACTATTTCCAGTACACAATTTAAGTAAAGTGAGTTATCTCGATCGAACAAATCTAGTTGAAGGATAGAATCTTTGTGAGAGTATTCATACGTAAGTCAGAATGTTGTTTTGTGTATCGCTAACCTACGCAATGGAGAGAAAAGGAGGAATACTCTTCTCCTAACCCAAGGCTTACCTCTTCATAGCTAGTATACGACTCGTATTCGGTAAAGATATCGGTCATCGTTTTTGCTGGAACTACGACAGGTTTAAATTATGTTTTGTGGGATCCAAGAATATCGGAATTATTTGTATGATTTATGACGGTCGGACTTGAAGGTATGCCCCATTCCCCATTCCCCATTCCCATAAAAACAAGCGAATATTGGATACTTCAAGGAGATAAATAATGTACATGTATTCCATATTTCTGACAATTACGGTTATAAGTTAATTATAGCGAAGTCATCTTATTGCTATTTCCACCAATCAGCATTCCAGACATCGTTTAAGAAAAATCCTACATGTACATATGTACATGCACGCTGTACACTGTATTTTCTCATTCTTCACCGTGTAAATCTGTCCAATCTAAGCTTCTCAAGAAGTGTCACGTGTCACCCTTGACTGAAATATATCTAATTTAAGATATTAGCCGTTAATATTATGGGAAAGTGTTTCATTTATCAGCCAGTCAAAAAATAAAAATGTGTAGAACTCCTTATCGCTACTACAAGAGTGATTTATGACTATGGGAAATATATTTCACGTCTCTTACCATCATCATCTTTAATAAGTTAGCAGAAACGATGGGAGATAAATCGCCATCTAAGCACCTTACAGGTGCGACTATGAACATGAGGTTTATGAAGCGAAAAGGGGAATCATCAACTGCGGGAACCCCCGATATGAAAGAGATACCCGCCGACGATGGTGTGGAAAAGGAATGGAACGAAACTGATTTGGGCGGCCCTCATATAGTAGACGATTCCATGTCAAAATTACCATTGATTGCGAGCGCGTCTGACATGTATGGCATTAGTGCTGAAATCGTTGGAAGGAGATCGTTTGGAAATTTCAATAAAGCGGTTCAAGATACATACGCATCAGCTTTGGAGGAGAAGGTTTCTGGGAAAAGACGTATTAAAGCTGGCAAAAAGACGATATCGGACGAAGAAATGATTGCGCGATACAAAAAATATGTTAAAGGGGAAGATAATAATAATGTGAAAGCTATTGGAAATCTAGCGCAAAAGGGCAAGAGAAAGAAAAAGCAAACTAGAATAAGTGATTCAAAGAAGCATCGCCTTTAACGCTGCACATTTTACTTACACTCATTGTTCTCTTCTCATGATTGATGGAAATTACTGTGAAAACGACTTTGTCCAGGGTTGCTGTAAAAACCATTTCTATTTTTTATATTTTAATGTCTACCTTCAAGAACAAATATTCAACGAGAAAAATGGTACATCAGAATGTCGCCAGTCAGTTTAAGATTCGTCAGAAGCAAAGTATTGATGAAGAATGGTCTATTACTATAAACCCACTCAAAAACTCGCGTCCGGATAGAAAATATGTAGATGATATTGTGTTTTTCCAACACTATGTATACATGTACTTTTCGCCACCAACATGCTCGTATTTGCCTCATCCCATTCAAGGAGTGGCGCACTTGTGAATGCATGTTGAGTAGGTAAAAGTTCGGAAACAATTCTCACTTTGACACCCACACAACATCCATCAACCATCAACACACTATCACCGTATGACCGTATCACCTCTAACATACTCCTTACATAAAAACCTCCTGACGTCCAGCATACGTCAAACTATCGGTAGTAGAAAAAGTAAATGTTTGATATTCTCCTTCAAATTAACCCAAACAATCCTTATTTTTAGTTACAAGTGGCGTTGAAAAGAACACAAAAAATGATGTGTGTTCGAAGTTCGTTTGTTTTATTTCTGTACATTGTCTGCTTTTGTTCATCGCATGCGGCTTTCACGAAATCTAAGAAATACTGTAATCGGGCGAGTCCTCTTCAGCAATCGATTTTCCCATTAAGCGCAAGAGCTTTGTCCAGAGACGACTTTATTTCTCTTGGAATTTGTGGGGTATTGGGGGTAGCATTCAGGAATCCATCTCTTGCACATGCAAAGATCGAAGCCGATCCTGAACGAGATCCAGTAAAATATATGGACGAATTCTTTCATGTTGATAAAATGGAGAAGGACTACGATCCCGATTCTTTCTCTTGGGTGTTGAATGATGATGAAAGGATTCGATCCAGAGCGAAAGGAGCAATTCCGGCAGAGAGGGGCGACAAGTGGCCTCATTCGGCATCCCCTCTCACGAGTTTGTCTGATGCAGGTGCAAGTGATTTAGAGAAAGCAATCAGAGATTCGGTAACCGTTGGAACCATCGACCCTTTGACGCATGGTAAATAATATTTTCACAATGAGGTTGAATATGGATGGAAAACTTTAATTTTGTGTTGAACAAGCTAAGCTCATAGAAAAAATCTATACATTTCAAGACGTTCCTGGAAAAAAAATTTCATGTTAATACGTGTCAAATTATTTCATTATCAAATTAATAATCTAAGTGTCAAATTTTTGTACAAAGATTGAGTGCACCTCATTCAAACTCTATCGCGTGCGTCAACACTCCTGGTTGCCGTATCCTTGTGTCTACTTCAACAATTCACGTTTGTGATAGTTTCATCACATTCGACAGTTAACTATATTAATAAAATATTTTATTCCGTGGACCTGTATCTACAAAATGCATCTTTTTGACTCGATACAACAAAATATTTCTGTGGGTTAGCGATATTTAGTAGGAAGATGATACCACTTTTCACGCTACCGTTGGACTTAAAATCAATTGAGTTTTCTTAAGGTTTTTGGAGAAGTCGCAACTGCTCTGATTCCGTATTCATCTCCTGTTCAATTTTGTTGTTCTTTATTACGCTCATTTTCATCTCTCTACATTCATATGGATCTCTATTTGATCTTGCACCGAAAATAACCTGTATCATGTGCTTTCCTAACGTTTTCAGTGACAATTAATCAAAACTGTGTCACGAGAAGTCCGATCTGGTATAGATATTGAACTCCCAAATAAAGTACGTGTAGTATGATAAAATGTAATTACCAACCATTCGATCTACTTTCAGATTTTTTACAAACTCTTCTACAAAAAGCAAGTTTCGTCGTTCGTTCCAGTTCGCCTTATTAATCACGCAGATGCGTATGTCTTTCCGTCTCCGTGTTCCTCTACCCACGCCTGGTTATCAAAAGGATCCCCTGACCACGCACTCTGAAAAGCAGCGTCGTGATCAAAACTCTCCGGATCATCAATACGCTTTTCAATGTCATCCTTGAAATGTCGAACGAGTCCTTGTATGGGCCAGGCAGCGGCGTCACCAAGTGCACAAATTGTGTGACCCTCAATTTGACGTGATATTTCTTCGAGCATCGGAATCTCACGCTTATCTGCCTTCCCGTATTCCATTCTGGTCAAAATGTCTTCGAGCCAATTGGTTCCCTCTCGACAAGGAGTACATTGACCACAAGATTCGTGCTTGTAGAAGTGTGACAGACGACGGATTGCTGCTATCATATCGACTGAATCATCAAACATTGTCACAGCTGCAGTCCCTAAACCAGAACCCTTCGAACGCAAATCATCAAACTCCATTATCGCCTCGTCGCACTGGTCCTTATTCAAAACTGGTACAGATGAGCCACCTGGAATGCATGCTTGAACAGAATCCCACCCATTACGCATTCCTCCACAATGTTTTTCAATTAAGTCCTGCAGAGGAATTGACATGGATTCTTCGACGACCTTAGGCGACTTGACGTGACCTGAAATTCCAAACAACTTCGTTCCACGATTGTTGGGGTTACCAAATCCAGCGAACCAGGATGCACCCCTTCGCAGGATAGTTGGGGAAACGGCTATAGTTTCGACGTTAGTGACGGTGGTAGGACACCCAAATACCCCAACTCCAGCTGGAAACGGAGGTTTCAACCTGGGTTTCCCCTGCCTACCCTCCAAACTCTCAATCAATGCCGTTTCTTCTCCACAGATGTAGGCACCAGCACCACGATGAAGAAAAACGTCAAAGTCATATCCCGACCCACATGCATTACGTCCTATCATTCCAGCTGCATAGGCTTCGTGAATGGCTTCATCAAGAACAACCGCTTCGTTGAAGTATTCACCTCGAATGTAAATGTACGCTGCACGTGCACGCATAGCATATCCTGAAAGCAGACATCCTTCAATAAGCTTATGAGGATCCTTGCGCATGATCTCCCTATCCTTGCAGGTACCGGGTTCACTTTCATCGGCATTCACAACCAAAAAGCTAGGACGCCCATCGGTATTCTTCGGCATAAACGACCACTTCAAACCCGACGGAAATCCTGCTCCACCACGTCCACGAAGTCCAGAATCCTTAATCTCCTGAACAATCCAATCCGGACCCATGCACATAATCTCTTTCGTCAAATGATAATCCCCACGTTTCACTGCATCCTGAATACGCCAGTCCTGTTCACCGTACAGGTTGGTAAAAATTCGATCCTGATCCGATAAAAAATCGTTCAATCTGTAACGTGCAACGCGATGTTAGCTCAAACCAAAAGTGCCAATGGTACTTGCACATTTATAACGAACGGTATTTACACCACAGACACACATCACTACTTATGCTCACCCCGTTCCAGCATTTAAACCGGCTGCATTGGAGGATAATGCCCTCGTTACCGATGGGGCAAGCTTACGCGAGCTTCTAGTTACCGAACCTGACAACATCCTCGCTGCTGAAATGTTAGATGTGTGTGTGTTGTGTGTGAATTGTACGAGGATGTCGCTGAACGCTGAAAGCTCGCGGATTCCATATTTTTACGAAGTGATGAGGCGGCGGCTTCTCTGCTGAAAATTCGTTATCTATATAAAGTTCGTTTAATAAGAATTTTCATGTCACATGACACATGACGTCACAGGTTCGGGTGATGCCCTCTGCTCTCTGCTCTCTGCTCTCTGCTCAGCTCTTTGTGCCCTTTCGGAAGTTACTTTCCTCAGAGACTGGAAACCTTCACACACAGCACACAGCACACACACAAACACACATAGCGTTCCCTCCACTCCTTCCCATCCACATCCAAAACGCCTTTCCTTTCTTCGAGACTACTCTACACACAATACACAATACACAATACACAATACACAATACACAAATCACAATACACGATACACAATACACAAATCATCTTCATCATAATCATTACAATGGAAATCTCATCCACAATAAAAAGTGATCGAGAAGTCGAATTGGAACATCGTGTGGATCGACTCGAGAAGCTTCTCAACGCTCTCCAGTTAGCATCCTCCTCTTCGGATGTGAGTCCTACGAGCACGCTGACCAATGTGATGCATACTACTCATACAAACGATAATCGAACTGTCTTATCCATTTTACATCAGAATTCTCGTGAGGATGGGAATGAAGAGAATCGGTCACACCAGGAGCAGCAGCAGCAGCAGCAGCAGCATGTGCAACTTCAAGTGAGGGATATTCCGTTGGAGAGAAGTGATCCAAATTATAGGTCATCCTCGCAAGTACAAGTACGCAGCAGTAGTTATAACAGGAGTATACAGAGTCCTCCATCGTCAATGCATGGTCGTCCACCGACGTTTCCGACTATTAGTAGTAGTAGTAGTAGTAGTAGTAGTAATATGGGTGGGTATGGAGAGAGTAGCAGTAGTAATGCGGTGGTATTGTCACCACTTCCACGTGGAGCGAGGAGTGTGGCATGTTCAGCGGATGATGGAGCTGGTACTTTGGTGGCTGCTGCTGCGAATGCGGCTTCAAATTCAATTTCATCGAATCAGGTTCGGAAAGGTTTGCAGCGTCAGGGTTCGGATTTATCGCAAGGGTCTGGAATTGCAGGTCGGGTGATGGCATCGCCTGCACTGAAGCCGGTCTCGACCGTGCTAGGGTATGTGAAAGATGAGATGGCATCGAGACATCAGGAAGGAAAGGCCGAGTATGACAGTGATGTGGCTATACAAGAATTTCTAAGGGTTCCGTACAGAGCAGAGGGATTGTTAATGTTCGGGTTGCTTGTATGCGTGGACTGTTTTCTTTACGTATTGACATTTTTGCCGTTGAAATTTGTATGGAGCATGATATGTCTTATGCTGACTATTCTTAACCCGAAAGGAAAGTATCGCTTTGAAAGACGACATTTCTATCACGTTGTACAGATTGCAGTCATTGCTGCGATTTCGTATATGCTTCACCAACTTTCCATTGGAAGGCTTTATCATTGGATTCGTGCACAATCCATGATCAAGCTCTACGTTATTGTTGCAATTGTTGATGTATTTGATCGATTGCTTGTGTCTTTTGGAAAAGATGCAACCAATTCGTTGTATTGGAACATCAATAGACGTCCATACCATCCACGTTGTATCGCGAGTATTTTGGTTGTGCTTGTCTACGCTGGCTTTCATGCTCTGTTCCTTTTCGTACATGCTGCAACTATCAATGTTGCGATGAACTCTGCTGATTCTGCTCTATTGTCACTGTTGGTTTCAGGTAATTTTGCTGAAATCAAGAGCACTGTTTTCAAAAAGTATCAAAAGAAAAATCTCTTCGACATTACTACCAGCGATATCAATGAGCGTTTCAAACTATGCCTGTTTTTAATACTCATCTTCATCCTAAACGTTTGCCAAGGAACGAATACAAAGATGATGAATGACTTTGCATATGTTGCGTTCGCTGTTTTCAGCAGTGAGGTTGCTGCTGATTGGATCAAGCATTGTTTTATCACAAAGCTAAATCTGATTAAAAGTTCTGTATATATTGAGTATAGACATACGATATGCTCGGAAATTACAGGAAAAGGGGCAAACGTAGGAGGTATCAATATGGATCATACGCACAATGTTGTTCGACGAATGGGACTGGCTCAAATTCCTCTTGCTTGTGTCATGGTTCGATTTTTGTTCGAAGCTACCAAATACTCTTCTTCATTGCTTGAAATATCTAACACGAACTTGGTGCTTCTCGTTATTGGTCTTTTTGTGGTCTTGTTTATCATCAAAATATTTCTGGGTATTGTAACATTAAAGATAGCTACACTGGTTCTTGAGAATTCGGCGGTCAAGGACAAGTCGTCACAAACCGATACTCACTTTCCAATAATTCCTGCTCCAACTAGATTTGGCCGTAGTGTAAGCATGCGGGAAATTTTTCATGGAACAGACAGGAAACTTCATGCAGAATAAACTATTTAAAAACGCTATTGCTTCTAATTCATATTACAGTCGTTTTCTAGTTATGTTTAGTATTCTAGCAGTTACATCTACGCTGCATTCTGCTTCATGTTGCCATATCTTCTGATTAGCCAGCCGTGACAACTAACCAATTCTAGCGAAGCGCAACAAAATTTCGAAGCAATCTTGGCCGACCAAAAATATGAACAGGATAAAGTAGTTGAAAAAGATCATTTAAATAGCCCCTGCTTCCTATAGGCAGCGACGCCATCGTTACATCACTTTTCAACATATCCCATCCTACAACGCAGAAGTGAAGTCTAATGCAAACGTTGATTATATGTCGAAACCTGTGTTGCTTGACATACGCTTGATTGATGAACCGAAATCAGTCAGATGGTACCAACTCCATTGTCTTGGATACCTTGAAATTTGAAGAAGTGCCATTCATTTGTAGCTGAATTGAGAAAAGCGCAAGGGGTAAATTTTCATGAGAGTTCAATGTTTTGTCGAGATGCATACATGTTCGTGTACGAATCATAGCTTGGTATAATATCTTCAATAGAAATTTATACTTGAAATGTTATTCAAGAAAAAAATGCTTTCTGAAAATATTACGGATACTTTCAATCGCACCATAAAAAGATACAGGCGCAAAATAATATATGAGTAAGGAAAAAAGAGAGGTGTTGATAAAAGTGGTTGGTCTTTTGTGACGACGAAAGCTGTGGATTCTCAGGAAGAGAATTCCCATTAAAGATATCCCCATTGTTATAATTGGTTTCTGAGATTAATGGCTGCAAAGACGGGGAATGAAAAGGACCTACCGTCGGTAGCAAACTATCTGGTACCCATTCTTGAATCGTTTCTTGAATCCAATTGAACGTATTGTCAGTGTGAATTCTGGCATAAATTCCAGGAAAATTCCATTGAGCGCACCCGTTTCCAGAAGATATACTCCCTATTATAATATCTCTTCCGTCGGCCGTAAGCAAAGGTCCACCAGAATCGCCCTTGAACAAAATAAATGTCCTGTTATGTCTCACAGTACAAAAACGTATCGTCAACTATTTCTTACCTGACAAGCATCCGTTCCGTCGCCGCGGGCGCAAAGCATATTAAACGTTATTTCATCGCCGATGACCGCGTAATTCTGTGAACATAAGCCATTGCTCACTAGTTCTACATCTGCAACACGTAACTCAGAAGAAACAGGTCCACCATATGATGTCGTTCCCCACCCAACCGCTTCCAACGGCATCCCTGGTAGCAGTTTCACGTTGACGCCGTCATGAAGAGTTGCTGGCGCGAAGGAACTTGTAGAATTAAGTTTAAGAAGCATGATATCGTTATCGAAATTAGAAGGGTTGTAGTTAGGATGAATCCTCGTATCGACGATATCAAACATCTCATAATAATCATTCACGTCATAGCCCGGATCATGTAGAAACTTTCCTAAGGATACAGCATCAGCTGAGTTGAAGCAGTGAGCAGCAGTCAGTACAACATTGGAGCTTATCAAGCTCCCGCCACACGTGAACATTAGATCTGAGGAGGAAATAAGTTTTTTGTAGACAACTGCCATAAACGGATACCGATCCGGTGGGTCAACTGTGCGACCACCAACTATTCTTGGTTGAGTTCTTTTGTTAAAATCAGTATTTTGCGCCTTTGTAATAGTTCCGAGCATTAATACCGATAGGATGAAGTACGACAGAATGCAAATCAAATGCACCTTCCGAAATGAGAACAGAGATCTACTTTTTGTGTAATAAGCGGAAAACAAACATGATTCAATATCTATTCCAAATAGACCGCGCATTCTTAAACGTTGTATGATTATCTCGAGTTGATGAAGAAGAGAGGGGACCTTAGCTTGGAAAAAGGAAGCTGAAACAAGCTCGAAAAGGATACTTGTGAAAATGTAAGTTAAGTCACAATTCTGATACATCATGTATTTAATATATATGTACAAATACAGTGATACATGTTTTTTTTTAAATTGTATGCTTTTATTTTGTTAACTTCTACTTGCTAGGGCGAACGCAATAATATTTATAAGCGAAGTCTGCAGTAGAAAACGAATAACGTAAGTTGTTGATATTCTTTCTTCTAGCGATACATTATCGATTTAGGTGAACACATCGAAATCTAGAGGTAACAATAAAAATTACTTATGTGCTTCGGAAAGAATATCATTAATTACCGTATATTTTGGAAATCTCACAAACTTGATAACATATGGAAATCCCATGTTGGTCATCGGTCCAGTGTCCAGTGCAACATAATAGATCTACAAATGTACGATGCACGCTCGTCCAAAATTATTACACATGTATGTACCGGTACTAAGAAAAATGAAAACAAGACTAACATATCTTGTTCCCAAATTTTTGAGGTACACACACATGTATTGTCGATTTCATGTATTTTGTCATTTCTGACTATATTTTCGCGGAGTTACACACTCGAAAAAATTAGCCAACGCTGATTTAAGTTAAATCAGACATGCAACACCTCTGAATAAAA
>Ga0115008_10004167_pt1 | contig 12008 bp, 12 predicted proteins | sample FraStrMetagenome_FD_87164 | JGI IMG/M metagenome (GOLD analysis project Ga0115008, IMG submission 87164) | Marine eukaryotic phytoplankton communities from Arctic Ocean - Fram Strait ARC3M Metagenome | ecosystem: Environmental > Aquatic > Marine > Oceanic | place: Fram Strait | collected...
AGCGTATCACAATGTTCAAAATTGAATTGCACATGAAAACACGGAGAAAGATCTTCCTAAATTTCTTCGGCCGGGTGTTTGGTCTTGTTTTTTCGTTCTTTATAAAAAGATTTTAGAAAATTAAATGCGCGAAGCGATGCTTCGTGTCAAAAGCTTCAAAAAAATTATTTTTGCTCGCCCACTCAATCATGTTAACCGGTTAAAATAAAGATCATGGCAAATACTTTTTTAACGCTTGTAGCTCGGAGGTTTGCGCTTCTCGCTTCGCTCATCCCTTCTTACCGAAATTTAAACGATCAATTTCACCGATTTATACCTTTTTATTCTTCTTCAATTTTATAGCTCTGTGAAGTGACGAGATAGAAGTTATCGTCACAGGAGCTCTGAATATTTTTCCATTTTTGTCGAGGCTAAACCAGTCCATATTCGCAGAGATCTCGCTTATTCCATTTCTCTGAGCTGCAGAAAAAATCCAGCAGTCCTGCGATTTATAATTTTTACCAATTCTCCATTTTCCTTCTAAAAAATAAATAAAAAAATCAACGTTATTTTTCAAAATTGTCATTTTTTCGGATTCTGAAGTTGTAATTCTGTCTTCATGTACTTTAAGGTGCACTTTACTCCGAGTGACAGATTGTTGAAGGTACACTCATAAATACCGCCTTGAGCACGGCATTTTTATTCTTGATCTTAATTAAAAGGTTGAAATGAAAACTTGATAGTTGGTTGTCAAAACATGTACCGGGCGGTACAAGTTGTAATTTGGAGATATTGGACGCACTTCCTACCGGGGAAACTTACTCAATTATTACAACCTTTGGTCGACAACCCATCTTTCAAAGGTGTGTCGGGAAAAGATGGTATCTTAATACTATTTTTTAGGACACACGGTGGAAAAGACTTTTGAGCACTTTTGAGTGGTGATCCCTTAAAAAACTGATACAATAATGCAAAACTATCAAAAATTTAGAAAAAGAACGGGCGGATCGAAAAGAAAAAGAGCGAGCAGAACGAAAAGATCGTAAAAAAGGAGGGGAGGAGAAAGCCGAACGTTCAGAAAGGCGCTCCTCGCGACCAGTTCGGCCGACAAGCGCGAAAGGTGAACGCCGCAGACCTCCGCCAGTGCCTGAGAATGGTGTGTAGCTTGCGTTTCGGAACTTTTCATTCAAAAACTCAGAATCATTTCTGAATGAATCGTTTTTGAATATTTATCCAAAAACCTGCTTACGCTAGAATAGAACCGCTTGTTGATTATTACCAAAAACGATATTCCAAAACAGGAAATTTTCAAAAATTCAGACAAAGAAGAAAAGAAAAAATCCTCCAAAACTGCAATCGAAGAAACGTCAGCGCGACCTACGACAAAAGGAGCTTCAAGAGCTCGTCCTGGCTCTGCTCGGCCGACAAACAAGGGCCGAGCTCAAGCTCCAGAACCCCCTGCAGTTGTTAATCCAAATGGTTAATTGTCTTAATTTCTCTTATTTTTTCTAATTTTTGATAGTGATCCGCGACGACGACGATGAAGAAGACGACAATATTGAAATAGAAGAAGTTCAAGCAGACAGCTCCGCGATCAAGGGTGCTGTCGTGGCCGAAGGGGATCATGGTGCGCTGGTTCAGGATATCATGGAATCGAGCAAAAACATGTCAAAAGCGGCAAATGTCAAGGTACCAACGTAAAGATTATATAAAAAGATGATTTGAAATTTTAAGGATAAAACTAATAAAATCTCGGAAGCGGAGCAGAAAAAGATTGAACAACAAATTGGAAAGCTCAAAGCTGATGTGCAAGCGATAACGGCGCAGTTACCTCCTGTTGCCCATGTTCTTGGTAAATTTATAAACTCAACCCTTTTTTTGAAAAAGCCTTATTTTAAGTCTATTTTTCACCATACATTTTAGCTTCAGACCCAAAATCATTCTATATTTTCAGACCTGTTCCAAGAAGATCTTGACGCAATGTCACTTGAGTACGACCAATGGTCAGCTGAACTAAAAAAGAATACAACTTTACTAAACGAAGCTCAAAAGTATGATTTTTCTTTAAACTTCAAATTCAACTCATTCAGTCGAAATCATGCAAACTTGGACAGTCTGTACTCTCAGCTCAACCGTTTCCAGCGTGAAACGGAGCAACGCGAGCATGAAATCATGAGTACAAGGCAGCAGATAAAAATAAACGAAGACAGAATTCGAAAACAGATGGCTGCTGTTTGCGCAAACTAAAATAAACTGAACAATATTTTTTTCTATTTTTATATTCACTTCAATTTTGAATTACTTTATTTTCTTAAAAAATCTTTGGCGGCTTATTATTAATAAGTTATTAATCATGAGACGCAATGGCCAAACTGTTCAATATTCACAAAGTGCTTGTTTTTGTATCTTCTTTAAACGTTCAACTTCGAACAAACTCTTATTTTCTCAAAAAACACAAATACAAAATCTATCTTTTTATTTAAAAAAAAGTAATGGAGAGCTTTATTCAAGGGTTGAAAAGGGCTATGTCCGATGTTGTGGAAAAGATAGAGGATATCGCTGTTAGTAAATCCGGTGCAGGAGATACAGAAGAGAAGAAAGCTGTTGTCCAAAGACCTCCAAGCCCAGCTTTGGAGGATGATAAAGACGATGAAAAAGAGTCAAAAGGAACTGCGAAAGGTTTTGTGATCTTTTGATGCTTATTTGTGATTGACAAGTTTTTAGAGGATTGGACTCTTGCCGATTGCGGTGTGGCACTTGATGACTACGAAGTCAATCTTGAGCACGAGCGTCTTGGGGTCATAGAAGGTCTTGAAGGACTTCATCAAGTTGAGTGTCTTTGGTAAGTTCTCCCGGCTTAGTAAACTGTAATAAAATACATAACTGTTAAGCTTGCGAAACAATCTTGTTCGAAGAATGGAAAATCTGAGCATGCTTACAACGCTGACAGAGCTTGATCTTTACGATAATATTCTCAAGAAAATCGAAGGAATTGAGACACTTGTCAATCTTGAAATATTAGACCTCAGGTAAAGATAACAGTTTATGACATGCGCTCCTGCATTTGACCAGTTATAACCGGCGATTTTAGTTACAACAACATCAGAAAAATTGAGAATATCGAGAATTTAACGAAGTTGCGGAAGCTGTTTCTGGCTGGAAACAAGATTTCGAAAATTGAAAATATTGAGACGCTCACGAGTTTGACAATGATTGAGCTTGGCGCAAATCGAATCAGAAAAATTGAAAATTTAGAGACCATCAAAGGACTTCAGGTAGCGCGTTTATCATCAGACGATCGCCATTAAAATACTTGAATTAGGAACTGTATCTGGGAAAAAACAAAATCGCCAAAATGGAGAACTTAGACGTGTGCCCAGAACTGTCCTTGGTTGACCTTCAAAACTGCCGAATACTTGAGATTGATGGCCTTGATCAGCTTACAAACTTGACGAGCCTGCATTTGGCGCACAATGGAATCACAGAAATTAAAAACTTGGAGAAGAATTTGGATCTTGACACGATTGATCTGAGCGGGAATCCGATAAAGAGTCTCGCAGGACTTGATGGACTCGATCATTTGGAGGACTTGTGGATGAATGACTGTAAGATTGAGGACTGGAAAGAAGTCGAAAAATTGGAACGGATCAGATAACGCATGGAATATCTATTTTTTTGGATTAAAATATTTATCCGATAAAGACCGCGCGCCCTCAACTGCGAACAGTTTATCTTGAGCGCAACCCGATTTACAAGGACAAAATGTACAGAAAGAAAATAATTCTCACGTGTCCACAACTCACGCAAATCGACGCTACTTCTGTCCGCAGTTGATTTGAATTGCTTCGTTCGTTCTTTTTTGTTACATGTTGATGATTCTCTTCTTTGTCTTCACTTTTGCACGTCATTTTTGCTGATTACTTGAAATTAAATTTACACGGAAACTAAATACTTTTTTAACTCAAGAATGACTTGACATGCGATTTCGTTGGCGTCGGCTTCTTCTGGGTCTTGTACTTATTTTTATCTCTTTGCAGCTTTGGGCTTTAATCCAGCTAGACCCAAATTCATTAAATGAAAATGATCGCTCCAAGCGCGCAAATGAACCTCGATCAACACAGAAGCCAGCTCAAGCACAAGTACCAGACCGCGCTGACGTAAAAGCTCCCGAAAATCTTTTCAAGGTTGACGAGAATCTCTGTGAAGTGACGCACAACGACGCAAAATCTGCCATTCAGAGAGCGTCCGATGAGTGTAAACCTAAAATTCATAAATGTAAGGCTCCAGTTTAAATCGTTGTTCAAAGTTTGAACTTCAAACTCATTCTTTTAGCCTACTGCGACCATAAAGCCGGTATGCTCCTGCCTTCTCGCATCGAAAGAACATGTCCTCATGCGAAACGATTTGTCGCCCAAGCTCCGGCAGTAACGACTAAAAATCCTGATGCTAAAATCCGCATTTGCTACTTCTTGATCGTTCATGGCCGATCACTTCGTCAAATCAAAAGACTTGTGAAGAACATCTACCACACTGATCATGTTCTCTACTTTCACGTGGATTCGAGGTCGCATTGGCTCCATTCCGAGTTGAAGAAGTTGACTCTTGAATATCCAAATATCTTTCTCGCCGATTGGCGTGAGACGCCTATTTGGGGCGGAACCAGTCTTTTGACGACGATTTTTCGCGGGTTAACCGACATGGTGGAGAAACAGTACAAATGGGACTTCTTTATCAACCTTTCTTTCGCTGATTTTCCGGTTAAATCGAACGATGATCTGGTGCAGTTTCTTTTCAAATACCGAGACAAGAACTTCATGAAGTCGCACGGTCGCGAGCCGGAAAAATTCATCACAAAACAAGGGCTCGATCGAGTTTTCTTCGAGTGCGACAATCACATGTACAGAATTTCGGAACGCAAAACGCCGATTGGAATTGAAATCGATGGCGGGTCCGACTGGATAGCTCTCAATCGAGAATTTTCGGAGTGGCTCGTTTTCTCAAAGGATGAAAATCTGGAGCAGCTGAAAATTTGGTTCAACTTCACGCTTCTCCCGGCTGAGAGCTTCTTCCACACTGCCGTTCAAAACACGCACTGGTGCGAGAGCTTTGTAGAATATAATATTCGAGTAACGAATTGGAATCGAGCTCGGTTAGTTTTCTTGCGCTAGCATTGATTAAAATAATCTCAGAGGCTGCAAATGTCAATATAAAGCAATTGTGGACTGGTGTGGCTGTTCGCCGAATGACTTCATGCCAAAAGATCTTAATAGACTAAAAACATCAAGGCCGATCTTCTTCGCTAGGAAATTTGAAGAGTTTGTTTCGCAGGTAAATTTAAATCACTCTTCAAAGCTTTATCACTCTCTTAGGAAGCAGTTCATAAAGTTGAAGCAGATGTCTACGGCGAGTACAGTTCCGGAACGCCATCATTGAACTCTTATTGGGAAAATATCTACAATGCCGAGGAAACAGAAAGATTCTCAGATCCGTCAAAAGCCGACATAACGAAAGATGGACAGATTTCTATTTTTAATTCGTGGAAGCGACTCGCAAAACTCGATGGCAGTGCGAAATTGACAGACGTTCATATTTATTTGGAGCGAAAAAGAGCAGAAGTTGGATACGTTCTCGAATATAAGCTTGAAAATGGCGATACGAGACAGATTTACGTGAAGAAAAAGGATGAACCAAATAATGAATCGGACGAGATTCCAATTTCTATACAGGTAAAAACTATTCTTTGCCATCTTTTACATTCCATTTTCCAGATTGGAACAAAATGGGACGTAAAAGAGCTTGTTTTCCGCGATCCAGGAGGGCTCATATCAACCCAGCTTCCTATACACGCTTCTCTACGCTTTCATAATGTCCACGAAAAATTCCACGCAATCGCAGTTATACAGGATCCATCTGGAACTCCTGCTGATCAAATCGAAATGGACATTCCGGAAGGTAAGCAACGGTTCAGTCGCTAACTCCGTGATTTATCATACCTGCTTGGTCTCGTATTCCATGTTCTAACCAGATTATTTTAACAAAGATGAAGAAAAGCGGAAGAGGCGCGCAAAAACTTCAACTTTTCATTGTGAAGGAGAACTCGGTAAGTTTTCGCTTTCTTTTTAACCAGCTCTTGATTGTTCAATGTTCGCTTTTTCTTTGATGATTTGATGATTTTAACCTTATTTAGGAGGGGAAGTTGTAGCGGCAGATAAGCTCGCTCTCAGTCTGCCACTGAGACCTGGAGTTTGGACAGTGTCAGTTTATGTCCGCGGAACGAGGTCAATGAAATACATTGAGGACTCAAAAACGCATTTCACAGGTGCGTCACAAGCTTTTTACATTCCTTGATTGTTTTAAAGTTTCACCTCTTGGGCTCTTTGCAGGAAAACCAATCGGCAGTTCGGATGCAGCAAGATCAAATGGCGGAGCGAAAGTGTTGAATAATAAAAAGAAGGATCTAAAGGTACTTTGAAAAACACGATTTCAACTTCATTATCATGTTTTAGCTTTGGAATCGATTCATCGACGATGTGCCATCTGCGGATAAGTCATCTCATTTTGCACTTTCTCTTGCCAAGAATTCCTCCTTTGTTTCTGAGCAACTTAACTCTTGGACGGACGAAATTCTTTCACAAGGATGGACAATCGCTTCTACCTGCACAACGAATTCTCTGTCACCTCTTCCTGACTGCTCAAAAGTTTGAACATTCTCTTGAATAAGATCTTACCAATTTTAAGAGCTACTGGTCCACTTTTTATCCGGACCCGAAATCAGAGCTTGGAGAAGTCAATTCAAACGGACGACTACGCAATTAATCCCATCATCTGTGAAAGCCTTATTACCTAAATAGAGTAAATAAAATGACTTTTTAGCTAAAATTTAAGCATGACAACATTTCTCCCAACATTGTGACTCAATAAATCTATTTTAAACTTTTTCATTCAGTACTTTCTTCAATAAACTACTTGTTCTCAATATGGAATTTCAATACTTTTCTGTGAATACCGTATTCCCAATACGGTATTCGTTACGTTAGTTCTTAATTGTGTGTGGTGCTAATTTTTTTGTTAATTTCCTTCAATCCGCTGTTTCACCATGCATAAAATATAATAAAGAGACCTAATAGTAACTGATTGTTTATCATTTTGTTTGAGCAAATATAATTCGATTTCGTAAGAATGTCGAGGCGAACAGGTGGAATGCTCAAACCTAATTTGGGTATCAAGTCTGGCGGGCTTGTGAGTCGTCTTGCAGATCAAGCGCTTGAAGATATCGAAGAAAGTCCGTCTCAAACTTGTACAACAGAAACTTCCGTACCTGTATCTGATAAGCTAGCAGTAAAAACGCTCAAGGGACCTCCTGTTGAGTGGTCAAGTTCGGAAGATGATGAGCAGGACGAAGTTTTTCAACAAGAAGAAGAGGAAGTTTCAGAACCTGTTCATGAGTTTGAGCAAGCTGTTAAAGAAACACAAGTTGAAGAAATTTTTCAACCAGAAGCGCCGCAGTCAGAAACAACCTATCAGCCACAAATAACTTCTGAACCTCAAATGGCGTTCTCTGGACCACCTGTTGTGGAAGCTCCTGCAGTAGAACGACCAGTCATGTCATTTGAAGACGCTCTTTCGATGATTTCAAAGAAACCTAAAGAAGCAGAAGAAAACGCTTATGAAATATCGGATGAGAAAAATAGCTCAGAGAAGCAGCAGTCTTCAAGAGGAGCTCCAGTTGTGTCCAAGTTTTCATCAAGGCTCGGAATGGCCGACCCAGAAGAAAGTGAAATTCAACCTCAAGATGTTGCTCCGGAAGATCCGCTTGAGTTGGGCATTGATATTGGCGTTATACGAGGTCTCGACGAGGATGAAAGAATAATTGTTATTCCTCCACCTGAAGCTGAGGGCGAGTCCAACGTCGAAGCATCTGGTAAAAATAAATAACCATCTAAACTCACTCTTAACTTATTTTTTAGGCGAAGAATCAGATCATACCGGTGTGGAATCTGATAACTCCCATTCTGCGACCATTCAAGGAGTAAAAGTCAATTTCAAATCCGGCGCAGATATTCCTAAAAAAGTCGAAGAAGAGGCAGACATAGCTGCATTGGATAAACTGGAGCATGTTTTAACTCCTCTTCCACCATCTAAGCCGGAAAAATCTGATGAAATCAGCGAGACGGAAGAGAAACTGCAAGAGCTTCCAGCACCGCCGACCTCGAAGGTTGAAGGGAAATGGGCGTGGGAAGCGGGAAACAGCGAAGAACAGCCAATTCTAAAAGTGAATCTCGATTCGGCGGATACAAACTCAACTGTTTCGTCTGTCTCTGAAAAGACAGTCAAGAAGCAGCCTGAAAAGAGCATGGATGACATCCAGTCGATGCTCGGATCGACCCTCCTCGACGCTTTCAACGAAGAAGAGCTCATCCAAGCAGAATTAAACGACATCCGCGAAATTAATCGTCGAGAAATGCTCAAGAAAAAACCTCCAGCTCCTGAAATCAAAAAAGAAGTTTTGGAAGAAAAGGCAAAGGAGCCAAAGCATGTTGGTTTTGCCGAAACAGTTGAAAGTTCTGACAATAGTCCGAAAAAGGAGCCGCTCAAGCCCGAAGAAAAACCGAAACCAATTCTAAAATCAGAATCGTCAATCGATGAATCGCTCCAAGGAACAGGATTTAATACTCCTCGTATTCAACGCCGCGCGGATAATCCTGAAGAGAGCTCGTCGGAAGAGGAGGAATCGGAAGAAGAATCTGAAGAGGAAGAAACAGACTCGGATTCTGGCTCAGATCCGTATGAGGACTCGATTTTTGCTGGAAAAGGAGAGCTTGGATCGAAGCTAGAGAAGAAACAAATAAAATACGTGAAACCAGGCGTTCCTGTTCATCCAAATACAGGTACGAAATCCTCTCTTTAGAAAAACAGTTAATCCTGCTCGTAGATGCTCGTGTACAGTTCAAGCTACGCGATGAAGATCCTCAAATGGTCACAGCTCTCAGAAAAGAATTCCGAGAGTGTCCAGAAGTCGACATAGCATGCGGACCACTGTTCGAGGAAGAGCGCTGGGACGCGGTTATTATGCCGATGACGAATTCGTTCGGATGGACAGATGTCGACCCAGAAGAAGAGTTCATGAAAGCAGCGATAGCTGACCCAGATCTGCTGAAAGCACAGATTGACCTTGATCATGGAGGCGAGCTGCTTGTTGGAACTTGTATTCTTTTGCCGGGCAAGAAAGATCGCCAAAGGTAAAAAAAATAAGAATTTACTTTAAATTTTTTCTTTATTTTTAATTAGACGATGCAAATTTGTTATTGCAGCGCCTATAATGCGGGTCCCAATTTTAATCGCCGATACCGTCAACCCTTTTCTCGCGATGAGGGCGAGCATCGACGCGATTCGCAAATACAACTCGACAAATCGCGACGGACAAAGAATCCGGAGCGTGCTCATTCCTGGAATGGGACACGGAATGATCGGCCGAATGCCGGTCCACAGAGTGGCGCATCAGATTCGACGGGCTTACGAGATCCGAGCGCTAGGAATCGGTTTTGATTATTGTCGAGTTAATATAAATTACATATTATGAATAGGTTATATAAATAAATCAATTGATCTTTATGACAAACCTTGTCAAAGAAAAAGATTCCGACGAGGCTTCGAAAGATCCTGGAACAATTGTCAAACTACACATGGATCTTGCAAATTTCAAACTTGGCAGTAAAGGAACGGCTTCGATATTTTAATATATTTTTTTAATAGAAATTTACAAAAAATCATATATTGACGCTTGAAAAAGTTTAAAATATAAAAATGAACTACACTTTGTGCAATATTCTTCTCATTTTCTGTTTACTCTTGAATTTCTGTTTTCAACAATTTCTGTATCTTCCAGCTTTACCTAATACTTTTCTCGTTTTTTTTCATTATTTATAAATTATACAATAAAATTTTTGTACTGCTCCAGTTTATGATTTATTAATTTTTGTCAATATGAATTGCATTTCTTCGTTTTCACAGTTTGATTTCTTCAAAATGGATCGCATTTGCATTTTTTCGGGTTTTGAAAGTCGCAAGAATCCGTTCCTGTAATCAATCGTCCGATTGTTACGAAAAAGCTCATCATAAAATCTTCCTTTCATCGGCACAATAATGACGGGAATTCCTGTAGTGTTGTTTCTCAGTAGATCATTTGATGTTCCACCAACTTCGTATCGATTTTCGAGAGAACCAAAAACCTGACCAGACGATTTTGTCGACGAGATGATGATTTTCGCATTAATTCGAAGCGCGTAATTTAAAATTGTTTCCGAAATAGGCTGATTTTTTGGAGTCAGAAGTGGGATGAACTCCCATGAAACAGTTTCCGATGCAAGGAATTTTTTCAAAAAAGAGTGCATGTTTTTAGAAGTTGAATACTCTTCCGCGTAAATGCTATTTTTCTCGGATGCTTCAAGTTGATTTTCGGAATCTTAATTATTTCAAAAAGATTATTGCTGAAATTAACCTTTGCAATTTTCATGCGGGTTGACAAACATGATTTCCAACTTTTCATTTTTTTGATGGAGGTTCCGCAAGTAGTAACTGATAGTCGGAGGCCCAGAACAGCTGTTGTCAACGAGAAGAAGAACTCTCTCACCTGAGGCGCTCATTTTGCTTGTGACTCATTTTTAGGCACCTCATGCAGTCAGTGATCAGGGGTGTTATTTTTCTACTATGAAAGTTTAATAATTTTTATTTAAAAAATTGCTGCTCGTTAAAAATCTGACGCTCTTAAAAAGCTCTTGACTTTTTTGTTGCCAGTTTGAGTCGATTATTTTTGAGACTCTTCGCTTTAATTTTTAGTCGAACTAGCCAAATTTTTCTGTTTTACAGAAATCAGAATTTTCATCAAGTTCTATCCCTACGTTCGCGACTTTTTTTAGGTTGTGCAATACTTTGGAGCATTTTTGTTATTTTTTAAAAAAAAATATTACTTTAGAAATTAAAAGTTTTACATTTCAGAAATGAGACTCTTTTGGGTTTTGAGTCTTTTAAACTTGTCGAGCGCGATCGACAAAGGCAAAAAAGATATTCCGTCAATCGACAAAAGCACGCTCGTCCGAATTCCGAGTTTGCTTTACAAAGACACGGACGTAAGACTTCAAATGACGATCAATTGCAGAGGCAAAGACGCAGAACTCGGAAAAGTATGAAAATAAGTTTTTGACGCGTTTTTGACGTCTCACGTTTGTTTTTCGCTTCGAATTTGAAGATTCAGAAAAGTGAAGAGTCAGAAAAGTGAAGAGTCAAAAGCGCGCCAAAAACAAAAATAGGTCAATTTAAATTGACACTTTTTAGGTTAAAGTAAAATGGGTGATGCGCTCGACGGATTGTTTGGACGAATACATGCACATGACAAAAACGGACGTTTCAATTTGGTATTTGTCGAATCCAGAAATGCGAAAAGAAGACGGCGGCGAAGGCGTTTTCCAAAAATTTGAAGAATCGATCAGCTGTTCGCAAAATCACTTGACGGATCGATCTGAAGATCCGTGGCGGCCTGTTACGAAAGTTTTCAAAATAGAAAATGAAAAAAATGAAGAAGAAGCGAAAACGCGAAAAAGAAGAAATGGCGAAACCGACATTGACGATTCCGGAAACGCGATCGCGTATCGACCGAGTCCGACGAGCTTGCACGACTTGTCTGCGATTCATAGAATTACAAAAACTGATCGGGACGCGCAGGTTCGATTTTTTTTACTTTTTGAGATAGATTTTAAGTTGACAGCAAATAAGACTTGTTTTCTTTTAGTTTTTGTTAATTGTTGCTATAAATTTCGTTGACGATGACTCAAACGCGAATCTGCAGATCAACTTCCGGGGTCCTAAAGGTTACCTTACTGCCGCCGAATATCCTCTTCGTAACTTCTATTTGGTAAGTTTTATAAAAGAACGTCATTTTAATTTATTAAAATTAGACAATGTGCATCGTTTACACTTCTTTCGCGCTGATTTGGTTGTTTTTTTCGTCCTTGAATTACACCGATTTGCTTCGA
>Ga0115008_10004168_pt1 | contig 12008 bp, 12 predicted proteins | sample FraStrMetagenome_FD_87164 | JGI IMG/M metagenome (GOLD analysis project Ga0115008, IMG submission 87164) | Marine eukaryotic phytoplankton communities from Arctic Ocean - Fram Strait ARC3M Metagenome | ecosystem: Environmental > Aquatic > Marine > Oceanic | place: Fram Strait | collected...
CTACTTGTATCTCCAATAGAAAACCTACTCTCTCCAACCTCTCCAACATACTCTTGATGTGAAGCCCTAGCCAAACCACCATCCCAAACATAAGCTGTCATTCCTTCTCCTTCAACATCTAATCCTAATCCTCCTCCTGTATGTAAATAATTTGCGCGGGTAGAAATAGCTGCAGCTACATTATTGGTTTTATAATAAATAGGTATTCCAGCTTTTGAGACTCTAATCAATTCATGGTAAGAACCTGATCCATCGGTATAAGTAATATCCCAGCCATTTTGACTTGCCAAGGATAATGCGTTGCTTTTTTCTCTTAAAAAATCTTTAGAAAATTTTTCTTGTAAAAAATTTAATTTTGTGAAGTCATATTCTTTTGTGATTTCTATAATCTCATTTGGACTCTGTGCAAATAAGGAAAAAGAAAAAAAAAAGACGAAATAAATAAAGTGTTGAACGAATTTGTAATTCATAATAGTAATTTGTCTATTTTTTGTAAATTTAAGTAACCAAATATAATGCTTTTTAACTTTTTATTATAAATTTTAACTTTTCCTATGCGCCAGTTTTCATACTTCAATAGAGATAATATTATTAGCGATTTAGCATCTACAAATTTTGATATATTAATAATTGGGGGTGGAATTACAGGAGCTGGAATTGCTCTAGATGCGGCTTCCCGTGGAATGAAAGTGGCTTTAATTGAGAAAAATGACTTTGCTTCAGGCACCTCTAGTAAGTCAACAAAACTAATTCATGGAGGTTTGAGGTATTTAAAACAATTCGATTTTTGGCTGGTAAAAGAGGTCGGAACAGAACGTGCAATTGTACATAAATTAGCACCACATTTAGTTATTCCAGAAAAGATGATTTTACCCTTAATTGATGGCGGAACCTATGGTTCTTGGTTAACATCAATAGGCTTAAAAGTCTACGACATTTTAGCTTCTGTAGAAGGAGAAGACCAACGTAAAATGTTAGACAAAAAAGAAACTTTAGAGAAAGAACCTCTTCTACCAGAAAAGGGTTTAAATGGAGCAGGCTATTATGCAGAATACAGAACAGATGATGCCCGGTTAACAATTGAAATTTTAAAAACCGCATTAGAATACAATGCAAAAACTCTAAATTATGTAGAAGCAACAGAATTTATCTATAAAAACAATAGACTTGTTGGTGCAAGAGTAAAAGACAGTATTTCCAACAACTCTTTTGATATAAAAGCTAAATATATTGTGAATGCAACAGGACCTTGGGTAGATGATTTACGCCAAGTAAATAATTCGAAAATTGGGAAGCAATTACACCTTACAAAAGGGGTTCATTTAGTGGTTTCTCACAAAAAACTACCGGTAAAACAATCTGTTTATTTTGATGTTCCTGATGGAAGGATGATGTTTGCAATTCCGCGAGGAAATGTCACTTACTTTGGTACGACAGACACTAATTATCAAACAGATAAAAACAATGTGCAAACCAATTTAGTGGATGCAACCTATTTAATATCTGCCGTTAATAATATATTTCCAGATATTAACTTAACACTTAACGACATTGAATCTTCTTGGGCCGGGTTACGACCTTTAATTCATGAGGAAGGAAAGTCTGCCTCAGAGTTATCAAGAAAAGATGAAATTTTTGTTTCTGATACGGAACTCATTTCTATTGCTGGTGGAAAATTAACCGGTTATAGAAAAATGGCAGAGCGTATTGTAGATGTAGTTGTTAAAAAATACAAACGTCGTTATGAAAAAAAGTTTAAGGACGTTCAAACAGAAGAAATTGTACTTTCTGGTGGAACCTTTTCTAATTTTAGCGAAGTAAAAAGTTATACAGATGCAATTTATAACAGAATTGCAGAAGTAGATTTTGATGAAAAAGACGCGCAATATTTAGTATATAACTATGGGAAACAAACGGACATTATCTTAAAGAAGTTTGATGAATTCATGGATGAAAATCAACAAGAAAAAATGATAAAAGCTGAAGTTTGGTTTACCATAAAACATGAAATGACCTGCACTCCTACAGATTTTTTTATGAGAAGAACCGGACGTTTATTTTTTAACTCTCAAAGTGTAATTTTGTATAAAACCTTTGTTGTAAGCTTGTTTAAAGAACACTTTTCTTGGGATGAAAAAACAACAGAAAGGCACCAACGAGAACTAGAAGAAAAATTAAAATCAATTATCACATTCAAATAAGAGCTTCTTAAAACTATAGTTTGTTGGAGCAAATTTATCAATATATTTCGCTAGTTTGATTTCATTTTAAAAGAACCATTAATTATAATTAGTCTAAGCAATTCAATTACTTACTTCAAATAAAAAAACAGATTTACGCTCACCAAAGATTCAAGAAACATCCAACCTTTATTTATTTTCGCTAGCTTCAATGTCTTCTGTTAAATCTAAATTTCTAATTGAAGGGCTAACAATACCTGTGGTTACAACTGTTATTAAAGTCATTGTTCCACCAAAAACTACAGCTGCAATAGGTCCTAAAATTTTTGCTGCCAAACCGCTTTCAAAAGCACCTAACTCATTCGAAGAGCCTACAAACATTGAATTTACAGAAGACACCCTACCTCTCATATCATCAGGCGTTTTTAATTGTAAAATTGTTTGGCGTATAACCATAGATATTCCATCTGCTGCTCCACTTATAAATAAGGCTAAAATACTTACCCAAAATATTGAAGACAAACCAAAAGCGATAATGCTTAATCCAAAAATAAACACTGAAACTAACATTTTTTTTCCAGTATTTCTATTAATAGGAATATAAGTGGTTAGAATCATGGTAACAATACTTCCCATAGAAATAGACGCATTTAAAATACCAAAACCTTCTGGACCAACTTTTAAAACGTCTTGTGCAAAAACAGATAAAATGGCAACGGTTCCTCCAAATAAAACAGCAATCATATCTAAGGTTAATGTTCCTAAAATAGCTTTGTTTTGAAAAACAAAGGAAACACCTGCTTTTAAACTTTCTGAAATAGGTTCGCCAATCTTTGTGTTTAAAATAGGTTTTTTCTTTATTTGAAAAAGTGTTATAAACGAGAGAACTACCAAAACAAAAATAATAGAAAGTGTATTGTCAACCCCAATCCAACCTATAAAAAATCCTCCACAAAGAGCTCCAGAAACTGAAGCTGTTTTCCAAGTACTTGTACTCCAGGTAGCGGCATTATGATATATGTTTTTGGGAACTAATAAAGCTACTAAAGAAAAAATTGTAGGTCCGAAAAACGCTCTTAAAAAGCCTCCAAAAAACACCAAGCCATAAATTAAATACAAGACTGAATTTACCGACATGTTAGCAATAACACTTTCTGTTGTTAATAAAAATAAACCCAAACTAATCAACGAAAAAGCAGCTGTGCAAAGCGCTAATAAATTTCTTTTTTCTTTTTGATCTACAATGTGGCCGGCAAATAAGGCCATTGAAAATGCTGGAATAATTTCCATTAACCCAATAATTCCAAGAGAAAGAGGATCTTTTGTAATTGAGTATACTTGCCATTCTATAACAATAAATTGCATAGACCAACCAAAAACAAGTAGAAACCTAACGAACAAAAATATATTAAACTCCTTTATTCTTAATGCTGCATAAGGATCTTGTTTCGTCATATAAAAAGGTGTGTTAACTTAATTTCATATCCATTAGAATAGAAAAAGTTTGATTGATATCTTGCTCTTTGACGACAATTGTCATTTCATTTGTTGTAGAAATAATTTCTTGCAGCGGAATATCTGCCCAAGCTAATTGTTTGAGAATAAAATAATAAATACCTGATTGTTCTAAATTTTCTTTCGGTAACTTTATGGTAATAGAAGCCAAGTTTAGCATGGTGCTAATGATTGTTTCTTTCTCAAATATTTCTTCTACAAAGGGGTGTAAATTTTTGCTAGTCACAATGTTTGTTTCAAAAATACCTTGAGAAACCGTTAAGAAATAATCCGTGTTTTCTGATGATTTCGTTAATATTTTTGCAATTTCTCTTAATAATGAAGGGGTGTTTTTAAAAGTAAAATCACACAAGTCAGATCTAACAATTACGTCTCCTAGATCTAAGGCTAATTTTTTAATGTTTTTTCGGATACGAAGTTGGCTTGCAGGAGAAAGTCTATTGATGGCCATCATAACTGCCCCTACTTTTATTTCCTTTTTTAAAATAGTGGATACTTCTGGAAGAATAATTCTTGCTAAAGAGGAAACATTTATCAACTTTTCATTCAGCGCTTCTTCAATAAAAGGTGTTTTTCTAATAGTACTCTCTACAGCTTGTTGTATTGTTTTCATGCAGCTTGCTTATTAAGCTTAATATTTCTTAAAACTAAACAATTAATCTAGTTTACTGGTTAATTTTTTAAATTCTTTTTTAGCACTTTTATTCTGATACAATACATTAAAAACCGCATCTATTATGGGGGTATTTGCACCATTTTCTTCTTTAATTTTAAACGCACTTTTTGTTGCGTAATACCCTTCTGCAATCATACTCATTTCCATTTGAGCAGCTTTTACAGTGTACCCTTTGCCAATCATATTTCCAAATTGTCTATTTCTACTAAAAACAGAATATCCAGTAACTAATAAATCACCTAAATATGCCGAATTATTAATGTTGCGTTTCATTTTATGAACTTTATTTATGAAACGTTTCATTTCACGAATTGCGTTGCTCATTAATACCGATTGGAAGTTATCTCCATAACCCAAGCCGTGAGCAACTCCTGCAGCCACAGCATATATATTCTTTAGCATTGCGGCGTACTCTGAACCAATAATATCGTCTGATATTTTAGTTTTTATATACCTACTTTTTAACGATGTACTCATAAGTCTTGCATTCTCTTCTTTCTGACAAGCAATTGTTAAATAAGACAAACGCTCCATTGCAACTTCTTCTGCATGACAAGGACCTGTAATTACTCCAATGTCTTCTAAAGGTATATTGTATTCTTTATTGAAGTGCTCTCCCACAATTAAACCTGTTTCAGGAACAATACCTTTAATCGCAGAAAAAATTATTTTTCCTGTTAAAGGTTGCTTTAATTTAGCGAGCTCACTTACTAAAAAGGCAGATGGTATGGCGAAAATTAAAATATCATAAGTTGCTACGGTTTTGTTTATATCTTTAGATAGGTCTAATTGTGTAGGGTTAAATTCTACTGATCTTAAATATTTTGGATTGTGATGGTTTTTTTTAATATGCTCAACTGATGAAGAGCTTCTCATATACCAACCAACTACTTCAAGGTTTTCTGTCAACATTTTAACAATAGCAGTTGCCCAACTTCCGCCTCCAAAAACTGCTATTTTTTTCTTTTCATTCATCATTGTTATTTTTCTAATTTCAAATGTAATAAAATTAGTATCTTTTGATAATGCTTCCTTGAATTATTATCTTTGAAGTACTTAAAATAAAAAAATGACTGTACAAATAATTAATAAATCCAAACACGCAACACCAAGTTATGAAACAGAAGGTGCTGCAGGAATGGATTTAAGAGCTAATATTAATGCTTCAATACTATTAAAACCCTTAGAAAGAGCTATTATAAAAACATGTTTATTTATAGCATTACCTGTAGGTTTTGAGGCACAAGTTAGACCTAGAAGTGGTTTGGCAGCTAAAAAGGGAATTACTGTTTTAAATTCTCCTGGAACCGTAGATGCAGATTATAGAGGAGAAATTGGTATAATTTTAGTGAACCTTTCTAATGAAGAATTTAGAGTTAACGATGGAGAAAGAATTGCACAATTGGTCATTGCAAAACACCAACGTGTAGAATGGCAAAAAGTGGAAATTTTAGATGAAACAAAACGTGGTTCTGGTGGTTTTGGAAGTACTGGTGCGTAAGTATAAAAAAAAGCAGATTAAATTAGTGTCGTATTGTATAAGTAGGGTTGTGTTTGATATTACTTTATATAACTATTTTTCTAAATAAGAAGTTTATAAACTTGACTCATCTTTCTATATTTATCAAACATGTTTTCAAATTGTAAAAAAGTATGTGAGTAATTTTTATATCCTTGTTTTTTATAAAATTGAAAAGCTTGTTGTTGCTCATACATAGCGTCTAACCAGATAATATCAAAGTTTTTTTGTACTGCTTTATTTTCTAACCAAGAAAGTAGTTTCTTTCCAATTCCTTTTCCTTGGTGTTTATTGTGTAAATAAAGACGGTGTAACTTTACGTGTTTATCAACACTGAAACCTCTTAATTTTTCGTTCCAAATAATTCTAAAATTTCCAATAATTTCATTCTCAAAAATTACAAAATAGTAGTCTGAATTTTCTTGATATAATTCCTTTAAGAAGTTCTCCTTCGAATATTGATAATTGAGATACCAATCACCATTATCCTCCCAAAAATGGCTGTAAGCTGGTGGATAAATTTCCTTCATCAAATTAAATAGCGTTGTATAATCTGATGATTTAATGGATTGTATTTTTAGTGAAGGCTCTATAAGTATCATTCAATTGTAAATATAAAAAACTGCTATAGAATTAGTATATCCACAGCAGTTTTACAATAATTAAAAAGCTTTAAATAATCTTATTCTTGATTTTCTATAGCATTTTTTATTTTACCTTCTAATTCTTCTGCTAATTCTGGGTTGTCTTTAATTAAACCTTTTACGGCATCTCTACCTTGACCAAGTTTTGTTTCTCCATAACTAAACCAAGAACCACTTTTTTTAACAATTCCTAATTCTACTCCGATGTCTAAAATCTCGCCAACTTTAGAGATTCCTAATCCATACATGATGTCAAATTCTGCAATTTGAAAAGGGGGAGCTACTTTATTTTTTACAACTTTTACTTTTGTGCTGTTCCCTATGACTCTATCTCCATCTTTAATTTGTGTTCTTCTTCTAATATCTAAACGAACAGAAGCATAAAATTTTAATGCGTTTCCTCCGGTTGTTGTTTCTGGATTACCGAACATTACTCCAATTTTTTCTCTCAGCTGATTTATGAAAATAACAGTACATTTCGTTTTAGAAATTGTACCTGTTAATTTACGTAAAGCTTGAGACATTAAACGAGCATGCAAGCCCATTTTAGAGTCACCCATTTCACCTTCTATTTCAGATTTTGGGGTTAATGCTGCAACAGAATCTATTACAACAATATCTATTGCACCAGAACGGATTAAGTTTTCTGCAATTTCTAACGCCTGTTCACCGTGGTCTGGCTGAGAGATAATTAAGTTTTCTATATCAACACCTAAATTTTCTGCATAATAGCGGTCGAAAGCGTGCTCTGCATCAATGAAAGCAGCTATTCCTCCAGCTTTTTGTGCCTCTGCAATTGCGTGTAGTGTTAATGTTGTTTTACCTGAAGATTCTGGACCATAAATTTCTATAACCCTTCCTCTTGGATAACCACCAACGCCCAACGCTAAATCTAAACCTAAGGAACCTGACGAAATTGCATCAATATCTTCTACAACCACGTCTCCCATTTTCATTACAGCTCCTTTACCATACGTTTTATCTAACTTGTCTAATGTAAGTTGAAGAGCTTTTAACTTTGCTGTTTTTTCTTTATCTGCTGCCATAAATTGTTGTGCTAATTTTATTTTAAATAAGTATAGCAAGTTACAAAAAAGTATAACTATTTTACTAATTAATAATATTGAATTTTATGGAATTTTATATAAATTTGAAAATGAAAAATATTCTTAAAATATTTAATGAAGATAGCATTGTAAAAATAGAAAATGGTGAATTAATATCATTCAAAGTTGATGAAAACGAATATATCCACCAAAAAGGAAGTAAAGGTTGGAGAAATTCTGATATTGAAATGTTTCCTGTAATAGGACCTACCTCTAAAAATAAGTTTAGAGTTCACACGAAAAAAGGAGATGCAATTCAAGATCAACACGGTTTATTAAGAGAGCTTGAATATTCTTTAGTTTCTTCAGATGATACTTCTGCTAGGTTTATAAAAAAATATAAAAAAAATACAGAAATTAGTAACAGTAAATTCCCGAAAAAGTCCAGTGAGAATATTCTTTTTTGGCCATTCGATTTTACTTTTGAAAAAGAGTTTGTTTTAGAAAAAGATGTTTTAAAAATATCTTTTATAATTACATCAGAAAAAGGAATGCCTTTTATGTTGGGATATCATCCTGCATTTTTATTATCAAATACAGCAAAAGAAATTATTATTTCAAAAAATAATGAAGTAACACTTGAAGATATTTATAAGGTTGGTCATAATGCATATCCTCTCTTAGGTTGTGATACACTTATTTTACAAAACATTAATAAGAGTAATTTAGAAATAAGTACAAAAGGGTTTCATAACTTTATGCTTTGGACAGAAGTTGACAATATGCTTTGTATTGAACCAATTACACAATATACCTCTTATACAAATGAGAAATTTTCAGAAGAAAATATGTCTTTGTCTATTGGTGTAAATCGTTTTTCTTTTCAAATTAAGGTTCTTTAAAGTGATTAAAAATCATTCTCATTTTATTATTCACAAACCTTGGGGAATGATTTCACAATTTATAAATCCTGCAAAAAGAAAGAAAAGATTATTAAGTGAATTGCATGATTTTCCTAAAGGAACAATGGCTATTGGACGGTTAGATGTAGCATCTGAAGGTTTACTTTTATTAACAACAGACGGCAAAGTTTCTGAAGAGATTAGAAGTAATAAATACGAAAAAGAATACTATGTTCAAGTAGACGGAATTATAACACTTGATGCAATAGAAAAGTTAAAAAAAGGTGTAGAAATTGGATTCGATGGAAAAAAATACAAAACAAAACCTGGTAAAGCTTTTTTAATTGAGAATCCTGAATTCCCTTTAAGAAGCCAAAAAATCAGGGACGATCGTCATGGACCAACAAGCTGGGTTTCTATTATTATTAACGAAGGGAAGTTTAGACAAGTTCGTAAAATGACAGCTGCAGTCGGGTATCCAACATTGCGATTAATTCGTATTAGAATTGGTGAAATTAAATTAGGAAAATTAGAAGTAGGAGCGGTTATAAAAGTTGATTGTTTAACTTTTTAGCATTTCTATATGAGGAATACCGTCTTCTAAATAATCTTCTCCAATCTTTATAAACCCATGAGATTCGTAAAATTTTTTTAAATATACTTGTGCAGATATTGTAATCTTAGAAACTTTAAAGTGATGCTCTATAGCTTTTATTGAAGCTTTCATTAAAAGGTGTCCAAAACCAAATTTTCTTTCTTTACTAGAAACAACAACTCTACCAATACTTGCATTTTTAAAATAATCTCCTGGCTTAAAAATTCGCGTATACACTATAATCTTTTCATTTTTTAAACCAAAAACATGTAGCGATTTTTGATCTTTACCGTCTACATCTTGGTACACACAATCTTGTTCTACTACAAAAACTTCAGAACGTAATTCTAATATTTGATAAAGTTCTATAGTTGTTAATTCTAAAAAGGTTTTTGTAATAAATTCCATTATCCTGAACATGAAATTTTATGAACTCTATTTGCATGACGACCTCCTTCAAATTTCGTTGAGATAAAAATATCTACAAAACCTAAAGCTTGTTGTAAAGAAACAAAACGTGCAGGAATTGTTAAAATATTAGAGTTGTTATGTTGGCGCGTTAATTCAACTAATTCGTTATTCCAACACAATGCAGCTCTAATTCCTTGGTGTTTGTTTGCAGTCATTTGAGCACCGTTTCCAGAACCACATAAAATAATACCAAATTCTGCTTTACCAGATTCTACAGCATCTGCAGTTGGGTGAATTGCATCTGGATAATCCATAGAATCATTTGTGTCCGTTCCAAAATTTAAAACTTTACATCCTTTTTTTTCTAAGTGTTTTATAATTTCAAATTTATAATCTGTTCCAGCGTGATCGTTACCAATAGCAATATTCATAAGAAGTTGATTTTAATTTAGTTGTATGCAACAAAAATATATAATTTAACGGTTATCAACTGTTATAAACAACGTTAATTTATATATATTTAATAACTGTTTCTTTTTTAAGTTTTTAGCTTTTTAAGTATATGTTAAGAAAATGTGATGATAAACTTGTAACTTTATTTGGAGATTAAAATTATTATTACAATACACTACAATGGTTAACATACACAAACTTTCTTTTGATTTTATAATAAAAGTTTATGAACATAATTTTCACACTATGTTTACATTATAAAATAAATATTTATAAATAAAATAAGGTTAATAAGTGTTTATATATTTTGTTTATAACTTTAAGTTAGAGTTGATTTTTAAGCTTTTAAATACCTAATAAAATGTCAATCATTTTTAATAACTCAAATACTAAAATAAAAAGTAATTAATTTATAGTAACTATTCACATGCTATTATAAACACCATTGTTTTTTAAAATTTTATAAAAGAATAAATTAATATAATATAGAATGTTTATAACTATAAAAATAATTACAAATAGACCTAACAAAGACTTTTAAAAGTATAATTAAATTTAGTAGATATGAACTATTTTATTTTATAATAAACTGAATAGCCTTTTTTATAATTTTTACATTTATTTCTCCAGTTCCAATTAATTCTCCATCAGCTTGTATAAAAGGTTTTGAATTTCTTGGTATTACAGTTATTTCATTTGTTTTATAAATTTCTATTTTTTTATGATTCACTATATTCCCGTTATATAATTTTCTTATGTTATAAATTAAATCAAAAAAAAATAAATTTTTAGCAATGGTAATATCTAATAAACCATCAGAAGGATTTACATCTTTTGTAAACTGCATTCCACCACCAGAAAATTTGCAGATTCCAAAAAGTGTCATTAGACAATTAGTTTCAATAACATTATTATTAAAAATAATCTTGAAGAAAGACTTTTTATATAAAAATAACCCCGCTAATCCACTTAATAAATAAGCTACAGATCCAAACCTTTTTAACTTATTTAATTTATTAACTATATAACCATCATATCCCAATCCAGCTAAATTATTAAAATAAGAAATAGTATTATCAGAAGTTTTTAAAACACCAATATCTTGTAAAATAATTTTATTTTTATGTATAATTTCTATCGATTCTTTAATAGAATTTGGAATATTATAAGTTTTAATCCAATCATTTCCTGTACCTAAAGGTATTACGGCAATAGTTATATCGGAAGTTTTTACATATATTTGCATCATTATTCCGTTAACTACATGATGTAGTGTTCCATCTCCACCAACAGAAATAATATTTCTAAACCCTTTTTGAATAGCGTTTTGTACCAATTCAATTTCGTGTTTGGAAAATTTAGTAAAAGCAAAAGTATAAGAAATATTCTTAATTTTTAATAATTGCTTAATCTCCTTCCATTTTCTAGAAAAATTTCCGTTTCCTGAAGTAGAATTTGCAATTACAAACCAAGAATTAGTATTTATTATATCAATATGTGACATATAAATGAATTAATAATAAGCCAAATTACAAAATAGATAGATAACAGTTTTTTAATACAAAAGAAATAGAATTAATTGTAATTTGCAGATAGTATCAATTAGAGTAAGTTTTTAAATAAAAAATAATTCGAAATGATACACATAATAAAAAATAAATGACAAAAAAGAAAAAAAAAATATATAAAAAGAAAGGAAATGTTGTTAAAGACATCACAAGAAATATATTTAAAGTGCTAAATGAAAACAGTGAAAAGAGTTATAATTACAAACAAATTGCTGCAAAATTAAAGATATCAGATACAGATGGTAAAAATCAAATTATAAAGAAATTAGCAGAACTAACTGTAAATAAAAAAATAAAGGAAGTAGAAAGAGGTAAATTTAAAGTAAGCATAGATAGAAAATATTCAATAGGTACATTAGACGTTACTTCTAATGGTAATGGTTATTTTATAACTGAAGATTACGATGACGATATATTTATACCGAATGTAAACCTTGGTAAAGGTCTTCATCAAGATACCGTAAAGGCTTTTGTATATAATAAGCGAAGTGGAAAAAAA
>Ga0115008_10004170_pt1 | contig 12006 bp, 9 predicted proteins | sample FraStrMetagenome_FD_87164 | JGI IMG/M metagenome (GOLD analysis project Ga0115008, IMG submission 87164) | Marine eukaryotic phytoplankton communities from Arctic Ocean - Fram Strait ARC3M Metagenome | ecosystem: Environmental > Aquatic > Marine > Oceanic | place: Fram Strait | collected 2012-06-18
TAGGGCCCCGCGTCTCGGACCACGGGCTTTTAGTGTTGGGGCCGTAAATTTATTCGGCAGTAATTTTGTTTGCCACCACTAACTGATGAAGCAGGCATTGCCTTCGCGATGCACTAATGGCTGTTTTGCGGACAAAGCGGGCCTTCCCTGCCGCTGCGCAAATGTCGGCTTTTTGATATGATCGACAATACGCAGTTTTTAGTGCTTGTTTGAAATGTCGGCATGGGCACGCTAGATTGTTGGCAATTGCTGACCTCAACTCAACTTTCTAAACTGATAAACTTAGCAACAACTTCATGGGTTGTAGCCGCTTGAAATTTTTTGAGCAGACGCGCGCGTACGTCCTCAATTGTCCGAGTGGACAGCCCCAATTCCGCTGCGATGTGCTTACTGGTGCGGCCCGAACGTAACCCCAGAACAACGTCCCGTTCTCTCTTAGTTAACGTTGGGAATTGCGCTGTCTCCTGAAGTCGCGCGAACGTTAAGACTGTACGAGCGAGCGGATCATTGCGATCGAGCGCATTGGCACGAAAGCGGCACCACACGACTTCTCCGTTTGAGCAAGGCAAAAGACGTAGGTCTGAGTATGGCTCTCCTTTGCTCAGGGCCTGAATGCCGATGTCACGAACGCGATCAAATTCGGCTTCGTTTGAATATAATATCCGACAGCTCTGATCCACTAATTCCTCCATTCTAAACCCAGTCATGTCACAAAACATGGTATTGCAGGTCCGAATGATCCTGTTTTCGGTCAAAACGACGCCAATAGGTGCGGAGTCAAATGCAAGTTGGGTCAAGTTTTCCATTGCAGTATGATACCGTAGAACTACGGTATTGCCACAGTATTTGAAAAACCTACACTTAGCTGAGTCTAAAGATAGCTCTGCTGAGCATAAGTGCTTAGGCCATGAAATTCGACGAAGGCCGCTAAAACGCAGGCTGGGAAAAACATAACGGGGAGTCAAACAATGAAATCAATTTTGCTATCAAGCGCTGTGCTGCTGATCGCGACGTCAGCCTATGCGGCGAAAACAGATGTAACCATTGGTCTGCAGCTTGAACCACCGCATCTGGATCCAACATCTGCTGCTGCGGGCGCTATTGACCAAGTGGTCTACTCAAATATCTTCGAAGGGCTGACACGCTTCGGATCAGATGGCGCTGTTCTTCCAGGTCTGGCGGAAAGCTGGGACATTTCTGAAGATGGCACAGTCTACACCTTTAACCTGCACAGCGGCGTTTCGTTCCATGATGGAACATCATTCGAAGCGAGCGACGTCGTCTTCTCATTGGACCGTGCACGCGCAGAGGATTCCACCAACGCCCAAAAAGCACTGTTTGCCGGTATCGAAAGCGTAGAAGCCGTTGACGCGACCACGGTGAAGGTCACGCTTTCCGCGCCACAGGGTAACTTCTTATTCAATATGGCTTGGGGCGATGCTGTGATCGTTGCACCAGAAAGCATCGAAGACATCAAAAACAACCCGGTGGGAACAGGTGCGTTCACGTTCTCAGAATGGCGTCAGGGCGACAGCATCTCTTTGGTCCGCAACGACAGCTATTGGGGAACACCTGCTGTTCTGGAAAGCGCAACGTTTAAATACATTTCAGAACCAACCGCGGCATTTGCGGCCATGATGGCCGAAGATGTTGACGCATTCTACAGCTATCCAGCACCAGAGAACCTGGCCCAATTCGAAGCTGATCCTCGCTTTACCGTTTTGTCAGGCAACACCGAGGGTGAAACCATCCTTGCGATCAACAACAAATTGGAGCCATTCGATGACGTCCGTGTACGCAGAGCCGTGTCCATGGCGATTGACCGTCAGGCAATCATCGATGGCGCAATGTTTGGCTACGGCACGCCAATCGGGACGCACTTTGCGCCGCATAACCCAGACTACGTTGATCTGACCGGCAACGCGCCGTTTGATCCGAAAGCGGCCAAGGCGCTGTTGGCTGAGGCAGGCTATCCAGATGGTTTCACGACGACGTTGAAATTGCCACCGCCGTCATATGCACGCCGTGGTGGTGAGATCATCGCAGCCCAGTTGCGCGAGATTGGCATCGAGACGGAAATTTCAAACCTCGAATGGGCGCAGTGGTTGGAGCAGGCGTTCCGTGGGTATGACTTTGGCCTAACCATCGTAAGCCATACAGAACCAATGGATATTGGGATCTATGCGCGTCCAGAATACTATTTCCAGTATGACAACGCGGAATTCCAAGATCTGATCGAAGCATTGGGTGTTGAAAATGATCCTGCAACACGCTCTGAATTGTTGAGGCAGGCGCAAACCATCATCTCTGAGGATTACGTGAATGGCTACCTGTTCCAGCTGGCCCTTACCTCTGTCGTAAATGCCAGACTCACTGGCATTTGGGAGGACGCGCCAACGCAGGCCATTGACCTGACTGCGGTTTCTTGGTCCGAGTGATCTGCGTCTAAATGCTCACGTATGTAACGAAACGACTAGGTTCGCTGTGCCTCTCACTGATCGTGGCGAGCCTGGTCATCTTTGCCTGCATTGAAATTGTTCCTGGTGATCCAGCTAGTTTCATGTTGGGCATTAATGCGCAGCCTGACACCATTCAGGCCCTGCGGGTGGAACTGGGGCTCGATCAATCGCTGGCTCAACGGTATCTAGGTTGGGTTGGTGGCCTCCTTGGTGGCGACATGGGCACGTCCTACACCTACCGTACACCGGTGTCTGACATTGTGTCGGACCGGTTGCAGGTGTCGCTGCCGCTGGCATTGTATGCATTGACGCTTACGGTTGTTGTCGCGTTCCCGGTTGGGATTTTGGCGGCGGCCCGCAGAGGATCAGTCGCTGACATTACCGTAATGGGTGCGACGCAGTTGGGTGTCGCAATACCCAATTTCTGGTTTGCGATCCTGATGGTCATTCTGTTTGCCATCAATCTACGTTGGTTTTCAGCCGGTGGGTTCCCGGGCTGGGATGCAGGCATTTTCCCAGCTATTAAAGCCCTGACCTTACCTGCAATTGCGTTGGCTTTGCCGCAGGCTTCGATCTTGGCCCGCGTGATGCGATCATCGTTGTTGGACACACTTTCAGAAGACTACATGCGCACAGCCCGCGCCAAGGGGCTAACACGTCGGCAAGTGTTGTGGCGCCACGCGCTGCGCAACGCGATGATCCCAGTTTTGACGATCATTGGCCTTCAATTTTCATTCCTGCTCGCCGGTGCAATTATTATCGAAAACGTTTTCTTTTTGCCTGGTCTCGGGCGGCTGGTGTTTCAGGCCATCACGCAACGCGATCTTATTGTTGTTGAAAGCGTTGTCATGCTGCTGGTCTTTGCGGTCATTCTGCTGAACTTCTTTGTTGATATCGCCTATGCGTGGGTCGATCCACGCCTAAGGGCTCGGAGCTAATATGACCGAGAACGGCTTCCTTCACAGTGCACTACGCTCACGCAACATGGTGATCGGTCTTGGGTTGACTGCGGTCTTTGTCATTGGCACGCTTCTTTCACTGATTTGGACGCCGCATGACGTCACCGCGTTGGAAATCGGAAACAAGCTGCAAACACCCTCGGCCACACATTGGTTTGGCACGGATCATTTTGGGCGTGACACGTTCTCGATGATCATGGTGGGGGCTCAAACCTCTATCGCAGTGGCATTTATTGCGGTCGGGATTGGAATGGGCTTGGGCGTGCCGCTCGGGCTTGCCGCTGCTGCGCGCCACGGCGGTTGGCTGGACGAAATCATCATGCGGGGCAACGATCTGGTTTTTGCATTTCCGTCGTTGTTGATAGCTATCATGATCACTGCGATTTTTGGGCCATCGGCTGTGAACGCGATCATCGCCATTGGTATTTTTAACATACCCGTATTTGCCCGGCTCAGCCGTGCCGCGGCACTGCCGCTTTGGCAGCGTGACTTTATCTTATCTGCCCGAGTGGCCGGCAAAGGACAGCCCAGAATTTCGGCGGAACACATTTTGCCGAACATCACCAACCTTCTGATAGTTCAAGGTACTATTCAATTCTCTCTCGGTATTCTGGCCGAAGCGGGGCTAAGCTATGTGGGCCTTGGCGCGCAACCACCAATCCCGAGCTGGGGGCGCATGCTGGCCGAAAGCCAGACCCTGATCTACACATCACCACATCTCGCGTTGTTCCCCGGCTTCGCAATTCTACTCACTGTCCTTGGCTTAAACCTTGCAGGTGACGGCTTGCGTGATCTGCTTGATCCCAAGATTCGGAGGGCGCGATGATGAGCATCCTACGTATCCAAGATCTGAATTTATCCATCAATGGAACGTCAATCCTTGAAGCCGTGTCAATTGAGATTTCACCGGGCGAGGTCTGTGGAATCATCGGTGAAAGTGGTTCAGGCAAATCGCTCACTGCGTTCTCTGTGATGCAACTTTTACCAGACGGCGCAACATCTCGTGGGACGATTGAGCTGGATGGCTTGAACGTCTTGGACGCTGACGAAGCATCGCTTTGCGCCATGCGGGGGAAAAGCGTTGGGATGGTATTCCAAGAGCCGATGACCGCGTTAAACCCTTTGCAAACGATTGGCCAACAAGTGGCTGAAACGATCCGTATTCATGAACGCGTCACAAAGTCTGAGGCGTTGAAACGCGCGGCCGAGACGCTAGAACGGTGCGAACTGCCGCAAGATAAGTTCCCTTTGACGCGTTACCCGCACGAGTTGTCAGGTGGGCAGCGACAACGGGTGGTGATCGCAATGGCCATCGCATTGCGCCCAAAACTGCTGATCGCGGATGAGCCGACAACAGCGTTAGACGTGACCACACAGGCCGAAATTTTAGTGCTGTTGAAACAGCTGGTAGAAAAAGATGGTATGGGGTTGATGCTCATCACCCATGATCTGGCGGTTGTGACGGACATTGCGGACACTATCGTCATTATGAACAAAGGCACGGTTGTCGAACGCGGCATGGCTAAGACGCTGTCTCAGACAATGCAACATCCCTACACCAAGGCGCTGTTTGCGGCCTCTGCCCACCAACCAGAACGTGGTACGACGCATGATGACAGCGTTCTGCTTTCCGTACAAAACGCCATTCGCGACTACCCATTACCCCGCAAAACACCCTTTGGAAAACCGGGTGTTTTTCGGGCTGTTGATCACGTGAGTTTTCATATCAAACGCGGCGAATGCCTTGGTCTTGTCGGGGAAAGCGGGTGCGGCAAGTCAACGCTGACACGCGCGATTTTGGGACTAGAAGACCTGCAAGGCGGTGAAGTTCTAATGGCAGGTGAGAGCGTGCACCATTCCGCTGAGGCGCGGCGCAAAATGCAGGTCGTCTTTCAAGACCCCTACGGGTCTTTCAACCCACGCCACAAAGTGGGTCGACTGATCGCTGAACCCTTCTTTAGCCTTGGCCGCAAAGCAATGACGGATGAGATCGCAGAGGCACTCGTGTCGGTCGGCCTAACCGCTGCGGATCAGTTTAAATTCATTCACGAATTCTCAGGTGGTCAGCGCCAACGAATTGCGATCGCGCGGGCCTTGATCGTCAAACCGGAACTTATTATTTTGGACGAAGCTGTGTCTGCTTTGGATGTTTCTGTTCGAGCGCAAGTACTTGATTTATTGTCTGATATTTCCACCAGGCTTGGGCTTACCTACTTGTTCATCACGCATGACCTGACTGTTGTAAAAGCAATCGCTGATCGGGTGATGGTGATGAAGTCAGGGCAGATCATCGAAGAGGGCGTCACGGCAGACGTCTTTGCCGCGCCCCAACAAGACTATACCCGCACCCTGATCGCGTCAGCCCCGCAACTGCCCGAACTTGAGGTGGTACAATGAAACCTGGGCCAAGAAACCTTTTGACCGACGTGACTGGCCTTTTGGTCGGCAACGCAGAAGATCAAGATCTGAAATCCGGCGTGACGGTTGTAACGGGTGATGTACCCTTCGTCGCAAGTGTGCATGTTATGGGCGGCGCACCGGGCACGCGCGAAACAGATCTTTTGGCACCGGATAAAACCGTCGCTGGCATTGATGCCTTGGTGCTGTCAGGTGGGTCCGCCTTTGGTTTGGCGGCCTGTGATGGGGTTGTGGACGGTTTGCGGCGCGCGAAACGTGGGTTCCCCGTGGGACCAGTGACCGTACCGATTGTTCCCGGTGCCATTCTTTTTGATATGGTCAATGGTGGGAATAAAGATTGGGCCGACAACCCTTATCCACAACTCGGGCGGGCTGCCTTAGATGCAGCCGGAGTGGACTTCAATCTTGGGTCCACAGGGGCTGGAACCGGTGCGTTGGACAGCTGTTTTAAGGGTGGTCTGGGATCTGCGTCTGTGATGTTGGACAGCGGACGGACCGTTGCGGCCTTGATGGCTGTTAATCCTGTTGGGTCGGTCACAACACCAGGTGGCAATCATTTCTGGGCCGCGCCACATGAGATGGGCGATGAATTTGGTGGCGTTGGTCCCGACTTAAGGAGCAATCTGGTCACCCCAGATCCAAGCCAGAAAATGGCGATGATCGCCGCAGCGGGTCAAGACCGAGCCAACACGACAATCGGGGTCATTGCCACCGATGCCGCACTCACCAAAGCACAGTGTCACCGACTAGCGGTAGCCGCGCATGACGGAATTGCACGCGCCATACAACCGGCACATTCACCCTTTGATGGCGACTTGCTGTTTGCAGTTTCCACCGGCACTGGTCCGGTCGTGGATGATATGGCATTGTTTGAACTAGGCCATGCGGCATCTGTCTGCGTCGCCCGGGCCATCGCGCGCGGGGTTTTTGAAGCGACGCCTCGGCCCGGCGATGTGTTGCCCACTTGGAATAATAAAAAGAGGAAAGCCCAAATATGATCGAAATGCCGAATGGGATTGCGCCAGATCAGTGCCTCATTGGTGGCCAGTGGCGGCCGCCTGCGGGCGGCGAATACCTCGACCTGCTCAACCCGTCTGATGGATCAACACTCTGCGCTATTGCGCGCGGAACGTCTGCGGACGTCGATGCAGCTGTGGATTCGGCAAAGGCTGCATTGAACGGTGATTGGGGGGCGGCCACGGCGGTGGAGCGCGGACGCATCCTCACTAAAATCAGCCAGCATGTCCTGAAGCATGTCGATCTATTGGCGACACTTGAGGCGCAGGACGTTGGTAAACCCCTGACACAGGCGCGCAATGATGCCATCGCCTTGGCGCGCTATTTGGAGTTTTACGGTGGAGCAGCCGACAAGGTTCATGGTCAGACCATCCCATATATGGAGGGATACACCGTCTATACCCTGCGCGAGCCGCATGGGGTTACGGGCCATATCGTCCCTTGGAACTATCCAATGCAGATCATCGGCCGATCTGTTGGCGCGGCGTTGGCCATGGGCAACGCCTGCGTTTTGAAACCCGCGGAGGAGGCATGCCTGACAGCACTCGCCTTTGCCGAAATTGCGCGCGACGCTGGTTTACCTGATGGTGCACTAAACGTTGTTTCGGGGCTTGGTGCAGAGGCAGGCGCAGCGCTCTCAACCCACAAAGATGTCCATCATATTTCCTTCACGGGCTCCGTCGGCGTTGGAAAGCTTATCCAGAAAGCGGCCGCAGAAAACATCGTGCCTGTCACGCTCGAACTTGGCGGGAAATCACCGCAGGTCGTTTTTGCAGATGCAGATTTGGACGCGGCCCTGCCATTCCTTGTCAACGCAGGTATCCAGAACGCCGGGCAAACGTGCTCGGCATCTTCACGGATACTGGTTCAAGACAGCCTGTTGGACGAAGTCACAACCAGAATGACCGAGGCCTATGGAGCCCTAATTGCAGCGCCAGCCTTAGAAGACAAACATGTTGGGCCTTTGGTGTCCCATCGCCAAAAGGCTATCGTTAATAGCTTCTTAGAGAGGGGTGCCGATCTCACTATTGCGGCACAGGGCGTGATTTCAGATAGCGCGCCTGATACAGGGGCTTATGTGGCGCCCACACTTTTCGCAGATGTCGCGCCCGACCATAGCCTCGCGCAAGATGAAATCTTCGGTCCGGTTCAGGTTATCATTCCGTTCAAGGACGAAAACGAGGCCATCGCAATCGCAAACGGAACCGACTACGGGCTTGTCGCCTCTTGCTGGAGCCGTGATGGCGCGCGTCAGATGCGTATGGCGAAAAAGCTGCGCGCGGGGCAGGTCTTTGTAAACAACTACGGCGCAGGCGGTGGCGTTGAACTCCCTTTCGGTGGATCTGGCCATTCAGGGCATGGGCGTGAAAAAGGGTTCGAGGCACTCTTTGGTTTCTCGACGGTCAAAACAGTTGCCACTTATCACGGTTAGGACAGAACATGAGATTACAAGACAAAGTAGCCGTTGTAACCGGAGGCGCATCAGGGTTTGGAGCCGGGATTGTCCGCAAGTTCGCAGAAGAAGGCGCACGCGTTGTTGTCGCGGATTTGAACGTTAATGGCGCACATGAGATCGCGGCAGAGGTCAAAGGCCTTGGGATACAGGTCGACGTCGCAGATGGCGCTTCGGTGGCTGCGATGGTGGACGCGACGCTCGGTGCCTATGGCCGTTTGGACATCTTGGTAAACAACGCAGGAATCACGCATTACCCGGCACCATTGGAAGAAGTGACCGAGCAGGACTTTGACAAAGTTTTTGCCGTGAATTGCAAATCAGTTTTCCTAACAGCACAGAACATTGTTCCCGTGATGAAAAAGCAGGGCCAGGGCGCAATTTTGAACGTGGCCTCTACGGCTGGGGTCAGCCCGCGTCCGCGCCTGAATTGGTACAACGCATCTAAAGGCTGGATGAACACGGCAACCAAGGCGATGGCCGTCGAATTGGCACCGCAAGGTATCCGAGTCAACGCGATCAATCCCGTCGCTGGGGAAACGCCTCTGCTCAAGGTCTTTATGGGTGAAGACACACCGGAAATCCGAGCAAAGTTCCTGTCCACAATCCCAATTGGCCGGTTTTCCACGCCAAGCGATATGGGGAATGCCGCCTGCTTCTTGTGCTCGGACGAGGCCAGCATGGTCACGGGCGTCTGCATGGAGGTGGACGGTGGCCGGTGTATTTAATACGCGCAGCACTAGACCAAAAAACGCAAACAAGGGTACAATATGACACAGAATGATAAGTCTTCTGATCCTCGTCCGCTTTGGCAATGGAGCGCGACAGAGATTGCGACCGCGACACACAGAGGTGCGTTGAGCGCGTTTGAAGTTGTGGAAGCTGCCTTGGATCGCCTGGATGCCGTGAACCCCGATTTGAATGCCGTTGTTGAGGTCTGCGTAGACGCCGCCCGTGCCGAAGCGAAAGCGTTGGATGCCAGCGACGCACCCAAGGGGCCGCTGCACGGTGTGCCGGTCACGATCAAGATCAATGTCGACCAGAAAGGCCATGCGACAAGCAATGGCGTCGCTGCCTTCAAAGATGTAATCGCGCCAGATGATGCTCCCGTTGTGGCCAACCTAAGAGCCGCCGGTGCAGTCATCATAGGGCGCACCAACACACCAGAATTTTCATTTCGAGCAGACACCGACAATCCGCTATTCGGGCGCACGCACAACCCGTGGGGCCGCCATGTTTCGGCAGGCGGATCATCAGGGGGCGCTGGCGCCTCTGTGATGGCTGGCATCGGAGCATTGGCGCATGGAAACGACATTGGTGGCTCTCTTCGGTTTCCGGCATCTGCAAACGGGGCTGTGACGGTCAAACCAGGGCTTGGTCGTGTGCCCGCTTGGAACCCAAGCCAAACCCGCGAAAGGGGCCTATTGGCGCAATCCATGTCGGTGCAGGGGGTCATCGCACGAACCGCTGATGACCTGCACCTGTCGATGCCAACGCTGATTGCAGCAGATATCCGTGATCCCCTTCATGTCCCATTCCCATGGACTGGGACTGCGCCAAAGACGCCTATCAAAGTTGCTGTCAGCAAAGATGACTTTGGCTTTGGCCTGCATCAAGACGTCTCACTCGCCATCGACCGTGCGGCGTCCGCACTCACCAATGCTGGATACGTGGTCGAAGAAGTAGAACCGCCCTTGGTACGTGAAACTGGTGAAATTGGGTATAGGTCATTGTTGGGTGAAGTGAAAACCTTGCTTGGACCGGATATCCAAGAACACGGATCAGACATCCTGCAAGCAATATTCGATGACTACCATAAAGTCTTTCCGCCTTTTGAAGGTACAGAGCTTGTTTCGATGTTGGGGCAACGGTCCCGATACGCACGGGCATGGGCAGAGTTTATGGAAACCTATCCATTGGTTTTGTCGCCGTTCCTACTGCAACCCTTCTTCGCACCCGCCAGAGATACCGAAGGTGTTGAAGGCGTGACCGAGGTGTTGGGGCAGGCCCATTGGTCGTTTATTATGAGCTACCTTGGTCTACCCGCCGGGAACATTCCAACCCATGTTGCTCAATTGCCGTATGGCCCTGTGCCCATAGGTGTTCAAATCGCTGGTCAAAGATGGCGAGAGGATTTGATCGTGGACGCGATGCAAGCGATTGAGCAAGAAATTCCGCCAATGTGTACGACACTCTGGACTCAAGTCATGAGTGAGTGTTGCACGTGATTATAGATGCGCCTTTCTGACATTTGTTGAAACAAGCGCCTCGTGCCAATCCGCGTCCAATGTATGTCGGGATTGTTTTAGAGCTGGAAACCGACACCCCGAAAAGCCGTATCGGTGGCACTGTCAGATTAAACTTGGTTGAAGTGGTCAGGGTGGGTTTGTAGCGTACTTGGATGACAAAACATTCCCCATTTAGCTACTTTAAAACCAGCCCTGAAGTCATCCGACTTGCAGTCATGCTGTATGTGTGTTTTCCGCTTTCGCTCCGTAATGTGGAGGACCTTCTTCATGAACGGGGCGTTGACGTAAGTCATGAAACGATTCGGTTTTGGTGGAACCGCTTCGGGCCAATGTTTGCATCAGAGATTGCTAGGAAAAGACGTAACCAGGCACGCTGTCATTCTAATTGGCAGTGGCGCTTTGATGAGGTCTTTGTGAAGATCAACGGTGAACGGCACTACCTTTGGCGTGCTGTAGATCACGAAGGTGAAGTTCTAGAAAGTTATGTAAGTAAGCGCCGAGATCGCAAAACTGCATTGAAATTCATAAGAAAATCAATGAAGCGCAATGGCAAACCTAAAATTATAGTAACGGACAAACTGCGTTCCTACCGCGCAGCGATGATGATCATAGGAAATGCTGGCCGGCAAGAAACAGGTCGCTGGTTAAACAAGAGAGCTGAGAATTCTCATTTACCGTTCAGGCGATGAGAGAGGGCGATGCTAAGATTTCGACGAACGGCAACCTTGCAGAAATTCGTCTCCATCCACGCTTCAAGCCAATCCGTACCGCTGCTCTCGCTGAGTGGCGTCAATTATTGAGCGCATAGATTTAGGCTGCGCCAGCAATCCGATGCTTGCAATCATTAGTCTAACAGCACCGAACTGTGGATTTAAGACGTTGTTCCGCGCACCCAACCCACTCAAAATCCAGCGGCAAGCCCGTCTTTGCGTGGATCAGATCCTGATGCATACCCGCCCTCAGGCAAGCGGCAAATCAATTGCGCACCGCCAAAGCCAAAGGCATTGTCTGGCGCTTCAAGTTCGATCTTGTGGCCGATCACTGCCAAGGCCTTCAAGGTCGCATCAGGCATCGTATCCTCACAGGCCAGCACCAACCCCTCAACAAAGCGCCAACGTGGCGCATCCGCTGCCATCTGTGGATCTTGTCCCCAAATTTGGGTCCGCAGTACCATTTGAACATGGCCTTGTGCCTGCATTGGCCCGCCCATCACGCCAAAGCTCATCAATGGTCCATCTGGGCCCATCAAAAATCCGGGAATAATTGTATGAAACGGGCGTTTGTTCGGCCCGACCAGATTTGGACTATCAGGCTCGAGCGAAAACCCAGCACCGCGATTTTGCATTGAAATACCTGTTCCGGGAATAGCTACGCCAGACCCGAACCCTGCATAGTTTGATTGAATGAACGACACCATCATTCCAGACTCATCCGCAACTGTTAGATAGACA
>Ga0115008_10004171_pt1 | contig 12005 bp, 9 predicted proteins | sample FraStrMetagenome_FD_87164 | JGI IMG/M metagenome (GOLD analysis project Ga0115008, IMG submission 87164) | Marine eukaryotic phytoplankton communities from Arctic Ocean - Fram Strait ARC3M Metagenome | ecosystem: Environmental > Aquatic > Marine > Oceanic | place: Fram Strait | collected 2012-06-18
AAAATTCGTCATTTTTTGCATATTACATAATTTTGGGCCGGACCGGGCCGGGCCGGGCCGCGGCCCACTTTTTTGGCCTGGGCTGGGCCGGACCGGGGCCGGGCAACTATTTTGCAAAATTTTCATCCCTGCTCTAACCCGAAAATTAATCTACGAGACTAAAACTGATTTTATAAATCATGATGATAAGATTTCGCGATAGAAAGGAAGTGATGCTTTTGTGGGTTACGGCTGGCATTTCCTCTCAAGGTTCAATTTTCGTTCCGTACCCGTTTCATAATGTTAAGCAGAAATGTGAATCTCGACCTGGTTGACAAAATACTTCCGGTGAGAAACGGGTTATTGGAATTTGACGCGCAGTAAATACTGAATAACGTGGACTCTTTTAAATAAAATGACCTTTCGGATTGGTAATTCACTCATATAACTACTTGATAAACTCGTGGAGGACCTCAATGGTTATAAACCCTTTCGGGGAAACTGGCCAATTAATTGTCTATTTCAATTTCGCTAAAAATGGCTGAGCGAAGCGAAGCTAAAAGCGTGAAGCGAAGCTTCGCTTCAAAATGTGTCAAACTTTTATTTTTGAGGCGAAGCTTCGCTTCGCTCAGCCATTTTTAGCGTAACTGAAGTGAACAATTAATTGTTAATCTCTTTTTGCTAAAAGAAAATAATTGGTTGACAAATGTTCACTGTAGTTAAACTCCTAAAAATTATGAAACGCTTACATCAACACGAGTATGTAGTCGATTTTCCAGCAAGAGCGCTGCGTGCTGCGTGATTTAGCGTCGATTTGACACCACCAAATGCAACAATTTGGATAATGGTGCGCGCTAAACTCCAGCTTCTCCTTGCTCAAAACTGAAATTATGACAAACTAGAAACTCGAGGAGACTTTCTCACGGAACAAATGACTTACATCCTTCATTTTGAAAAACAATCGTGGACTCAAGATGGCTCAAAACAGCTGAGTTTACACTTAGATACAGGCTTCTTCGCTGGACTAGGAAACCACAAAGCTTTTTCTTATCCGTTATCAACGCGAGCTCCAGCTATGAACCAAAAATAAACGCTTCGTGGTTCACCCCAAAAGCAGAAACTCAAAACTTAAAAAAGTGAACTCGAAAAATCGACGACGTAAAACTCGTTTTTTACGTCAAGGGAACAAGAAAAAGTGAGCGATAACTTTTGCAACTTTGAAAATGGCATTTGTGCTGAGCTGTAAGCGCTTGTTTTTAGGGAACAGCTGCTTGTTTGAGAGCTCAGGGGCCGATAAGGGTAATTTTCTCAATTTTTTTCGTTTAAAATTAATGCTGGACTTCCAATTTGGTATTTTTAAATTCCGTTTTTCTTCAAGAAAGCCGAGGTCACTTTAATTCGAGTGTTTTAATCATCACTTCCAGCGGATTTTGGTAAATAGAGCCTGTCGTGTTCACGTTTTTGCTCAGCCGCACGTAGAATCAGAGGATTGACTGTCGCACTATGGAACGGAAACGTGTTTCGGAGGCTGCTCTTGTAGCCATCATAACACTTCTGTACTAGATAAGGCAGTGCTTGTCTTCTGACATAATTCGAATTTGTGGCTGAATTGTCCATCTCAAATCTTGCTTTCTAAAATTGCGTGATCCGTTCAAAGAAAAATAACCCTTTTAAAAGTTCAACGAACCTTGATCTAACCTCTGTTTTTCCAACTATTCTCATAGATCCGTCTCAGCATGCGGCTTCATTCTATGAAGCACCTCGACCCGACAGATTACGAAAATATTGACTTGTAGTCTGGTAAAACTTTCTAGGGTTCAACAAAGCCTCTAAAAAGACCTGTCGTTCGTGATTGTTGATTCGTGGTGTAAACAATTTACATTGAAAAATTATCGCTATCAAAATTTTGCTTACAACTTAATCTAATGAGCTGAAACTTCTCAAAAACCAACGGAAGCCGCATACGTATTCTTCGAACAAAATAACTTAATAAATCAGACAGCAGATTTTAACCGGATCCGAGTCAGCCGATACATTCAGAACACCTCGCTACCCTTTCTGATAAATCAAATTTGAAAATCTGCGTTCCGGTTGTATTTGATTTTCAAAAAATACTCAGCGAAATGTAGAATTTTATTTTGTATTTTTTGAGAATTTTGTATCAATTAGCCGCATCAGGCTGCATTGACGGGTGTGCCGCTTTGAACTCTTCTATTGCTTCCAGTCGAGCGGCGACCTCGCTGATCCTGGGAAAACTGCTCATTTCAACTCCAAATCGTTTCGCATTGTAAACTTGCGGCACCAAACACAAATCTAAACGTACAAATTTAAAAGCATTTAAAAAAAAATTTGATAATATTTTTTTTCAATAAAACTTTGTTGTCCTAAAATTTAGGACCTAAATTTTATTAAAATGGGGACTTTATACGACTGGTATTATGCCAGTAGCTCTGGCAACTTTCCAGTGCTGGCTGACGAGATGCGTCGTGTTCGAATTAGGTCATCGTGATGATGGAACAGTTTGAACCTTTTTTTCCTTTCTAAAGCTCAACTCACTCGATGTTGACCGAGCTGATAAGAATTTGTATCTCTCCGCTAGTGACTGATAACGACAATCAAAATTATAATAGATGCTCTGCGGGGTACAAGTTGTACCTCCACGGCGTGATTAAACACCTTTAGAAAACTTCTATATTTTTAACGAACGGACAGGCTGCGGACAGATGATAAGCACTGAAAGCGATAAAGACGTCTAACACTAACCTGCCACGGTGATTGCATCACCCGCCGAGAATTTCCATTCTGAAACGGCTCATTTTAAATTTTTATCTGGTTCAATTCAACCTGGCTTGATTGCATTTTCGACAGCCTTGAATCCTTCAGTTATCGTCTTCCGGCCCCAGTCAAGCTTGTCGGCTCTGAAAATAGAATTATATTGACAAACAATATAATTAATATATTTTATAAATATTTCAAAGCATACCCAAGAGCAATGACCTTCTTCAAAACAGCAAAATTTTGAACAGGTTGAATACCAGATCCTATTTCAGGCTCAATTTACAGCTCATTTAAACTGCTGTAAAAATTACAATAATTGCCAGATGTAATTTTGAGCCTTTTCAATCATATTCGCGATCTCACGCGCTCGAAAAGCTGCTTCAGCGTCATCTGGGATCAGCTTTGGCCCGTTGTCGTATACTTGATACGAGTTTTAAACCGCTAATTTCTTACTCTACACTCAGCAGATTGAAATAATTAAATTGAGGAAGTATCAGAGCGCAGCGGAAGATAAACTCTTATTTTGGAAATCATTTCTGAGCAAAATAGTCTACGTAACTAGCCCTACCCCCATCTCCTCCGATTGAGTACAAAGCACTTTCTTATCAGACCTAAGAAAAGAAAGAGCGTGCCAAATGGATAACACTTGAATCTTGAAAATAATCACTAAGTTTACTTTTTTTTAGCGGGTGTTCAATCCCCGAGAGGTCACTCAGAACGCGTCATTTTCTATCCGCAAAACGAAAAATAAGCTAGTATATTTGGTCTGATAAGGGTGGAAAAGGTCACTTAAAAAACCGTGCCTTGGTCCAAATATTCGATTATCGCCAGGCTCTGTGTTAACTTGTTTCAGCTCTTCTTTTGAATAATTTTTATTTATGAGTAAATAAGAGAGCTAACGTAAAATTCGTGGAAAAGCTTAAACGTGGTTCAAAGCTTAACCCTCTCAACTGACGATTGTCCAGAATGCACCCGCTGCAGTCTAATGAGTATAAATAAGGGCGTGAGAGCTGATCCTGTATTTTTCGTCCATCCGATTTTTCAATGAGTAGCGTCGGAACCTGGCCCATTGCGTTGAATTCGGCTAAATTCTGTTATTTTTACGTTGAGAAAAAGAAGCAAAACTTCCAACTTGGAACTTCTAACGCTTAATTAAAATTGTTTACATTTGTATTCTTCTTCCAACTGCTCTGACTTGAGTAGGTTCACGGCTTTGTAATCATAGTCCAAATTCTTGAGCGCTTTTGGCGGATTCCAAAAGAACATTCTTAGGTGCACTAAATTGTATACCACTCAGCCCGGCAAAATGCCGCTTAAAACACGTTTTAAGGCATTTTTATTAGGCTCAATTAGGAAAAGGCGGAATTTTGAGGAAGCTACTTCAAAGAGCTTGTAGCGTGGCGGCATGTCTTTAGCCTTAAAAGTGTCCAACGCTAACGATTCAATTTATCTTGTTTCCGATCCTAAAGCGATCCGAATGCGCCAAGAGCAACTGGATCTCCAATACGAGTAAAGCGTAAACTTGTCTGCCATTATCTCTTTTTTTTATATAAATATATACTTCTACACGTAATCTGACGGAGTTTCGCACCGTCGTCTTACTCGCGTAGGAGTCATTAAGGGGGTGGAGTCGATCAAATTAATTGTATGTTTATAATTACGACCAGATGGGTGCAGAAACTTGGGAGTTATTGAAGGAAAAATGATTTTTTTTACAAATATCATATCTTTTTGGATATTCTTGAGTTCTCCCCACATGACCAAGCAAGGCGTTGGCGTGTCTTACGGAGATAAAAACTAACAAATTAAAAAGTCGCCGTTTGAAACGCAAACGGATTATGTTGAATCCAGCTCGCCACCTATGGATAACGCAAAACGAAAAACAGACTAGCCGTTTAGACGCTATTTTGGGCCCGTTGCGAGTCCCTCTCGTTCGCTCCTAAACCGGAATATAATTTTTGAACTCTCATTTTTTTTTATAAAAAATTAATAATAACAAATATTTTTAGGTACAAAAACGAACCCGCACTTGAAAAACTCTCGATTTCTACGAACCCTAGTTTCGCATATTTCAACCCGCCAGAATATAAAATTTCTTGATTTCGCCTTGCGCGACCCCTCAAAAATTATAGACAACTTTTGAACAAGTTCTTCGTTAAAAGTCTAAGCACAGTTTGACAATAGAAATTCCTGGCGCGGGAGAAATTGTTTAGAAAAGAAATAGTGCGCCTTCCGATTCTCCCCTCTTCTTGAGCGAGTGAAAAACCTCGGACAAGAAAGATTTTCCAAAGCAGCTTGGATTGAGTATATTTACTCCTATTTCAGTTTTCGAGGATAAAAATTTATATTCACTCCCATTTACTGTAAATTTATTTCTGACATACCCGCAAGCTCTCATTAGAGAGGGTAATCCAACGCATCACAGGTTTTTATCATATTTTTTTTCACGTTTGTTCTGTCCAGTTCAAAATCGCTCGAAAACGGCCTGAGTGATTTTTGACGGAACATTGCGGTCAGTCACTTGAAACCAGAAAACTCTCGTTTCCTGTTTCCATATCGACCGTCAAATATTCTCCACGACAAAGAATAACAAATAATCTATTTATTTCAGTTCATAGGTAAAGTATCGCGCATTCTTGAGAAACGTCAAGATCTTTTATTTATTTCAGACAATTTATAAAATTTATTTTAGTCACGGGTACCAATTCTGTCATTAACACATTCAAGCTAAATTTTATTTTAAAAATATATCTTTTGAAAAGCTTGTTGTAAATTTCATCTGAATACCCCTTTACATCCAGGGAGGGATTGAAATTTTTAGTTTACAAAAAATATTTGATTTAAATTATATCGATTTTTTGACCATTTTTTGGAATTTTATATACCAGGAAAGGGTTTTTTAACCGCAGTGAGTTATAAGTAGTATTTTTTTAATTATAATGATTTTAAAACTCAAAGGAAACGGGTTAGAAGACTTATTTTTTTATTCTTTCAATAATTTTTGTATTGACAAAATTCAATTGAATCACAGGAAAGGTTCAACAATCTATTTATTTCTGCTGTTACTTTGGAAAAATAGTTACACTGGCCTTGCGCTCTAAAAACACACATATTGAACCTTCATCTATTCTTCCTAACCACATCAGGCCCGGTTGACAACTTTCATAAGCATCTCTAAATTCAAATTATAAATAAGAGTTATGCTAAAAATAGAAAATAAGAAACATAATACAAAACAGATTCTTTTTTTGTTGTCAACCCAAGCAGCGTCAAAATAACCTCATCATGGCCGTCTTTCGATCCCTTTTATTCAACGCAAAAATGCAGCTTCTACGATCCTTCTTCCTTCTCGCAGCGGCGCTGACATCTCCTGCTACTGCAGGTTTGCTCCGGAAATAATCCGGTCATAAAAATGAAAATTTTTATCAAAAAGCGCGAAGCGAAGCTTCGCGTCAAAATATCTCTTGTTTACATTTTTGACGCGAAGCTTCTCTTCGCGCTTTTTGCTTAGCTTCGTTCAGCCATTACTAGCGACATTCACGTGAACAATTAATTGGTAACTTTCCCCGCAAGGGTTAAAATTAGTTTATTATGCTTTTTCATCTTGAAGCAACGCTAAACAAGGCAAAATCTACGTGAGAACACGGTTCTCCGACGTGTCAAGAATACGCGGGCGTATTTGAATATTCGATTCAGTTGATCTGCGCTGAATTTCTTTGACACCGTTTGTCGCTGATTTTAATTCATTTTTTTAGATTGCCCGCCAGATGCCAAAATGGACCTAGTCTTCCTTGTCGACACTTCCTCCAGTATCCGAAAGGTAAAACCCGCTGATCCACGAAGCCTCGCTAGTTCAACAAACTGCGGATGATCAAGCATTAACCTTTATCCCTCTTTTTCTGGGACGAGGATTAATTGTTACAACACAACAAACTTGACTTTTAGGCTGGACACAAAGCGATTGAGTCAATTCGCTCTTTTATATACAAGGTCGTCGATGGATTTACAATGGGACCAGACCACACTTCGGTAAGAATCGTTCCTTCATTTGAGGAGAATGGTTAAAATTTTGAGAGTTTAATTTTTGGGAGAAAAATGTCTCTCGCGCATTTCTGCTGATAAATATTCATAAATTGAGTTATATGATAATGTCATGGCGCGCAATTTAGACCGGCCTCTAAATTTCACTTCCCACAAGTTCAATATATCTCAAGTTTTCTTATCGATGGAAGAATGAACAAAAAAGGATGATAAAGAAGGCTGAGTGCTCAGGAAGCGAGTGAGGCAATCTAAATACACTGATGGCGAGTTGTAGAGCTCGTCTTATCGGCACTAGGGCCATTCACGCGTTTTGCGAATTTACATGAGCACCATTAACAAGATCCAAGATAAGAGACAAATCTTTAGAAAGACGGTCAATCCAAAAATAAAGAATGCTGTTGCGCTTACTTGAACGAATAGAGCAACAATTATGTTTATCCAAAACGCGTGTAAGTTCGTGCCTAAAGATAAGACACTCCGCTGGGCTAGAATTTTTGTTCAAAGGTGCGAATAAGACTCCTTATCTACAAGCACCTTCTAAACAAGCCTTACTCATAATGGCAATCTGAGTACAGTCTGTAAAAATGAGAGTAAACAACTGATATCTAACGGTAAATAACCCCTTAACCCTTGCGGGGAAAATGACCAATTAGTTGTCCACTTCAGTTAGGCTAAAAATGGCTGAGCGAAGCGAAGCTAAAAACGCGAAGCGAAGCTTCGCGTCAAAATATTTGAAATTTTTATTTTTGACGCGAAGCTTCGCTTCGCGCTTTTTGCTTCGCTTCGCTCAGCCATTATTAGCGAAATTCAACTGGACAACTTATTGGTCACTTTACCCGCAAGGGTTAATAATCGTTGCCGAAAAAGGGTTCATAATCTAAAAGATAACTAGCAAAAGTAGATGACACGAAGGGAGGATGTAAGATCTGACCGTTTCCGATTTTGAAGTGATAAAAATGTACTGCGGTGAAAAATTAATCGAGCGGTCGGCACTCATTAGTTCGAGGAGTTTTAATAGCAGCTGTGAGTGCTCTTTTATATAGAAGGATGGGTCAAAAAATCTATTTTTATTCTTGAAGTTTTTTAAATGATGGAAATCCTCGCGACGTCAATCTACAAATCCTTTTCCACGCAGCCGGGGAATTTCTACCGCTAATTTAACGAGAACCGTTCATCACAAAAAACGCACTAGATTTTGCAATCTGGTCAGTGGCCACGTGAGGTGTCAGTAATTTCTTGTGAATAATGGCGAGCAGCTGGCGTGTCGCCTGACAGTATCTTATCCAAACGACGGTCAACGGGCTTTTCTAAATGGCGAGCTCGCCAAATTTGATTCTCTTATCGACATAAACTGGACAAGGCGATTGATCATTGCGTTGCTTTTATTTTTTCGCATCTTCAAAATTTTTGAAACCCTTTTTTCACCTTGAGGTTATATTTATCCGATGAAGCTGACAGTTAATTGTGTAAAACTGGTTCAAAGAAATGAATTTTCGACTTTGAATTCACGCATATGTTTCTCGAACGAATTATCTTCCAAGGTCGGGGTATGATGACCGCAGAGAACCAGGCGCGTGTGGTCCTATTCAAGAGTTTATTATAAAATATCGATTATAAAAGAAATAATTTATCCCTTGCAGGGAAAGTGACCAATTATTTGTCCACTTGAATTTCGGAAAAAATGGCTCAAGCGAAGCGAAGCTTAAAGCGCGAAGCGAAGCTTCGCGTCAAAATTGCTGGCGCTTTTAGCTTCGCTTTGCTCAGCCATTTTTTGCGAAACTGAATTGGACAAATAATTGGTAACTTTCCCTGCAAGGGTTGAATTCACTGGATTTTATTATAAGTTTAAATTATATCTGATCCGAATACTGATAAATTGCGCAACGTGAGTGCTGCTTCTTCAGTAGTCTGTTTTTTTCTGGTCCAAAACAAATTCTACAAATTGAGCCCTTATTCGGTTACGACATCTGGTCGGATTTGCCCTCGTCTAAACAATCGAATCTTTTTAAAATCTTCTTTTGCGATAATCAGCAGTGAATTACACGCGATTCGAATGTTATGCACCACTCGCAGGTCATATGCCGCATTTTGTGGTGATTTGTACGATTTTAGGGTCAGAAAAAAACTGGATTTCGTTGTTTATCGAGTAGCTTTCGGATTTCTGAATTAGAACATGATTCAAGAAACACTTTAAAACTGGGTTAAAGCCTCCAAAAAATCTTTATTGGTTAATTTTTTCAAAAATGTAGAAAAAATGAACGCTTCCGTGTTCAAAAGAAACTTATCGGTTATCTTTGCAGGGCGCTGCGTTTTCTAAATGGACGTAGACGTCAAAACGAAGCAAACTCTTATCACTTAACTCTCTCACTCTCTGTCTTGTTACGTTTATCGCCGTTTAACCCCCCTTTGTAGTTTGGAGCGATCTCGTACAACAAGGATCCTGTCATCAATTTCGTTCTGAATGAGCATTACAACCAAGAAGGCGTCAAAATGGCTGTTGACACGGAACGGATTTTCAAAACATTAAAGTCGAAAAAAACATTTAATTTGATTTTAGCTTATTTAAATATTTTTATCTTTGCACTTTGTGAAATAAGCTCTCAAAATCTGAACGAAAGATCGACTTCGAGTCCGGAAAAGGGACGGAAACCGGAAAAGCGATGAACTTTATGGCCCAGATGATCGACATGGGCTTCGGGCAGCGGTAATTTTCGAGAATTTCTCGATCCATCATAATCATTAATCTGTTTAGAAACGATTCTAAAGTGGTTGCTATTGTGATCACCGATGGCCGATCCAGCGAAAAACACGTGAACTTAAAATTCGCGTTTTTAATTATTAACTTGTTTGGATTTTTAAGGATTTCGTTGCCGAAGCTTCCAAGAACTTGAAGAAAGTGGTAGACATCGTCATTGCTGTTGGTGTTAATATGAAAAAAGAGGTATGCTTTGATAATCCCTCACGCCCGTCATAAGTAAACCCCACAAGGATCATGCACAATAACGAGCTGGTTTAAAATTAAGTTAGTCATAATTCTACAAAGACCGTTTTGATGAACCTTTGTCTCATCAAATTCAGCAGGACAACGTGTTCGCACATTGAGGACATATTTTTTTGACAGGCAACTTTCGCTAGACGAATTCAATTTTCGAGTTTTATCCCACCACGTTAAGACATCAAAATATGTCTAAGAGATGATTCTAATAATTCCCAATTTTTAAGAATATTTTTCAGAACGAACTATCTCGGGAAATCAAAACAATTGCGTCGGAACCTGATGAGCACTACGCGATTGAGGCCGAGAGTTTTGAGTCTCTTTCAATGGTCCAAGACATCGTCAAGGTGAGTTTGAAAAAAATCATAGCCCATGTCAACTGTTTAAAGAATTGTATCTGCATTGGAATCTCTTCGCAGCACTGTATGATTCCTACCATGAGCGCTGATGACTCCGGTTTTCTCCGCCGTGGATCCTTCACTACCACTCCTGCACCTCGACCAGGTGGAAAGCGACCACGACCGATTGCTGGATCCCAGCCCGCTACAACTTCCTCTCCCTTCCATGTCAAACCCGATGCGTGCTGCGGACAAGAGTAATTTTAACTTTTTTTTTATCAACGATGCATACTTTGCCTTTGATTTCGAACTTTACTTTTGAATGAAGAATAAATGATAAATATTAAGAGTTTTCAACTCCGGACTCAAAACGTGTTGTGCTACACATGGCGACAAATCTGATGATACCAAGTTCCTCGTCGATATTGGAACCCGCTGTCCTGCTGGCTCAAGCGAAGACTGGAATATCGTGTCAACAATGGACATCAACTCGATGGGTGATCACTTCGATTTCGCAAACCAGTATGCGGATTACAACGGAGATATTGAAGGAAAGGTTCAATTTTTAAAGAAACTCCTCGTTTTAAAGCCATCATTTTCCCTAAAAATGGCTGAGCGGAGCGAAGCTTAAAGCGCGAAGCGAAGCTTCGCGTCAAAAATAAAAACTTCAAGTATTTTGACGGTAAGCTTCGCTTCGCGTTTTTAGCTTCGCTTCGCTCAGCCATTTTTTCTGCAAAATTTAAGTGGACAATTAATTGGTCACTTTCCCCGCAAGGGTTAAAATAGCAAATAAGTTGCATATTTTTTAAAAAACGGATTAAATTATGATTGAACCTGGTAAAAGCATTCCCTGAGCCAGAAGTAGCTCATTCTTTCGGAATCGACTGGAACAATTTGGCATAATTTCCGAAACGAAGAAAAGGATAAATTTGAAATCACTTTATCCGCCCTGCAACTTCTAATTAGCGAAGATGAAAGAAACATCCGCGTGTAAATACTTCTTGAAAACAATCAGCTTATGCAGTCGCTAGCCAATTCTTCAAAAACTCGATAAGAAAAAAATATGTCAAGAGAACTTTGCTTTCAAGCGCACAATATTGTGCCCATTTAACCCTGTTTAACATTTCTTATTTATCTCGCTAGGCACTTTTGAAGTAATTTAAAATATCACAAATGATCATAAAATGATCATCAAATTCAACAAGCATCAATTTTATATTGATACAACCCGGAATTCTATAAAACAAGCCAAGAACATTTTGCTAATATTTCCCGCTAAAATGCCTTTCACGAAATTCTAAGAACTAAATAAGAGCTACTGTAAATACTAACTTCCTTCGGCCAACTTGAAATAAATACTTTTTCGGTCCGGTAATTTTATTTTAACATACGTCTTGCGAGAGACTGTACATATTTAATAAACATATATATTTAAAATCAAACTATTTTCTGTGTCATTATTGCAAGAAATCTCCTCAAAAAAAAAGCTTAACCCTTGCGGGGAAGATGACCAATTAGTTGTTCAATTGAATTTCGATTAAAATGGCTGAGCGAAGCGATGCAAAAAGCGCGAAGCGAAGCTTCGTGTCAAAAAAAAAATTAAATATTTTGACGCGAAGCTACGCTTCGCGGGGGTAGGAGAATGGCGTTACCAAATTTGGTAACCGTTACCAAAATTGGTAACCGTTACCAAAAATTGGTAACCGTTACCAAATTGGTAACCTCATTCTCTGATTTTTAAGATTATTTTTTTTTTATTTATCGGTTTCGAATGAGGTCTGTAAGACTTTCCATATGATTTAGAGATTGCGGATATAACAAAATATTCATAAACCCAAATAAATAACGAACACTGATCAAAAACACTCTTTTGA
>Ga0115008_10004174_pt1 | contig 12000 bp, 11 predicted proteins | sample FraStrMetagenome_FD_87164 | JGI IMG/M metagenome (GOLD analysis project Ga0115008, IMG submission 87164) | Marine eukaryotic phytoplankton communities from Arctic Ocean - Fram Strait ARC3M Metagenome | ecosystem: Environmental > Aquatic > Marine > Oceanic | place: Fram Strait | collected...
AGTTCGGTCCTCTATCCGCTGCGAGCGTAGGAGATTTGAAGGGTTCATTCCTCAGTACGAGAGGACCGGGAATGACATGCCGCTGGTGTTCCGGTTATTGCGTCAGCAGTACCGCCGGGTAGCTAAGCATGGAACCGATAAGCGCTGAAAGCATCTAAGCGCCAAGCGATTCCTAAGATAAGATCTCCCTTGAGAGTCCAGGAAGACCACCTGGTTGATAGGCCGCATGTGTAAGTGTAGTAATACATTAAGCAGAGCGGTACTAATTACTCGATAGTGTTTGTCTGCTATGTTTCTTTTATTAGATAGTATTCCTAAGTGTATGTAGTAAGTATTTGATCCCGTTATGACGATGGCTGTAATTTTAGCCGCAAAACCTTGTGTATTGATAACCGCACAAGTTCAGGCACACCACTCTGGTGACCATAGGTGAGGGGAAACACACGTTCCCATCTCGAACACGCTCGTTAAGCCCTCAACCGCCAATGGTAGTGCCCCCACGCTGGGGTGCGAGAGTAGGTTATCGCCAGTATTATGACCCGTAGTTCCCAAAAGGAGCTACGGGTCTTTTGCGTTTAACTACTGCGAGCTAGTCTTATAGACTGCAAATCGCTTCGCCCAAGCTGGATACCCATGTGCTAGCGGTGCACTCGCGATAAATGTAAGCGTTCATCGCATGCGAGTTCACCACTAATAAATACTATCGGAGCCACCCTTGAGACCACAACTCACTTAAGCTGGATAACCATGTGCTAGTCTCCCCGCAAAAATGGGCTCGAATCCAAGCTACTCGTTTTTACCAGTCGTGCAGTGGCATAACAAATCGTGGAGCAGAGACCTTTAACCAGTCGGTTGTGATAAGCTCAAAAAACATGAGCTTCTAATTTGTGGTGACTATTCCCAAGCAGGATAAAGTCATTGATCAGATCCGAGGGGCCCGGGGGTAAGCGAAAGCTTAAAAGCAGTGGGCGACTACTACCCAGAGCTTTTGTGCGCAGCGCAATTGCCAACTAAGCTATATGCCAATCAAACGGTATAACTGGAAATCAATTAAGGCCACAGCACAATTTAGGATGGGAAAGCTCACCAGAATTTAACGCTTAGTTTGAAGTGAAATAGTCATGGATCTGACTGGCACTTTTTGTGTGCTAAAATTTAGAGCAGCGCGCTGCACGTTTAATTATTTTGCGGCGAATTTTCAGCAGTCAGTCCGCTATACTTGATTTGTAGCCGCAACTTGGTTGCGCGCGATGAAAATCATTAGTATACTGTAAGCCGCGTTGGCGAACAAAAACAAAGGAAATTGTAAGTCGGCCGGGAGCGAGTAGATCGCGGAGAGCATGAACGGCCAAAAACAGAGACTGGTCATCCATAGTGGAAGAGTGCGATGTACTATATTGCGTACGCTGAGCTGTCGCCGCCAGTTATGTAAATTGTAACGGCATTCGTAGAGCGCGAACCAACTAATAATTAATGGAATACAGATGAAGGGGGCAAAGAGGAGTTGATCGAATAAAATTTTGCAGAATAAGGTGAACAGATCGGTTTGCTGGCCAAATAGTGCACTCTGCAGTTGATAGAATTTATCGACTAAAATACCAACTCCTGCCCACATTAGAAACTGGTGCAATAATTCTGGAGTGCTAGGCTTTGCGGCCTGTGGGCTAAAGATTCGCTTGAGTACTTCTGGCAGTATACCTCCACTGCAGACTGTGCTGAGTATCACGAAAAAAATACCCCCCTGAGATTTTGTTGCAGCAATGCTGGCAAAGCAACTGCGAGCTTCGTCTAACTGATAGTAGCTGAAGACCACGGCTAGGCTAAGGCATTGGATTGCCAGTATTGCCGGCCAGTAAGTCTTAACTGCGTAACGAGCAGGCGCGAGCAGTGCTTTGATATGAGTATTCAATCAATTAAAAAGCCGTAGCCTGACTGGCAAGGCTACGGCTAAAATACCAGGTGATGACTAGTGCTAACTAGTGGCCAGACTGCGCGATGTCGGCGCCTTTGTTTTGACCAATCGCATCTAGTAATTCGCCGAACCAGGGTTGGTCGATGTTGAATGGCTTACCACCGGCGATGCGTGGAAATTCGATGGCGCGTAAAATGTTGCGATCATCTTCATCATGACCAATAACTCCGCTTTCGCCCACGACAGCGCAGTCAACCGCTAGATCAGTGCAGCTCTTAATTAAACGGATGTCTTCGGCATTGGCTGGAGCGGCACGTGCGAAATAGCCACTTTTTTGGACCAATACTTTCTCAGCGTCTAGCATTTTGGCGAATTGTTCACCAAACCATTTTCCGGGGTTGACGGCATCAAGTTTGACGTGGCCAAAAGCATCGCGTGGTACTGCTTCGCCGGCGGCTTCCATCTGTTTAATAATCGTGTCTACTCCAGCTCCCTCAGAAATGAAGATGTTTACGTTGTCGACTTTATCCATGATCGCCTTTAGGCGTGTGGCTTCGGCCTGTATGTCAATTTCCATTTCTGGAATAAAGATTGCGTGCACCTCTTTACGCTCGGCACATAGGCCTATTTCATCGGCCCACTCTAGGCGATCGAGTCGCTTACGATAGACTTCTGCTGTGGCCGCGGTTAACCAACCGCAGCTGCGGCCCATGACCTCATGGATGATTAACATGCGTGGGTTGGCGTTGTGCTCTGCGACTACGTTTTCAAAGTATTTAGCACCTTCTTCAGCTGCAGTCCAGGCGCCCAAGCTTTGCGCAATCGGGAATACATCGTTGTCAATGGTCTTTGGCAGCCCGACTACGGTTAGTGCGTAATTATTTTCGGCCAGATAAGCTGCCAGGTCGGCTGCAGTAGTATTGGTGTCGTCGCCACCAATGGTGTGTAACACATCGACCGCGTCTTTGGTTAGTTGATCGGCGGCAACTTTAAGCGGGTCTTCGCCAGCCTGCACCAAGTCGCGCTTAATGCAGTCTTTGACGTTTGTCAGTTTTACACGGCTGTTACCGATTGGGCTGCCGCCATGTGCATGCAATGTTCCTGCAGTGGCTCGGATTTCTTCAGTGACTGGAATGCTGTCACCTAGTAATAGTCCCTTGTAACCGCTGCGGTAGCAAATGATCTCGATGTCTGGGTACAGTTCAGTGTAGCGCTCGATCAGACCGCCGACGGCAGATGACAGACAAGGAGCGAGGCCACCTGCAGTTAAGATTGCTACTTTTTTGACGGGTTTGAGTTCAGGCATGTCAGGTTGATATCAATTAAAATCTAAAAGGTGAGGATTTGTGATAAAAGTTTCTGTTTAACTTGCAAACAAGAAAGCTGTACTAGTGATTAAGCCGTATGGATTGTTGGTCGCAGGCTAATTTTAATTTGCTCGCGCTTGCGCTTAGGCTGGATGACTCTCAGGTTAGCCTTATGTTAACTATATTTTTCAGTTCGTGCCGTTATGTGCTAATGTATCTGAGTGCTTCGAATCTCACGCAAGTAGCTGGCTGGGAGTTTGATGCTTCGCAATTGAAGTTTAATTTAGACGGGCTCTTGAGTCTTTAATTCCTGCGAAGCCAATAGCTGATGAGTGCGTCCCAAATGGAGCAGATTGCCTTGCGCAATGTAAAGCGTTTCACCTTATTTCGGGTTTTCTTTTCAGCCCGATTTTATTATCCCGTTTATGCGTTGTTGTTTCTAGACTATGGGTTGACCCTTGCGCAATTCGGGCTACTCAATGCGATTTGGGCGGTCACGATTGTGGTGCTGGAAGTGCCCTCAGGGGCCTTGGCGGATACCATTGGTCGGCGTAAACTGCTAATCTTTGCTGGTTTGTGTATGGTGGTGGAAATGGGAGTGCTGTTACTGGCGCCGATTGGAGGCGGGACACTTTTGTTTACTTTGTTTGTAGTTAATCGTGTGTTGAGTGGCGTGGCAGAAGCCGCAGCGAGTGGAGCGGATGAAGCGCTGGCCTACGATTCACTCAAAGCCGCTGGCTTGGAAGCTCGTTGGGGGCAGACCTTAGAGCGAGTGCAGCGCGATACCTCGTTAGCATTTTTCTTTGCGATGATGCTCGGGGCTGCTGTGTATGACCCGCAGATGGTTAATGCGTTGCTACTTTTTTTAAACCTGCCGTATCAAGTGGAGGCTATTCAATTGATCAAATTGCCGATCTTACTTACTTTTATTTCCGGGCTGGTTGTGCTGGGTACAGCCTGTCGAATGCAGGAGCCACCACAGGAGTCGAGTTTGGGCGTGCGGGCAACCTTGGCCAAGTCTTGGCGGCAATCCATAGCAGCAGGCCGATGGATCTGGTTCACTGCTTTGCCTTTTGCTGTTATTTTGGCTGCAATGGTTTTAGATAGTGTGATTCGTGAGTTTTTGACTTTGGCGAGTCAATATTGGCAAGTGATTCAGCTGCCTGTCGCCAGTTTCGGGTTCATTGGTTCGGGCATGGCATTAATGGGGCTCTTCATTCCTCGACTCGCGCGGCTGATGAGTGAGCGTGGTACGCCGCTCAAGAGTTTTTTATGGGTGGTGGCGGCGGTGTTTTTTGGACTATGCGGTTTAAGATGCGCGATTCCGTATTGGGGCATCGTGCCTGCAGTTCTCTTGTATGCTTCGATGCAATTGACTGGATTTTTTGTGAGTCGCTATCTTAACGAGGCCGCCCCTTCTGCCCAGCGCGCTACGATTCTGAGCTTTCGTGGGTTGACGACGAATTTCGCCTACGGGATCGTCTCGCTCCTTTATTCTGGGCTAATTATCGTGATTCATGCCGATCCTGCATTTGCGTCCGTATCTACTGGTGTAGCCGTTACCCGCGATCTGGTTTTTGTCGAGTCGCTGCAGTGGTTTCCGCTTTACTTTTTACTCACAGTGTTTGCTGTATTTGTTTTTTACCGTCTGCGTTTCGGTCGAGGCCGCGCAAGTTAAGCCGAAACATTGCTTCGTATCGGCCAGTCTTTTTTTCTCAATTCTTTTAACCTACTATAGTGCTAATGGCCGCTCCAGAATCCGAAAACGACAACAAAACCTCCTGTGAAAAGAGTAACGATTCGAATCAAGTTCAAGATTTGGAAGTCAAAGACGCGCAGATTATTTTTAATTCAGTCTGGACTAAATTAGTTGAGGATTACGGAGCGCAATTTCTGCGTTTTCCTAAAGAGATATTTTGGCTTAACGGTGCGCCGGGAGCCGGTAAAGGCACCAACACTGACTTTATAATGCAGTATCGTAATTTGACTGCACCGCCTCTGGTTGTCAGCTCATTATTACAGAGCGCGGAGGCTGAGAAGATGAAAGATGCCGGCCTGTTAGTCGGTGACCGCGAAGTGGTTGAAATCATGTTACGCAAACTATTAGATCCAGTTTACCAAACTGGTGCGGTAGTTGATGGTTTTCCACGTACTAAGGTGCAAGTTGAGTGTGTGAAGCAACTGTATGCCAAGCTGATTGAACTGCGTAAGAAGTTTGTCGGAACTGAGCACTCGGAGTGCTTTAAAAAACCGCACTTTCATATTGTGGTTCTTTTCGTTGATGAAAAAGAGAGTGTGCGTCGCCAAATTCACCGTGGGCAGCAGGCTCAGGAGCATAATGATGAGGTGCAAGAGTCTGGAGTCGGTAATATACATGAATTGCGTCCGACTGATTTAGATCCCCAGGCTGCCATCAACCGCTACCGAACTTTTAAGGAGAAGACTTATGGTGCATTAAAAGACCTACGTGAGATCTTTTTCTACCATTTTATAAATGCTCATGGTTCGATTGAGACTGTGCGAGCGCGTATCGATGAAGAGCTCAGTTATCAAGCTTCGTTAGAACTGGATGAAGCGACGTATGATCAGTTGTCATGCATTCGCGTTGCGAGTTCGCTATCTTTACATGCGCGACAAGAGCTGGTCAATCGGCTGGATGCTTATGTGGAGCGGCAGTCTGTTTTGTTTGCACAGGTGGTGACGATTGTGCGTGACGACTTTATGCCTATTATTGAGCGGCATGCAATTTCTGGCATTGCGGTGGTGAACACGGAAAATTCGGTATTTCACGATCCGGATGCCTTGGCGATGTTGATTGATATTTTTTCAGAGCGTGGCTTTCATGCTTTAGTTGATTTACAGCGTGAAGAGATTCCGGATTCAATTGATCGGGAAAGCTTTAAGATTATCACGCGCGAAAAAATCATCTATCGCGTACGTGTACACTTCCAGCAGTCGCAGATTCGTCGCGGTCGCTGATTATGAACGGTGTGTGACTCGCTCGCCTGAGGATTTAATTGTGGCCGCAACTGTTTAAGCGCATCTGACCCTGTGTAGCTGAGTTGCATTTGCTTAAATGCAGCCTTTCGACGACTAAGCTTGCTTGTTTCTTTTTGAGGCACCAGCTAGTGCAATCATTAGCGGAATTGCTTTTGCTGTGATTTGTAATGATAGTCTGCGCGACTCAGGTGAAGGCACAGCGCCGCGCGTTCGATCGCGTGGGTTTGGCAGAAGTCGTCCAATGATTCACAGTTATTGCGCAGCTCGGTGTTGACTAAGCCGAGTAGCAAATGCGGGTCGATTAATGCGAATCTAGTCCAGTCCATATTAAAATATACTGCAGATTTATCTGCTGTAGAGTGCGTGATTCCAGATTTTAATTTCGTTGGGGTGACCATGCGCTGTCAATAACAGTTGGATTTCTTTGATTTTGGGTTCTGGAGTGGGTTCGGCTGAGTCGCCCGGCAAGCTGGGGCGGGCTTGGCAGATCAGAGCCCATGCTGCCCAGGCTCGTGCGCGGCGCAGTGATTGACGTGCTCCTCGCAATCGACTGGCTTGATGTTGAAAGCTTAAGCGCGGATTGCCGGGGAAGTCATCGCTATGGTGAGAATTAACGATCCATAACAGTGGTAAGTACGGCAACGGCCAATCTCGCAGTACTGGGGCATTGTGCGAGATTTCGCAATAAAGAGCGCGCGTGAGTGCCAGCAGCGCGCGGCCTGCATGGCCTTCTAGCCATAGGTATTGACTGTATTGTAGTGCTGTCAGATAGAACAAATCGATTTGCTGTCGCACTTGCGGCGTGCGCAAGCAGCGGTAGGACATTTTAGGCTCAGCAATGGGCAAGAAAGGGCATGGGCTAGGCATTTCGCACATGTTGAGTGACGATATTGCAGGCACTGTCTAAGGAAAAACACCGCGTGCCTCATAGACTCGATCAATGTGTTCGATTGCTGCGGCGAAGGATGCGGTGCGCATGTCACAATCAAGCTGTTTGGCCATCTTGAGCACTCGGCGTGCCGAAGCATTCATAGTCGTCTTTAAACGCGCATCGACATCCGCTTCGCTCCATTGTTCAGATTGACGATTTTGTTTCCATTCGAAGTAGCTGACGGTAACGCCTCCGGAATTACACAGTATGGCTGGCAGTATTTTGACGCCTTGCTGAAGCAAGTAGTTTTCTGCACGCGGAGTCGTGGGGGCATTGGCGGCTTCGACGAGGACTTTACAGTTCAAACGCTCCGCATGTTCAAGGTCGATCATTTGTTCTAGTGCCGCAGGTATAAATAAATCTACTTCAATCTGATAGAAGCTTTCATTTGAAATGGCTTGAGCGGCGGGAAAGTTCGCCACACCTCCATGCGTGGAAACATATTGCGCCAGCTGATCAGCATCTAGGCCATCAGCGCAGAAGATGGCACCGGTGTGGTCCATCACTGCTTTGAGTCTACTGCCGCGCGGCTTCAACAGTCGTGCAGTCCATGAGCCCACATTCCCAAAACCTATCAGGCTGTAGCTGAGTTGACTGATCTCCATACCCATGCCTGGCAGTAATTCATCCAGCACATAGACTAGTCCTTGGCCGGTGGCCTTTTCACGTCCAAATGAGCCACCAAATTCAATTGGCTTTCCGGTCACCACGCCCGAGGCGATTACTTTTCTTGAAGGTTCAGCAAAGTTACTATAAGTGTCGGCCATCCATGCCATGATCTGGGAATTGGTGCCGACATCAGGCGCTGGGATGTCGTAGTCTGGGCCAATATTGCTACCCAGAGCTGCGGTCAATCGGCGGGTGACACGTTGTAATTCATCTGCGCTGACAGAGGCGGGGTCGAGTCTCAAGGCGCCTTTAGCACCGCCAAATGGTAGCCGTGCCAGGGCGCACTTCATTGTCATAAGTAACGACAGTGTTTTGACTTCGTCTAGCATGACCTCAGGGTGAAAACGGATGCCGCCTTTGTATGGGCCCAACACATTGTTGTGCTGGACACGGTAGCCTTTGAACAGTTTCCAAGAACCATCATCCATTTTGACCGGACAATGGATCATAATTTCATTTTTTGGCTGGGATAAAATTAATTTCAGCCGATGAGGAACCTTGAGCGCATTTGCGGCTTCAAGTACTGAGCCTATTGTTTGAAAGTACAAGTTATGGTCATCGTAATGCTCTTTCAGCTCGGCGAAGAGTTCACGGGCGGACTGACAAGCAGGGGTATTGCAGCTATCCATATACTCAGGCTCGTATACTTGACTGACAAAGACAAGCTTTAGCTTAGATGTTTGGGTCAATTAAGCGCTCGATGTCACGTCGATTTTTCTTAGTGGGGCGCCCCTTCCCTTGGTGGCTGAAAATCTTAGCATTCGCACGTTTTTCGCGTGCGACTTCGAAGTCAGCGGGCGCCGTGATATCTTCAAAAAACTGCGGCAGTAAGGCTGCAGCCATTCGTTTTTCACTTAAGTCGCTCACCTTTAAAGTACGAGTCAGCGCTTTAGTGCGGGCGACGACGATGTCACCGATTCGTACAGTGGTGGATGGCTTGGCGATTCCCTTATTGAGTCGTACTGCTGACCCCCGGCAGGCCTCAGCGGCATCGCCGCGGGTCTTGTAGACACGAACTGCCCACAACCATTTGTCGATGCGTACACGCTCCATATTAGTTACTTGTTAGCGCGCTCGAATTGCACGCTCCATTTTTTCTAGTGCTTCGATCAAACGGCTTTTCGGGCAACCAAAATTGAGCCTCACGTGTTGCGGCCCGCCGAAGGGGCTGCCATCAGAAAGCCCAACCCCTCCTGCTTCAAAAAATGCGCTAGGGTTTTTTAATTCGAGTTGTTCGACGTCAAACCAGGCGAGGTAAGTGGCCTGCATCGGGCGAAAGGTGATTTCTGGTAGTTGTTGCTTGAGGAATTTGGAAATTAGTTGGTAATTGCCGCGTAGGTATTTGAGGAGCTCTTGACGCCATGGTTCGCCAAAATTGTAGGCTGCTTCGCATCCCGCGTAACCGAAACAGTTCACTTCGGTAATAATGCCTCGGATGGTCTTTTGGAATTTAAGTCGCAGTGCTTGGTTTTCAATTAATGAAAAAGCGCAAGCAAGTCCGGGCAAATTATAAGTCTTACTCGGAGCCATCAAAGTGACCGTGCGGGCGGCAATTTTTTCGTTGAGCGTGGCGGTTACAATATGGCTGGCAGATTCATCGAATATGAGATCACAGTGTATTTCATCGGAGATCAGAATTAGGTCGTGCCGTTCGCAAAATTCAGCTAAGCGGCTGAGCTCGGAATGTGTGTAGACGCGCGCGACCGGATTGTGTGGACTGCAGAGCACAAAGATTCGTGTGTTACTTTGAACGGCGGCCTCCATCGCTTGAAAGTCGAGTTGCCATTGCTGGCCATCGAGTGCGAGTGGCACTGTAATCAGATTGCGGCCCGCATAATCGGGAGCGCTTAGGAACGGTGGATAGACTGGGCTCGCGGTCATGACTGAATCACCTGGCTGGCTGAATGCGTGGCAGCAGAGGTTGATGGCTGGCACCAATCCAGGTAGGAAATTAAGCCATTCGGACTGAGCTTGATAGCCATGCTGGCGCAGCAGGTAATTGAGGATGGCCTGAGTCGGACCAGCATGCGGCACGGTATAGCCGTATATCTTGTGATTGAGTCGCGCTTGCAAGCCAGCTACGATCTCTGGGGCAGTTTCAAAGTCCATATCTGCCACCCATAGCGGCAGAACGTCACGGTCCTGATATTTATCCCATTTGAGGCTGCCGTAACCAAGGCGGTCGGGGCATGTATCGAAGTTATAGCAGTGTGCAGTCATGTAGGTCATACGATCTACGCGCTTGAGCTTCGCTGCAAATCATTTTGCGTGTTTGAATTAGATTGCTAATTGCGGGAAATCGGCGCGGGTTGTCTGCTTATGAAACCAAAGAGCAAGCTAGCAGAATCCAAAATCGACTCCGGTGGCACTATGGCACTGTATTCTCACGACGGAAGTTTTTCGATGAGTATAGATGGTCAGGAACTCATGCACTCTGAAGCATGTGCTTCAGAGCGGCTGATGGGGACCTTGGGCGTTGAGAAGATTGAGCTAGATGTGCGTCCGCGTATTTTGATCGGCGGGTTGGGGCTTGGGTTCACTTTGCGCAGTGTGGTGGACGCGGTTGGTCCAGAAGCTGACATCGATGTGGCTGAGTTGGTGCCGGAAGTAATTGAATGGAATCGCAGTCATCTCAAGGATCTAAACGGTGAATTGTTGGGCCGTGCTGGAATTGATGTTTTTGTCGACGATGTGGCTGAAGTGATCCGCAAAGCGAAAGCGCAATTTGATACCATTATCGTAGATGTTGACAATGGGCCAGTTGCGATGGTGGCAGCATCAAATGTCTCCTTATATTCTAATACTGGACTGAAACGTGTTTGGGGCGCCTTAAAAAAAGGAGGGCGTGCAGTATTCTGGTCAGCCAAGCAAGATCAAGCCTTTGAGCAACGACTCAAGCGTGCGGGCTTTAAAGTGCAGGCTGTTCCAGCTAAGGTGCATGCGCGCGCAAAGCGTGCTGCATATATGCTGTATGTCGCCGACCGCAGCCTAGGATTGGGCTTAAGCAGTGACTTGTGACAAAGGAATCATCTTCTGGTTTTCAACATCCCAGACTTTCAAACTCAGGCAGCGAAAAATTTCACTTGGTTTCAAATTAGTCGTTTTAGCCCGCTGAACTTCAGGCATCTTTTTAAATACTTCGGGCAGACGATAAAAAGGAATTTTGGCATTTAGGTGGTGAATGTGGTGGTAGCCGATATTGCCAGTGAAATAGTGCATCAACGGACTCATGGTGCAGAAACTAGAGGACTCCAAGGCGGCCCCCTCATAGGTCCAGCCGGCTTTTTCTTTAAAGATTACGCCTGGGAAATTGTGTTGTGCGTAAAACAAATACGAGCCTACGCCGCAAGCAATCAAGTAGGGGAGAGTCAATGTTAGTAGTACGCCAGTGGTACCTAGGGTTAGCGCGGCAAGAATGTAGAGCGAAACATGCACTAACAATGCAACGCCAGAATCCCAGTGTTCTCGCCGGTTTTCAATGAAGGGAACAATGCACATTCCTAGTAGGAAAATGGAGAAATAGCCCATTAGGATTGTTAACGGGTGACGCATTGCTAAGTACTGAACGCGCTCTTTTTTTGACGCATTTAGGTAGCGCTCCTTTGTCATAATCGGGTAAGATCCGATGTGAGCGCTGCGTAGCTTCGAATTGTGGTTGTGGTGGTGGTTGTGCGAGTGAGTCCAGATGCTTGTGGGAGTAATTACAACGATGCCCCAGATTTGCATGAAAACTTTTGCCGCTTTAGACTTTTGCAAGATCGCGTTGTGTTGGTGATCATGGTAGATTACAAATAGGCGTACAATTAAAAGACCCGCAAGGAGGGAGCAGGCAAGTTGGCCAGTCCAATGAAAGTTTGCTATGGTGCCCACAGTTGCGGCAGTCAGTAAGAGTGTGGTCGATAAAATGACCCACCAGCTTTTGACTGTGCTGTCCTGCGTGAACTCCTTGGTTGCGAGGATTAGTTCTTTACCTGTTCTCATACATTTGGCTCGGTTGAATTAATAAAAAAATCAGCTTTTAAAATAGATTGATGATTTAACCTGCATCGTAATCCGACAGGCTCACCTTATATGTGACGTGACGCGATTATTTACGAATTGCAATGTCGGATTCACGATTGTTGTTGAGCTTGCTGGTAAAAGAGCTTGCGGAGAAGGTCCTACATTGTCGGATTCAGGTG
>Ga0115008_10004175_pt1 | contig 11999 bp, 10 predicted proteins | sample FraStrMetagenome_FD_87164 | JGI IMG/M metagenome (GOLD analysis project Ga0115008, IMG submission 87164) | Marine eukaryotic phytoplankton communities from Arctic Ocean - Fram Strait ARC3M Metagenome | ecosystem: Environmental > Aquatic > Marine > Oceanic | place: Fram Strait | collected...
GTTAATCAACGATTTGATTGATTGATTAAAATGGTGAAACAGATTGAAAAGCAGTATTCAATTACGCTTTGGTTAAACTGGTTACTTGATTTTTGGGGAGAACAATATGATATGCATTCAGAAGCATATTTATGAGTGGATAGAATATGATTTAGTAAAATTATGAATGCATGGAGATATACGGTATATAAAAATCGTACAAGACATGAAACGGCAACGTATCATTACTACATATTCAGAAGAAGAAAGTTTTTTTTTATTCAACACTTAAGTTGGCGATTAAAACGACGGTCTCTACGTCGTTCTTCGTCTTCCTTTTTCATCTGGGGTTGTTCTGTAGCAGATTTTGACTATTTTTGAGACTGTGAACACTTGGAGAGCGCGGAACGATTTCGGGCTGCTCGGTGCCAGAGTTCAACTTACAGTAAACTTTTGTTTAGGATTGTTTCAGTTTTATGCCTTGCAGCGATCGCGACACGTCCCGGAACGGTTTTTTCATAATGCGGTTGGTCGTCGGATATTCAGGTCCGGCTCTCGTTGTTGCTTGCTCGTTGATTTCGCTGACCACGGTAGCCTTAATTTTTCCATTAAGATAAATTCTAATTTTTGGAAATGATGTTGATGAAGAAAATAATAAAAGTCGATTGTCAAGTTGAATCTTGCCTAAAATAACTTAACAAAGCGAAGCTAAAAAATTTTTGAAAAAAATATCTTTTATTTTGATTTATGACGTGAAGCTTCGCTCCATGCTTTTTTCTTCGGTTCGCTTGAAACTATTTTTAGCAAAATTCGAGTGGACAATTAATTGGTCCCTAAATCGTTAGGGTTAAGTATTCATTTTTACCAGTAGCTCTGTTTCCTCGTCCTCTTTGACCAGTGGATGGCTTCCTGGTTTCTACATCGTTGTGATCTTTTCCATCGTCGTTTCTTGGTTTGTTACTTCGATTGTTTCTATGCCCACGATATCCGCGTCCATTTCCATGACCTCCTCTTGATCTTGGCGCCCCTTCTGTCTCCGAACTCGCTTCAGAATTTCGCTGAGGTTTGCTCTGAGAAGGGCTTGAACTGACCGCGTCATCTCCAAGAATTCGTCTTCGAGCCTCGGCATATGCTCGTTCTCGCTCTTCGAGCGTTCTGCAACGTACAAGCATTAAAATCATGACTTTTTAAAGATATTACTTGTCAACAGGTTTTTCAGCCAGGACTTTTTTGGCAGCATCATCTGTAGCATTGTCTCGCTTCATGATTCGTACTGTAGGAGCAGCTTCTATCGGGCCGTTCATCGTACGCGAAGTACTAACGCTTGAGTCATTCCATTGTGAATGCTAGAAATTTTATTTTAGATTAAATATTTTATAAGCTAAAATGACTTGCCGCTCTATGTGAGTTAATCTTAACTCTTGATATTTTCTTCTCTAGCTCTTCCAACTGTACATCCTGATCGTTCCATGGATCCGCAATAAGCGACATCGATTCTCTAGAACAGATTTGCTTATTTTTTCGATTCTCGTCCTACAGTTCAGTTTGAAAATAATTTTTGAATTTTGAAAGGTCCAAAAAACGGATTTTTGTAAAAGAGCAAAATAATTGATTGGGCTGGGCAAAGCGCGCCCACGCTCCGCGGAGAACTGTTGTAAGAAGCGCAAGCAGAGGCGAGAGGAACTGTATGGAAAGCGGAAGAAGGTAGAGATGAAGGAGAACGAAAATGAAGAGAATAATGATGCGAAAGTCCTGAGAATTGAGAAAAGAGAACTGATTCAAGGCTTTGTGTCAGGTAATTTATTTCAACCTATATTCATACATTCTAGAGAGCTTAAATTACCCCATATAAAATGAGACATGTTCTAAATTTTATTGTTCCAAAAAAACAATAAATAAAAAATATAAATAAATATTTAATTTTGATAAAGTACTCTATTAACAGTATTGTTCACTATTTCATTCCATCATTTTTCATTTCAGATTTGTCACTGACCCAGAATTGCTGGTTGCAGCTGCTTTCTCTTCCAAATTGCGATTTGGAGCATTTCGATCTAATCCTGCGCCAATGTCCTTCACTAGAATGGCTCGACCTTTCCCAGAATCTAATCGACTATCTGCCTTCTGGAAGCGCCTTTGCCTGCGCCAAGAAACTCAAACTGCTTAACTTGCATAACAACGGAGTACATACTGTAAAATGCCTGCTCGGCTTATCTTATTGTCCCGGACTGATCGGATTGACGCTCTACAATACTCCTATTGCTTCGAGAAAAGGATATAGGCACTGGCTCGTTTCTTTTAAATATCCAAAACTCTGATTTTTGTCCAATTTATCTTTGATTAAGCCAAAAATAAGACATCACATGCTGAACACAGTTTACACACTGAAAGCACTGGATCACTTCATCGCCTCAGACCAGGAACTCATTGAAGATGCAAACTTCAAAAACCATGATTTCCGCCCATTTGGCCGAAATTTCCGCATTAATCTACTGCCTCCTCTTTTCACGCCTGCATCGCTGTTCAAGATCATCCATCAGGTCACGCATGTGATGTGCCACTTTTCTCCTGTCACCCTGATCCAGCGCGTCGTCCGTGGACATCTCGTGCGCCGGCGAATGAGCAAGGACGGCCGCAAGTTTCGGCCAGCGTCCGTCAAGGCAAGAGGGCGCGATCTGCTCCCAGAAGAATGGAAGTTCGAAAAGGGATCGGTGGAGATCAACGAGCGTAAGTTGCGCGAGCTCCTCAAGCACGACGACGAAGCGGGTGCAAAAGACTTTTGGAGAGACGTGGTCTTTCCTGATCTCCACAAGAACAGCGTTGAAGACGGCCTTTATGGGAAGGCGACAAAAATTACTGATGCTGAACGTGCGCTTCCGTTTGAAGCTCTCCGAAGAAAGCAAGCGCATGAGATTGAAAAGCGAAACCTAGAAATTTACAGAGACGAGCTCGCGGAGAACGCACTTGAGGAGAAAACAGAAAAGCTTCGTTCGTGGAAAGCGGATAAAAACGCAAAGAGAAATGCGAGACAGGCTACGAGCGATATTTTGAGGCAAGTGTCGAGGAGCATCGACGCAGCAAAAGCGATTGAATCCGCGTATTCGATCCGAGACAAAAAGGCGAAACATGCAAAAGTTGTGCAGCGTAAAAATAAACTCAAAGAAGAAGAAGCCAAAATTCAAGATAATATTGAACATTTCAAGGTAGATAAAGTCCACAATATTCAGTTATAATCTCTGTTTTCAGGAAACTTACAGAATTAATGCAGCAACAGCAAGAAAGGCTGAACGATCAGAACTAATCGAATTTCTTGAAGGGCAATCCCACCAAATCTACGACAAGAAACATAAACTTATCAAAGAGATTCGCGAGGAGAAGATCGCGAAGAACAAGAGTCAGAAATGGAAGACAGAGAATCAACGAAAATTTTCAGAATACTATATAAAGCTTGAGAAAGAAATCATCAAATATAACGTTCGAATCAACAGAGAACAGTATGTTGCAAAGTGCAGGGATACTTCGCAGCGAGTTAGGGAAGATCTGGAGCTTGGAAAAGACAGAAAGTTCAATCTTCTTGCTCAGGATATGCAATACTACCACAGATATAATAATAGATATCGGGCAAGACTACAAAACTCTCGCAAGTAAGTCTTTATTTACATTTCCTTTCATAAAAACTTCTTATTTTGACCAATGGATTTATTTTTTTCTTCTAGCAAAATACGCGAAAAGATCGAGAAACGAACGCTAGAAGCTCACGAGCACGTCAATACAAGAACAACTCGTGAAGCTTATGAACTACCTTTCGTCGAGCCAGCATGAAAATAACATATTCTTCAATGTTTTTTTAATATTCTATCATTTATACTCAATACATTCTATTTTTATACTATCGCCGCAAATGTGTGATATTTTACAGTTGATAAGCTTAAATCGATGCTAGGTCTGGGAGAATTGTCGGGAAATGTATTGATCTTTTTTAAATTGTTTCTGAGCGTCGCCATACTTTCTTGATTATCTTCAGAGTAAGTAAATAAAAATGGGAGTTACGTCACGCTTGATCATCTTGTTTTGATGCGTTTCTGAGAAAAAGAAGGCTTACCTGATCGAGAATGACTGAAATAAAAGTGTTTGCTGGATCCTCCCATCCAGGAATGAGTTCAATCAACTGTTGATTAGCTCCTGATCTCGCAGAGTTGAGCTTACGGAGAGCCCTTGTCGATAAAATCTGTGAACGACTTGGAATCAGTCGCGCAAAGGTCAAAATTGGTAAATTTTTGAATCAAGAAACGAATGTGGAGATCAAGGTCGATTTATTTTTGGAATAACAAACGAAGTTTTTATTAGGAATCAGTTCGTGGGTGCGACTGCTACATTGTCCAAACTTCGAATGAGAATGTCAATGATCTAGTTATGGAAACATTGATACTCACAAATGCTTGTGTTACAGCTTCAGCAAGTCGGGTCTTCGTTGTGCTCCCCTGCTATCCTTACTCAAGATTGGATCAGCGAGGCTCTGAAAGAAAAGCAGTCGGTATTTTCTTTTCATATTTTGCAGGTTTTAAATATTATGAAGGAGGGAAGCTCGTGGCAAATTTACTGACAACAGCTGGTGCTTCTGCTATTTTAACGATGGATCTACACTCGGAGCAGACCGAAGGGTTCTTTGATATTCCAGTTGACAATCTTCTTGCCCGCCCTCTTTTTGTTCAGGTAGTGAAGTATAGTTCGCAGGTAGAAGGTATCGACGTGCCAGGAAATTAACAGCTTAATAATTATTGTTAAAGTTCTATTGATCAAAAAATATTTAATAAATTCAAGTAAGAATTTATGTTTGTAGTGGCTGAACCAAAATTATAAAAATCCAGAATCGTGCGTTATCGTCTCTCCTGATGCTGGCGGCGTTAAACGAGTCACAGCAGTCGCTGATCGTTTCAAAACAGGCTTTGCCATTTTCCATCGCGACCGAAGAGGAGAAAATAAAATTGCACGACAGTTAGTAGTCGGGCATGTAAAAGGAAAGGCTTGTGTTATTTTGGACGACCTGGCGGATACTTGCGAAACACTAGTGACTGCAGCAGAAGCGCTGAAGAATTGTGACGCCGCCTCTGTGATTGCGATAGTCACCCATGGTCTCTTCTCGCCAAACTCGATTGAAAGAATTGAAAATAGTGCCATAGGGCAGGGATGAAATTTATCGAAATCGTAAATGCAAGTTTGTTTTTAAGTTAAAAATTTTAACATGAAACATGTATCTTTCATGAGCGTTGAATATCTCTGTGAAAGACAAACTCATTGTGACCAATACTCTACCTCAAGCAGAAAATCTTTTAAAGGTGAAGAGAATATGAAATTTTTGTGTAACAGACTCTTCAGTCTTCGAAGATCGAAGTTATAGATATCTCTCAGCTTCTCAGTGAAGCTATTCGTCGCACGCACAACAGCGAGTCGGTGCGAGCGCTTTTCGACACTGTTCCTGGAATTTTTAATTGAACTTTTGCTGTTTCTTATTTGAAAAATTACCTCATTTACTTATTTATTACTTCAAATACTTTCATCTTTGTGATATTATCAGCTTAAAGCTGCAGTCAATAAATTCTGGAATTAAAATAGAATGGATGATTTTATCGAGGACTCGTATTTGGACACTGCAGTCGGAGTAGAGCCGATAAGCCCGAGATTAGACGCAACGAGTCCTAACTCGGCGTTCTTTTCGATTAACTCTGACGGCTCAGATGAGGAAAATGATGATTGGATAGATGTAAAAAAGACTGAACTTCCGACTAATGATAATTTTATGGAGGAACTTCGATCGACAATAAATGAAACGGACTGCGACGCAGGGATGATTCGTAAGATTCTGGCAGGGCGATCTTTGACGCCTGATGCAGACGATGTCACGGAGCTCAGGAAAAAGATATGGCCGGCACTTTTAGGCGTCGCTAAACGTGAAGCAAAGGAGTTCACCTGTGAGCCATCAGAAGACATAAAAAAATTCTTTGAAGAGAATGATCTACCTGTTGGTTCCATAAATCTCGCAACGTTTTTCGCTCAATCAAAAGGTCTTCAACCTAAAAATTGGATTTATCTCGTCGTTCCGTTGTTGCAGCTTGATATGACACCAAGCCAGCAGTACACAATTTTGCATCCTATTGCGACTAAATTAACGCCCCTTCATGAAAAATCTCTACATTTTGCTTCTGAGGTTTCGATAATTTATGTTGTAAGTTTTAGCATCTATTTTAGTCCATTCTTGTTCTTCTTCAATACCATGAGCCAGAATTGAGCCAGAAGTTATCTGATTTACGAGTTCCTTTAAACGCTGCATTCTCTCCATTTCTATCGTCGCTTTTTGCTGTTGCCAAAAGTCAGGCAATTATGAGTTTATGGGACGGAATACTTCAATGCAATGATCCGATTCTGCCTATTTTTTTAATTGTCGTCTTACTTATCAACTCAGCAGAGCAGCTTGCCGAAGCTAAATGCACTCAAGATGTTGTCAGGTTTTTAAACAACTGTCGTGAATGTTATTAATGATTTTTTAGTCAACTCACTAATTGTCTCCAACAAATGGAATCTGATGATATACCTGATTTTATAGAGCTCGCTATCAACTATCGTGACTTATCTCCAAGAAGTCATCTAGAAATGCGAATCATGCCACTTTTCACTGCAAGGCCGACTTCTGACTGTCATGAATCAATACTTTGCGCGGAAATAACGGCTTCTGAAGCCCTCTTGAGCATTGCAGGAGATCCATCATGTCTACCATTCGTTCTTTTTGATGTTAGAACACCAGATGCTTTCAATCAATGTCATTTGCACTCAACGATGCACTTGGAAGAGTCTGTTGATGGAGATAAACTGTTGGCTCAGCTTGAACATCATATTGAATCGCTGCAAATGCCACCTGAAGAAACACACGTTTGTCTCATTGGAGAGTCCAAGAATGATCCTACTGTGATCTCTTTTGTCTCGCAATTATTAAAGAAGCGACGAAAATATCTTTCCATCATAAACGGTGGCTTTGAGGTAACATAAATTGAACCCACTTTAAGTATAAAAAATACAGGCTTTGCAAATGCATATCAACTCGTCAGAATCCCAGCTTGATCCCTACCAATGGCTTATCGAAGAGAAGCAGCCTGAGCCCTCAAAACCAACGTCGAAATTTTTTTCCTCTTTTTCAAATTTCACAAGTCAAGTATCTTCGAATATAAAAAGCTCCGATTTCGGCGCCAAACTGAAGGCAGGCTTCGAGAAAACTATTAGTGAAGCGGAAACGTCACTGGGTCTTGGCAAGAAAAATCTAAATCGTCCTTATAGAAAAGACCCGCCTATGTTTAGTATTGACGACGAAAGCGAAGGTACCAACTATTGTTATTTTTGAAAATACAGAGTTTTAAGGATCTGATAACGACGAGGAACAGCTTAATATGGAAGCTTTCCTTCATCGAAAAGACATAAAAGGAAACTGGAACGCTACGGGTCCCAACAACAAAAAATTCATCCTCGCCCTTTCTTCTTCTCAAATGATTATTTGCGCCCCATGTGCTGACCAAAAATGGGCAAAAATTAAAGCGAGAAGGTTTGATGTGTTGCTTTTACGACGATAACATCAATTCAAGGCCACTTTCAACGATTACAAGAATAACATCGAAGAAAAAATGCCCCGAAATAATCACATTCAGATATACAGATGATACTAAAGACACATTCCATTTAGAAGAGGCTGGTGATGCGACGAGGTAAGTAAAAAATAAGAAAGCTTTGACAAAAGTCTTATAGGGAAATCAAAAGACAAGTTGTGGCAGTCTTAGACGCACTAGGCCAAACAGGAGACGCAAAATGATCATAATGTTTCATAACTGACTTTGACTGCTAGAAAGTATATGCTTGCAAATCGACACATCTGCAATTACTATCAACATTTTATCTAGACAGATGATGGTGGTGACGCTCATATTAGTGCTTGTAATAATATCCATTAATATTCTGCTTTTCTTCTTATCGACATTCTCATTCAATAATATTCATAAAAAAGTTCAATAAAACATAAAGCACTTCTGATCATCGTTTATAATTGTTTTAATAGATTTGCTTAAAATATGGGAGGTGGAAAAAGATCATACGGAAACCCGGGTGGAAGTTTGGGAAAATCACTAAATAACGCCCGAGACAAGAAGTTCGCCGGATCCCGTAAGATACAACACGAAAATGAAACACATCTCCACACATCGGAAATTCACCAAAAAGAAGCGCATCAAGTTGACATGAAAGTCTCATCAACAGAACCAGACTACATTTCCGATTTTCTAGCAACCGTGCAAATGCAGCAGCGTGAATTCGAGGTTGAAGCCATACCGAATAGCTACAGGATCTTACAGCCAGATCGAAAAGACTTTAGTAAAGTTGTTGAAACCATGAGCGAGCTAACACAAGACATTCTAATCCCAAGAAGACCAGTTTGGACGGAAGAAACGACAAAGGAAGAGCTTGATCGAGCAGAAAAAGATGCGTTCTTGACTTGGAGGAGGGAGCTTGCAGAGGTTGAAGAATCAAGCGGAAATATTTTCACTCCATTTGAGAAAAATATTGAATTCTGGAGGCAATTATGGCGAGTCATCGAGCGATCAGGTAAGGATTTTGATTTAAGATTTCTTAGTAAGAATCTTACTGACTACTAATGACTGACTTGATAGTGACTTTTCTGTCAATAAAAATTGTGTTTAAGATCTTGTGGTACAATTAGTTGACGCAAGGCGACCTCTTCTCTATTACTGCGCTGACGTGGACACTTATGTTGACGAGGTAAATACATGGATAAACAATAGTTTTGATAGCATTTGACAATTTGTAGGTCAGCGAACGTCAAAATGCGCAGAAAGAGACTCTCCTCCTGATCAATAAAGCTGATCTTATTTCGGAATATCAACGCAAAGTCTGGGCAGAGTATTTCGAGCGTGAAGGTATCGAATTTATCTTCTTTTCTGCTGTCGAAGAGCAGGAAAAATTCGAAGATGACATTGAAAATCTACAAAAAGAAGAAGATATTGAAGACGATCCCGAAGAAAAAGAGGTAAAAACTTGTTTCATGGATAAAATATCAGCGATTTTTTTAGATCGTCCTTCCAGACAATAATTGGGAAATATATGATAAAGATCAATTTAACCTTTTTGTCAAACTTCTTCGGGAAGGAAAGCGACGAAGAAACGACGAACATGTAACTGTCGGAATGATCGGTTACCCAAATGTGGGAAAATCGTCCTGCATAAACGTTATGTTACAAGACAAAAAAGTGTCAGTATCTGCCACTCCTGGAAAAACGAAGCATTTCCAAACGTTAAAATGGGGAGATGATATTGTCTTGTGTGATTGTCCTGGCCTGGTTTTTCCGTCACAAGTGTCAACGAAGGAAGAATTAGTCCTTGCTGGAATTCTGCCGCTCAACCATATAAGAGACCACATCACACCTGTCGCCCTCATGTGCCAGCTCATTGAGAAGTAAGGAGAAAAAATAAGTCAGGGGATTAATTATCAAACATTAGGCGTAAACTGGAGCTTGGATATGGAATCCACATTATGTTATTCGAAGATCTAATGGACACAAATCCTGACAGAGCTCCAACAGCAGGCGAGTTTCTCGATCCGATGGCGGCAGCACGTGGATTCAGAACAACGCATGGACAGCCCGACAGATCCCGAGCTGCGCGGTTGGCGATTAAAGACTTTATTAGTGGAAAACTTCTTCATGTTCATGAGCCTCCAGGATATAAAAATAAACAAGGTTTGGTGTAACAACTTATAAATCTTTTATCGTTTATTTTAGAATTCCAAGAGAGCACACTTGAAACTGAAAAGGATCTGGCAAAGCTGGAAAGAAGGATAAGAATTGTAGAGACAAAAATGCTCGCAAGGTAAGAAGCGACTTAATTGAATATATAAATCGAATTCACAATCTTACAGTTGGAAGTTGGACAAAATCGATCGAGCGTTCTTCGGGCAAACTGATGTCAAAGCAGTTGAAAAGAAGAGAATGGGAGCGGATGGAAAGTATTTAGGTAACGCACGTTAGAGAAAAAGGTTTCTAACTGACGAAATAGTGACGAGAAAAGACGGAAAGCAAAGGTTACAGGATTTAAAGCCAAAGAAGAAAGACAAACAGCGACGTGTGCGAGAGAAAGCGCTCAAAGAAGCGAACAAAGGACTCCCCGACTGGTTATAACTTTCTAATAAAGTTTTGGCTGTTTATTCATTCAAAATCTTTAGCTTGTGGAAATTTCGATGTCCACAAAGATTTTCGACTTTTCCTTATACAAAGGAGTCTACATTTTTACAATTTTTAGTATGGTAAATGTAGAAAATGGGAAGTTGGTTACGTGTGATCCAGCGCTGAAACAGTTTCTATTGAATTTGGATGAGAAAAGAGAGTTCGGAGGAAGAAGATTTATTCTGAAAGGTAAATATCATTAATTATAAAGAATTCTTTGAATTCAGTAAAGACCTTGATGAGACACATCTCTTTGTTACTGCCGACTGTGATACCTGGCTAAAAGGTCGACTAGCTGATCTTATGACAGAGAACTCCTTTCCGATCGGCGAACATGTCTAAACTGCCACATCCTCAGAGATATGCCAAACGGCGATGAATTGTCAGTTCATTGTTTAGAATGAATGTAAGAATACACTACGGCTCCCAAACGGGAAACACGCAAGAATTAGGTAAATCCGAAGAATTCTTCAGAATTATAATTTTAACTTTAGCCGAACGAATATTTTTCTATCTAACTAAACATTCTGTCAAAACGAGCCTTGTTCCGATTGTTGAGGCAGATTTCAACGATGATACTGTTCAGCTTTTCATTTTATGCATTTCTACTACTGGCGTCGGTGAAACGCCTGCGGATTCAAAGAGCTTCTGGAGGATGATCATGAAGAAAGACTTCTCAATCCGACAAATCCCCAAAGTAAAAGCAATTGTTTTCGCGATGGGTGACTCAAGGTAAACTATCTCGCGCGTGTGAATAATTGACCTCTTGATCGCTGAAATTCGTTTATGTTTTTTTAGCTACAAAGAATACAACTGGGTTGGAAAGCAACTTGCTCGGAGGCTTGAAACTCTCGGAGCTGAGCTCGTTGTTCCAACTGTCCTTTGTGACGAGCGACATGAGCTCGGTTTTGATTATGGAGCTGACAAGGAAAGGGCCATAAGGATCTAACAGCGTGTTTTTTTTATTTATCGTCTCGATTAAACCCTTAAAAAGGGCATTCAAAGTCTGCGAGATTATTTAATTTCCAATGATTCGGGCAATTTTGACGTCCGGCTCCCTTTCACTCCACGTCACAGCCTGGCCATCGCTTATTCTTCAATAGCGCCAAATGAGCTCAATGCGGAGAATCAAAACGCAGAAAACTGTTTTATCGGAAGAGTTGTTTTCAACAAGAGAGCGACCAGCGAAGATCACTTTCAAGAGACACGACATTTGCGCTTTACGCTGCCAGATGGAATTCATTATAGCGCCGGCGACGTTCTCAATATCAAGCCGCGAAACCCCCCTAACTTGGTGAAAGTTGCCATTGACGCTCTCCCTTGGGATGTTAACCTCACAGGAACGTGTTAATCAAGTTAGTTATTGAAAAAATATATCTATTATTTTACATAACTTATGTAGCTTGAGCTGAAGGCAACGAGATTAAAATATCAGAAACTCAAAATGTTTCTGCCGCGTAGTTTTTCTATCCCTGATAAAGCTTTGACATATTTTATGACACAAAATCAAGTGGCCTGGAAAGAGGAGGCTTCTCTACCCTTATCACTCCCAATGACGATTGAAAAAATTCTCGAATCTGAAGTTGATCTTGTTGGTATCCCAAAGCGCTCCTTTTTCCAAATCTTGGCCGAGTACTCCTCTGACAAAATGGAAAAGGACCGATTAATGGAGTTTTGTTCAGGGCGCGGGATCATTCTGAAAACATATCAAGATAAAGGGTAAATTAAATGTTTGCTCTTGTTTTTGAA
>Ga0115008_10004176_pt1 | contig 11998 bp, 14 predicted proteins | sample FraStrMetagenome_FD_87164 | JGI IMG/M metagenome (GOLD analysis project Ga0115008, IMG submission 87164) | Marine eukaryotic phytoplankton communities from Arctic Ocean - Fram Strait ARC3M Metagenome | ecosystem: Environmental > Aquatic > Marine > Oceanic | place: Fram Strait | collected...
ATGGGTGAATTTTTTTCACCCCACCCCACCCAAGATCACGTCTAAAAAAATATCACCCACGATCACCCCACCCATGCTGATGGGTGATAAATTTTCACCCCACCCCACCCCACCCATGATCACCCTTGAAAAATTATCACCCATGATCACCCCACCCAAGCTCAGGGGTGATAATTTTTCACCCCACCCCACCCCACCCGTGATCATCATAAACCAAGGTTCACCCCACCCCACCTCCACCCATATTTTTTTTGAAAAATTTTCACCCCACCCATGGGTGGGGTGATGGCGGGTGATTTTGCATCCCTGCCCCGCACCGATCAACCCGACCTCGTTGCTGCGTACGGCGACCCCGTTAAAATTCGAAATTGGCAGATTTATGGCCTCCCTAGAGATTCCCTTTCGACGGCAAACGCAATTGTAGCTCAGTACACTCAACGATGGCCGCTGTTCATCGATCCTCAGGGACAAGCAAACAAATGGATCAAGCAATTAGAAAAGAAGAATCAACTTGACGTTCTAAAACTGACCGACAAAGACTTTTTGCGTTCTCTTGAAAATGCTGTTCGCTTTGGAAAACCAGTCCTGCTGGAAAATGTTCTCGAAGAACTTGATCCTGCGCTAGAACCAATCTTATTAAAACAGATTTTCAAACAGCAAGGCTGGAACGCGATAAAACTTGGCGACGCCGTGATCCCATACCATGACGACTTCAAGATGTACTTGACCTCTAAGCTACCGAATCCGCACTACACGCCAGAAATCTCCACGAAAGTGACAGTCATTAACTTCACACTTGCGCCCTCTGGTCTTGAAGATCAGCTCCTGGGCCGAGTTGTAGCGGAAGAACGGCCAGATTTGGAAGAAGCAAAGAACCAGCTCATCGTTCAAAACGCGAATATGAAGCAAGAACTGAAATCTATTGAGGACGAAATTTTGCAGCGTTTATCTGATTCTCAGGGCAACCCTGTTGATGACGTGGATTTGATCCAGGCGCTTGAAGCTTCGAATGCGAAATCGAAGGAGATCAAAGCCAAGGTGGCGGCGGCAGAAATCACGGAAAAGGAAATCGACGAAACTCGAATGAAATACATCCCGGTCGCTGTTCGCTCGCAGATTCTATTCTTCTGCGTGTCCGATCTGTCAAATGTCGACCCCATGTATCAGTACTCCCTCGACTGGTACGTCAATATATTCGTCAGTGCGATTGCTAACGCCGAACGTTCCGACGACATCGATGAACGTATCGCCAATATCAACTTCTTCATGACGTTTTCGCTATACTGCAACGTGTGCAGGTCGCTCTTCGAGCGCCACAAACTCATGTTCGCCTTCCTCGTTTGCATACGTATCCAGCTCAACATGAATGAAGTCGATCCCGTCGAGTTCCGCTATTTACTAGCTGGATCGGCCGCCTTGCCCGAATCCGAACTGGCAAAGCCTGATTGGGTTCCGGACAAGTCTTGGATGGAGCTTCTCCAGATGGAATACGCGATCCCGCGCTTTTCTGGCTTCCCACAGGAGTTTGTTGCAAAAGAGAATGAATGGCGAGCAATATACGAAGACCAGAATCCGCATAAAATGGAATTACCTGTCAAAGCAGATCTAAATGACGGACTCGCAAAACTAATGATCTTGAGAATGCTGCGTTCTGACAAAATTACCAACGCAGTACAAGACTACGTCGCCGCTAATCTCGGCCAACGGTTCATCGAGCCGCAAAGTACCGACCTTGCCGATGTCTTTTCTGAATCTTCGCCAACATCAGCTCTCATCTTCGTCCTTTCTTCAGGTACTAACATTTTTTTTTCAAATGAATTACAATTTTTTTAAGGAACGGATCCAGCTGCCGACTTGTACAAATTTGCTGAGGCAAAGAAATTCTCCAAGAAGATGAATTCGATATCGCTCGGACAGGGTCAGGGGCCTATCGCGGAAGCGCTGATGAAGTCTGCAATGGAGCGCGGGCAGTGGGTCTTTTTCCAGAATTGTCATTTGGCGCCTTCTTGGATGCCGAGTTTGGAACGGCTTATTGAAAACATCTCGCCAGAGTTTGTGCATCGTGACTTCCGCATCTGGCTTACCTCGATGCCGTCCAATAAGTTCCCCGTCTCTGTTCTACAGAACGGATCGAAAATGACAATGGAGCCTCCACGCGGAATAAAAGCAAATCTACTGAAAGCTTACGGGACCATGGTAGTTGACAACGACTTCCTCGAAGCATGCAAGACCCCAGATATCTTCAAACCGCTTCTCTACTCACTGTGCATGGTGCACGGCGTCCTTCTTGAACGCCGAAAATACGGCTCGCTCGGTTTTAACATCCCCTATGAATTTACTGACGGAGATCTTCGAATTTGCCAATCTCAGCTACGTATGTTCCTGGACGAATATGAACCCGAAATTCCTTACAAAGTTCTCACCTACACTGCTGGTCATATCAACTATGGAGGTAAGAATATCCAATTTCAATTTATTAATAAAATAAAAATTACCTTCAAATGATATTGTATGTTCATATTTAATGTCTTCATACAGGTCGTGTAACCGACGACTGGGACCGTCGCTGCATGATGTCTATTCTGGGTGAGTACTACAAGCCCGCTGTAACCGCTCCTGGCTACGTCTTTGACCCCAGTGCCATTTTCACTCAGCTTGATCCGACGGAGTCCGAGTTCGGCGATTACATGAACTATTTCCGTAAATTGCCAATCAACGATAAACCAGACGCGTTCGGCCTACACGACAACGCTGACATCGCCTACGCCAACAACCAGACAATGTTTTTACTAAACACGCTACTCGCACTGCAGCCGCGGTCGGCTGCTGGCGGCATTTCGCGTGAAGACGTCGTTTCTAAACTCGCTTCGGAGATCGAGGAACAGCTACCACCCGTTTTTGACCTAGAGAGTATACTAAAAAATTACCCGGTCATGTACGAGGAGTCGATGAACACTGTTCTCCAGCAAGAAGCCGAGCGATTCAACAAGCTTCTCAAGGAGATGAAGAGCTCCTTAGGACAGATGCAGATGGCTATCAAAGGTAAATAAATTATTTGATATTAACAAAAATCTTAAACTAAAAATTCAGGTCTTGTTGTAATGTCAGACGCGCTGGAAAAAATGTTCACATCTTTGTTCGACAATCAAGTTCCCGGAAACTGGTCAAGATGCGCCTATCCGTCTCTGAAGCCGCTCGGCGCCTGGGTTAAAGATCTCGTCGAGCGTTGTCAGTTTATCAAGAACTGGGTCGACAATGGGACACCAGCTGTTTTCTGGATTTCCGGTTTCTTTTTCCCGCAGGCCTTTATTACTGGCACGCTCCAGAACTTTGCACGAAAAGTACAGGTGTCTATTCATACGATCGGTTTTGACTTTGCTGTTCTGCCCGGACCTCTGGACGAGTGGCAGCGTATTCAAAAAGCGCCTGAAGATGGATGCTACATTCGAGGACTCTTTTTGGAAGCAGCTATCTGGGATGTTGATAAACAACAGGCAAGTGAACGTTTAAAATCCATTAGCGAAGACTTTTGCAATGAATAAAGGGCATTTTCTTAGGAATGGATAAAACTATCAATTAAATTATCTATTTTTTAGCTTGCCGAGTCGCGCCCAAAGGAGCTGTACACCGACATGGCTGCAATGCACCTGATCCCAGTGCCAAATCGAGTACCAAAAACCACTGGCATCTATACGTGTCCAATTTACAAGACCATTACTCGCGCAGGAACGCTCTCCACTACTGGCCACTCCACAAACTTTGTGATGCCCGTCGAGCTGCCGACAGACTTAAACGAAAATCACTGGATCCGTCGAGCTACCGCGCTTATGTGTTCACTCGATTACTAATCTGTCCATATATTCTAATTTTATAAATAAATATACTCTATTTTCAACAAAAAGAAACGAGCTTTCCTTTCAGAATGACTTTCGACGAAGGACTCGCAAACTACTGCATCCGCCAAGCGCGGGATGGGACAGCTAAGCAGCGGCGACTGGCAGAAGCGTCAGTCTGCCTTTTGAAACTCACATAAATATTACCTGCTGTCGGGGATATAAATATAGAAGAGGCTATCGGGCAGCTCAATCCAGAGTACCTTGAAAAGATCAGGTCTTCTTCCATGTTGCCACCCAAAGTGAGTCGTTACGAGTAAATTTTTGCTCTATCGAATTTTAACTTTAGACCATAACGTTTATCACTTCATCAACAAAAGCGCGAATGAACGAGGAAATTTTATTAATGAAACAGGAAAAATTACTGGAGCTCTCAACAGTCTCTGCTTTAGGTAAACTGCCTTTTATTATTCCTACGATCAATTTTTTCAGCCTTATTACAGTCAGGAAAGCACGCCCACGCGATGCTTGCCGCACAGCAGTTTCTCGTTCTGGCAGGTGACATCTACGGAGTCAACGATCTACGCCTTATACCGGCGTACTCTCTGCTCGCGGAAATCTGCATCGGACTAAACAAACATCGTGAAGCGGACCAGCACCTCCAAAAGGCGAACTGGGTGGTCAAGCGAAACCAAGAAGACAAGACCATTAACCACGTATTTTCGCGACTCTACAGAGCCATGGGGCTGCTAGAGGCGTCAAAGGGCAACACTGATGATGCATCAAGGTCAGTTTTAAAAGCCCCAGAGAAGTTTTATAAGAAATTTTTAGATTATTCGCAGAACAAGTATTTTACGCCTCGCAGTGGGCTGGAACAGAATCAATCGGCGCAGCAAGCGGATATTTCAACCTGGCAAATATGGCGGCACGCGAGCCCGGCTTAATGCAAGTGGCGAGCAGTTTTTACTTACGCACACTCGACTGTTGGCTCCTTCTTCTGAAAGACGAAAAGCTGCAAGTGCCGCTTTTGGAGAAGGGTGAGACATTCAACATGCTGAGAAGCATCTTGGAGACGCTGGAGTCTCTCTCGCCAGAATCAGCGAGCACGGCGAAGGCGCTGACAACGCTCGCCTGGTTCAGCGAGCGAGTCGGAGAGCCTCACGAAGCACTCAAATCACGCGCCACGGAACTCGTTCGGAAACTAAAGTTGTCCGACTGCAACCTGCTTCGTTATGTATCTCAAAGTCTATGTCTTTGACAATTTATCTTGTATTTTATCACCAAATAAAGAGATTTATATATATTTTTTTTAGTTCGAAAGACTCACAATTTCAGGTCTTAGTTAGATGTTTACTTTGAATCCTTTATTTATATTTGATACTTGTACGTTGAAAATTATGGTTCGAGCAAGTCTTCTTTGCTTTCACCAAATGGATTTTTTGAAGGATTATCATTGCTTTTTTGTAATAGAGGATCTTCAGCCCCTTCTTCAGAGCTGCCGTTTTCGGGGTCGCCACTGCTTGTTGGTGCCTGATTTTCAGGATCTCCGCTCGTATACTCGTTAAGAACCGTCTCACACTTTTTGTCGTCGCTCTGGACTGTTCGCACAATGAAGTAGACAAATATCACGGCGAGGGTAACTAATTATTTATTACGATTAGAATTGATTCGCTTTAAACACCTCCAAAGACTGTACCAACGCAAATTGCAATCTGAATGAACTTATCGCCAAAAAGCGGGTCTTCTGGACTAGCAGTGGTCGTGTTTCTTATCAAAGTTAGTGATGCACCGATAGAATACTTTTTTCTTAATTTTAACTAACCCGGAAAATGAGTCGATGATGCCATTTAAGGAATCTTCTGGACTCATTGTTGAAACAAAATTTTCATCTCCAGAAGAGCCTTGAATTTTTTTTATTTTGATTTACTATTTAAAGTACCTGTGTAGTCGTAGTCATCCGATTCAGAACTTTGAGCTAGCTCACTGTAGTTGCTGTATGAATCAGAATCTTGCGAATCCGAGTCTTGCGACTCGTAAGTCTAAAATATTTCCAACTAAGGTTTGTTAAGAAGTCCCTACTGTCGGATCTTGCGGCTCTCCTGGATCGTAACTTTCGTCGGGGTCAAAGTTGTAATCGTAACTCTCTTGTGTCCTTATGCAGCGAATGGACAAAGCAAAAACTGTAAAAATGAAGAGATCAGATCTCATCCCTTCTGCTAAAATGCGCTTTCAAGTTGTCAGAAAGAGATAGAGTAATCAATTGGGCGGCTTCTATTTGTATATTTAGCTTCTCTGAAATAGGCCCCCGTCAGTTCTAAAAGGGCGATAAATCATGACCTCATCAGACTTTGTGGCCAAAGTATAAGATCTGCTAATTCACGTGGATATCGACAGGTACATTTACTTATTTCCAAAAGAATATGAACCTTTCTCTCAGATTCTGGGATATCAATGATTTAAAAGATTCTTACGTTATCTGGCAACAACAGTCTTCCATGATTTTAAAATTCAAAAATTAGAAAAAAATTTATATTTTTTATTGAGATTCCGCGATTTTTTTGAAAATATTAAGATTCATTTAATCTTCGATAAGCTTTTTGAAGAACGTTGTTATCCTCTGGTTGCAAATAATAGCAGCCAAAAGGTTTGGTTTCGCTTCCCATTCTCTAAAAATCTCTCATCAACAAGAAGCTATCTACTTTGCTTACCCAAGAACCATTTTGTATCCGTTTCGAGTATAAAAGCTAGTTGCTGGGTGATTGCAAACTGATGCAGTAAAAAACAAATCCGCTCCGTCAATTCTAGCTCGTTTTTCTACTTCTTCAAGGAGAAGTTTCCCCAATCCTGAAGATTACAAAAGGTCTAAAACACCTTTTCGATCTCTTACCAAGTCTTCTGGCAGCCGGCTTGACTGAGAGTGAAAATAACTCCCAACAATTTTCCGGCAGTTTTTCGCCATTCCAATGCGTGTAGTTTTCAACAAATGTCTGATAGCAGGCCGTTCCAAGAATCTCTCCAGTAGCTTGGCTCTCTGCGACGATAAAGCGTTCCCTGTAAATTTCCGAAATAGCGTCCATATCTTTTCTACTCGCCACGTAGAAAGCATTGCCCCATTTTGCCCTCATCTTAACTAAATCACTGTAAATGATACTGTCTATTTCCTCAAAAACTAACTGTAATAGATCCACGAGAGAGCAGCAGCAAACCCCAAAAGCATCGATTCGCAGTAATAACCGACAAACACCAATATGAAGCAAACGAGCAAAAAGCCAGGCTGCCGTGAGTTGTGCTTCCACCAAAGGCGAGGCAAATCTTCCATTATGCCAATTAACCAAATTCTCTTACACACCTCTTCATCGTCTTTTCTAACCGTACGTAGACGGAATCCGCTAGCCATAATTGAATAATGATGATAATTCAGAATAACGAAATTTCAGTCTTACTCTGTTTGCAAAAGCCAATGACGTAGTGTTTATTCCAAATAAATTATGGATAAGCTCTTCAAACACAAGTTGTATCAAAAATATATTTTACGTCGAGTAAAAGAAAACTCGTTGACATCCACAAAAGATTTTATTGAAAATTGAGCTTAGTTCAGGTAATTGAAAATATCGCAGCTTCCAAAAGTGTAATCCCAGCCGTAGGCGACAGCAACAACAGGAGCAGTGAAAATGATCGAGATTTCTTAAAAGAAATAAATTATTTCAAATAATTTGCCAATTTCTAACTGGATAATCATTTGAGCGAAGAACTTACGGATTTGGAGGAAGATGTGAAAGCAAACAGCTGCGAGACAATCTTCGCCGCCTGACGAGCAAAGCTGAACAATATTTGTCAATTTGTTTGAGTCTTTGTTTGCTTACGAGCATAATCATGATCACTGTAATGAAGACGGAGGTTATGGCACCAGCGACAACGACGGCGAGGGTCATACCGACGTGCCATTTGAGCATTGTCTGGTTCCAGCACGTACCAAAAGTGGATTCGTCGCAGTCTTTGACCTAGAAATCAGCTAGTTGATGGTTTTAAGTGGTTTCTTACGTTAAAGTAGAAGATGAGGAAGAGAGTTCCAGCGATCATTGATAAAATTCCGACGATTCCGACTGAAGAAGCATAGTTTGCCTAAGAAGTATTTGCCATTAATTTTCCGCGACTATTAAAATCATGAATATTCTTACTGGTTTCTGAGCAGGACTGTTCTTGTCCTCTCCCTCTTGCTGGCTAGCTTGTCTTCTGACGCAAATGCAATTGATAATGATCGAAATCAGTGGAATGAAGACCATCGTCCATGCAGCCCATTCCATGACTTGAAAATCCTGAGAAGGATAGAGATGGCTGCAGCTTCCGATTTCAATGTTCGGGAGATCCTCAAATTTGTCATCGAGCTCATTCAACTTTGAGTAAAACGCGTTTTTAAATGTTTTCGCAAAATCTTCAGCTGCGTCTTGTAGATCTTAATTTGTTTGTTTTTACTGCCAGACATTCAGAATACGGTACCATCGAAAGAGTCCCCCAAAGCATCTCCAGCGTTATCGAAGGCGCTGGCAACTGCGTCACCGGCATTGCCAACGGCTCCTTGGACAGCATCGTCTATGGATTCACCCGCGTTTCCAAAAGCACTTGCAACGGCATCTCCAGCGCCATCTACTGCGCCTTTGATCGCATCTCCAGCATCAGATAGAAGCTCCTCAGCTCCGCCGTCAATCTTGTCCTTGATCGCGTCAAATAATTCTACAGCTTCTCTGGCAAAACGCATCTTTTTGTTCTCAGAAGATTTACAAAATTGATATTTTAATAAAAAACGCACTGTTCGTATGTTCGAATTGCTCGTTCTATTTGCACTTTAACGGCTAGGCACTATTTGCATGGTGACTAGGAAACATTTGCCATGCATTTTCATTGAAATGCAAATAACAATCATATGCTTGATCATCTGTAAATAACACTTTTGCTTGATAGTTAATTTAAAAAAAAGCATGATGAAAAGCAATTTATTCTCGTTCAGCAAGTATAGTCGATAAATGTTCCTTCACTCTGCCGAAATTGAGACATCGTTCTGTCTTGTGTTCTATCGCGACTTTCGCTTTTTATAGAGTCAACCTCATTCAATTTATATTATCCCCGGGCTGATGAGAATTGTCTTTTAGGAGTAATTTTATTTAAAAACTCTTTCCGAATACTCGCCGCTGCTTTTCGATTCATGTCTTCATGAATTGTGATACACAATGCTTCTCTTTCTATATTAAGCTAGCATACGATCATTTAATCAAACCATACCTTTACGTACTTTCTCTTTAAAAAGTTTTGGTCGCAGGCAGTTGTACCAAAAAGCAAAGCACTGAAAAATTGAGAAAATATTTCTGAAACTTACATACCAAAAGAAGAACGGCCGGTGCAAGAGGAAAAATGACAAAAAAGTAGAGTGAGGTGTCGCCACTTTGAGTCGCCATATACTGACAAACACGCTTATATGAAGAGAAATTACGGACGATTGTTTTGTGTTCTCTGCTTTCTTTCTTTCTCGCTCTATTTTCATTTGATTTTGAAACATAGCATTATCGGATTGCTGCTTTGATTTTCGATTATTCCACTCTTCTTAGCCTAAGAATCTTAGGTAATGGACTCTTTTTCATGAAAAATTCATCTCTGGGTTGCTGTGATGAATCGGGTTCACTGATTCAGGGTTCAAAATCCGTGGAGCGCTCCACCGCTCCGCTCCGCATGACGTAAATATTCGGGCTCATAGCGGGATCTTGTTGCTAATTGTTGAAAAAAGTGTCCTCACACTGACAGTGTAAGAGGTTCAGAAGCAAAACATGATGTATGTGAGCGTTTGAATGACTTTTAAGCAAATTTCATCGAACAATTCTGAAAAACCATCTTTAAAATTTCTAAAAATTCCGCTCCACAGCTCCGTTCCGCTTCACTAATATTTGCCAGGACCGCACCACTCCACTGAGTTTTTCTATAACCGCTCCACCGCTCCGCTCCAAAAAATTTCTGGCGGATTTCGAACCCTGCACTGATTACTGAACTAAACTTTTAAATTTTTATTTTACCTATTGTACGTTATCGATTCAAGATACCTTTGGTTAGTTTCGAAACTGTTTTTTTTTCTCTATAAACAGTTTTAAATAAAAATTTTAAGTTTCAAGTCTCCTTCTTCTCCTCAAAAGTCTTTTTTGATTTTCATTCGCCGTGAATTAAGCCATCGTCGTAGTAAGTGACGGAGAATAAAAATTGACCTTCAACGCCCTCTTCATTATCATCCCGGTTTGAGATGCGCCCTAATCTGACTGACATCAGGGGATGAATAATTAATTTTCCTTCGCTTTTTAAAGGCTGATCAAATGAGACGATCGTTATATAAATATAACTTATTTTTTACGATAAACAAAACTAAAGATTCGATTTGTTACGATCAGGATATGATTAAAAATTTACAACGCGTCAGTTCTTAATTTACGACGTTCTTTGAAACCACTTCCGGAATTCTTTCTCGCGTTCAAATTGTCTAATTCAAATCTTTCAATTCCGCATTTTAAACCGCCCTTTAGATTTGAAATCGTTTTCCGCGGAAAAACGACAAGTTCAAGTTTGGGTTCAGATTTCTGTCTAATCAAGAGAAATTGAAAATGAGGGGTTGAATGAGACTTCATTGAAGTCACTTCAAGTTGAAACCCATCAGATCAGACTTGTGAACAGCGAAGAGTTGACCCGGGAAGGTGTCGACCATTTTGGGTTAAGCCAGGCAGTGAACTCAGCTCCTGTTGATCCTGCTACATTTCTCAGAGGAATCTTATAAGTTGTTCTTTTTTGCGAGAAAACTGATAAAGTAGAGACTAAAACAAAGAAGACAAATAAAACTAGACAAAGAAAAAAGAAATTGAAATCAAGGATGAGAATAATTCTATTCATTACTTTTTTTACGCTCGTTTATTGCAGAGAGAGTGAGAATAATACAGGTTAGCTATTAAAAATAGATTTTATGTCCACTTTGTCGAAAGTCCCACAGATATTACCAATATAGATAAGTCGTTTCAAGGTTTGAGTGTTTTTGATAATTAAAATTTTATTTACTCGGAGGTTCACGCGAGATTTCGGAAATTCCTAGTTCGTGGATGTTTCCGTCTTCTGCATTCCGTATCACGTTGTGGCCGAGGAACTTGCTCGTGGCTCCTCTAGAATGTCGCCGATAAAATAATCTAAATGTATCGTAGCTTTCCTTATCTGGTGCTGACAGTTCACTAGAATGCACAAAAAGGGACAAGGGTCGCCGCTTCTTTTTGCAATTTCAAGTGAACTGCATTTGTATGAACTTTATTCTTGTTATTTTTGTAAAACTTAAATCCGGCGTCTAAAAAGAGACCAGAAGAACCTTTTTAGGTCTGACGGGCCCATATTTCTTGTTTCCTTGAGGCCACACACAGGGTGTGATCCGCGAGTGATTTATATCATTGGACTAAGTCGTGTTTGTCACTTTGGACACATAATAAGACATCAGTTAATTTTCGTGGAAAAGATTTTTAAATTTATGGTTTTTTTATATAACAAATGAATAAATTCAGGACAAGCTCGTCGTCGCACTGGGCGCCTAAGTGGAGACGCACGGCTACGGTAATTTATCAAAGTCGCAAGTAAACTGGTTTATTTGAACTTGAGGTCTGCAGGAGACAAGTAAAAAAACTAAAAAAAAGATTTCAAGCCCAAGAGGAAGCTTTCAAAGTCGTCGTGGAAGGAAAGGAATCTTCAAAACATAACGAACCGTCAGAATTATTTAAAATCAAGTCAGAAAGCTTCTGTCTGTCTGGAATGATTCCCAAAAAAGATTTGGTGACGGTGATCAACAGTCAAGCCGGTCAGATAAACGCCATTTGGAGGAATGTTGATTTAAAATGCAATTTCTAGCAACAAAGTTTTTGTAAACAACTGAAAAAGCATGCTAAATGTAACCACGATAACAGAAACAACAACGACAACAACTACAACGACAACGACGACAACTACGACAACGACGGAAGCTCCGCCAGAGGGACCAACAATAGGAATAATCGGCGGTATCGGGCTTTCAGTCTGGGTTTGTGCTGTTTTTTTTTTGAATTTTTCTCTAATATGTTTCGCTTCAATTTGAGTCAATCTCTATCTCACTAGAGTGGTTTTACTCC
>Ga0115008_10004177_pt1 | contig 11994 bp, 5 predicted proteins | sample FraStrMetagenome_FD_87164 | JGI IMG/M metagenome (GOLD analysis project Ga0115008, IMG submission 87164) | Marine eukaryotic phytoplankton communities from Arctic Ocean - Fram Strait ARC3M Metagenome | ecosystem: Environmental > Aquatic > Marine > Oceanic | place: Fram Strait | collected 2012-06-18
CCGCCTCGCGCTGCTCCACCGCCGTCTTCGCCGCCTCGCGCTGCTTCGCCGCCTGGTCCTCGATACGGAGCCTTGTGCCGAGCTCCACCGCCGCCCGATCCTCTGCCGACTTGAGAAGCGCCTGTGCTTCCTGCAGCTGCGCCTCGAACGCTGCATGCGTCGACGTATTCGTCGTTTGGGTCGGGGGCGCCGTCTGCAACGCCGCTGGCGCCACGGCCATCGCAAAGAGGAGCGCCAGAGCGCCCAACACGACGCAAATCGGTGGGACCGAGGGGAAAAGAGCAAGCACGTGTTTCACGTGCTTGGCGGCCTTCTTGTGCAGGGGCTTGGCGGAGGAAGAGGCGGCGGTGGCGGCGGCGGTGGCGGCGGCGGTGCGCGGTGGCGGCGGCGGTGGCGGCGGCGGCGGCGGCGGCGGCGGCTTCTTCCTGCTCCCTGATAATCTCCTTGTCTCGCCACGCCTCATACTTCTCTGCTGAGGCTTCCTTGAGCCGCTCCCACGCGCCTCCGCCGCCGAGGATCAGCTCCTGCAGCGCAAAAGCAGGTCGGAGTGCTGCGGGTTCGCCGCGTCCGCGGCGCCCCAGTCGTAAATGCGCAGAGCCTTGACCTCGCCGTCCTCGATCGTGGTGTCCTTGGTCGCCATGACTGCCCACGGAGGGCCCATCGCAACCTCCGCCTGCCTCGACATCTCGTCGATGGTCGACGGATCGAACTGGAAGATCTTGATCTCCTCCTCTTGCAGCTTCTGCTGCACCCATTCCTTGAACTCCTTCTTCTCGGCCGACGTCATCGTGTCAGACTTGGCGATGATCGGGATGATGGGCACCTTTGTGTGGATCTCCTCCATAAATGCGATGTCAACCAGCTTGAGTCGGTGCGGTGCAATGAAGTAGAAGACGCAGTGCACAAGTTTGTCCATCCCGTGCAACTCGTGGGTTGGCAGAACCGACCGGTGGTGGCGGAACCGGCGGTCGACGCTTTCGACAATCTTTTGAAACGTCGCTGTGAGGTCTGTGCAGTCGCCATAGCCAGGCGTGTCGATCAAGAGGAGCAAGGACTCCTCGCTACTCCAAGATGCCGCGTTCTTGTCACGAAAGCTCTTGATGTCTTGAAGAACGACTCGATGGCCGTTGACTTGCCCAGCCCTGACGCCGACGCACTGTTGTTGAGAATTGTCAATTGATGAATGAACAGGAAGAAACGAAAGCGGATATTGTAAACGCGGGTTCACCTCCCGTGAGCCGATGATGCGGGTCCAGCAAAGAATTTGTCGTCGACGCGAAAGAATTCCCCGCGCCGCCTTCGCAGTGGCTCTTTCTTCTTCGCTGGAGTACCTGTGTTAGTGCCAGAAAGAAAGAACGAAAACAGACAAACCCAAGGCGCGTTTGGCGCGCGAAAATTCTTTTTCGGTACCTGTTAGCGCGGTCGCTCGCCGCTGTCGACATTTGCCATGGTGCTCGAGCTGCTACTATCGAAACTGCTGACACGCCTTCTCTCCAGCTACATCGAGGGTCTCACGCTGACGAACCTCCGGCTCGGCGTCTGGGCCGGCGACCTCCAGCTCACTGAGCTGCGGCTGCGGCCCGATGCCCTGGATGCGCTGCAGCTGCCGCTCGGCGCGACGGGGCGCATCGGGCGTCTGCGCATCCGCGTGCCTTGGAGCCGCCTTCTCTCTGAGCCGATCGAGATTCTGCTCGAGGACGTCGAGGTGCTCGCGAGCCTTCGCGCCACTCCCGACCCGGAGGCGCACGACCGGCGCGAGAGGCTGCGCAAGCGGCTGACGCTCGACGCGCACGAGCTGGCTAGCGGGCTGCGCGGCGCGGACGACGAGCCAGGGAAGGCGGCTCAGACGGGCGTGCTCGGCCGGATTGGCAAGAGCATCACGGACAACCTGCACGTCCGGCTGCTCAAGATCCACGTCCGGTTCGAGCAGCCCGTGGAGCAGCCCGTCGACATGGCGCCGCCCGAACCAGGCGGTTCGGGGGACGGCGCGCCGCTAAGCAGGCTCGCGTGCGGCGCGACGATCGAGCAACTCGAGCTCCGCCCCGTGCCAGACGAGCCCGCCGCGGGCGCAGCGCCGACCGACCGGCCTGCCTACTCCTGCAGGCTCTCGAATGTGAGGGATAGCAGCTGTTGATATCGATTACAGCCCGGCCCGCCGACTCGCGCAGGCTCGTCTCGCTCGGCTCGCTCACCCTCTACTTCGAGGACCTCGGCAGGGCGAGGGAGGCGCCGCCTCGCGAGGAGGGCAAGACGCTCCCGCTCGTCGACTTTGCGAGCGCGATGCTGTGGCGCGCGAACGCCACCGCGCTCATCCGCACCGCCGACCCGGCCGCGAGCCGGAGCAGCGCGCCTCGCACCGTCTGCTCGTGCCGCGCCGACGCGCCGCTCGAGCTGCGGCTCAAGAGCCGCCAGTACCACGGCGCGCTCCGGCTCGCGCTGCAGTCTGCCCGACTCCGACCCTGACCCCAACCCTCACCCTCACCCCAGGCGCGCTCCAGCTGGCGCAGCACTTTGCCGCGAGAGAGACGCGCGAGCGGTACGAGCGCTTCCGCGCCCCGCCCGACGGCGGCGGCGACTCGCCGAGAGGGCGGTGGGCGTTTGCGGTGCGGTGCGTGCGGTGCGACGTGCGGGAGAGGCGACGCTGGCGGAGCTGGCCCGCCGTCGCGCGGTTCGCGCAGTCGCGCCGCGCTTACTGCTCGCTCTGGCTCTCGGTGATGGAAGGGAGCGCCTCGCCGGAGACGCAGGAGCGGGTGCCCGCCCTCGAGGAGAGCCTCGCGACGGGCGAGATCCTGCTCTTCCGCTCGCTGGCGGAGCGAGTCCTAGCCGCCGCAGCGCCCGACGCGGGAGTCGCGGAGAGGGGCCTCTCCTCCCCGATTCCGCGCTCCGCCTCCGCCAGCGAGCTCTTCAACTCTGCGCGCGAGTCCTTCCCGGGCCTGCCGAGCGTCGGCTCCGACGACGCCTTTTTGACGCCGCAAAAGGAAGGGAGGTGGGTCCGCTCGAACTCGGGCGAGGGGAGCGGCGGCCGCTCGGGCCGCGGGCCTGGCTGGTTCGGCCGCCTCCTCGCGCGCGCGCCTGGCCGCCGCTCGGAGGGCGGTGCGGGCAGCCGCGGGGAGGAGGGCGGCGGCTTGGGCGGCGCGTCGCTGCACAAGGGGTGGGGGGCGGTGAGCTGGCCTGCCGACGGGGATGGGATGCTCCGCCCGCCTGGCCGGAGGGTGGAGGCGCGACTCAGCGCGGTGCGGGTCATCCTCTCGAGCGGCGCGGACGACAGCCAGGAGGTTGCGGTGCTGCACGTGACCAACGTGAGCGCGTGTAGCGACGCCGACCTCGCCGGCTTCACCACCTCGAGCGTCACCGCAGAGCACTTTCAGCTCTTTGGCGCGGGAGCCGGCCCGCTGCTGGCGCCCACCATGCCGCTGCGCGACCAGCCGCGCTGCGTGCTCAGCCTGCTGCACGAGGTACGGCCAGGGCCGCACATGGCGCCGGCGGGGTCCTCCGGCGGCCTGCTCCGCGTGCGCGCCGCAATTGCGCCGCTGCTCGTCAACGCGGCGCCAGACGGGTGGGTGCGGGCGCTGCGCTACTGGGACGTGCCGCCGAGCTTGCTCGAGGCTGCGCCGGAGGCGGAGCCTCCGGACGGGGGGTCGGGGTCGGAGGCACTGGAGCTGCTGACGACGATGTCGATCGACGTGAACGCGCAGGGCTTCTTCCTGCAGGGGCCGGTCGGCGGCGGCGGAGGAGATGGTGGTGGCGGCGGTGGCGATGACGGCGGCGATGGCGACGGCGGCGATGGCGGCGATGGCGGCGATGGTTGCGACGGGCCGCTCTACCTCGAGCTCGGCATCGAGTCTGTCCGGATCACTTCGAGCCCTGTCCCGCCCGAGGGCGAGTCCGAGGCTGCCGGGGCGCACGGGCAGGTTTGCGTGCGCAACATCTCTCTGAGCCTGAGCAAGACGGCGGCCGGCGAGGCGCGCGACATGGTGATGCCGGCGTGGTCAGTCGAGTGCTCCGTGCGGAGCCGCCTCTCGGACGGGACGACCCCGCCGCGGGTCGAGGTCGAGACGGACGTCACCGCCCTCGCGCTTGTGCTCCGAACGCCCCACCTCTGCACGCTTCTGAGGCAGGTGCACTCCGGAGGCGGGGTGGCGGCTCCTGCCGCCGCGCCGCCGCCGCCGCCACGCTCCACCCGGCCCTGCTCCGCCCGGCCCAGGCCACTGGAGATGGCGTTGCGGCTGAGTGTGCCAGAGCTCGGCCTGACTCTGGCTGGCCGGTCCGAGGAGTGCCGCCTCCGCTGCGGCGGCCTGACGCTGCGTGCAGAGGACGGCGCGCAGCAGGACCTCTCTGTCCAGCTCGAGAGCATCGCGAGCTCGATTACCGGACGCGACGGCGGAGCCTCGAGCGCCTCTGCCGGCATGGAGTCGATCACCCTCCGCCTCAGCCGGGCGGGCGGCTCTTCGGGGCCGTCCGCCGATGCCGCCGCCGCCACGGTGGTGGCCCGGTACGCGTGGTGCGTCGTCGGGGACCAGGCCTCCCTGCAGCCGTCGCAGGTGGCACAGCTCGCCGTCGGCTCGCGCGCGGCCGCCGCCGCGCCCGCCGTGAAGCTCGACGCAACCTCCACTTCGGAGAAGCTGGACGTGCACCTCTCCGTCGGCGCTGGCCGGCTGCGCTTCCCGCGCGACTTGTGCGCATGCAGTCAGACGGCGCAGGCGGTGGAGTCGCTCGACTCCGAGCTGCGAGCGCTGTTGCCGGCAGTGGCTTCGGGCGGCGAGCCGGCTCAGGCGGAGGCTCCGTCCGGCAGCACGACTGGCCGCGCTTTCGCGCTGCAGTGCCCGTCGGTGGTGCTCGAGCTGCCGCTCACCGCCGTGTCGTGGGTCGAGCCGCATGCGCTGCTCCGCGCAGAGGACATGCGAGTGTCGCTCCGGCACGACGGCGCGGGCGCGAGCGCGTGCGACGCTCACCTCGGCTCCGTCAAGTTGGCGCGGGTGGAGAGCTCGCCCGGCGAGAACCCGAGCAAGCACACGGTCGCGCTGCTGGCGCTGCGGGCCCCGCTCACCGTGCGGCTGAGTGACTCCGAGGCGGAGAGGAGCGTGCACGTGGGCTCCCTCGACGCGGACTTCTTCATCGACCAGGTCGCTGGCCTGCTGGGAGTGGTGCAGGCGGCGCAGCGCCTCGGCAGCGCGCTTCCGGCCGCGGCGGGGGCGGCCGAGGCGCCGGCCGCAGAGGAGCGTCCCTCGCCCCGCACAGAGGTCAAGGTCGAGCGGGTGGGCGTGCGGCTCCGCGCCTCGAGCCGCTCGGGCCCGCAGCAGGCTGCGGAGGGGCTAGCGAGCTTGTTGATAGCGAGGATCGAGCTCGCGCTTGCTTCGACGCCGCCGGCGCCCAAGGCGGAGGAGGAGGCGGAGGCGGAGGCGCCAGCGTTCAAGACAGAGACGATCTCCCTGCGTTTCGACTCGTTGGCCGCCCGCTTCCCGGCCGGCGGCGGGTCGGCGCCGCACGGCTTCTCGCTGGAGCTTGGGTGGGCAAGCGAAGGGGGCGGGCAGCGGGAGGCCGAGCGGCGCGTGCGGCTGGACACGGTCGAGCGCGAGGGCATCTACTTGGTCGAGGCGGTGCTGCCGCGGGTGCGCGTGTCCGCGTGCCCCTCGAGAGCGCGCGAGGTGGTGCCGTCGCTCGGCCCGCTGCTGCGCGCGCTCGACGGGGTGGACCTCGTCGCTTTGCTCTCGCAGCCGAGCGACGACCCGATGACCGTCGACGTGCGGCTCGAGCAGTTCGACGCTGTGCTGCTCGACGAGGCGCGGCAGGGCCCGTGCGTCTCGGCGGCGGTCGAGCTGCGGTACAAGGCGCAGGGCGGGCTGACGACGCCATCGCGCGAGACGGTCTACCTGGCGGTCCGCCCGTGCTCGGTCTCGTGGCTTGTCGCCGCCAAGAGCACGACCGCCGTCGTGCTCTGCCCGAGCGACATCGACGTGCGGTGGCGGCTCGACCCGCGCGGCGAGGTTGCGACGGTCGTCGCCTCTGAGGTGCAGCTGCAGGTGTCGCTGACGCAGCTGCTCTGCGTCGGTCGGCTGCTCGACGAGGCGGCGGGCCTCGCCAAGCTCGCGTCGGCGAGCAAGCTCGCGTCGGGCTCCTCGCCGGCGCTGCGGGCCCATTCGCCGCCCGAGAAGGCGACCGAGCAGGCCGACAACCAGAGCGACGCCGACACGGAGGAGTTTTTCGACGCGCGAGAGGAGGAGACGGAGGCGGCCGAGGCTGCGCACGGGGCGGGGAGAGCCGAGGTGGCCAAGGCGAGCTCCGCGCCGCCCGCCGCCGCCGCGCCGAGTCGCTCCCTCGAGCTGCGGCTGAGCTCCGTCCTCGCCACGCTCCTCGACGACTCGGACGGGCCGGGGGCGCCGCTCGCGCAGGCCATGCTGCGCGCCGACGACCCGTTCGAGGCGCGCACGCTCGGCGAGGGCGGCCGGCTCGGCGCGAGCGCGTGGGTCTCGCTGTACATGTACCGGCGGGACGGGAGCCGGAGGGACGAGCCGCAGGGCTGGGAGCCGCTCGTCGAGCTCTGCCTCGTCGAGGTCGAGCTCGACCTCGGCCGGCGCGCGCTCGACCTCGGCGTGCGCGGCAACCTCGAGTTCCACGTCTCGACGTCGATGGTCGCGGCGGCGCTCGCGCTCTCCCACCGGCTGCCTGCCGTGATGGACGCGGGCACCGGCCCGCGGCAAGCCACGGCCTTCGCCCCCTTCCAGCTGCACAACGCGACCGGCACGCCCCTCTCCTTCACGCCCCTCTCCCTCGCGGCGGAGGGGCAGCCGGCGGAGGAGGAGCTGCCGCCCGGGGAGACGGCCTCGCTCGCGTCCGCCGGGCTGCTCGTCTCCTTCCCCGGCTTCCAGCCGCTCGAGCTGCAGCCGCCCTTCCGCGAGCGGTACCGGCTGTGGTTCGGGCACGCCTCCCGCGCGTCGCAGATCGTCAACGTGCTGGCGGAGAGCGGCAAGCGAGGCGTGACGACGCTCGTCACCCTGCACAGCACCATCGTGCTGCACAACACGTGCGCCGACGAGGTCAAGCTGCGCCTCTGCCGCAGAGACGCGCAGGCGATCGCCTCGTTGCCCCTCGCCATCGCCCCCGGCCAGCGCATGCCGGTGCCGCTCGAGTTCCAGTGCGGCTGGCTGCAGAGCAGCGCGGCGGCCGACGCGGCCGACCCGCGCGACAAGGCGGAGCCGCGCGACAGGCTGGAGCTGACGGCGGCGTCGCTGCAGGCCCTCCGAGGCGGGGGGCAAGGCAGGATGCACTGGGGCGGCGAGGGGAGGGCGTGCCACCTGCTCACCGTCGACCGGCTCGACACGCCGCGGCACGGCTGGCAGGTCTGCTTCCACGCGCCGATTGTCGTGCACAACGGGCTGCTCTGCGACCTCGAGTTCGAGCTCAGCGAGGTCGTGGCCAGCTCGGGCCGGGCGGGCGCGGCGGGGGAGAGCAGCAGCGCGGGGAAGGGGGGCGCGGTGCGGCGCGCCCGGCTCGGCCGCGGCAAGAGCCTCTCGATCTACGCCGCGTGCGCAAAGGGCTTCTACTTGCGGGCGCGCTGCCCGGGCTACCAGTGGTCGCTGCCGATCGGCGTCCAGATGCGCGCCGGCCAGCAGGAGGAGAGGGTGGACGAGCGGGCGCTGCGCTGCCCGGGCGAGGCGCAGCCGTCGGGGAGCGCGGGCGCAAAGGACTCGGCCCAGAGCGCCAGCTCGTCGCTCGCCCTGCGCGTGCTCCTCTCGTACGCGAGGGGCGGGATGGAGGCCGGGGCTTGCTCGCGGCTCCGGAGCACCGACGGAGTGTCGCTTCACCACTCGTACCCGGCCTCAGGCGGAGGTCTGCTCCTGGTTCTGGATCAAGAACGAGCTCGGCGTGGACGTGCGCTGCCTGCCGCTCGACTCGGACGCGGCCCCGACCGTGCTCCCCGCCCTCGACGCGGGTCCAGTCCCGGTGCACGGCGCGCTCCCCGGCCAGGCGCCGGAGATCATGGTCGATCACGCCAACACGCCGCCGCTGCTCGGCGTCGACCTGCGGAAGCAGCTGCTCGCGCGGCTCTCGCGCGGCCGCTTCGGCTCGGAGGCGCCGGGCGCCGGGGGAGGCGGCGAGTGCACGGCCTACATCTCGACGGCCGACCTGATCAACACGGATGACGACGAGCTCCACCTGCAGGACTGCATCCGCTCCGACAGGCTGGACGAGGCGGACGAGTCGGAGGCCGACCGCTTCCTGCACGTCGGCGCGCGCGCCTGCCACGTGCCGCACCGGATGGGCAGCTCGCTGCTGCTCACGCTCTCCCCGCGCTTCGTGCTGCTCAACCGGACGGGCGGCGGCGTCGAGTACCGGCAGAGCGGCTGCGGCGCCGACACGGGCTTCTTGGTCGCGCCCGCCGCGGAGGCGGATGCTTACGCGGTGCTGCACTGGCAGGACGCGCACCTCCCGAAGCTGCTCGAGCTGCGGCGCTCCGAGCGGGGCGCCGAGTGGTCGGGCTCGATCCCCGTGACGGACCTGATGCGCGGCGCGCTCTCGAACGGCACCGAGCTCACGCTGCGGCTGCGCAACCTGCAGGAGGGCTCGGTCGAGTTTGTGCGGCTGGTGGCGCAGCGGCTCGAGAATCGAGGCACCGTCGTGCTCTCGCTCGCGGAGCAGCGCGGGGTCGCGCCCCCCATCCTGGTGCAGAACCTGACGAAGCACGAGGCGCGCTTCCAGCAGGCGGGCGTGCCAATCGTGTGCGCTGTCTCTGCCGGCTCGAGCTTTCCGTACGCGTGGGACGAGCCGGGCGGGGCGGCGGCGCTCGCCGTCGACCTGCCCTCGGTCGGGGTCCGCTTCCAGTGCCGCGCCGTGCCGTCGAGGATGGAGCGGCCGAGGCTGGCGCGGCTGCTGCGCCGGCCGTACGTCGAGCTGCAGGTGGCGGCCGTCCCCGTGTTGCGCCTTCCCTGCGCCTTCCCTGCGCCTTCCCCCTGCACCTTCCCTGAGCCGTCCTGCAGGTGGTGGTCGACCCGGTGCTGGTGCGCGTCGTCCTGCGCGAGGTCGCGGGCGGCGACCCGGCCGGCGGCGAGGCGCCGCCCTCGAGCCGCAGGCTGCCGCTCATCATGTCTCCCGTCCGCGCCGCCTCTGTGATCGCGCCCTACTCGCACCTGATCGCGCCGTACTCGCGCCCGGCCGCCAACGGCCCGCACGAGCTGTCGGTGCAGCTGCAGATCCCGAAGCTCGGCGTCACCGTCTGGGACGACGCGCCGCGCGAGCTGCTCTGCCTCTCGCTGCGCGGGCTCCGCTTCGCCTCGCGCCGCGGCGCCACGCCCGACCAGCCTCGCACGCACGCCGTCGCCGTCGCCTCGATCCAGCTCGACTACCAGGGGCCGGTCCTCGACCCATCGCGGGCCGTCCTGCTGCGGGCGGGCGTCTCGACCCGCCGCGACGCCCTCTCGCTGCAGTCGGACCACTCGGAGCGGCGGCCGGTGACGGTGCTGCACCAGGTGGTCGCCATCTGCCCCGAGATCGACCTGCGCCTCGACGAGGAGATCATCACCTCGGTCGCCACCTCGGTGCTCGCGGCGGCGAGCTCCTCGGCGGCCGACCCCGCCCTCTCGGGCTCCGCGGTGCCGCCCGTGCTCGAGACCACCGTGGCGACCGACGTGCGAGGGCTCGCGCGGGAGCCGAGCAGCAGCGTGGCCCGCCTCTACCTGCAGGACCTGCGGCTGCACCAGGTGAAGTTGCGCCTCAGCCTGCGGCTCGCGCCGCGCTCGCGCGGCGTGGGCGCCTCTGGCGCGGGCGCCTCCTCCATGTCGCTCCTGCTCACGCACTACTTTCGGCTGCTCGGCAGCACGCTGCTGACCGCGGAGCAGATGCCCGTCAAGCTGCCCGCCGTCTCGATGAAGGGGGTGCTCCTCCCTTCGCTCGGCGGCATCGGGCTCGAGCTCGGCCAGCGGTATGGTCGCGCGCTGCTGCAGCAGGCGTACAAGCTCCTCCCCTCCTCGACGGCGCTCGGAGACCCGTACGGGCTGCTGCGCAAGCTCCAAAAGGGCTGGACCAAGCACGTGCACGAGATGCGCCGCTCGTCGTGGAGGAGGCTGCCCGCCGTCCTCGCGCGCGCCGCGGGGCACCTGCTGCAGGCGACCGTCTCGAACGCGCTCCGCGCGGGCGGCCAGAGCGTCCAAGCCATCACGACCAGCCTCGCCGCGAGCCTGCTCGAGAACAGCGAGGAGCAGCTCTTTCTGCTCGAGGCGACGCTGCGCGGCGTGGGCGGGCTCGCGCGGGAGACGGCCAAGGCGGCGACCTTCCTCCACGCCAACGCGAGCAGCGCGATCGTCGCGCGGGTCGGCCGCGCGGGCGCGTCGTCGATGCCGTTCGCGCTCGAGTGCGCGCTCCTGACGGGCGTGCTGCCGATCGCGTTCCTGCACGGGCTGCGGCACGCGCTGCTGATGGGGCTGGTCGGCTCGCTCAGCTCGATGCGGACCTCGCTCGACGCCTTCCGCGCGCTCGTCAAGGGCGTGGAGCTCGGCCGGCTGACGAGCAGCGGCGAGCCGGGCCGCGCGCGCGCCCCGCGCGTGATGCAGGAGCGGCAGCTGCTGGCGCCGCTCTGCGACGGGGCGGCCTTGGCTCGGGGGGAGCAGGTCCTCTCCTCGATGGAGGAGCAGCTCGGCCGCACGCAGACGCTGCTGCACGTCGTCGAGGCGGTCGACGCCGAGGCGGACCTGCTGCTCACCAGCACGCGCCTCGTGCTCGTGAGCGGCGCCGCGCCGCTGGCGCCGCTGTGGACGGCGGAGCTCACGCACGTGCTGATCACGCACTTGCGTGGGGACGTGTTCTGCGTCCTCGTGCAGGAGCACCGGGAGGACGGCTCGCTGGCGGCGGAGCCCGCGCGGCGCGAGGTGCGCTGTCCGAGCGTCGCCGCCGCCGCCGCGCTCCACGAGCTCGTCCGAGTGGCCCGCCTCAACGCCGGCGAGCGTCCCTTCCCGACGCCGGCGGCCGACGTTCGGCGGCCGCGGTCTTTGACGGCGACGCTGCAGCATGATTGATAGTTTTGCGGGGGGTTTGCTCTCATGCAAGGTACAGTATCAGCCACCTGTGACGTATTGATGATGTTTGATGTCGTTGTCGAATGGTGTCGTGTCGCTCAATTTTGAGGATGTGTCGCGTCCGAGTACCGAGAGAGCAGAGACGAGAGGAGATGTTCTCAGATGAGTTGAGAATGTGAGATCGAGAGAGTCTCATCAGAGAGAGAGAGAGGAGTTTACGGTGTGTACGGTGTCTGCCAAATCCCAACATTCTTTGCTACAGTATTTGGCGCGAGAGGCAGGGAGAGCCTGAGGCCGAGCCCACACCCGGCCCCTCTCAGTCTCCATGCCGACTGGTCTTGCTCGATCTCGCGCCTCGCGCGACGCGCCGGCCCGCCGCGCTGCGCGCACACGGCACACGAGTTGCCGGTGTGCGGCGGGGCGCACCCGCCTCCCACTCGACTCTCGCACCCTGACTGCCTCTACCCACAAGTCCACGGAACATGCGGTCTCCTCTACATTCGTGCGTGCGTGCGCGCGCGCGTGGCTCTCTGGCCCGCGTATCAGTATCATGTGTGCCAGCAGGCAAATGCCGGGCTGTGACCTGCGGCGCAATGGCGGCAGCAGCCCTCCCGAGACGGTCTCCGCGGGAGGTCACGTCGTCCGGCCACTGGCGCAAGCGAGCGGCGGCGGGACATAACGAGACTCTAGAGGGTCGTCTCGAAGAGGTTCGACTGCTGGCAGACGTCGAAGATGTGCACGGCGGGCGGCAGCTTCTTTGGCGTCTGCACGGGGCGGCGGCTGGAGTGGTGGCGGCGCGAGTGGTGGCGGCAGGAAAGAGAGAGGGGGGAGGAGAGGGCGCGAGCCCCCCCCCTCCGGCAGCATCTCGGCTACATCTCGCCTGCAAGTCGAGGCCCCCCATCTCTGGCTCGAAGAGAGTGACGCAGACGTTGCGCGCGTCGACGCACACGCCGGATGCGGGAGCACCTACCGGGGCGAGGACGTGTCG
>Ga0115008_10004178_pt1 | contig 11993 bp, 12 predicted proteins | sample FraStrMetagenome_FD_87164 | JGI IMG/M metagenome (GOLD analysis project Ga0115008, IMG submission 87164) | Marine eukaryotic phytoplankton communities from Arctic Ocean - Fram Strait ARC3M Metagenome | ecosystem: Environmental > Aquatic > Marine > Oceanic | place: Fram Strait | collected...
CAAGATAGATGTTTACCAAAACAGGACTTGAATGCGACGTAACTATCGCTGAACATTTCGATCGTCCACTTCTCCCAATCGTTAATCGTAATAGCTTGACACTTTACACTACCATCTGGCGTTGACTAGACATATCTTCCCCGCGCTTTTGATTTGATTGCGTAATTTTGACCACCAAGATGAAGAACTTCCCATACATGGTTATCGTTCGCCACTTCAAAGTTTTCGGCAACGACTTCACCATCTTCACAACTTCTCATGGCTGGATGGTGAATGCGTCTGCTACGGATAAACGCTAACTTGGTACTAATTACAGACATATCGATTTTACCTGATTATATACAATTTTCCTCGAATTGACAAGATATGGGGAACTGAAATATATGATGATGATTTTGAGTGCTCGATACTGAATATATTATTTGTGAATAATGCCAGAAGAAGGCTCCTTTCGGTTTGGCGATAGGGCGAGAATTTAGACGTAACTTATCGTTCCTGTCCAAATTACTCCACCACGACTTTGATGAAGTGACAAACCATTCTACACAAGACTCCAACAGAAATAATCCTTTTGAATGTCAAAGTGCATACGAAACCATAGAGTGTTCAACTGTCCCATAATACAAACCGTGAAGTATATCATGCCCTGCTTACATTCTAGCTCAGAGTGTAGCAAACTATGAAATTTCCGTAACTTCATTACCATTTCTTCGACTTTTTGGTTACATATAATATCTATGTAATAAACCCTACACCTCTTCTACAATGTCATTAAGGAAAAGGAGTTCTTTCATTAGAAGAAATTGAAGCAAGATTTTTGAAAAATATACATGCATGCTATTTTCGATTTTCGTTCGTTGTCCATACCTTTAGAGTTCCACCCAGATCTATGACTTGATGAAACATTTCAATTACATTCATCCAAGTTTAATGTTAACTGAAAAAAAGGTAAGAAGAGGTACATCAATAAATAGGAAAATCGATAATCATCATCAGTGGTCAATATATCTGTTTTAGATCTGCAGCCATTTTAGATACATTGGAACAATTGATTCGCTTCGCTCCTAATGTAAGAAGAAGCAACTATCACGTGGCTTTGTTGTATACTGGTAAATTTCTAGCGAGAAAAAGAAACATTCATCGTCTTCACGTATAGCCAACGTGGCAATTTTACTTTAACGCTTTGACTATTAACATCGAAAGATATCTAGAGGTATCTTCACGGACATTCAACGTGATCTTTATATAAAATCTCGTTCTTTCCGATTGCCTCTGCTTTTGTATGGCGAGTTGGACCAGCTTGAAACACCCAATGTGCACAAGCATCATTACAATGTTCACCGTTTGCTTTTACAAATCCAAAACATGAAAAACGTATATCATACATGAGATACCGCCCAAAGGCCGACTTGAGAGCAATCGCATCATTGCAAGATCATTCTACTTCTTCAACAGTCCAGATTTGTGTTTTATCTGAAGAAAAATCCCCGTCGCCGCCGCACTCGACGTCACCATTTTTACTGCAAGTAAGAAACTGACCGTCATAATTCACTATAGCGATCTTATCTTCTTCGATACAAAAAACCCACCACCCCCATTTACAATTAGCATTAACATAACGAGTACATGTACCGTAAAAATGATTCACGACTTCCTTCTTTATTTCACGAGTACTGTTAAAATGATTCACAAAGACTTCCTTCTTTGTGTCACGATGCCGGGCGGGTAAGCTATCATCTTTGCAAAAGAACCTGTTTCGGCAACATCGAATGAAAACTTCTCTCCGTGGAGTAGCGAGGCGGGTATCGGTACGAAGAATTGCCCATTATTCCCATAACCCGCATTCATCTCGATCTGTAGCCATACAATAGTCTTTGTCACAACCTAAATATTTCCCAAAACAAGACTTAAATGAGACGTAACCTTTGTCGGTACTTTCTATGTTCCACCTCTCCAAATCTAAAACTTCCTCAGCGTTACAGGTTACTTTGCCATTGTGAGTCGCCCCTAAATATTTACCCTTGAAATATCTACTCTTGATTCTTTCTCTGATGGCGTAACTGTCACCATCAAGATGAATCACGTCCCAGTAAACATGGTTATACGTAAACCCATCAGCAACAACTTGACCATCTTCACGACGTCTCATGGACGGGTGGTGAACACGTCGGTTTCGAATGACCACCCGAAAATTTTCACATGTAAACATCTTTACGAACTGGTCTTGAAAAAGTATGTGACAAATAGAATCCAAGCTGTGAGCTACGACTCGCTAAATTGGCGATTACGAGAGGTATACAATTGCGCAGCGTGTTGTATTCGAACTGTGTATTTTTCTTTCAATTGTATACGTACATCACATATTGCTCACACTCTATCAGAATAGAGCTATATAAATTTTACAACTGACCCTATTTGTCAATACCACTCTTCATTCCATTGAGATCGTATGTTGTTGCAACGTAACCCGCATTTGCCAGTTTTTGTCGAATGGAACATATTTGAATCGATTCCACATACTTTAATCACGGATTTTCGAGGTGACATCGCGGCCCATTATTGACAGCGAATTAAGAAGCTGGAATGTCACCTGTGTGTACAGGTAATGATTCCATTCTATTGCTTTTAGCGGACTCGATTTGCTTGTGGTTGGTCACTTTGGAGAGAAGTAAACAAGGTTCAAGGTCAGTGTTGTCACCTCGGTAATAATTTCAAACTACGTTTCCGACGTTACGGCCGAGTGATGGGTATCGATAGGTTAAATAAATACTTACGGAGAAATAGGTCTCTACGGGACGTAATATTCGTATTTCGTATGTCTGTCAATCAAGTTTGGACTTTGGACACCATCCTACACCGAAAATCAATTGGCCACTTCGAATACCACTGACAGGATCAGCACACTAAATGCCGATCCCATCGCCAACGAAGCAGCAGCTGGAAGCATGGAATGAGGATCAGCTTCGAATTGCCTCTCAGGTGAAAGTTTTGCAGGATCCATTGAAGAATCAATATCCTAGGAACTTTCCTGGTAAAGAAGAAATCACCCCATGGAATTTCAAACCGATATCGGGTGATGAATGCGATGGTATTTTGTACGGAGGTCTTGATGTTAGTTTTTCAGATACTGAGGGCGAGCCCAGTGTTGCCGTTTATGTCGTAGTGAAAGATGGTGAGGTTGTGTACAGCGATTATGAGTTCTTTCATTTATCTGTGCCGTACGTACCATCGTATTTGGCATTTCGAGAAATTGATGTGTATGTGAGTACATGTACAATATGAAAAGTTGTTTGATATGATAAATGGTGTTTGAATCTCGTATTGTTGATGTATTATACATACTTAGCACTGAAAATTGCAAACATGATTTTGATCGAACAAAAGGTACGGTTAATTGCAAAACAAATCAATGATATGGCCGAAATGACTCCATATGTAATTTTAGTGGATGGCAATGGTATAATGCACGAGCGTAGAGCAGGTATTGCATGTTTTGTTGGAGTTCGAACTGGAATTCGAACTGTTGGAGTTGCGAAATCATTCTACAATATCGATGGCTTACTACGTTCTGAGGTTAGATTTAACATCAGCGAAGAATTGTATTTGTTCAATAAGTATATCGCAGAGCACGATGAAGAAAGCGTTGCTGTGCCTTGCCGTAGATTGATTGCCATGAAAAGACTTGATTCACGAGACAAAAGTTTCGTTGGAACTAAAGCAAGTGGTCCATGTAAAATAGTAGGTGCTACGAAACCTTTTCCATTGGCGCTCTTGCTAAATGGATCAAGTGGTATCACTTGGGGTATAGCATTAGTTGGGCATGGGGGTGTCGGAAGCTCTATCAAACGTAGATCTAGAGATATGAAAGGCTCAAATACTCCACTGTATATATCTATTGGACACAATGTATCACTTGAAGATGCGTTAGTCTTTTGTGTAAAGCAATGTTTGTTCAAAATACCCGAACCAATAAGGCAGGCCGACTTACGAGGGCGTGAGTTTATACGAAATAGAAGAGATGTTGTGTCGTAATTTTAAATTAAGATTTAAATCTGTACGTACCTATCGCTTGAACTTCTTTAGTAGGTTAACATTAACGCAAAGCGATTTGAAGGTGTTGAGATTGCACATAATTTACGAATATTGTTAGAACGAAATTGCCCTATTAGTTCTCACAATGTAATTATAGAGTCATAGGCAAGTACTTTTCACCTCTATATTATAATTTAGTTTCCCATCGCCAGACGGCTTTGTTGAAAACTTAGTTATGCCACTTGTCTGAAGGGAATGCATCTACATCCAGGAAACATCTCAGTGCTATTTATTTCTGCAACTACCCAAATTCATTTCTCGCAAAGACGAGAAAAATGATAGTTGGATTAAATCTACTAAAGATAAAGTAGGACCTTTTGTGGACGAACCAGCTAGAAACCTTCAGCAACGAAGAAGTGCGTTGTTATTGTTTTCAACTGATTTTGTTTATTTCGGAGTACAATAAAGAACATTGCTATAATACACAATAGAATGACTGCTTTGAAAATGCTGGATATTAGTGAGATTTCAATAGCAAAAACAATTGCCGACTCGATACTACAATTATCCTACGAGTATTTACGGATCTGACCTTTTTTTTTATTCACATCTGTCAATTCATTTTTTCTACTGACAAGTGAAATCATATTCGACGAGTCAAGACGTGTGGAAAACTTGTAGAGTCTACGCCGACGCCGTTGATGGCAGACGCTTCAAAAATATGTTGGCTATTTTAGCTATAATATTTATGCGTTCTTCAAAATTTTCGACTCTGTACTATTTCAATGAAACAACTACGGTAGGCAACGCTGCTAGAGAATGAACACCGAAAACAATACTGCAAAGCACAATTACGCCAACACCTCTACTGGCACAATTGATCATCATCATCAGTGGGCAGAGGGAGGAACGAACGAAGATGCGATGACGAGCCTACAAGAACAGCAGCAGTCGCACGAATCAACGTCTTCGACCAAAAATGATAGGTCCAATGATTGTTCAGAGGAAGCGTCCCCAACAGAAGCGGCGGAAAAGGAAGTACGCGAAGCACGCGTGGCTACCACGGCCGATGCGGTATCGCGTTTGGAGGAGTATCTTACAGCTATGAAGGAAGCTACCAAGAAAATGCTCGGAGAGATGGACGTGTATTTGAAAACCACAGAGGGGGTCATGGTAGATTACATTCGGTGCCAACATTCTCAGCATAATGAAGCACGTCGGTTGGAAGAATGTGAACCGGGTGTAGCAGAAGCGACGCAAAGGTTTCTCGTAAGCATGCAATCGGATATGATGAATGGCGCGAATGTGGCGGCTTGCGGTAACTATTAGGGCGGCGCTCAGATATTTTGTCCGCTGAGCTGCTTGACCTTTGCTTCAAGAGCTGCCTCTACTAAATAACTATAGCTGGAAATCCATGTTCCAATTAGATTCGTATGTTTACCCAGTTTCCAACCTAAAATTCTTCTTTTTTCTTTGTTCGAACGCACCAACTTTCTATTTTCCAATATTATCCAAATACCACCGACTATCTAAATTTTACGAGTCAACATTTCTCACGCGCTAACTTCATCGTCATCCTCTTCGACAATTACTGGCATCTGATATCCACAATCGCCTCGACTGCCGGCATTACCTAGGTTATCGCTGGAACCATAACCAGAAACGCAGTTGCAGACACCTTTTTTATGATCACACAAACCACGTCCAGAACATTCAACAAATTCTTTTGTTCCTTTCACTTCCTCTATAAAACTTAGTGGACCGTCTATGTCGACTACTGAAACTACTTCAATAAGAGGAACATCATCACTGGGTGCTAGAAATGTTATGAAAATTTGTTGATTTGTAGGGCGACACAAATATAGTGCGTCTATTGCAAGACCAGTTGCGCCAATGAATGTATCAGGATCTACATATCCAACAACAGCTTTTTCGATTGTGGATATGGCGTTAAGTGCCGATTCGAATTCTTCTATGCTGTCCGTTGCGCTTAGAGTTGATGTATATTCACCGCGAAATTTCAAGGCAAAGGATCCATTAGAATCACTATCCTGACATGAAAAAATCTGTTCTTCGTTTTCCTGGTGAGGAGTCAACGGATCGTCACCTTTTGGGCAAGTTTTCAAAGAACAATCATAGCCTTCAAATCCGTCCGAACATGAGCATCCAAATATTTGATCATGATCCCAAGTGAGTAAATCGTTCGGGTCGACGCCGTAGATAAATGGTGTTGGGTTACCAAGAGACGATTTAGAAAGAAGTGCTAAATGTTCCATGGAATAACATTCACCGTTGCCATTGCAAGGTGGATTGCCAGGACAATGCATATACTCGCACGCAGACCCACTAAATCCGAAAGCGCATCGACATTGTCCAGTTGTCGTATCGCATACTCCCATATCTGAACATTCTTTCAACGAATGAGCTTCATTATCCATTGATGGCTTTGAGAACCACGACTTTCCACTTGGGCAGCGCAATAGGGAACAGTCGGGACCAAATCTACCTTCCTCACATGAACATCGATAACTAGGGCTGCCCGAACAAGTTCCTAAACCTAGACAGGGAATAAATTCTCCGGGGCACGAAGCTGTCGATATTCCCGCGTCGTAACCGCAATCGCCCCTTGTGCCAGGACCATTGTAGCCATCGCTAGTCATCCAATTAGACAAGCAAGTACATGTACCATGGCTTACATCACAGATTCCACGATTAGAACATTCTTCATTTTCTTTAGTGCCTGTTATCAACTTCTGACTTGCAATTAGAGGACTTCCAGAAGTTAGAGTTAAACTAGTGCCATCCGGTATAAGCAGAGGCAAGTCTCCAAAGTTTTGTAGGAATGTTATTTGAATATCGTTCCCCGAATCAGAGCATACTTCGTCAACGCCCGAGGACCAAGAAACGATAATCTTTGGGTTATCTCCACTTTTTCGAAGACTTTCTAACTCACTCACCATCGTTTCGAAGTTTATAAGATTCGATGTTGCAGATATTGGTGAGGTCGTTTCGCCATTGTAGGAAAGCGTAAAAGTCCCGCCATCTGCTTGGCATTCAAGGTGTTGTACTTCGTTAAGTTGGCCGATACTAAGAGGATCGTCACCCGATTGACAACTTCGTATGGAACAATCGTATCCTGAATAGGTTTCATCGCAAACGCATCCATACATCATATCTGCTTCCCATGGTATACTATACTCGAATGTATCTTTACAAACGGAGTAGTCACGTTCAGAGCAGTCGCCATTTACACATACTTCAGAGCTGGTACAACCTTCGTCCTTGATTATATGGCCTGGTTCTTGCATATTTGCCAAAAATCGCGAGGACACGCATCTTCCTTTATTATTACAACCATTTGGACAGGATTTACGTTCACAGGCAACACCCTCAAAGCCTTGTTGGCAGAGACAGATTCCTGATTGCCTATCGCAGATACCCTTATTTGAACACTCAGCGTCGGCATGTGCTGTGTCATCGGCTGACGCAAAATCTACCCATGCGGTACTGCGGTGGCAAGAGCGTTGGGAACAATCTGATCCATAGTAGCCACTGAAGCAACTACATACACCGTACCGAGTTGAACAACTTCCGTGTCCACTACACATATTTGGGCAAGGGCCATACTTTTTGTGACAATTTGAAGACAGTACGCTGTGAAAACCAAAAGTAGAATATGAAAAAATATCTCAATAATCAATATTAATCAAGATCTATCTTACCTCAAAAGAACTTGCAAAATTAATAATCTTCTTCTCATTACGTAGTCAATAATTATTTTTAATAAGTTTACAACCTGTCTCAGGTGTTTTATCTTTCATTTCCACGGGGGAAGAGAATAAGGAGTGTGGCGAGCGAGGCGGTTATTTTTAATCATGCAACACACGATTGAAGAGTCGAAAACGCAATGACATTCTTAACGGTATCGTAACTTGACTACACTTGTTATCAATATGACTCGGACAAAAGACAACTCTCAAACAGTTGTTGGGCATCAATACTAGGTACCTGCCGTCTTTTCCGTACGCAATTGCGATGAAGAATCATACATATATCCGTCCAAGATTAATCGTCGCAGATAATTATTTCGTCGACCTTTCTTTTTTTGGTACTTTTTATGCTTGGCATTTCAGCGCTTTTTCTCTCCGCTTTTTTTGCCTCCTTGTCGGAATTTGCCTTAAATGACCATGTCCCATCTGACCTAAAAATCACATCTCTTGTAACACCAACATTTTTTTTCGCTCGGGTAATCATCGAATCAAGCATTCCACACCATTCTAAATCATTTGCATCTATTAATGAATCACAACAAACACATTTCCAACGACGACCTGATGGGAAGGCATTGCTCTCTAAGAAGTGGAGTAAGTCAAAGCATTGAATATGTTTGCACTTTCTTCCCCTCACTGGAACTTTCATAAGAGTCATAGTTATTGGGCAACGAACTTTAATTGTCAAAGAATTTTCTATAGATTGGTTTTCATCGTCATCAATACATACTGTTTGTTCCATTAGATAATTTTTGGTCGCTCGTACGCTTTCATTCTGACTTTTTCTCGTTAAAGTTAGATCGGCTAAAGCCACAGGTACTTCTCCGGAAGCAAGTAGTTTGAATATGGTTCCAGGGCTTCTGTACTCTGCAACGATCACTTGAAATAAATATGTATCGTTGTCGTATGACACTATATCCAAAGAATTCCTCTTAGTGAATGAGTAAATATGTGGCGTCAAGTCCAAAAGTGCGGACATGCCTTTCCATAAAGAAAGATCATGGTTTTGTTGTTTTCTCTGCTGAATATAGGTTGAACCAATAGGTCGTCCATTTAGCTGTACAACGGTCCCCTTTGGCCACGTGTGACAATCCGCCTTGGAGGGATATCCTTTCTTAGGCATTGGAATTGTTTTCGGCAACATTCGTAATAGCACCCGTTTTTGGCCATCTTTATAAATGTACTTTGGCCGCTTCTCCTCCTTTGTAGGTGTTCCTAATCCGAGGGACTGGCAAACTGACGGCAACATTTGGAATGAGAAGCTCAGTGCAGTCTTTGGCGCATTCCCGCTACCAAGACCAATACATTCAATGACTTTAGCAAGTTGACATGGGCTTGCAACAACATTATTCTCACTTGATAAAAAAGTAGCACGTGGAGTAAGATCCAACAAACTAAAAAGATATAATGAAATTGAAATTATTGCTGAGGAAATATCGGCTTTATCAAATATTGATGAGAAAATATATCCCTTACCATTTCCAAAAAGGGTCCCAACGCTTCAGTCTTTCATCGAAGTTTTCTTTCTCGCTTATCTGCACTAAGGTATCAAGATTATTATATTTCACTGTGCAACTTGACCTTGGCGTTAAACTAGAAGAATTGTCGGCATGGCAGTATGTACTGACTATCTTCGATGAAGGAAGGACAACCTTGTAAGGCTTAGAAAACCGAAGGCTACTGAACCCAACACTTTGCTTCGTATTATGATTTGCCTCTAGTTGCTTGGCCTTTGTTGTGTTATCGAGAACTTTATCTGAATTTCGAGATAAGGGAGAGGAATGAATGGAATTTTTTTCAATTGGTCCAGCTTCGGCAGATGTGTTACCCGACTTTACAGATGTGTTATGTATCTTCACATGAAACGGAATGATGGATTTAGGGTCTTTGCAAGAAGTTATATATTTATTATATTTGCCACAGTAAAACTCACCGGATCCTCCATGGTCGAAACATATGATATTTTTGGCCCTTGTCGCGTATTGCTTATTTCCTTGTCCAAAGAGTTAGGTTTTACACCGTCCCACCCAAAGTGCGTTGCAGCAAACTTTCTTAGCCCTACTTCATCAAAGTAATGTACACCATAACTAAACTTTTCACTGGAGTCACAATTAGGCAAGTACCATAGGTAATCATGAAATGGAACCAATCCCAACTCCATATTTCTTTTTACTGACATTCTACTGTAATATATACCAATGGACTTGAGCCTCTTCAACATCGCTGACCAGCTTTCTCCCGTACTAATCGGCGAGCTATGAAACTTCTTACGATACGCATCAATTGCACTAACAACATGTTTATCAAGCGATACCTGAACTGAATTTCTAACAGGGCTTTCCCTGGGCGTACGCTTCGAAGGTAGATTAATTGGTGTTTGCGATGTCGACATATTCGAGGTCCCACCACCCGCTTCGGAATTTGCACACATATTCTTGCTCGTCTGATTCTGCATCTCTTCTCGGATTACCTCACTGGCTACTGCTCGCGATTTATGATCGATTGATGAATCCTGGATAACATTGTCTTTCTTCGATGATCTTTTTTCTTTTCCTTCCGGTAAAGACTCATTAGTAGAATCACGATCTTTATTGTTGTGTATGCGAATTTCGTGCTTAATTAAATCATCAATTTTTTCAGAAGTATTGCTGGAAAATTTTTCAGCTTGTGTTTGCAGCGAGGATATATGTGAAGTCTCATCACTCGACGCAGTATTTGTGCTCATATTTTTGTTCATTCGGTTTTGTATTTGTTCTTGGCTTCCCTCAATACTGAATGCTCGAGATTTATTATCTATTAATGACACCTCAACTGAATCCTCTCCCTTTGATGAAGTACAGGATTTAAATCCATTTGAACCGTCACCAGCAATAATAGCACTTTTATTTATGCCAAGATTGGAAGATTTCTTAGCTGTTTGCAGTGTGGATATACCCGAAATCTGAATACTTGACGTAGCATTTGTGCTTGCATGATTTTGAATCTGCTCTCCGCTTTCCTCGTCATTCAGAGATCGCTTCTTTGATCTCATTCTCGTTTCTATTTCGTCGTACGTAATCGCAGTGGACGATTTATCCTTTGACATTTCGGGTGTATAAGTATTGGACGTTTCATCATCTACTTTGTTGATGGCACCTGTGTTCTCATCAAATCGGTGCTCGTCTAATCCATGATTCAATGCTCGTTTCTCCGTTGTTGAAAATTTATCCTTTTCTGTGTCTAGATTGTCATTACCATCAGGACTGTTTGCATGATCGTCTAAAGTATTTCCCATGGGAACCACATTATGAACTACTTGTATACCTCTATCATTCGTCAAGTCATTCCCATCCTGTTTCTCACGATCAATGCTATTGATTTTTGTATTGACAAAAGTTTCCTCGCTACTTTTCTTCTCTACATTCTTCTTCTTCACGCCATTACCAATACCTTTCTCCACCACCGTAGCTTCCTTCTCCTTCTCCTCCTGCCTAGCTAACTTCATAACCGCTCCACCATTCCTTTCGACATTACCCTCAACAATCTCATCCACCATACGAAACACCTTTTCAATCACATCCACCGCATACAACCTAAAATCCGCACCCAAATCCTCATCATTGGAACATTTATACATATCCTCTAAAAATGACCTCATTGCCAAATCTATTTCAACTTTCCTACCACCAACCTCCTTCTGCTCCTGCTCATTTACAAACTCATTCGCTAACAGGACGAGACGATCGTACGTACTAGACGACAACGACGACGATGATGATCCTTGGGGTGCTCGAATCGTATGTACAATATCACTTACGATACAATTAGGGGAAAGGCATACCATTTGTTCCATACGACGGTTTAATACGCGATTCCATACTTCGGTGAGTGGAATGTTGATAATTTCATGGATTTTTGTTTTGGCTGTTTTCATAGTTACTATTGTTGCTGGTGGTGCTGCTGATGCATAATGAACGATGATGAGGAGGAGGAGGAGGATGGTATTGTCTTTTGTGAAGGATGGTAAGAAGTGTTTTGTGTTTTGGTAATATTATGTGGTTAGAAAATTAAAAATGATTTTTGATTTTTTCATGGTCCACACATCTTTTTTTCGCTACACATGTGTATGTACGAGACTGGCAATGTGCAATTCTTCTATTTTAACTTCTATTGGTCCCAATTTAGCCTTTTAATGATATATCACACCGTCAC
>Ga0115008_10004179_pt1 | contig 11993 bp, 12 predicted proteins | sample FraStrMetagenome_FD_87164 | JGI IMG/M metagenome (GOLD analysis project Ga0115008, IMG submission 87164) | Marine eukaryotic phytoplankton communities from Arctic Ocean - Fram Strait ARC3M Metagenome | ecosystem: Environmental > Aquatic > Marine > Oceanic | place: Fram Strait | collected...
ATCCCCCGCAAGCATTAACTGGCCGCCGAGACATTAAATTCGCCGATATCAGCGCGAGGCCATTTTTGTGCAGCTCACAAAGCCTACCACAACGACTAAAATCATGGCACGGCGTGCCAGTGATTGCACTAGATATAAGAAATACCCTCGCGCCCGACCACTGAACCCTTGACAAAGCCCTTGTCCGCGACTAGCGAGTCGGCGACAGTCAGATGCGCGGTGTTAAAGAGCCCACAAAACCGCTGCGGCGGGTTTAAAAATATTTTTTATAGTACTCTTTGAACTGCTGATACTGCTCTTGAGTGAGCAGCGATCCAAGCTGTTGCTGTTGTTCTGAAGTCAGATCTATGGGCATGGTCGATTGCATCTGGGGAACGATTTCGAGAATGCTATCTTCGGCGCTGCTGGCATCATTGGTGGGCGGCGATCTAAACAGTTTGCTGATTTCGGATACTTGGTAGTCGTCGAGATTATCGATCCCCTTGAGGATCAGCGCTTGCTGCATTTGCTGGTCGAAGTCCTGCATCTCACGGCGTTTAGCGGCTTCGTCGCTACGGTAGGTGGCGAGTTGCTCTGGGGTCAGTATGTCGGTGAGTTGCCGAGTATAATCGCGGTTGATGGCGTCGGTGCGTTGGCGTATTTTTTCAGACAGCGCCGCCATCTCCTCGCGGGTTTGCGGTGGCGGCGAGGACGGGTCGAAAAAATCCATGCCGACATTGGCTTGGCTATCGATCAACGCCGACAACGCTACCGACTGCGCAGGGCTCAAGTTGAGTAATTGATCGAGGCGCTGCAACAGCATTTCACCCTGAGGTCCGATAAACAGGCTATCCATAAAAGGATGAGCTGTGGTCATCCCAGAAACCGCGGGGATTGGTGTCTGTGGCGGCACGACACGACGAGCGCCAGATTCTAACCGGCGGTCTTCCAATTGCGCTTTAAGCGCTGACACCTGCCTCATGAGGCGTCGATTTTGCGTCGCAAGATCGGTTAGATTGCCGGTGATAGACGCAATTTCTGGCGCGTTTGACGCGTCATCTGGAACGCTCGAATTCAACAGATACCAGAGCGGAATGGCCGCGCCCAACACTGCGGCAACAAGGGCGATAAGAGCTGCTAAATAACGATTTTTGTGCGTGTTGTTCATGTGACCTACTCCTTGGTCTGGGGTGCGAGTGCCGACGTTGCGGTTAACTTGCGTTCGCCGCTGCGCGTTTAGCCATCCTCCATCGGCAATGGGCCAACGTTTCAGTACCCTTAAACTGGCCAACAGGATACGCCACCGCTAACCTTCCTAGGCGCGCATAGATCAGACAAACCGGAGCGGCTTTGGTTCCCTGTCTTTTGGTTCCCTGTCTTTTGGCTCTCTATTATTTAGCGCATAATGCATGGGCTCTAGATTACCGATCTTAGGCCAAAGTGTTACAGAGATTGCAAAAGATGCCATGCCCTGCGATATCTGCACGCCTCGGGCGCTACGCCGGTCAGCGGCACGGCGCACTTTGCGTTGGCCAGGCCTTTCCATAACCCGTCGATCGCTCACCGCGAATATTGCCGTCGCGAACCGACGCAGCGCACCCTTTGCTGTCCGATAAAACGCCACCAACGCTATTGCGCGGCCTTATTCGCCGGGATTTTCGGCAAAACACGCCAGCGAGCGGTCGACGGGCGCCCAGTCAGCCGCGGCAGACAGCCAGTAGTTGGCGATTAGATGCAACGCCGATGGATCGTCGAGGGTGGCACACTTGACGAAGCGCGCGCCCGGCACCATCTCGGCGTCGGTAAACAGTTGCGAGCCACAGGTCGGACAAAAGTGGCGCGTCACCGTTCTATCGGCGGCACTTTGTAAACTGTAGGTACGCGTTTCACCGCTCACCCGCAGCGTGTCGGTCATGGTCACGGTGGTCATTGGGCTGCCAGTGGCGCGCTGGCAATCGCGACAGTAACAACTGCCGCCTTCGAGTGTCTGCGCGTCAAACGCATAGCGTATGTGACCGCAGAGACAGCCGCCTGTATATGTCGTCATGTTAACTCCCCTATCGGTTGCCCATGCGCATTTTAACCGCCAGTGCCCGAGCCTTAGCGAAATGGCTCGGTGTAGTTTTCGCCACTGGCGCAAGCACAAATGCGACTGAGTCGAGTCAGCGAGTAACCCGTTTGCTCGCGCCAGTCGTTAAAGCGCGCCTGCACTTTAACCAGGTCCGACTTGCTGGTTGGGTAGTCGGCGATTTCCAAACCGCTCTGCCGCAGACAGGTCACCACGTCGCTACTGAGATTAAAGCTATCGCAGCCCAGATAGCGCAGCACCCGCGGGCCGCTGCGCCCTCCCAACCGACAGCCATGCTTTTTAAGGTGCTGGCAGAGACCGACAAAATCCTCTTTCGGCCACTGTTCAACAAAGGCCGCGAAACTACCGTGCGCGGCGGTCATGTCCATGATGTAGGCGGCATTTTGCGGCACGCTGATGACTTTCTGGCGATTCCGAACGATGCGCTCATCGCGTGCGATATCGTCCAATTGATCGGGGCTCAGCAAGACCATTTTGAAGGGTTCGAAAGCAAAAAAAACGCGTTCAAAATCGGGCCATTTTTTGCGGATCACCCGCCAGACAAATCCAGCTTGAAAGACGCACAGCGTCATGGTGGATAGCACGCGGTGGTCGGGAACTTGCAAAAATTCGCTGCGTGGCAGCGGTTCGCGAATCCACTCTTCAAGCTTTTCTTCGCCGCCTTTGCGAAACAGGGCGTGCGATAAGATTGGGGCAAAATCGGTCATGCGGGGTCTCTTGCTGCGCTGCGGCGTCATCGCCAAAAGCCTAGTTTAGCCCCATCCATGATCGAGTGGTAGCTATCCGCGCTCGACCCTCGCGACAATCCGTTGCGCGTGGGTCGGCAAGCGCTGATAGCGATCGAGCGCGTCGGCGCGGCGCATCACAGTAATCGCCTAACCTTGCGGAAAAAATGCCTGTTGATCAACGCGTAATAAAAGTCGTCTAGCGCGGTTAACATTGAGCCAATATCGCCGTCCATAAGCGCCTCCGAGATAAGTGGCTCCTAGATAAGTGGCGCATAAATAAGCGCCGCGTAAATAAGCGCCAGATAACAACTGTAGCATCACGCTAATTTCAACCGACCCGTACAAAATCCTGCTACAAAAAACCTAGCGCTGCCGCGCGTTTTGCGTCACTTTGTAAGCACCGCTGCGTTTATGCATGAGTCCACACCGAGACGTTATCGGCCCAGCGAGCCGTCAAACTGCCAAATACGCGCTGAAATTGACCCGCATAGCTCGCCATCGCTACAATTAAGCGCGGCCTATGGGCCAATGCGATACCATATAACATGATTTCTACCGAAAGGGATTCGACCGAAATGAAGACTGATAAACCAAGCAACCAAAACCTCGAACGCGATCAGCACCCAGCGGTGTTGTTGTACCTGTTTAAACGCGATTTTGTCGACGCGGGTAAGCGCTATTTTTGCCCGCACTGCCTGCGTGTTGAAGGCCTGATGGCGCTATTTCCAGAAATTCGCCACGCCATCGAGGTGCGCTATGTCGATTTTGCCAAGCCACGCGGTCAGTTGGCCGAGTGGGTCGGCGACGATCAGCAGAGCTGCCCACAGTTAATTTTTGTCGACGGCGACGACTCGCTATCCGCCACCTACAGTCAGCGCGCACCCACCGGAACTCTGCACATCACCCGCACCAACGATATTCTTAGCTATCTGATCGAGCGTTTTAAATTGCCGCAGACACACCCCTAAACCGCGCGTCGCCAGCCGCAGTAATACGCAGCATGTCGGCAATGGCTGCTGCGCTGCTTGCAGGCGTATCGGCCGCTTATCGTTATCGCTAACGGCGCGGCGTTTAAACCCGGCGAGATGCTATCCACCCCCGCGCATCGCGCTGCCTATCACCCGAATCGTTGCACGCTTGCATCTGCGCTTAAAAATGCCTCTTCGACTGTGTTTAAATAGCACCGACGCCTCGTGCGTTAAAAGCATCAATCGAGCATACCGGCAACCGCGGTTAAATAACCCACAACAATAAAAAAGGTATGACCAGCATGAAAGCAGCGATTTTCGCGGGGCCAGGCCAGCCCTTAAAAGTTGTCGAACAGCCGATTCCAAAGATCGATGACCAGCAGATGTTAGTGCGAGTGAGTTACTGCGGTATCTGCGGTACAGATATTCACGTCACCCGCGAGGGTCCGTTTATGGTGCCGCCAAAGACCGTGCTTGGGCATGAGTTTTCTGGGCATATCGCAGCGCTCGGGGCGGCCGTCGAAGACGGTCATTTTGCCGTCGGTGATCGCGTGGTATCGCTTCCCTATATTGGCAAACAGCTCATCGGCTTTGGCGAAAACCCCGGCGGCTATGGCGAGTACATTCGCGTTGGGTATGACCTAGTACTGAAGATCCCCGACGCCATTAGCGATCGCGATGCCGCGCTGGTCGAACCCTTTGCCGTCGGTTTGCACGCGGTCGAAAAAGCCGGCTCAGTGGTGCAAAAAAATGTACTTATTATCGGTGCCGGCCCCATCGGTTTGGCCTGCGCTGTTTGGTGCCGCCTGCGCGGTGCGCGGCAGGTGTTGATCAGCGAGCGAGTTCCAGCGCGCGGGTCGATGGCCGCCGCGATGGGATTTCAGACCCTGGACGCCGACGGCGATGTCGGTGCCGATTTTACCGCGACGGCTGGGGCCTGCGTCGACATTCAGTTTGAGTGCGTCGGTGCGCCCGGCATGTTGCAGGCCTGCATCGAGCGCGCGTCGACCGGCGGGCTGATTATCGGCGTCGGCGTCTGCGATCAACCCGATCAAATCGAACCGCTCGGCGCGGTGCTCAAAGAGCTGTGTATTCAGTGGGTGCTGGCCTATCAGTTGAGCGACTTTGCCAAAACCCTCGACGCTATGCTGGCAGGAGAACTAGACCCCGCAGCGATGATTACCGACGTGGTCACGCTCGAGCAATTGCCCGCCGCGTTTGAGGCACTGCGCCAGCCCATCGACCAGTGCAAGGTGCTGGTGGATCTGCGCGGCGACTAAATTTATACCGCTCTCATTGACACGCAGAGCCAACCGGCGAGTGCCGTCCGGCGCAGTTGCTGGAAACCTGAATGGCGCATGGCGGGGATTGGCGCACCCCCGCCCTATTCGGCTAACCGTCCATTTTGCCGTTCACCAACTGTGTTGGTGTTCCTCGACAAACCGTTGCAGCGCCGCCAGAGCCTTGGGCATGATCGCCTCGCCAAAGCCAATCCGAAAATAATCGCGGTAAGCATCAGCGTGCGCCGGATCGCTAAACACATAGGCGGGTTTGATCGAAATACCGGCATCGGCGAGCGCTTTGCCAAGCGCTGCCGACGACATCGGGCCGCTAAATTTAACGTAGCCAACGGCCCCAGCGGTGGGCCGCACCCACTGAAAGAAGTCAGAATAACGCTCAAAAAACCCGTCCAGCAGGTGTAAATTGTGCGCGATAATGGCAAGGTTTTTTTTCAAAATAGCATCGCTAGCGCGCAGCGTCATGATCGCCTGTAACTCACTGGCGCGCCCGGGGCAGGCGCTGCCAAAATACTGCACGTCGATGCACGCTTGCCGGAGCGCAGTGTCTTGCAGCGCCAACCAACCAATGGTCACGCCGCAGGCACCCCAGGGTTTTGACAAGGTGCATAAGCTGATACCGCGAGGGTACGCATCGGCCATCGCTGGCAAACGGGTGCTCGGATCGTGTTCGAGAAGGCGGTAGGCCTCGTCTGATAATAGATGCAGATTGTGGCGCTCGGCCAGCGCGATCAAGTCGCCCTGAAGTCGCCGACTCATGAGACTGCCGGCCGGATTGAACGGCTCGTTGATCACCAGATAACGGGTATTGCTGCGCATCGCCGCCTCGACCTCATCGGGTTGGATTTGCCAACCGTTCTCGGCCTGCAGCGGGATGGTCGTGACATCCGCTCCTGCAAACAGCGGCGCCTGTTGCACCGATTGGTAGCCGGGGGTAAAGCCGATGGCGTGATCGGCGCGGGTCAATAGCGCAAAGGCGCAGGTCTGCAGGGCCACTTGGCCACCGCAAAACACTAAAATATTGTCCGCGCCGATGGCGTCGCCATACAAGCTGGCAATCGTCTGACGCAGATCCAAACTACCGCCATTGGCGGTGTATTCTAAGCTGTGCTGATCAAACGCGTCGATCAGTGCATGATCGCCGCGCGCGCGGGTCAGCTCGACCAGTTCGGGCATCGACAGCGGCTCGGTATAAGAATTTGAAAAACTCAGCGGCAGACCGCCGGTGATGCTTTTATGCTGCTTTGACCAAGGCACTTTAAACGCCATCGAGTGTTCTCCACATAGCAGTCGTGCAATATCTGCATTGAGGTTTTAATGGAGGCATAAAATGCCTATTGAAAGAGATAATTTTGCTCTTCCAGCCGCTGCAACAGCGCCTGACCCTCTGCCTGAGAAGTTAAAATATAGCTGCTGTTGTCTGGGTATATTGTGGCCTCGTTCGACGACATCACGATGCTGGTAACAAGGCGCATGGCAACCAGCTCATAGAGCACCGCCAACTCCTCATCGGCGAGCGCAAATTCAGCGCAATAACCGTCGATGACGGCGTTAGCGGCAGCACCTATATCGGTCTCGCCGAGCAATAGGTAGGCCAGCGCAATCGCCAACTCGTTGACCTGCGTACTGTGCATCATCTCGCCGAAGTCGATCAGCCCATGCATGCGCTGCCGGTGATCGCGGTCGATGATAAAGTTGTGCTGGTTGGCATCGCCGTGAATCACCGCCTTGCGCAGTCCACGCAAACGCGGTGCTACAGAAGTTTGGTAGTGTTCAAACAAACGACCAATGCGCTCGCGGGTGGCGCTATCGTCGATATCTTCGAGGTGCGCTCTGCAACCGATGACGTTGTCGAGATCCCACAGATACCCCGCCCGGTGACTGGCGGGATGGCTAAAATCTTGCAAACTTTGGGACAGCTGGCCGAGAAAGCGCCCGGCATCGCGGTACAGCGGGAGCGATTTTTCACCGCGAGAGTAGACCACTCCGTCGACATAGCTCAGCACATAGACGTTAAAGCCATCGATTTCGGTCAGGGTGTCACCGCTATAAGTGGTCAACGGCACAGGAAAGGTCAACTGCGGTGCCCTTTGCTGAAGTTGCAGCATCGCCTGATGTTGCAACTTCAGCAGTTCGCTGGGCCATCGGCGGTTGGCAATTTTGAACACGTAGCGGCGCTCGACGGCGGTGATCAGCGCATTTTGATCCTCAAACGACACCAGCGGCGTGATGCTGCCCTCGATGCCATAGAGCGCGCTGGCGTGTTTCGCCACGGCCTCGGTGTCAAAATTGGGAACTTCGCTGATCATCTATTCATTTCCTTTGATATAAACTGTTGATTCCCTTAGATATCATGGTTAACCGCCTAGTATGGCGTCCAAAAACAGTCCCACCCTCAGCCTAGCGACGGTTAAGTTTTGCCTCATGGCTAGTGAGCCTCGGCCCAAGGGCTAGTAAGTGTCTGCATAAGGGCTAGTGAGTGTCTGCATAAGCTCGGTGGGTGGCGCGGCAAGATACCGCTAGTATAGATCACCGCTGTGAGTTTTGTGGTTAATAGGTCAAGATGTTGTTTCCCGTGTTTAGGTGCATTTACAATCACCCAAAGCAGATGATGCGATGCTTAACTGGAATCTAAAACGTCACAACCGCGCGCAGGTGCCAGCAAGATATCTCATCCTATCCCGAGGGCCGGTACACCTTAAAACACCTCAATCGAGAACGAATGTCGTGACCCTGGCGGCACGCTTGAGTAAACTAGAGCCAATGCACAGATATATTGTAAAAACCTTGAAATTTAGTCTATTGGGCCTGTTGACTCTCGCCATCGATGCATTCGCGCAGGCCCCCTACCAGCCGCTGCCGTACGCCGATATGAACCCGCTGACCATGCACTACGGCAGTCCACGCTCGACCACTGCGGCGCCGCTCGAGCGCGGCCAATGGCAGTGGCAGTGGGGCTTGGATGTTGGCAATACGGTGCATCTGCAGGGATCGCCCGAAACCACCGAGCAATTGTTGATCGACGCCGAGACCCAGCGTCATGTGGCAATGTTTGAGTACGGCTTGCGCGACCATTGGAACCTATTGTTCGAAGTCCCCTACGTGCGCCACAGCGGCGGCACGCTGGACGGTTTTATCGACGACTTTCACAACGCTTTAGGGTTTCCATCTGGCCCCCGCGCCAATCGCAACGCCGACGATTTTGCGTTGACTTACCGCCGCGGGCAGGCACTGTTGATCGACGTCGATCGACCGCAATCAGGGTTAGGCGATATTTCGTTGTCGTTAATCCGCGATTTTTCGAGTCATCCGCTCGAGCAATTGAGCGCCGGCCTGCGGCTTGAATTTGCCACCGGCGACGCCGATGACTTGAGCGGCTCTGGCACCTTTGATGTGGCGCTCTGGGTATCGGCCGCCAAGCGCATGTTTGGTAATGTATCGCACTTTGCTTCGCTGGCCGCAGTGGCGGTCGAAAACAGTGGCGGGCTGATGGCAGATATGCGCAACAGCGTCTACGGCACCGCGCGTTATGGCTTGGCGTGGCGCTATAGCCAACGGTTAGAATTTAAAGCGCAGTTGGACGCGCGCAGCGCGATTTACAGCCACAGCCGAATGCGTGCGCTGGGGCATTCGACCGCAGCCAGTATCGGCGGCACCCTGCACCTGCCGAGTGGCTATGCGCTGGATATTGCGGTGGTCGAAGACATCGACATGGGCACCGCGCCCGACGTAGTTTTTCAGTTGGCGCTGCGCCGGCACTGGGGCGCGCACTAGAGCGTTTTTTCGCCCTCTACGCGCGACTGCAACAGCGGCATTCGCCGCCTGCATCAACCGGTGCATAAACAAGTTGTGGGTCTGCGCTTAGAAAGGTAAAATCCGCGACCTTTAAGCCCCCAGTAAATTCCTACACAGCAAGCCGCAACCACAGATACCGGAGATTGTTTCATGGCGAGTGAACAGACCCTTTCGATTATTAAGCCCGATGCCGTAGCAAAAAATGCGGTTGGACAAATTTTGAGCCGCTTCGAGGCCGCTGGCCTGAAGGTTATCGCCTGCAAAATGCAGCAACTGAGCAGCGAACAGGCCGAAGGATTTTATGCTGAGCACAGCGAGCGCCCGTTTTTTAAGGATCTGGTCGCGTTCATGACCTCTGGGCCAGTGTCGGTGCAGGTTTTAGCCGGCGAAAATGCTATTATGGCCAACCGCGACCTGATGGGTGCGACCAACCCGAAAGAGGCTGCGGCCGGCACCATTCGCGCCGACTTTGCCGAATCTATCGATGCCAACGCGGTACATGGGTCAGATTCATCGACCTCTGCGGCACGAGAGATCGCTTACTTTTTCAATGACAGCGAGATTTGCGCTCGTTAAATACGGAGATAATAGGGGTTTATGTCCCTAGAACCAGCGAGCAGTTTAGCCACCCCAGAGGTTGATAAGATCAATCTGATGGGCCTCTCCGCCTCGGGTCTCGGCGATCTTTTTGAGCAGATGGGTGAAAAGCGTTTTCGCGGTACCCAGATCCTCAAGTGGATTCACCAGATGGGGATCTGCGATCTCGATCAAATGACCAACCTCTCAAAACCCCTGCGTGCACGCTTGGCGGCGGTGGGCGAAGTGCGCGTGCCCGAAGTGGTCAGTTGCCAGGACTCGGTCGACGGCACCCGCAAGTGGCTGATCCGCATGGATGGCGGCAGTTGTATTGAGATGGTGTATATTCCCGAACGCGAGCGCGGCACCCTGTGCGTATCGTCGCAGATCGGTTGCGCGTTGGATTGCGCCTTTTGCGCCACCGGTAAACAGGGTTTTAACCGCGACCTGACCGCAGCAGAAATCATCGGTCAGGTCTGGATCGCCGCAGACTCGTTCAACCAGTTCGAAACCGCCGCGCCGCGCCGGGTAACCAACGTGGTAATGATGGGCATGGGCGAGCCGCTAATGAATTTAGACAACGTCGTCGACGCCATGAATCTCATGCTCGACGACAACGCTTACGGACTGTCCAAGCGCCGTGTAACGCTGAGCACCGCCGGGGTGGTGCCGGCGCTGGAGAAGCTTGGCGATGTTGCCGACGTTTCACTAGCGATCTCACTGCACGCGCCAAACGATGAATTACGCAACCAGTTGGTGCCGATCAATCGCAAGTACTCGCTCGATCAGTTTATCGCCAGTGCGCAGCGTTATCTCGAAAAAATGCCCGATAAGCGTCGCAAAATCACCGTCGAATACACCCTTATGGATCGGGTCAACGACCGCAGCGAACACGCCCGCGAATTGGCCGTATTACTCCGCGAGCTACCCTGCAAAATCAACCTGATTCCGTTTAACCCATTCCCCGGTTCCGAGTTCAAGCGGGTCACCAATACCGCGCTCAATCGCTTTAGGGACATTCTCCATGGGGAGGGTTACACTGTGACTGTGCGCACCACTCGCGGCGACGATATCGCCGCCGCTTGTGGCCAATTGGCCGGTCAGGTGAACGATAAAACACGCCGTCAAGAGCGCTACAAAAAGCGCCTTGAAGAGCAGCAGATCGTCAAGGTGATTGGCTAGGGTCATGGCGCTAAAACGCGGTCTAAAGTGCGGCTGCGTGAATGCGGGTCACCGACAATACAACCAAACAGGCAGAATCGTAGCGTAACCGATGTTTAGCGAAACTCCCATAGTGCGGCGCAAATCGCGACAGATCATGGTCGGCAACGTGCCGGTGGGTGGCGATGCGCCGATTTCGGTGCAGAGCATGACCAATACCAGCACCGGGGATGTGGCCGCGACAGTGGCGCAGATCGAGTCGATCCAGAAGGCCGGCGCCGATATCGTGCGGGTTTCGGTGCCATCGATGGAAGAGGCCGAGGCGTTTGGCGCGATCCGCAAACGGGTCAGTGTGCCATTGGTAGCGGATATTCACTTCGACCACAAAATCGCGCTGCGGGTGGCCGATCTCGGGGTCGATTGCCTGCGCATCAACCCCGGCAACATCTCCCGAGAGGACCGTTTGCGCGAGGTGATTGCCAAGGCCCGCGATCTACAGATTCCAATCCGTATCGGCGTCAACGCGGGGTCCCTCGGCAAGGATCTATTGCGCAAGTACAAGGAACCCACGGCAGCAGCCATGGTTGAATCGGCGATGCGCAACGTCGACTTGCTGGATAAATACGATTTTCAAGACTTTAAGGTCAGCGTCAAAGCGTCGGATATTTTTATGGCGGTAGAGGCGTACCGCTCTTTGGCAACAAAAATAGAGCAACCGCTGCACCTCGGTATCACCGAGGCCGGCGGGCTGCGTTCGGGCACAGTGAAGTCGGCGATTGGTCTGGGCGCACTGCTGTTAGACGGCATTGGTGATACCCTGCGCATCTCGCTGGCCGCAGACCCCGCCGAGGAGGCTCGGGTTGCCTGGGACATGCTGCGTAGCTTGCGCCTGCGTAGCAAGGGCATTCACTTTATTGCCTGCCCGAGCTGCTCGCGACAAAATTTTGACGTTATCAAGACGGTGAACGCGCTAGAGACGCGTCTTGAAGATATTACCGTGCCCATGGATGTGTCGATTATCGGCTGCATTGTCAACGGCCCGGGCGAGGCCAAAGAATCCGATTTTGGTCTGACCGGCGGCGATCCGGCGAATCTGGTGTACATCGACGGCAAACCAGACCACAAGATTGGGCAGGATGACTTGATAGATCGCTTAGAGCGCGAAATCCGCGCCAAGGCGGCCTCCAAACAGCAACAGATGGATACCGCCGCCAAGGACATTATCGCCAAGGCGTGATGCCGATGGCGGCGCACTAATGGGCTTGTTTGCAAATAACCGTGTTAACGAACAGCAGTATTAGCCAATAACAATTGAGATGAGTAAATGAAGATCCAGTCGATCCGGGGCATGAACGATATTCTCCCGGAACAGTCCGCCACCTGGCAATACCTCGAGCAC